>Ga0209211_10000098_pt1 | contig 189043 bp, 167 predicted proteins | sample RifGroA2_FD_183992 | JGI IMG/M metagenome (GOLD analysis project Ga0209211, IMG submission 183992) | Groundwater microbial communities from Rifle, Colorado, USA - Groundwater A2 (SPAdes) (version 2) | ecosystem: Environmental > Aquatic > Deep subsurface > Groundwater | place: Rifle, Colorado...
TTGGTCATTAGGAAATTCAAAGTAGTCAACGGAAAAACTAAAAATTTTACCATCAACTTTAATGGGCAACTGATATGTTCCTATTTTCTCAAAATTTCCGACTCCCTGTAATGATTCAATTTTATGTTTATGATTTGGCATATAATTTTCGCTACTGCTTTTACTGTTGTGTTCATATTTGTGAAATACCTCAAGGCATATAAACTCGATCGGCCTATACGCAAGTGAGGATATCAATCATCAAAGAAGTTATAGTATACGCTCTTTTCAAAATTTGACAATAATATACGACATATTCTTAACACTTCCTAATTGATTTTTAATTCTTGATTCTTAATTTTTTCTTTATTTAAGCCAAATTTGCCACCAAAATAAAAAACAACTATACTCCACGCATAGTTGTCAAAAAATTACTACAATACTTTTATGTCAACCATCTCTCAAACTCTCGCTCAATTCGGCTTCACACACAATCAAACCAAAGTCTACTTGGCGCTTTTGGAATTAGGCGAGGCAAAAGTGCAAGAGATTGCGAAAAAAGCGCGGATACTCCGCACCACAACCTACGAGGTGCTTGAACAATTAAAACAAATAGGGCTTATTTCCATGTACCACCGACATGACGTGCGGCTTTATATGGCAGAACCTCCGCGCAAGCTGACGCACATTTTAGAATCAAAACAGCAAGCTGTTCAAATGGCTCTTCCTGAATTAGAATCGCTGTATAATATCGGCGACTTCAAACCAAAAATCCGTTATTATGAAGGACTGGAGGGATATAAAACCGTGTATGAGGACAGCTTAAAGGCTCATTCAAAACAAGTATCCGCAATACTTTCTATGCAGGATATGCTTGACAAGCTTGGCGAAAACTATATGAACAGCTATATTTCAAAACGGATTGCGGCGCATATTGCGCTTCGTGTAATCCGCATTGAGTCGCATGAAATAAAATCAATATGGCAAGCTCTTAAAGAAGAATTGCGGCAAGTGCGGCTTGCGCCGAAAAATTTTATTTTCCCCTTAACAATGCTGGTTTACGACAACAAAACAGCCATAATGTCCACGCGGCGCGAAAATTTTGGGCTGATTATTGAATCGCATGAATTCATGCAGACGCAGAAGGCGTTGTTTGAAGTATTATGGCAGGTTTCAAGCGAACTGAAATAAAATTGAAATAACTATGATTATCGGAATAGAAGCGACAAAAGCGTTTGAGCGTGAAAAAACCGGCGTGGGATGGTACACGTATTATTTGATTGAAGAATTTAGGAAAATCGAGCGAGAGGGGGTTAAATTGAGGTTGTATGTAAACCCATATTCAAATATCAAATATCAAATATCAAATATCAAATTTTTAAAATGGCCGTTAAAATATTTTTGGACACAGGGGAGATTGAGTTTAGAAATGATTGCCAATCCGCCGGACGTTCTGTTTATCCCCGCTCATCTTCCCCCGCTAATTCATCCAAAAAAACTCGTCGTTACCATTCACGATCTTGCATTTAAGCAATATCCAGAAGTGTATAGTAAAAAAGAATTGCGCCTTCAGGAATGGGGAATACAGCGTGTGTTAAGAAAGGCGTGGCGAATTATAACCCCAAGCGAGTTTACAAAAAGCGAAATCCAAAAATATTACCCGCGCCTTGCAAAAAATAATATCTTTGTTGTGCCGCATGGGGTGGAGTTAAAAACTCAAAACCACAACGTAAAACTAAAAACTAATATCGTATATATTGGACGCCTAGAAGCGAAAAAAAATATCGTCAATCTCATCAAATCATTTAACATACTCAAAAAAAACTACTCACTCATTTTAATCGGACCCCAAGGCTATGGCTATAGGCAAATCAAAAAAGAGATTCTTGCCTCGCCGTATAAAAACTACATACAGGAACTTGGCTGGCTTCCGCACGAAGAAGTCGCCAAACATCTTGCGAATGCAAGGCTCTTTGTCTTCCCATCGCTCTACGAAGGATTCGGGCTTCCTCTGCTTGAAAGTTTTGCCGCTGGAACGCCGGCCGTATGTAGTGACATCCCGGCGCTCAAAGAAGTTGGCGGAGACTGCGCTTTATATTTCAATCCGCGCGATCCTGAAGACATGGCAGAAAAAATGCGCGCTATGATCCAAAATTCCGCACTGCGGAGCGAGAGCATTGAACGCGGCAAGACGCACGCCAAACTCTTCAGCTGGCAGAGAACGGCGGAGAAAACTTTTGTAATTTTGAAAGAGGGTTTATGATATTATTCGTCAATTTTATTTAAATGAGAGATGCGTTGAGATCCTCTCTTGTAAACCGATGCTCCTGCGCGCCGTAGTACTCAATCGCGCGGGAGGCGACCCATGAGCCAATGCGGCCGCATTCGGAAAGCGCGCGCCCTTCCAAAAATCCCGCGACAAACCCTGCGCGATACGAGTCTCCGGCGCCGGTTGGGTCAATGAATTTTCGCGGGCGAATCGCGTCAACCATAATGATTTCCTTGCCGGTGTAAATTTTTGATCCATTCTCCCCGCACGTTACAACAGCGACTCCCCCGCGCTTCGCAATGTCTGAAATGCTCCAGCCGGTTTTCCGCTCTATCAAAGACATTTCATAATCGTTGCCGATAACTATCCGCGCGTCCGTTATGCACTCGCGCAGTTCATCTCCGGAAAATTGCGGAATTTGCTGGGCCGGATCAAACACGTATGGAAGCGCCTGCTCTTTATATACTGCCGCGCGATCCATCATGGCTTCCTTGGTTTCTGGAGATATGATGGCCAGTTCCGCTTCCTTTGGAATCACGCGGGATACTACGACATCGCTAAGGGCACCGACATGAAACGCCGAAATCTGGTTATCGTCAAGATCTGTAATAATGTGCGCGAAAGCGGTTTTTCGCTCCGGAATAATCGCGATATAGTCTGTCTCAATCCCTTCTTCTAAAAGATGCTCCGTGTAAAAGCCCCCATCCTCGCCGACAGCAGACACAATAAGCGGTCGCTCGCCAAGGAGCCGCAGATTATAGGCGATGTTACCGGCTGTTCCGCCAAATCGCTCCTCTACCGTTTCAACAACAAACGACACGTTCAAAACATGCAGTTTATCAGGCATGATATGGTTCTTGAAATGATCCGGAAAATTCATTATCCGATCGTACGCGATGGATCCGGAAACAAGTATAGTTCTAGCCATTAAAAACAAAATCTCACACAAAAATGTGAGATTATTTGTTATTACTTACCGACTTTGCGCATTGCTTTTATCATACGCGATTTCCGACGCGCCGCATTGTTTTTCTTGATAATGCCGGCTTGCGCCGCTTTATCAATAATTTTTTGCGCCTGTTTAAGATATTCTGCAATGCGCGTTTGGTCTTTCGCGCGAATCGCCTTCTTAACTTGTTTTACAAATTGAACAAGGGGCGCGCGAACTAGAGAATTGCGAACAGTGCGCTTTTTTGTTTGGCGTAAATGTTTGAATGCTGCTTTTTTGATTGGCATATATCCGTACTTAACTGTGGCGATTGCCTACTTTCCCCTCTGCTTTTAGCAGAAAGTATCATCAGCGCTAGTGGGCTTAACGGCTCTGTTCGGGATGGGAAGAGGTGTTTCCCCACCGCTTGAATCACCACAGCAAAATACAGATATGTTCAATATAACCGAAAATTCTTGCGACATGGTTGCACGCATCGACGAAATGATTAGTACTCCTCGGCTACACTCCTTGCGGAGCTTCCACCTAGAGCCTATCAACCTTCTAATCTTGAAGGATTTCTAAGATCTAATCTTGGGGACGGCTTCGCGCTTAGATGCTTTCAGCGCTTATCCTAACCGAACGTAGCTACCCAGCAATGCTCCTGGTGGAACAACTGGTACACCAGAGGTTCGTGCTTCCCGGTCCTCTCGTACTAGGGAAGCGCCCCCTCAAATCTTTACGCCCGCGACAGATAGGAGACCGAACTGTCTTACGACGTTCTGAACCCAGCTCGCGTGCCGCTTTAATTGGCGAACAGCCAAACCCTTGGGAGCTTCTTCACCCCCAGGATGCGACGGGCCGACATCGAGGTGCCAAACCTCCTCGTCGATGTGGACTCTTGGAGGAGATCAGCCTGTTATCCCCGGAGTAACTTTTATCCGTTGATCTTTGCGCCTCCTACATGGGCGCATCGGTTCACTAAGTCCCGCTTTCGCGACTGCTCGAGTTGTCCCTCTCGCAGTAAAGCTGGCTTATGCCTTTGCGCGTTAAAGCTCGATTTCCATCCGAGCTAAGCCAACCTTTGAGCGCCTCCGTTACTTTTTTGGAGGCATCCGCCCCAGATAAACTACCCGCCTGATACTGTTTCCTGATTTACATCAGGATTAGATGCACAAAACTCACAGGGTGGTATTTCACTGTCGGCTCCTCCGAATCTGGCGATCCGGACTCAAAGCCTCCCACCTATGCTAAACAGCGCATTCCGTACTTCAATACCAGGTTGTAGTAAAGCTTCACGGGGTCTTTTCGTCTAGCCGCGGGTAAGTAGCATCTTCACTACTTATGAAATTTCGCCGAGTCCCTGGTTGAGAGAGTTCTCAGACCGTTACCCCATTCGTGCGGGTCGGAACTTACCCGACAAGGAATTTCGCTACCTTAGGACGATTATAGTTATCGCCGGCGTTCATCCGGGCTTCAGTTCAAGGCTCATCCCGACTTGCGTCGGAAATCACCCATCCCCTTAACCTTCGGACACTGGCCAGGGGTCAGCCCCTATACCTCACCTTTCGGTTTGAGCAGGGACCTGTGTTTTTGGTAAACAGTCGCCTGAGATCGTTTACTGCGCCCCCCTTCACTCTTGCAAGCTTTGGGGGGAGGCCTTATCCCGAAGTTACGGCCGTTGTTTTGCCGAGTTCCTAAACCAGAGTTGTCTCGTTCACCTTAGAATTCTCATCCCGCCTACCTGTGTCGGTTTGCGGTACGGATCCAGCACGTTTAACTCGTTTTACCTTTTCTTGGCACCACTCAAACTCTGCTTGGCTTGAGCCCGAGAGCTTTGCCTTGTCCCGACTTGCGCCGGAAACGTGTATAACCAAAACACGCCAAAACCTTTATGATGCGTCAGTAAAACGAAAACGTACTGAAGAGCAGGAATATTAACCTGCTGTCCATCGCATGCCTCAAAAATGAGGCACACTTAGGGCCGCCTAACCCTGGGACGATCATCGTGGCCCAGGAAACCTTAGGCTTTCGGTGTCACGGATTTTCACCGTGTTTTCTGCTACTCATGCCAACATTCTCACTTCTTTACGCTCCACCTTAATTCACATCAAAGCTTCGCTGCATAAAGAACGCTCCCCTACCACCACTCCGATATAATCGGAATGATCCTTATCTTCGGTGGCGTGTTTGAGCCCCGGTACATTTTCGGCGCAAAGAAACTTGACCAGTGAGCTGTTACGCTTTCTTTAAAGGATGGCTGCTTCTAAGCCAACCTCCTGGTTGTCTTCGTCGCCTCACTTCCTTTTACACTTAACACGCACTTTGGGACCTTAGATTAAGGTCTGGGCTGTTTCCCTTTTGAGCGATGGAGCTTAGCCCCCATGCTCTAACTTCCGTATCCGTTACCTTCTTGATTTTAGATCAAGAGCGGATCCCAAGTATTCGGAGTTTGATTAGAAAAGGTAGGCTTGCGCCACCCTTCTCCATCCAGTGCTCTACCCCTTGGGGCTGATACGGAGCCAGTCCTAAAACTGTTTCGGGGAGAACCAGCTATTGCCGAGTTCGATTGGAATTTCTCCGCTAGCCACAGCTCATCGCCCAGTGTTGCACGGCTGGTGCGTTCGGGCCTCCTCCAGAATTTTACTCTGGACTCACCCTGGCCATGGCTAGATCACCCGGTTTCGGGTCTCTCTCACCATATATGTCCAGTCATAAAGACTGGACGCGCGCTTTTAACGCTCGCTTTCACTATGGCTCCGCCCTATCGGGCTTAACCGTACATGGTTGAGAGAACTCGTTGGCTCATTCTTCAATAGGAACGCCATCACCCACCCACTCCCTTGCGGGTTGGACGGGCTCTGACTTGTTGTAAGTATATGGTTTCAGAAACTATTTCATTCCCCTTTCGGGGTGCTTTTCACCTTTCCCTCACGGTACTTGTTCACTATCGATCTTGAAAAGTATTTAGCCTTATCCCGTAGTCGGGACACCTTCACACAGGATTTCACGGGTCCTATGTTACTCGAGAAAAATACAATAAGGTTTGATTACTTTCGCGTACGCGGCTATCACGTTCTATGGCTCCACTTTCCAGTGGATTCCGCTAGTAATTGGAGTACGCATGACGAGCAGGTACCATCAAGCATGATGATGCCCACCGAAGTCACAAGTACGCATTTGCCTTATTCTTTCTCTGCAAGAAGAAAAAAAGTACTTTCTCATTACCCCGCGCAGACATATTGAGCTTGCACCCGTTTCTCACATAGCTACACGCCGATTGCTCGGCGCTTCACCAGATGGTCATGTCAACACGGTTTGGGCGTTCCGTCTCTTACAAAAGCAAGAAACGAAATTTTCCCCTTTCGCTCGCCACTACTTAGGGAATCTCATTCGATTTATTTTCCTCCGGGTACTAAGATGTTTCAATTCCCCAGGTTCCCATTCGTTCATGTCTAACTTTCGTTCAACAAGAACGAACAATACCGCTTATTTAGCGACATTGGGTTTCCCCATTCGGACATCTCCGGATCAAAGGTTGCTTGCCGCCTCCCCGGAGCTTATCGCAGGCTGCTACGTCCTTCATCGGCTTTTCAAGTCTAGGCATCCACCATATACCCTTAATATAATGATGCGTTTAACGCATATCGCAAGAATCCTCGGTTATATTGATTTACTCGTATGCAATTTTCAAAGAACAAAAAACCGCTTACAAATTTACAAGCGGTCTTGAAGTGCAAAAATCGCCCTTTCTCTCAACCGCTCGCGCTTATGTATTCTCGCAGTATTTTTCTCATATAATACTCCTCGCCCAAGTATAGCGGAAGCGCGCAGACTGTCAAGTGAAAGTAGAACGACTTATGTTTGCGAAATTCATGCGTTTCATCTATTATACCGCCATGTTTGAATCAAACGAAATCGTGTTAAACGAGCTCCTGATCCGCTACTATCGCGCACAAGCGCCGTCCTGCAAAAGCGAAGCGCCGACACTGCTGTTTCTCCACGGCTGGGGGTCCGAGGGAGCGGTATGGCGGGGCGTATGTGAAAAACTCGCTCATTGCGGATACCATATGTACGCGCTTGATCTTTCCGGATTCGGGGCATCTGAAACTCCAAAAAATCCGTACTCGCTTGATGATTACGCGCGCAGTGTTTTCAAATTTATTCAAACGTTAAAACTCAAAAAAATTATTCTTGTCGGGCACTCGTTTGGCGGGAGCGTTGCAATAAAACTTGCGGCAACACATCCGAAGATTATTCAAAAGCTCATTCTTGTTTCAAGCTCTGGCATACGAAAGATGACGGCAAAAAAACGCGCGGTCGGCTTTATTGCCAAATGCGTCAAACCATTTTTTAGATCGCGTTATATGCAACCGTTCCGAAAAAAACTTTATATTCTCATCGGCGCCGAGGACTATACCGCAACACCGAAACTTACTGAAACTTTTCGTCTTATTGTTAATGAAGACCTTGCTCTAATTCTTCCAAAAATTACGCAGAAAACGCTTATTATATGGGGAGATAAGGATCGCGCGACGCCGCTTAAAGACGCTTATATTTTTGAACACCTTATCCAAAACTCTGCGCTCGTCGTTCTTAAAGGCGCAGGGCATTACAGTTTTTTGGATAAGCAAGATGAGTGGATTGAAGCAGTAGAACGATTTATTTAAAAAATATGTTTTTTTTCCATTTCATAACCTACCATCTGTATCTACTCCAGCTTGAAAACTATGAGCTTGTCCGTTATTGGCGGTTGATTTCTAAAAAAGGATTATTCCATCCGAAAGAACCTCTGCGAAAAAAACTGGTCTGGACAGCGAAAGCGAAATTTCTCTTTGCTGGAGCAACTCTTCTTCATTTTTTTCTCACTCTTTATTTAGTCTACACAGTGCTTTTCTTCGCCACGCCATATCCTCCCCCACTTGGAGTAATGTGGTTTGTAGCGCGCCTCTTATTCCTCATGTTGTTATATCCACTCTTTTATACTCTCGTTTTGGCGTTGCTTATTCCCTTTGACCACATCACAAAATCCTTTATTATTGCCCGCGCGCGCAAACGAATCGCCTCTCTAAAACATCTCACAATAGTCGGCATTGCCGGAAGTTACGGCAAAACAACAATGAAAGAAGTGATCGCGACAATGCTCGGACAAAAATTTACTGTTGTAAAAACGCCTGATAGCGTAAACACTCCTCTCGGCGTTGCGCGGCTCGTCTTAAAAAAAATCACAGCGCAAACAAACATTTTCATTGTTGAAATGGGCGAACATTACAAAGGAGACATTGCGTACTTGTGTTCAATCGCGCCTCCATCTATAAGCGTCATAACCGGCATCAATGAAGCGCATCTGGAGCGTCTGAAAAATATGGAAAACGCGATTGCCACGATTTTTGAAATCGCGGAAAACACAAAGCGCGACGGAATAATTGTTTTGAATGCTGATGATAAACTCATACAAAATCACTATAAAAATTACACAAACGGGCGTGAAACATTTTTTTACAGTTCCTCTTACTTTCCGTTATCGCCGTATCGCGGAGAAAATGTTTTGTTTAATGAAAACGGAAGCGGCGTTACTTTCACTCTTTTTGAAGGAGAACGGCCGCTTGAAAAGTTTACTGTGCCGTTTCTTGGCAAATACATAATCGGCGACATATCCGCCGCGTGGACGATCGGGATACGGCTCGGAATGAGTAATGATGAACTTGCAAATGGCGTCAAAGAACTGCAACCAATACCGCATCGCCTGCAATTGATTAAAGGCGAACGCGGTATTTTAGTTATTGACGACAGTTACAACGGAAACCCTGCCGGAGCGCGCGAGGCGATTAACGCGCTTGCGCAATTTTCCGGGCGGCGCAAAGTGTATATCACACCAGGGCTTGTTGAGATGGGAGAAAAAACGCGGCAAGCGCATCGCGAAATCGGAAAAGAGTTGAGCAAAGTCGCCGATCTTGTTATATTGATTCAAACAAGCGCGGCGCCTTTTATCGCTGAAGGGCTTGTAGAGAACGGATTTCCAAAAGAGAACGTGCGCTGGTACAAAACCGCACCCGAGGCGCACGAGGCGCTTTCATCGCTCCTGCGCGCAAACGACGTCGTTTTGTTTCAAAATGATTGGGGGGATAATTATGTTTAATATGCAAACCATCGGCGTATTTTTCGGCAGTCGCTCGCCGGAACATGATGTGTCTATCATAACAGGCGAGTTTATAATCTCCGGCTTAAAAGGCCTTGGATTTCCGGTTGTGCCGGTGTATATCGGGAAAGAGGGAGAGTGGTATATCGCGGACGCGCTTGCGTCGCTTTCATATTTTACCAGCCAAAAACAGGACATTGCCACAAGTGGCTTTGAGCGATATTATCTTGATTTGCAACAATCGCGCGGCAAGCTCGTCTTACGCCAAAAACGGATGTTTGGAAAATCAATCGCGATTGACATAGCTTTTCCGGCGCTTCACGGCTCGTATGGGGAAGACGGCGCAATTCAGGGTTTGTTTGAAATGTTTGACGTTCCCTACGTCGGATGCGATGTTTCATCTTCCGCAATCGCGATGGACAAAGTGCTGACCAAACATTTTTATCAAGCGCTCGGAATCCCGACAACTAAATTCATATCGTTTACGAGCGATGAGTGGCGCGAGAAAAAAAATAATATTCACAAACAAATCATGGAACTGCCGTGGCCTGTGTTTGTAAAACCCGCGCGGCTCGGCTCATCAATAGGCATTAAAAAAGTCAAAGATGAAAATGATCTCGGACTGGCAATTGAAGTTTCTCTCCGCTACGATACAAAGACGCTCGTTGAAGAGAGTGTGGAAAACCTCATGGACGTAACGTGTTGCATTATCGGAAACGAAAACCCCGCCGCGTCTCTTCTCCAAGAGTCCGTTTTTGATAGCGATCTCTTTGACTACGAGGAAAAGTATCTTAAAAAAGGCGGGACGCAACTTGGAAAAGCGGCTCAAAACATCGTTATTCCGGCGCGGCTTGATGAAGATACAACGCGCTCAATAATGAACTCTGCCATAAAAATTTATCAAGAACTAGGATGCTCCGGCATCGCGCGCGTTGATTTCCTGTACAACAAAAAAACGCGTGAATGGTTCGCAAACGAAATCAATCCGCTTCCGGGCACGCTCTATCATCATCTCTGGGAAAAAAGCGGGGTTCCGTTCAGTGAACTTCTCACGCGCCTTATCTCTTTTGCAAAAGAACGACACGAGGCAAGACGCGCAATCATATATACATTTGCTTCATCGCTTCTTGCAAAAACCGGAGGAGAGAAGCTAGGTCACCCGCCAATCGCCGCGGTTTGTAAAGCCGAAAACATCTGTTGAATCATAAATCCAATGCCGCCGACAGCAATGGAAATGGAAATCACAAGGATCGGTTCAAGAAGAGATGTGAACCTGCGCACTTCAGCGTCAAGTTCTTCTGAAAGAATTTGAGCCGCGGAGTGAATCGCGGAAGCGGTGTCGCCTCGTTTTTCGCCAAGAATAAGCATTCTCCGCGCGATAACCGGAAACATAAGCCGGTTTTTTTGTTGATTCAAAATGCGCGCGAGCGGTGTTTGTTCTTTTGCCGCGCGCGCGAGATCGGTAAGTGTTCTTTGATAGAGCGGATTTTTTACGCACTCTGCCGCAAGCTCAAACGCTTTTCCGAGATCCGGCTTTGCGGAAGTTTTTGTTACAAGAGCGAGTATGCTGAAAATCTCTTCTGACGCGAGAAGTCGTAAAAGTTGCCCGGCAAGCGGGATGCGTAGAATAGGTTTGGAGACGATCAGGCGAAAATTAAAACGTCGTTCAATGACAATAAAAATAAGCCACGCCGCCGGGATAGCGACTATTGCAAACGGCAAATTTTTGATCGTCAAAAGTTCATTAATTATTTTTCCCGCGCTCGCAAGCAGTCGCACAATCTGCGGCTCTTTCGAGTTCAGCTTAATAAAGAAGAAGTCCAGTTGCGGAATCAGCCAGAAGAGCAGAACTGCGGAAACAATAACAAATTCAGAAATAAGAATTGCTGGATAGAGGAAAAGCGACCGAGTTTTCTTCGCAATAAGCGCGCGCTTTTGAAGATGATCGCCTAGCGCAGACAATATCGTCTGATACGGCAAGGATTTTTGTTTTGCAAAAATGAGAAGTCGCGCCTCATGCGGATGAACGACGCGGGCTTCCGAAAGAGCGCTCCCAAGCGATGATTTTTTTGTAAATAAAAAAAGAGCGCGTTTGAGCTCTTCGTCGCGCTTTCGCGGGAGTGAAACATCGCTTAGATATGCCGCGAGCGCGTCTTTAGGATGAAGTCCGCTTTTAATTGTGTGCGCAAGATATGTGTAAAAAAATGAGCGATCGGAAATAGAAAGCATTAAAAAAATGTTGAATTTCTATGGTGCCCCCGCGCCGACTTGAACGGCGATTAGCCCCTTAGGAGAGGGCTGTTCTGTCCTGTTGAACTACGGGAGCATGAGTACCTCATTTATCGCACCAACCCGGTGTAAATTGTATGCGCAAGCGCGGTTACAGTATGCGTCTTCTCGTCGCTAGTCTTCAATCCAACGAGAATGAGAACAAGAACAGAAAGATATATAAGAGATAATAAAAAGTCCTTTTTCATATATTTGAGTTCAAGTATAGCAGAGCTAAGAACCCTTTGACAAGTTGCTCTAAATTCACTAAAATATGGTAATTAACTTACCTTTGAAGAATTAAAGAAGGGTTTTTCAAAGATATATAAATGGATTGTATGTTTAAAAAAATCGCTAAACAGGGGGGGGATATCCAATTTGATGATGTTGAGACAATCATCGGGCCATCAGTGAAACTGGAAGGGGAGTTTCAAAGCAAGGGCAATGTGATGGTATCCGGAGTTCTTATCGGCAAACTGGAAACCAGTGAGAACGTACGGATAGAGACAAGTGCGCAGATTGAGGGCGATATTACGGCGCGCGAGGCGATCATCGCAGGGAATGTGCATGGAAACATAATCATTGCCCAGCATCTATCACTTTTATCCTCGGCAAAAATTACCGGGGACATTACTGCCGGCTCTATCGCAATTCAGCAAGGAGCGCAGATGAACGGCAAGTGTTCAATGGTCGCCACAGTAGAACCAAAACCCGCGGACGTAAAACAGAACGCGGCGTCTGTTATGCAAGATACAACCGAGCTTCTCTAAGAATCGTATGTATTTTTACTTATACGACGCATTTTTGCAGGATAAAAAATATGCGAAAGTTCTTGCGGAGATTGACGCTCGGCTTATTGATTTGAGTATTCAGGGGCGAACAAGCCGTTTGACAATTTTAAACGACATGAAGGAGCTTATCACTGACGCTGTAAAACGCGGGGCAGATACTGTTGTTATTCTCGGCGACGATAAAACAGTAACGCGCGCGATCAGCGCAATTGCCGAGTTAGATGTTGCCCTCGGCGTTATACCGATCGGAGCGAATACCGCTGTTGCTCGTTATCTCGGCATCCCGGAAGGAGTCGCCGCATGCGAGGTTCTTTCAAAACGCGTGCGGGAATCAATTGATATAGGAAAGGCTGGAAGTAATTATTTTGCGTTTTATCTCCGCTCCATGTCGCCTCATGTAAAAATTGTATCTCCTTTGCGCGAATACGCGCTTACGCTCCTTTCAGACGATGCGGAGATATTTGTGTGTAATTTCCTTCCGCATGAGCTTGAACGAGAAGCGCCTTACCCTGCTTCTTTTTTTGTGCCTCGCGACGGAAAGCTTGAGCTCGTTGTGAAAGAGCGTGGAAAAAATTCTCTCATTGATCGGTGGCTTTTTCAGAATGCGGATGAGAAGCGCGAATTTACCATTCTTCCGTTTACAACACTCCGGATTGAAGCGGATACTTTGGAGCGCGACGTGCGGCTCGTGCTTGATAATGATAAAGTGATCAAGCCTCCGATTGATATCACCGTGCTCCCGCATCATGTTTCGGTGATTGTAGGAAAAGACCGCATGTTTTAATATATGATATGATTTTTCCTAAAGCCTATTCAGCTCTAAAAGAAGACGAAATTTACGCGGCGTGGGAAGCGTCGGGCTTTTTTCAGCCAAAGGCCGGTCCTCCGAAAACCTTCTGCATCTCCATGCCGCCGCCGAACGCCACGGGGGCGTTGCATATCGGTCATGCGATGGGGTTGACTTTGCAAGATTTAATGACGCGATATAATCGCATGAAAGGGAAGGCATCGCTGTGGCTTCCAGGGACCGATCACGCGTCTATTGCAACACAAAATAAGGTTGAAAAAATAATTTTTGAAAAAGACGGCAAGACGCGACATGATTTTACTCGCGCCGCGTTTTTGGCTTACGTTGAGTCATTTGTAAAAGAATCGCAAGGCACAATACGCCGCCAGATGCGGAAAATGGGCGCCTCGTGCGATTGGTCGCGCGAGCGCTATACATTAGATGAGGGGTTGACGCGCGCGGTGCAGGAAGTTTTTGTGCGGATGTACCGCGACGGTTTGATCTATCGTGGGGATCGTATCGTAAATTGGTGTCCGAGATGCGCGTCCACGCTTGCAGACGACGAGGTTGAGTATAAACCGACCAAAGGGAAATTTTACTATTTCCGCTATGGGCCGGTTGTGATCGGCACCGCACGGCCCGAAACAAAATTTTTGGATAAAACAATCATCGTGCATCCAAAAGACAAGCGGTACGCAAAGTTGGTCGGAAAAACTTTTGCGGTTCCATGGATTGATGGCAAAGTTGAAGCGCGCGTAATTGCTGACAGTACCGTTGATATGGAAGTCGGGAGCGGGGCAATGACACTCACTCCCGCGCACAGTTTCATTGATTTTTATTTGGCGCAAAAATATCATCTCCCGATTATTCAGATCATTGACGAGAAAGGGAATTTGACTGATGCGGCAGGGGAATTTGCAGGAATGAACGCGCACAAAGCGCGCGAAAAGATCGTGGCAAAAATGCTCGTAAAAGGTTTGGTGGAACGCATTGACGAGAACTACGAGCACAATCTCTCGGTGTGCTATCGGTGCGGTACGCCCATTGAGCCGCTTGTGTCGCGCCAGTGGTTTATTGACGTGAATCATGAATTACGAATTACGAATTACGAATTACGAAAAGTCGTCGGTAAAAGTAGGGCATCACTAAAAGAAATGGGAATTGCGGTGGTTAAAAAGGGAGCAATTAAAATTATTCCCGATCGTTTTAATAAAACATATTTTCACTGGATGGAAAATTTGCGGGATTGGTGCATTTCGCGCCAAATTTGGTTTGGGCATAGAATACCGGTGTGGTATTGCATTGGTGATAATAAGTGTTTGCTTGCTTGTAAGAATCCAATCGTTTCAATTGATACTCCGCTTGCATGCCCGCACTGCGGATCAAAAAATCTCAAACAAGACCCGGACACGTTGGACACATGGTTTTCTTCCGGACTTTGGACTTTTTCAACGCTCGGCTGGCCGGAAAAGACGAGAGATCTCAAACAGTTTCATCCAACAAGTGTGATGGAAACCAGTTACGATATTCTCTTTTTCTGGGTCGCTAGGATGATTTTGATGAGCACTTATGCGCTCGGGCAAGTGCCGTTTAGAACCGTGTATCTTCATGGACTCGTGCGCGATAAACTTGGGCGTAAAATGTCAAAGTCGCTTGGGAACGGCATTGATCCCTTGGACATGATCAAAAAATTCGGCGCGGACGCGGTGCGATTATCGCTTGTGATCGGCACGGCCCCGGGAAACGATATACGATTGTATGAAGAAAAAATTGCCGGATACAGAAATTTTGTGAATAAGGTGTGGAATATCGCGCGGTTTGTTTTATCAAGAAGCAAGAAGCAAGAAGCAAGAATCAAGAACATCAAAATGAAAAATTTCACACTTGCTGACCACTGGATTTTATGGGAGCTTGGAGAGTTGGTGAAACGGGTGAATAAAAATTTGGAAAAATTTAGGTTTTCAGCGGCAGGCGAGGATATTTATGAGTTTATGTGGCATAAGTTTGCAGACATATATATAGAAGAGACAAAGCGAGAGAAGCGGGAGCATCAGCAAGAAATTTTGGAATATGTTTTAGAAAGGTGTTTAATTATGTTGCATCCATTTGTGCCGTTTGTGACGGAAGAGATTTGGAAAATTATGAATTATGAATTAGGAATTACGAATTACGAATTATTGATAGTACAGCCATGGGTAGAGAAATTAGATATTACCGTTTCAAAAGCGCGGGCTTTGGAATTTATCAAAGCTCGCGAGATGAAAAAACAGCCAACTTTATCAGAAACAGAAAAAAAAGAACTCAAATCTTACATTGCCTCCCTTGAAGCGCGGCTTAAAAATAAACAATTTTTAGCAAAAGCGCCGCCGCAGGTTGTCGAAAAAGAACGCGGGAGGTTAAAAGAAGCAAATACGAAGTTGACTATAGCGCAGAATTTATAAATTAAAACCATTATGGACCGCAATCTCGCATTGGAATTCGTCCGCGTTACCGAATCTGCCGCAATCGCCGCTTCAAAATGGCTCGGGCGCGGGGACAAAAAAGCCGCTGATCACGCGGCTGTAACGGCAATGCGGAACGGATTTAACAGCATATCGTTTCGCGGAACAGTCGTGATCGGAGAGGGTGAAAAAGACCATGCGCCTATGCTCTATATCGGCGAACAACTTGGTATTCCAGAAAACGGAGCGCCGGAATTTGACATCGCTGTTGACCCGCTTGAAGGCACGACACTCACTGCGGAGGGAAGGCCGGGCGCAATTTCGGTTATTGCATTTGGTCCAAAGGGCACGCTCTTCAACCCTCCCGGCACATATATGGATCAGTTGAGTGTCGGCAAATCCGGGCGCGGAAAAATCAATATTTTGGATCCATTGGAAGAAAATATCAGGCGTGTAGCTGGCGCGTGCAACAAAAAATTATCCGAGTTCACAGTTGCGATACTTTTGCGCGATCGCAATCAACTTTACATTGACGAAGCGCGCCGGATTGGGTGCCGTGTTGTGCTTTTTGATCACGGCACAGTCGCGCATGGTTTAGCGCCGGCAATTGCGCATTGGGATATTGATATGATGGCTGGAATCGGAGGCGCTCCGGAGGCAGTGATTACAGCCGCCGGCATCAAATGTCTGGGCGGGGACATGCAGGCAGTGCTAAAACCGCACGCAGAAATTTTTAAGGCGCAGGCGCTCGCGCGCGGCATGTCGCTTGATAAAATTTATACCTTAAATGAGCTTGTCGCAGGCGACGCTCTCTTTGTCGCAACCGGAGTTTCTCCAAGCCCGATTTTACGCGGCGTCTCATTTGGCGAGAACGAAATCGTCACACACTCCATTGTGATGCGTTCTGAAACAAAGGTGCATCGGCTTATTGAGAGCCATTATAGTGAATAATCGTCTTTTACAATAATCGTTGTTTTGTATCGGCATATCCCAAATGCGCATACGCGGCAGAAGTCGCAAGCCGTCCGCGAGCCGTCCGCGCGAGAAAACCGATTTGTAGCAAAAACGGCTCATAGATTTCCTCAATCGTCGCCTCTTCTTCAGAGATCGCCGCGGCGATTGCGTTTAGTCCGGCAGGGCCACCTTGAAAAGTATCAATGATTGTTGTTAAAATTTTGCGGTCAAGCTCATCAAGCCCCATTGCGTCAATATTCAATAATTTGAGCGCGGCCTCCGCCGCTTTGAGGACGATTTTTTTATCCCCGCTGACTTGTGCAAAATCTCTGGAACGTTTCAAAAGCCGGTTCGCAATCCGCGGTGTTTTTCGCGCGCGGTGGGCAAGTTCGCGAGCCGCGTCTGCATCAAGCGCAATCGCAAGAATTTGCGCGGAACGTTTGATGATTTCCTCAATCTCCTCGTCGCGATAGAAATTAAGCCGATGAATCATTCCGAAACGATCTCTAAACGGAGATGAAAGGAGAGAAAGCCGTGTTGTCGCTCCGATCAATGTGAATCGCGGCACGTCAAGTTTCAGCGTGCGCGCAGACGGGCCTTTTCCGATGATAATATCAATATTGAAATCCTCCATCGCTGGATACAAAATTTCCTCAACGATTTTCGGAAGCCGGTGGATTTCATCTACAAAAAAAATATCGCCTGGCGATAGATTGGTAAGGATCGCCGCGAGATCTCCTGCGCGTTCAATCGCGGGTCCGCTTGTTGCGTGGATATGATGCGCGGTTTCGTGCGCTATGATGTGAGCTAGAGTTGTTTTTCCAAGCCCGGGCGGCCCATAAAAAAGCACGTGCTCAAGCGACTCCTGCCGCATTTTCGCCGCGGTAATCGCAATATCAAGATTTTTTTTGATCCCATTTTGACCAATAAACTCTGTGAGAGTTTTCGGGCGGAGGTTCAGATCAAAAGGTCGATTCTCCACCCAATTCTTGACATGCTTTTGATTGTGTGTTACCATAGCTAGTTCTTAAAATTGGTCTTTAGAGGTATGCGGCGACTAAAAAATGAGAGGCGCATATACCTCTGTAGACACGACAAGCATGGGGATTATCTTCTTTCTTCGGTAACGTAGAAAGAATCCGCACTAACTTTTGCTGGTTTAGAGAACAAACAAAAGTCAGTGCGGGGCAGAGGTTTCCTAGGATTCGTCTTGGGTCTGCCTTTGGATAATTCTCTTGTCTACAGGCTGGGGCTGGACTTCTTTCACAAGTATTCTTCTCTAACGAGAAAAGCGCTTTTACAAAGTAAGTCCGGTCGCAGCGCTGTAGATTACTACAGTGCAAAAGAGATTTGTGGGCAGTATCATCTCTTCCCCCGCACTAACTTTTGCTGGTTTAGAGAACAAACAAAAGTCAGTGCGGGGGAGATTAAAAAACATTCCATAAGTACGGAGTGTTTTTTAATTTTTCAACATGTATCGTAGCACGATTGTTTAGGATTGCAATAGTTTGACGAGCGTTCGCGAAGCGATTATAGTAGAATTATGGACGAAATTCGTATTGAAAAATTTGTGTTTGGCGGACAGGGGTTAGGATACTATGGCGGAAAACCAATCTTTACGTGGAATGCGCTCCCTTGTGAACTTGTTTCCATTGTTCCTATAAAAACCAAACGTAATTTTATTGAAGCTATAGCAACAAAAATTTGTGAACAGTCCACATATCGCATTGCTCCTTCTGAACCGCATTTTTTATCATGCAGTCCGTGGCAGATTCTTGATTTTCAAGAGGAAAATCGCTCTAAAGGGCTGATCGCAGGAGAGCAGTTTGAACGGCTCGCACGCCAAAATCTTTTGCGACTGGATGTTGTTTCAGATAACCGCGCTTTTCACTATCGCAATAAAATGGAGTACGGTTTTTGGGAAGATGAAAATGATGGTTTGGAGCTCGCATTTTTTGATCGCGGCACAAAGCGGAAAAATAAAATTGAACCGTGCGCACTTGCAGAAGAGGTAATCAATAAAACGGCCGAAGCGTTACTCACCGCATTTAGAAAAGCATCGCTCACATGTAATGATCTAAAGTCAGTTGTTCTAAGATGCGCTAGAAATAGCTGTGTTTCTGCAAGCATTTTTGTAAAACAGCGTGAAATTAAAGAGCAGTTTTCTTCAGGAAAAATTTCTATAGAAATTCAAGCGCTTTCCGGATTTGCAGTGTATTATTCCAGTTCCGAAATTCCGTCGCCCACTACTGACGAACTATTGTTTAAACAAGGAAACATTGTATTAACTGAAAACGTGCGCGGCAAAGCTGTTTCATACAGCGCGCTTAATTTTTTTCAAGTGAATGTGCCGATTTTTGAACGCTCGCTGATCGCGCTTGAGCCGTATGTTATAAGCGAAGAAATTGTTGATTATTATAGCGGAGTTGGATCAATCGCGATCGCGCTTGGGGACATTGTGAAGAGCGCGGTTCTTATTGAAAGCGATCAAGAATCTGCGGAAATGGCGGCGCGCAATATAACCGTTAATCATTTGGATTCGTTCCGTGTGGTTTCAAACTCTGCCGAACGCGCATTAAATGAAATTCGCGGGCATAGCGTGATTATCGTAAACCCGCCACGCGCCGGGCTGAATAAAAACTTAATCAGGCAACTGCTCGCGGTTCTCCCAAAGCGCATTATCTATCTATCCTGCAACATTGCAACTCAAGCGCGGGATATAGCTTTATTGTCGCCGTCATATCGTCTTACCTTTAATGAGCTTTATAATTTTTTCCCGCGCACGCCGCACATTGAGTCGCTCTGCGTGCTTGAAAGGTGAACTTTTAAATAAAACAAAATCCGAGGGGTTAGCCTCGGGCAAGTCGCTGTATGAGGTGGCGTTGTTAAGGATGTTAAAACTATTTTTGAGAGACAAATGGGGTATATTCACATACCCGATTTAAGGGCATACGCTAACACATAAACTTACCCCACCCTGCTACTCACTATTTCTTTGATTATTTTGAATGAATAACCCTGCGGCAAGACCGCAGGGAAAAATCAAATTTTATTTTTAACGTAAAAGTGCCAAGCTTCCTGTTAAGCTGTTGATCGCTTGCTTATCTCCGTAAAGCGCAATGCCGAGATACCGCAAATCTTCTGATTTTGTTGCCTGTAATTGTGCGGCATAGTCCTCATAGATTTTTGTTCTTTGGGCAACGTCGCTGAAGTCTACAACGATTACCCCATCGAGGCTATTAGCTCTTTCTCGAATCGTAGTTAAATTTGTTTTTTCCGTTTTCAGAATAGGTAAAACAGTATTAGTGATGCCTCTGTGTGTTTCTCCTGATCCATCTTGAATATCATGGCCTAAAATCCCATCAACTGTTTTGCCTAGCGTTAGAGCAAGAACAGCACTTGAGTTAGCTAATAGCCAGACGGGGAGATCTTGATCGAGCACGATTACACATTTTTTGTCCATAATTTTTTGAGTTTAAAAATAAAATTGCGAATAAAAATTCACGAAGGGAATTTTAAGGCTTTTCATTATTTCGCCTAACTCGTTTCTATGCGAATTGAATGCATAATATCGACCTTTTGTTGCATATTATACGAACTTATAAAATGGCTTCCCCCATACGCCCCAGAATTAAACCATGTAGAATATCTTTGGTCTGCAGAAAAACAGAAAGATTTGGCAAACCTCTACATAGAAAACATTAGCGATGTTGATGCCGCTTTGCGGAGATACCGCCACCGCAGCCGAAAGATAACCAAAACTCTTGACCGGTTTCCTCAATGCATCTACTTTATTCAAAAAAAATTTCACCTTAATTCAAGCCAATTGGAGAAGATCAGTAGTAAGGAATTACTAAATTTCATGGGGTGGTAGATGGGACTTGAACCCACAACCGTCGGGACCACAACCCGATGCTCTGCCAATTGAGCTACTACCACCAGAGTATTATTGTATCTTTGCCAAATCCCCGTGGAGGATCACTGGATTCATCGCTTCTATCTCTACCTTATAAAACTCGATCTCGGGGATAGGATTCAGCAAAAAAATCTTTTTACCAAGAACATGCGCAAAGCCAATCTCTAAAAAAGTGTTGCCCCCGATATAGTTCTGGATCCCTTTCTTCTCGTAATTCATCACCAGCACCGCATCTGATTTTTGAATCTCGCTATAGTAATAACGAATCACATCTGCCGACCTCTTGTGTTTCGCGCCTTCCGCCCTAATCTGCTCCAAAGCAGTCTTTCCGCTTAAAATCAGCCGTGAACCATGCGGTATCACAACTGTATCCCCCTGTTTTTCAAGAATATCAGCCGTCTCTTTTATCTTGTTCGTGAAGTCTAAACTTCCGCAAATCGTTATGCGCATAATAAACCTCGCTTATCGCATGTTCGGTATGAGTCTAGCATAAAACGTCCTTGAAAATCAATATAATGAAACAACTCTTAGCCACAAACTAGCGCAAAATGACCTACATGTCTATGAACTATGTATACTCCTATTTTTTCTTGCGTTCTCGCTTAAACGTAATTGGCAAAAAGGTAGTTACGTCCTCTTCTGAATAGCCACGCTTTTCAAAAAATTCAAGCACCCCTATGGTTGCTGTTTCACTTTGCCGCTTCTCTCTAAGCTCAAAAACTGCTTCCGCAGTCTCGGTATCAAACCCACTCCTCAAACCATCCATCAAATGATCATCTACTATCTCTCCAGTATCTTCAATAGCAATAAATAAATCAAAGAATGTTGCCTTTTGGGGAAGAGAAACATGACTCTTTGCCCCGTGTCGCTTCTCTTTTTTTGTCGGTACAGTTTCGTAGGCCGAATGCGCGCGGCTCCACTCGTTACTATTTCTCCCATACAGGTCTTCTGCAATGCTCATGGCAGATGCAAACTTTCTTCTTTCAAGAAAAGATTCGTATGCTTGTGCGCCAACCGTTCTTACGTCTTTTTCGGTACCTATCCTCATCGTCTTTCGAAAATAATATACAACATCATAATTCCCTTTATGTATCTCTTCGGTTAGGATGATTTCGGCAAACCGATCCAACTCACCTTTGGGCACTCCAATTTCATACCCTTGAGCAACTATGGATTCAAGCCGACTCATACCGCCTGTCTTTTGCAGTGTTTGCCATTCTTTTTCATCATACGTTCCAGACGGCTCATTTTTTTCTATACCCGTAATTCTCCTTTTTACGTTCTTTCGCAATAATCTCTTGTGCGTACCTATGATACATCCCGTCTGCGGGATTGTGAGGCGAGGATGAGGGGATTCATATGCTCCATGAGGAGATGTCCTAAAATTCAAAGCCCTATCCAAAACCGCAATTTATTCGGCTTGCTGTTTCCAATAAAAGTTTTATCTTCCAGCGCGCCTCCGTTACGTCCAATGACTTTCCGCGACGCGATATTGGTTTCATCGCATGTGATTAGAACCCGCTTCAAACCAAGCGCCCGCGCCTCTTTTAGCGCAAGAGACAAGATAAGGGTGCCGTATCCGCGCCGTCGTTTTGACGGCCTGATTTTGTACCCGATATGTCCGCCGATTTCGCGCAAATGTTCTGTGAGTTTATGTCGGATGGATACCCGTCCAATGAATTCACCCTCATCAACGAGCCAAAATACGGACTCGGGCACAAAACCATTCGGAAGATTTCGCCCATCTTTATAACCAACAAGCCGCGAAACAAACTCCTCAAACGATTCCGTGCCGTTAAAATCTAGCCGATCTTCATTTTGAGTTTCCGCAAAAGCCTCGCGGTAACTTTTTTCGTATTCTGCGGATGGAATGATAAGGGTTGCCATAAATATAAGTATAATGCATATTGACGCGCCACGTAAAATTTTCTATAGTGCTCGTAATGGCAAACAAAATTGTTTTTGACGTTGAAACACAGAAAGCGTTTGACGAAGTTCCGGGCCGTCGGCCCGAGAAACTCGGAATATCCATCGTCGTTGCCTACGATTATGCCGATCGAACATATAAGTCATTTCGGGAGCATGAGCTAAATCGTTTTTTTCCGCTCCTTGAATCCGCTGATCTTATTATCGGTTTCAATCATAAAAATTTTGACAACAAAGTGTTGAGCGCGTACTATCCGGGCGATCTTTCCGTTTTTCCGCACCTTGATTTGCTCGAGGAATTTTATAAAACTGCCGGGTTTCGCGTGCGCTTGGACGACATGGCGCAGGCAACGCTTGGAACGAAAAAAACAGGAACAGGTCTTAAAGCGATTGAGTGGTATAAAAACGGTGATTTTGTTTCGCTTGAAACTTATTGCAGGCAGGATGTTCTCGTAACAAAAGATTTGTACGAATACGCGCTCGCAAATAAAAAATTGAAATATAAAGAGATAACCGAAATTAAAGAAATGCCGCTTGATGTTTCCACGTGGGATAGAAAAGCCACCCGGGCCGTGAATTATACGTTGCCATTTTGAACTATGCCTGACGCACTAAAAATTTCAAAAATCGTCGTTGATCCGAATCTTTGCATCGGAGCGGCGCCGTGCACAACAATCGCGCCGGACGCGTTTCAACTGAACTCCGAAGGCAAGGCGGACGTGCTTCCAAACTGGCAGGTCGTGGACGCTAAAACTCTCCTTGAAGCCGCGCAATCGTGCCCGGTGAACGCCATTTTAGTATACGACGAGGCGGGAAATCAAATTTATCCGAAATGAAATTCAGTTTTTCTTCGCAAACACCAACATCTATCAAAGCAGACGTGCTAGGTGTTTTTTTATTTGAGGGTAAAACTTCTACAGAAGATGAATCGCGAGCGATCGGAAGCGCGCTTGCAAAAGAGGTAGTCGCATTTAAAGAACAATCGCGTTTTACAGGCAAAGAAAGAACAGCCTTGCTAATGCATACCCATCGTAAGATTCCGTCGTTCTTGTCCGTTTTCGCAGGTTTAGGTAAAAAAGAAACTGAACAAAACATTCTTGCCGAACGCGTTCGCGAAGTCGCCTCGCAGATCGCAGAAACCTCTACAACGCATCACGGAGAAAAAATCGCGCTTATCATTCCGCGCGAACTTACAAAAATTTTGGGTAGCCGAAAAATCGGGTCAGCAATCGCAGAGGGAATAATTCTTGGAAGATACCAGTTTGTTAAATATAAAAATCAAACCGAGGATGAAAAGAAAACCGCAATCAAAGAGGTGATTATAATAGGAAAAAATAAAGAATTAATTGCCGGCGTCAGGCGCGCGGAAATGATATGCGGAGGCGTAACTCTTGCGCGGGATTTGGTGAACGAACCGGCGGAAGCGATGCGCCCATCGGATCTTGTTGCATGCGCAAAGTCGCTTTCGGATGAGTGCCCGGAGATTGCGCTAACAGTGCTTGGTAAAAAAGAACTTAAAGCCCAGAAATTTGGCGGAATTCTCGCAGTGTCGCAAGGGTCAGCCCACGAACCGTACCTTATTCATCTGGTTTACCGTCCAAAAGAAAAAAAAGACGGACGAAAATTGGCGATTGTCGGCAAAGGCATTACTTTTGATTCCGGCGGGCTTTCCATTAAACCGGCCCAATCAATGGAATCAATGAAAACTGATATGGCAGGCGCCGCAACAGTTCTCGGGCTTTTTTCAATCTTGCCAAAATTGCGGGTTCCGCGCGAAATTCACGGTATTATCGCAACTTGCGAAAATATGGTTTCAGCCTCTTCAATCCGGCCCGGCGACATCATCACTATGCGAAACGGATCAACAGTTGAAGTGTTGAACACCGACGCCGAGGGGCGGATTATTTTAGGAGACGCAATTACATACGCGCTCCAAAATAAATCAGACGCGATCATTGACCTTGCAACCTTAACCGGCGCGTGCATTGTTGCGCTTGGGGATGCCGTTGCAGGCTTAATCGGAAATAATGAAGAACTTGGGAACGCCATTATTGCCTCCGGACGCGTTGCAGGCGAAAAAATCTGGCAACTGCCGCTTGAGGAGTCATACAAAGAAGCGATGAGGAGCGATGTCGCTGATCTTCGCAACATCTCAATTTTGAAAGGCGGCGGAGCGATTATGGGCGCGATTTTTTTGGAGCATTTTGTCGGCAAAATTCCTTGGGCGCATCTGGACATCGCTGGCCCGGCCTGGGTTGATAAACCCATGAACCTTTATATAGGCAAAGGAGCCACGGGTTTTGGAGTGAGGACGCTGGCGGAGTATTGCGCGAATCGGTAAAGTCAAGATATGGGAAAAATGGATTAAAATAATAGTGGATTTGTGAATCGCGTAACAAGCGAAAAGCTATTTTTTACAACTAAAACCATATCCTCAATCCGCACACCGCCCCACGAGAAATACAATCCTGGCTCAACTGTAATAACTTGCCCTGACTGCAATATGTCAGGGCTTTTTAGTTTTAAGTTAGGGTGTTCGTGGATTTCCAAGCCAACCCCGTGTCCCAAGCCGTGAGTAAAGTGAGACGCAAAACTCCCAAGTTTTTTTACAGCCGCCTCATACACCTCGCTCGCGCGGACTCCGTGTTTTATGAGCGAGATCGCATCAGTTTGCGCCGCAAGCACGCGATTATAAATTTCTGTTTGTTGCGCTGTCGGCGGAGCTGTGAAAAATGTCCGCGTTATGTCCGCGCAGTATCCGCGATATTTTACTCCCATATCAATTAACACTATATCGCCTTTTTTCAAAAATCGCGCGCGGGATGGAAGATGGTGAGGGACGCCGCTCGCTTTTCCAAACGCGATAATCGGATCAAAAGAAAGTTCCTCGCATCCGTAATAAAGGGCGCGGGAACGAATAAAAAGCGCGCAGTCGCGTTCGCTCAAATGTTTTCTGCCGCGAAGAGCCGCGCGAATTTGTTGAACAGTCTCGTCCATAATATCTTCAGTAACAGAAATCGCTTTTTTAATTGCGGCGAGTTCATCGCTTCGTTTGATGCTCCGCAATTCGCGAAGGTTTATTTTGGAAGGCATTACTCTCACAACTCCGCGAGATAACAGCTTAAACCTTTTCAATTTTGCAAATGTTAAATCGTGAGGTTCAAAATACAGGGTTTTGATGCGGTGTTTTTGCAGTGTCTCCCGCCACCACGCATCACTCTCTTTTGAAACAGCAACCGCCTCGCATCCTTTTGCGATACGAGCGGCCTCTTTGATAAACCGCGCGTCTCCAAATATAATTTTTTTCTCGCGCGTTATCAGTAAAAACACGCCGCCAGAAATATCAATGCCTGAAAAATAAAAGATATTTGGCCGGGAAGTAATGAGCAGTGATTCGGATAATTTAAGCGATAGTTTCATATTTTATTTAGCGCAAAAATCTCCCGACGCACTTTTTGCCTCTCTCGTTGATACAGAAGAGAACCTCGCTTTTTGTCATCGTATAATTTTGCAAAAAATTTGTCTTGAGTAAAACCGCTCTTTACAAAACACTCAATGGAAATTCGTTTGTGATGAATAATGGGAAAGATAATGATAAGTCTGCCGTTTGAAGAAAGAATCTGGTGAAATGTTGTAAAAACTGATTTGTACAACTGTTCCAGTTCATTTATTATGTTCTGGATTACATTCTCTGACTCTTTTCCGGTAAGTGGCGGACCAAGATACGGCTCGGTAATGATCGCGTCAATTGAATGTGGAGGAATGACACTCTCAAGAGCGCGGGCATCTGTAGTTATAAGCCGCGCTGTATTGGAATTCGCTGACGGTATGACTGATGAAAGCCATGCAAGATTTGCTTTTGCGCCGTCAATTGCCTTTTTTGAAACGTCCGCGCCGATCACGTTTTTATACCCCATAAGAAGCGCCTCTTGCAAAATCGTGCCCGATCCGCAAAATGGATCTAAAATCGTTCCGCCATGCGGGACGCGAGCCATGTTAATCATCATCCGCGCGAGCTTCGGCGGAATCATGCCGGACTTTGCGTCTCGTATCGGCCGACCGTAATCGCGCAAAGATAATTCTGTAAATGGCTGAACCTCGCGCGTTCTACCAATCACGATCTCGCCACTCGTTTGCATGAGAACCAGTTCGCGTCCGCGATCGGTTAAAAGTTTATTAGTTTTAACAATAACAGAGGAAAGATTTGGCTCTTTGGATGTAACAAACCGGGACGAGACGCCTTCATCTTTAAACCTTTTTTTCAAAGATAGTCCAAGTTGTTTAATAGGCAACGAAACTCCGTACGAGCTTATGCCAAAAGAAATTTTTTGGTTCCACTGCGCCGATGCGTGAATATCCTGATACGCATCGTCAAAGAGTGATGTCCGAGACGTATTCTTTAGAACAACGCCGCACTTCACAACCCCGCCCAGGCGTTCTTGCAAATCTGTAAGATCAAGCTCTTGCTCGCGCTCAAAAACGCAATAGCCCATTTCAAAAATAAAACCGCCGCCACCCAAAACCGCTGTAAGTTCTGCAGAGGAAAGCATGGGATGATTGCCGAAGATGAAAAAGTAGCGCATATCGGTATATCGCCATCATACGACATACAGAAAAAATTTCAATGAAAACTGCCACGCGCCCACTTGCCTACCGGCAGGCTTGCGCCGAGCGGAAAAATCGCCTAATGTATAGCCGTATGACAAAACCGCTCATTATGGGAGTCCTAAACGTAACGCCGGACTCGTTCTCGGACGGCGGGCAGTTTATGGGTATGGAAAAAGCGCTCGCGCGCGCAAAAGAAATGGAGCGCGAAGGAGCGGACATTATTGATATCGGAGGGGAATCAACGGGCCCGAAAAGCAAACTGGTTGGTGTTGAGGAAGAGTATAGTAGGATAATTCCAGTTGTCCGCGCTATTCGGAAACGATCGCAGATTCCAATTTCAATTGATACGTATAAGTCCGACATCGCAGAGGCCGCGCTAAAAGCCGGAGCAAATATGATTAACGACGTAACAGCGCTTCGCGGAGATCCGAGGATGGGAGAGATAATTGCGCGTTATCGCTGTCAGGTTGTTCTTATGTACGCAAAAGATAAAACCCCGCGGACAACTCTCAAGAAAAAACGGTACGCGGATATTATCCAGACGATCAGCGAGTTTTGGAAAAAACGCATTGCGTACGCGCGAACACACGGAATTAAAAAACCGCAAATTATTCTTGACCCCGGTCTCGGGCATTTTGTAAGCGCGGTTCCGAAATACAGTTTTGAAATCATCGCGCGGCTCCATGAATTAACATATCTCGGTTACCAAATTCTTATCGGCATTTCGCGCAAATCGTTTCTTGGAGGCGAGATTGATTCACGCGACGAGCGCGGACTACCAATACAAGTGATCGCCGCGCTAAATGGCGCGCGAATTCTCCGGACGCACGAGGTTAAAAAATTATACGATCTTTTGCAGACGATTTCATAAAAAAATCTCCGTATGCAATCCTTAAACGTTTCATGCGCCTTTCGCTTTGCCGCCGCTCACTTTCTCACCAAATACCGCGGCAAGTGTGAAAATTTGCACGGACACAACTATAAACTTACCGTTACCGTACAGGGCGCGGTAAAGCCCGACGGCATGGTCATAGATTTTCACATTATAGAAGAGACGGTTCAACGTGAAGTGATGACCGAGCTTGATCACTCGCACCTGAACGATCGCTTTGAAAATCCGACTGCGGAACATATTGCAATCTGGATTTGGGAGCGGCTCAATGGGAAATTGCCGCTTGTAAAAATCACGCTCCATGAAACCGAAGACACATATGTTGAATACTCCGGCGAACGTTGAAGGTGTATTTGTATCGCTTGGCGGAAACGTCGGCGACCGGGCGCGGTATCTCAACCGTGCGCTTAGAAAACTGCGGCGATACGCGCGCATAAAACAGCGCTCTCTTCTCTACGAAACCGAACCGGTTTGCTATACGAATCAGGGATGGTTTTTGAACATGGCAGTTGAGATTGAAACGCATCTCTCTCCGCATGCGCTTCTTGTAGCTCTAAAGGCAACGGAAAAACTGCTTGGACGTGAGCAAACTGCGCGCTACGGACCGCGAACAATTGACCTTGATATCCTCCTCTACGGAACGCGGGTAATTCAAACACGCCTGCTATCAATCCCGCATCAAAAGATGAGCGACAGGGCGTTTGTGCTCATTCCACTTGCGGAAATCGCGCCCGGAGTATCGCATCCGAAATTGAACAAAACTATTTTAGAACTTATGCGGGCGCTCCCGGCCAATCACGAAATAGTTAGACTATATGAACACCATATTTGAACGGTTGACAAAACAAGAATCGCTGGTTTGCTTTTTAACAAGCGCTTGTAATAACGGCTGGAAAACGATTGCCGCGCGGAATCCGGCAGAGACATTTTCCTATACTCGCGGGGTTGGTAAAACAAACGGCGCGGAGCAATTTCTCTCATTTTCAAAAAAACAACTGGCGCTCGGGCGACTGCTCGTCGGCGCGATCAGCTATGATCTTGGATACGAATTAATGTCTATATCGCGTGAACCGTGCGATGATCTTAATCTTCCAGACATATTTTTTTACAGTTTTGATGACTACATCTTGCGCGATGACCAAGCTGTAAGTCCAGTGAAAAGTAATGCGAAATTTCTCGGATTGAATTTTCAAGAATCAAGCCCATTTACGCAATCATGGTACAAAACCGCATACACGCGCGCGAGAGAGCACATCCGCGCCGGGGACATTTATCAAATCAATCTCACGCATCGGCTGGAAGCGCGTACGGAGAAAAATCCGCGCTCGCTTTTTACATCTCTCATGAGCGCAAACCCCGCGCCGTTTCTCGGATATTTAGAAGGAGACGGATTTACGATACTTGTAAGTTCTCCGGAGCGATTCGTCAGTGTGCGCAAAGGCGTGATTGAAACGTATCCCATTAAAGGAACTCGCCCGCGAGGGCAGACGCGCGCCGAAGATGAACGGCAAAAGCGCGATTTACTTGAGAGCGAAAAAGAGCGCGCGGAACTGATGATGATTACAGACCTTTTACGCAACGACATCGGAAAAGTCTCCGAAATCGGCTCTGTGGAAATTGTTAAACAGAGAGGCGTTACAGCGCATAGGTCAGTCTGGCATACAAACTCGCATGTGCAAGGATGTTTGCGAAAAAATATGAGTTCTGCTGAAGCGATTATTTCAATGTTTCCCGGCGGATCAGTTACCGGATGCCCGAAAAAACGCGCAATGGAAATTATTGCCGAACTTGAGCCACGCGCGCGCGGTTTTTATACAGGCGTTTTAGGATACATTGAACCTTCCGGAGATTCTGACATGGCGATAATCATTCGTTCGCTCATCAAAAAAAACGATTGCGTGTATCTAAACGTCGGCGGCGGAATAGTTTATGATTCAAAGATGAACCGTGAATGGAAAGAAACTTTTGACAAAGCCGCACCGTTTTTTGCCAAAATTTGACATCATACCTTATTTACTTTATACTCCCACCGTTCTATGAACACTATCCATTTTACAGTAGTCATGATGATGGGAATGATGCGTGAAGACCACCAAACGGCGGCTGGATAAGTGTTTGCAATAATCTAAAATCACCAACATTAAAACAGCCCTCGTTTGGGGGTTGTTTTTAGTTGATGTGCATAAAACCATGTCAAAAGAATATAGTTTTTGGACTGATCAATCAAAAAAAGACAGATATTCTATAGGCGATCATTCTCCGCATCAAGCGGAAATTATTGAGTTTCTTCGCAACAATCTTCGCGAGCCGCAAAGCGGTGATCCTGTTATCGCTGACTTTGGAACTTTCACCGGTCGCAATATTCCCGCTTTGCAGGATATTGCGCGGAAGGCGACTGTGATTGGAACTGATATAGGCGCGGCGGAAAATGAGCTCAAAATTGCTCGGCAAAAGAATCCTCAAGCAGAGTTTCTCCAAATGGATTTAGAACATATCGCATTTCAAGATCAAAGCATTGACGGTGCGCTTTGTTGGCGGGTATTGCATAATTTGAGCAGTTTAGAGAAAATAGAGGCGGCGCTTGCGGAAATACACCGCACGCTAAAAGAAAACGCTCCGTGTATTATATCCGTGCGTTCAACAACAAATATTGGTCGTGATCTTACATCTGGCAATCCGGTACGCGTTAACACTCCACTTCCTCATGGCGGCGAGCGAGCAGAGCAGTTAAATTCAAATCACAATGAAAGCAATTATTATTGGAGCCGGACGAGGACGGCGTTTAGAACATCTCACAGAAAACGAGCCAAAATGTTTTACACAAATCTGCGGCAGGAGCATTTTAGATTGGATTCTCAATGCCTTCTCTGAAAACGGCATGCGCGACATAGTTTTTGTCGGCGGATATCTTATTGATATTGTGAAGCGCCGGTATAAAAATTTACGTTTCAGGCATAATACAGAATGGGCTAATAACAATATCTTGCAGTCGTTATTTTACGCGGAAGGAGATATGGATGGAGGATTTATTTCCTCGTATGCGGACATTCTCTATACACCCAAGCTGGTTCGTAAACTACAAGACAGCAATAATGACATTACGATCGCGATTGACACAGCATGGGAGATTCGCTACAAACATCGTTCCCTTCATCCGCCATCCGACGCGGAAAAGGTAATAGTAACGGGAGATCAGGTGTTATCTGTAACAAGAGAAATAACGCCGAGCGAGGCGCATGGAGAGTTTATAGGTCTTGCGCGATTTTCCACGCGCGGAGCGAATTTATTAAAACGTTATTATGCGCGCGCGATGAATGACGAAGGCGCGTTTTCTGCTCCTCTGCGGAAGGCGTATCTTATTCACCTACTTGATTATATGATTCAGGACGGCGTGCCGGTGCATTGCGTAACAACAGACGGCGAGTATATTGAGGTTGACACTTTAGAAGATTACCAGTATGCGAATATACATTGGAGAACCGTTGTGAACGTATAACAGCGTTCCAAACAATACTTTATGGCGCAATCACTTTTATTTCCCGCAAGCGTGGTTGGCAGTCTGCCAAGGCCGAAATTTGTGCAGGATATTATTCTTTCTGACAGCGATCCATTTTCATCTTTGATGGATACGGCTGTGCAGTATGTTATCGCTCTTCAGGAGCATGCAGGAGTTGATATTATTTCAGACGGCGAGTGGCGCAGAAAATCTTACATTGGCGTCATCGCGCAAATTGCAAGCGGATTTGAGCATTATTTTGATGACGGCAGAACGTGGCATATAGTAACAACGCGTTTAGAGCATATTTCTCCCGGCTTTTTTGCGCGCGAGGTTAAATTTTTGAAACAGCATACGAATAAAAAAGTGAAAGTTTGCATGCCGTCGCCGTATCTTTTAGGCGTGCGGATGTGGGATGCTGAACGATCAAGAGACGCGTATCCTTTAAGAAGAGATTTTATTACAGCGCTTATTCCGATTCTTCGGAAAGAATTACTGCTCGCAAAAGACGCAGGCGCGGATGTCATTCAAATTGACGATCCTCATATCTGCCTTTTTGTTGATCCTAAAACGCGCGCAGAGTATAAAAATCCGGACGATGAATTGCGCTACGCGTGCCGCGCTGTGCATGAGGTGACGCAAGGGATTGGAGGAGTTGAAAGAGCTTTGCATCTTTGCAGAAGAAATAAAGGACGAAGAGGATGGATCGGCGAGGGAAGTTATGACGCGATTATTCCATTTATCAGCGAAATTGATCTTGACCAGTTTGTGTTAGAGTACAGCATTCCCTCTGCAGGAGATATTCAAGCTCTTGCGAAGTTGCCGGAGCGGTTTACAATCGGTTTTGGATGCGTTGATTGCCGATTTGAACATATTGAATCTCCTTTGGAAATCGCGCAAAGAGTTGAGAGAGCGTTGCTTTTTGTGCCGCCTGAAAGAATAGTGTTAAATCCGGACTGTGGATTTGCGCCTTCCTCTCAAGCCGAAATTCCTCTTGACGAGGCATACGAGAAGCTAAAAAATGAGGTTGCTGTGGCGCGTATGTTGCGTGAGAAATACGCATGACTTCTTAAATATGAAACAGTTTATCCGTTCTCATTTACCTGAATCATTTATTGCGCTCTATCATCTATTATTAGCTGTCTTGGCTAATTTATGGTACCGCTTCCCATCGCGCCGTCTCACTGTTATCGGTGTTACAGGCACAAACGGAAAAACGACTGTCTGCAACTTGATCGCGCATATTCTATCAGCCACAGGATATAAGACCGGGCTTACGACGACGATCAACTTCAAAATAGGAGATCGTGTTTGGAGCAATCGCACAAAACAGGGCATGCAGGGGCGGTTTGGATTACAACGGCTTTTGCGCGAGATGGTTTCCGAGGGTTGCACGCACGCGGTTGTTGAAACTACTTCCGAGGGCATTAAGCAGTATCGCCATTTTGGAATTCGCTATAGCGTCGCTGTTTTCACGAATCTCACGCCAGAGCATATTGAGTCCCACGGTTCGTTTGAAAAGTACCGGGAAGCCAAGGGTAAGTTATTTTCTACGCTAAACGAGCGAGGAGGGAGCGTTGTAAACGGAGACGACTCTGCGGCAGAGTATTTTTTGAAGTTTAAGGCTGGAGAGAAATGGGTGTATAAAACTCAAAACTCAAAACTCAAAACTCAAAACTACGGTTCAGAGTTGAAGATTTTGCAGATAAGAGAATATCATTTATCAGAGCAAGGTTCGGAATTTGAGGCAGAATTTGATGGAAAAAAATATGTTTTCACTACAAAACTGCTCGGGCTTTTTAACGTCTACAACTCGGCGGCGGCGATTTCCGCGGCGCTTTCGCTTGGAGTTCAGATGGAAGTGATACAAGGCGCGGTCTCCTCATTTGAACCGCTTCCGGGACGGATGGAAATTATACGCAATTCCATTCGCAATATAACGATCGTAGTTGATTACGCGCATGATCCGGCGGCGCTTAGCGCGGTTTACAAGACGATCAGAGAATTGCATGGAAACGGAGAGAAGCCTGTTTTAGTCGCTGTTCTTGGCGCTTGCGGAGGAGGACGAGACAAAGCAAAACGCCCAATCTTAGGCAAACTTGCTTCACAGCACGCAAAATATGTCATCTTCACAAACGAAGATCCTTATGATGATGACCCGGAGGAAATTATGGATCAACTTGAAGAAGGGATGAAGACGGATCCGTCTCGCGCGATCAATCGCAATTATTGGAAAATTCTTGACCGCCGCGAAGCAATTAAAAAAGCCGTCGCGCTTTCATGCGACGGCGGCACGATTGCCTTAACAGGCAAGGGCTGTGAAGAAGCGATGGCGGTTAAAGATGGGCTTATTATGTGGGATGATCGCAAAGTCGCGAGAGAAGAGCTTTTGAAACTAAGAGCCACAAATTTTACCTCGTCATCCCCCGAAGCGCCCGCACTCGCTCCTCAATTGGCGGGTGTGTGGAAAATAGTTTAGAAACAACACCGCCTTTTAACGGGTTTGCGAAATACAGATGCGCTGTTGCTTTATTTGCAACTTCTAATGGTTCAGCATCATGGGAAATTTTTTCAAGCGCTCGCGCAAGCCCGTCAGGATATCTGGTAAGAAGCGCACCCTCGGCGTCTGCCAAAAATTCACGCTTGCGGGAGATTGCAAGTTGAATGAGTATCGCCGCAAGAGGCGCGAGAATAGCAAGAATAAGCGCGAGAATCATAAAAATTGCCTGTAGTTGGCCGCCACCGCGATCAGAATCCCGCCGACGATGCCCAAACCATGTCATGCGCAAGAAAAAATCAGACATCAATACAACTACTCCGACCAACGTTACGACAATCGTCTGCAATCGCGTATCATAATTTTTAATATGCGAAAGCTCGTGCGCTACAACGCCTTCCAGCTCCTCATTTTCTAAACGATCTATAATTCCTTTAGTAAAGGCGACTGTTGCGTGTTTAGGATCGCGGCCGGTTGCAAACGCGTTCATAGCGGTATCGTCTATAATGTAAACGCGAGGCGCTGGCAAGCCGGAAGTAATGCACAAATTTTCTACCATGCGATACAGGTAAGGGTTGTCTTGCTTTTTAATTTCTTTCGCGCGCGAAATGGCAAGCACGATTTTGTCGGAATAAAAGTAACTTATCCAGCTTGAGATCACTGAAAAAATTACCGCCACGGGCAGAATAAAAGAATATTCCGGGTAAACGCGCGAAAACAGCCACCCAAGCCCGATTATAAAAATCAGAAACACAGTGATTAAACTCCATGTTTTGCGTTTGTTGACAACAATTGGTTTGTACATAAATTACACGCCTTTAGTGTCTGACGCAACAAAAATCATAAAGAGAATAAAATACACGATAGGCACAATAATGAGTACGCCCATCACAAAAAAAAGTGTGGTGAGCCATTTTGGGATGCCGAATGGTTCCATAGCGAGCGATTAAAATTTTACTTTGACATCTTCACGCGCTTCAGGAGTTTCGTCAAGGTCGTAAAATTCGCGCGCAGTGAAGTGAAAAAAATTGGCTACGATGTTTGTCGGCACACGCTGAATCGCGGTTGTGTAGTCCCGCACCTGTCCGTTGTAAAACCGCCGCGCGGCCTGGATTTTGTCTTCGGTGTCGGTGAGCTCATCTTGCAGTTTTGCAAAATTTTGGTTTGCTTTTAACTCCGGATAAGCCTCTGTCACAGCAAATAAAGTTTTCAAAGCTCCTGATAGCATATTTTCCGCCTGCAAGTGCTCCTGCGGGGTTTTGGCGGAAATCGCATTGGAGCGCGCCTCGGTTACTTTTTCAAACACGCCGCTTTCGTGCGACGCGTACCCTTTCACTGTTTCCACTAAATTCGGAATCAAACTGTGACGGCGTTTGAGTTGAACCTCAATATCCGACCATCCTTCGTCAACGCGATTTCGCTTTGTGATCAAGCCGTTATACGCGGCGACGAGCCATAATACTATGAGCACTATGGCGCCGATGATGATGTATAAAAATGTCGTCATATTTTTGTAAAACATGGAACCGAAAACTTTTGCCTCGGCACATGTTATTAAAATTTCACAGTTTATCAATCGTATACCTTAAAACTATCTTTGTGAGGATAATCAGAGATGCCAAAATCATACTCACATGCCCCACGTTCATCATCACATAATAATCCAATGTCGCATCTTTCTACTGCTGGAATATCAATCGGGCCTACAAATTGATCGCGATTGAATATAATACAATTAACACCAGTATCAGCTCCAATACAACGTTCATTATCAGTATCACAAGTCAATTCAGGATATTCTGCTAAATTTTTCTTTACTATTCGTCTTGTATCGCATTGTGATTTTGCATTGCACCACACGCCAATTGCTCTGTATGTAGCTGGCAAAATACATTGGTTGGCTGTGCACTCCAGTTGCACCGCATCTTGCTCTTGAATCGCCGCGCCGTCTTTTGTATTCCATGGCACAAAATTATACATGGCTTTGCAGTCCTCTGTTTTTTCGCACGCTCCTTTATATAAACTCACACCTCCTCCTGTATATCCTAAATCTCCTGTTCGTTTCAAAGTAATATCAACATCTTCAACGGCACTTGGATTTAATACGGTAACTGTAGCTACATCTTCTAATGCGACAAATACACGCCCACGGCGTTCATACCCACGATAACGTTCCAAACCAATAGAAATCTTTACTGGATAAGAACTAGTAAAAAAGGGGTTCGTTGGAGATTGGTACTGGACAATATAATACCCTGGCTTTTGCCCACGTTCTATTGATAGTATTTTCCCTCCACTCATATTAGGCCGTATAGTGAAATAGCTTCCTTCCAACAATCCATACTTATTAGGCAATATAATAGAATCGTTGTCTTTCAACCATAATGCCTTATCAGACCCTTTAGTCACAAAAGTAATAACACTCACTGTTCCAGGGGCAACTCTTTCCGGTTCTACGGAGACAACTTCTATTGATCGCAACTTTTTTTCCGGCACATTTTCATCCCCATCATTATATAGATTAAAAACAACAATGACTCCGCCAAGAAGAATCAACGTCACTATAATTTTTACAATGGTTGATTTCCGCATATTCTTACACTTTGCCAAACAATATATTGATACTTTTTTCTACAGTCTGTTTGAATACTTTAACATTTTTAATCGCTTCGCGCGCTTCTTTTTGGGTTATAACGCTGTAAAATTCATAATCTGCTTCTCCTCGCTTTTCCATAAGTTGCGCCATAATCTTCGCATACTTTCTATCAACAAGATCAGATTTTATAAAATGCAGAGAAAATTGCTGTAATCCGCCTTTGTGTGTTTTTGGAATAATCCCTTTTACCGCAAGTAACGCGGAAACTATCTTAAAAAACGTAAAACTTAACAAGTAAAACTGCTTACATTAATTATTTTACCATTTGATAAGAATGGAAAACACCCACTATGTGCATACCTCCATGCACCGCATTCACCTACATATTGGAAAGGAGTAATTTCACCCCAACCTTTACCATCCCCTTTCATTTCTTCATCATTGATTTCCTTTATTGTTTCTCTTGTAGCGAAACAGCCTCCTTCACACTCTTCACCATCAAAACAGGATTTATGTGCATCAGATGTCCTGAAATTACAAACCCACTTTCCATATCCAAAAACATATTGATATTCTCCGCCTCGAGCTTCACAAAATAACACAGAACTTACTCGTGATAACGGTAAAATTCTATAGTGTTCTAACAAAAAGCCAAGTACTATAATAATACTGAAGAATAGGATATAAATAATGAATTTCCTTCGCTTCATAATAATGTTTTTACAAAGCTTCAACCACCTCCCTTATCACCCTCATCTTAGGCGACGACAAATCCTCTTTTGTTATCAACTGCGAGGCGTAGAGAGCGTTCAAGGGTTTGGTGTCTTTTTTTTGATACTTTTTCGGATAACTGTTTTCAAGCGCGCCTTCTAAAATATAAATACCTCGCTCTTTGAGAATCCGCACTTTTTGCTCTGTTGAATCTGCGTTATGGCCATCAAGCGCGCGACGGATGTGCCCGGACCACACGCCTTGAAGCGCGTCTTTATCAAGAAGAATGCGGTAGGGAATGTGAAACTCGTCGCAGAGCTTTGCATAAACATCAATATTCCCTTTTCCTCCTGCATAAATCACCTTAATGTCGCTTTTGCCAAGATAAAACCGATCAATCAGGCCTCGTAGAAGGATCCTATCAGAAACGCCTTCAACTAGCAATACTAAATCTGCAAAAAACATCTCTGTGTTGTCAGCGTTCAACTCCTGCGCGAGCCGATCGCCCTCATACTCTATGCCGCAATTTCGGAGCCCGTATATTTTCGTATTTTGATGTTCGTCTCGGGAAATGCGCCACACATGCGGCACTGTAGATGGCTGAACAAAAACAGAACTGTGCGTTGTTAAAAAAATCTGCTTTCCGTAACGCGCGTCTGAAAGAATTTTAAGAAATCGCTTGATAACTGTGGGGTGAAGATGCAATTCCGCCTCGTCAATGAGAATGATGTCGTAACTCGGATGAAATATGTAAAAAAGCATGATAAAGAGCCGCCGGAATCCGTCGCCAAGGCGGCCAATCGGGCGATCGTGGCGATCCATGCGCACGTTGTCAAGGAACAATTTTTCCGAAAGCTCAATGTCTTCAAAGTATTGTTCAAGAGTCGCGCAAAATTCTTTATACTTCTCCCGATTATGCTCGGCAAACGCGCGAAGGTCGTGCGTGATGAGCCGGCGCACTGAAATCTCTGTTCGGACGCGCATAAACCGTTTACTCGCGACAGCCACTCGTTCATCGGCGCCGGAAACTGGCGAACCGAACAAAGAGTAGCTCCGTTCGTCGTTTTTATAAGAAACATCAAGCTCCGCGCCGTCATCTAAAAGAATTGATACTGAAAGATTAGAATGAGAATCGTAAAATCGTTCCGGGTTCAGGTTAGGGCTGAAGAAAAGTTCTATTGCGTCCAGAACATTTGTTTTTCCGGCGTTATTGGGCCCGATTAAAATTTGAAGATCAGAAAAACATGTAATCGCAAGATGGTCTTCTATGGTTTTGTAGTGTTTAATGTCAAGTGTGGTTATTCTCATGAAGATACGATGCAATATCCATTAAATCAGTGATAATTGCGCGGGCTTTGCTTAAATCTTGGTTTGGATTATACAGCGTCCGATAGCCGATTGCGATCATTCCCGCGGATACGGCTGAAAGAACGCCGTTTCTTGAGTCCTCAATAACGGCGCATTCTCTTGGAGCTATATTCAACAGTTTCGCTGTATAAAGGTAAATATCCGGCGCGGGTTTCCCAACAAAACCGACGTCTTCAGAACTTGCGACTACAGAAAAATACTGCGCAAGTGAGAAACGAGAGAGCATCATGTTAATCCATGAATGCGGCGATGAAGAAGAAAGAGCAATAGGAATTTTAGAACCGCGTATCGCCTCAAGCGTTTCTTTGACATGCCCATTTAGCTCCGCATGCACCATATACACATATTCTGCGAGCGCATTATACTTATCAAAAAATTGCTGGCCGCTTATTGAAAAATGATAAAGTTCATTCAAAGAACGATAAATATCAGGCACGCTTTTTCCTGTAATGCGGGCTTCTTCCTCCTCGTCCCACTCTTTTCCTATTAAGCCGGATAACCATTCTTTTGTTGTCTGAAACCACGCGCGTTCTGTGTCAACAAGCACGCCGTCCATGTCAAAAATTACCGCGCTGATTTTCTGTAAAATAACTTTCATGATGCGGTTTCTAGTATAGAAAAACCAGCGGAAAAAACAAGTACGGCTAACCTCTCCGCAGAATAAGACACTGCTCTATATCCATCCAGTCTACTTTTGTCTCCGCCATTAAAACAGTGAGGTGATACAATAAATCGCTTATTTCTTCTATTACTCGCGCTTTCCCCTCGCTTGTTGCCGCGCGCGCGACTTCTTCCGCTTCTTCAGTAACTTTTGCGCCGATTTTGGAAATACCGGCGCGAAAGAGGGATGCGGTATAAGAACCTTCCCCCGCAGACGGGACAAGCGGCATGTCGTGTTTACGTTTTTCTACAAGAGCGCGGAGAGATTCAAAAAAAATAATATTGTTTCCGGACTCTTCTCCAAAGCACGAATACGCGCCACTGTGGCAAGTCGGCCCTTTTGGAATCGCTTTAATAAGTATCGCGTCACGATCGCAATCGGGTTTGATGTCTATGACTTCTAAATAATTGCCGCTCGTTTCTCCTTTTGTCCAAAGCCGCTTTTTTGATCTGCTGTAAAATGTAACGCGTTTTACGCGACGCGTTTTTTGATAGGCTTCCTTATTCATAAACCCTAGCATAAGCACTTTGCAAGTATTTGCATCTTGGATGATTGCGGGGATTAACCCGTTTTGTTTTTTGAAGTTTAAATTCATATTCGTATAGGCAATCCGCATTTTTGCAGATATTTTTTAAGCGACGGTATTTTAATCGCGTTTGTATGAAAGACCGTTGCCGCAAGCGCGCCGCTCACTTCTGTTTTTGTAAACACGTCTAAAAAATGCTCGCGTGTTCCCGCTCCGCCAGAGGCAATGACTGGAATGCGCGCTGATTTCGCAACCGAGCGGCACGTTTTTATATCGTACCCCGCCCGCATGCCGTCGGTTTGCATTGTGTTCAATACGATCTCGCCGGCGCCGCGGCGTTCTACTTCTTTTGCCCAATCAATTACACTCCACTTCGTTTTTTGTGTCTCGCGCGCGCTGCCGGTATTTTTATAAACCCACCCATCTTTGACATCAATTCCAATAACTACGCACTGCGAGCCAAAGTTCTCTGCCAATTTATTGATTAAATCTGGATTCTCAAGCGCCGGCGTATTTATAGAAACTTTATCCGCGCCGGCGTTAAGCGCCCTTCTTGCGTCTTCAACCGAGCGAACGCCGCCAGCAATCGCAAAGGGAATAAAAATTCTCTTTCCCACTCGTTCTATCAAAGAAAAATTTGGTCCGCGTTTTTGCGGACTTGCCATGATGTCGTAGAGCACCAGCTCGTCTGCGCATTGTTCATAGTAAAACCGCGCTCGTTCTACCGGATCGCCCATATCTTTGTGGTCCTTAAATTGTACTCCCTTTGTGATGCGGTTGTCTTTAATGTCAAGACACGGGATAATTCGTTTGGTTAGCATTGTTTAAAAAATTTTTATCTTCATACATCGCCCGTCCCACAATACATCCATACAAACCCATTTCTTCAAGCCTCTCCACATCTGCCAAACGCGACACTCCGCCTGAAGCGATAAGTTGAAATCCGAAGGGGATGATTTTTTTTATCGCCTGAAAATTCGGACCTGTTTGCATTCCGTCGCGGACAATATCGGTATAAATAAGATACGAAACTCCGGCGTCCTTAAAAAACTGCAACAGTGATTCAACACTTTTCAAACCCTTTTCTCTCCATCCATTTACCATTGGAGTCCCGTTTTTAACATCAAGGCTCACGGCGATTTTTTCGTAACTAAATTGCTTGATCGCGTTTTGCAAAAATATCGTATCTTCAAGTACCCGCGTGCCAAGCACAACCCTATCAATACCACTTTTCAACAAGTACTCCACACTTTCTATGGATCGAATACCGCCGCCAACTTGCATAGGAACCGCCGCGCATTTGCGCATTTCTAAAATCAATGTCAGATTTTTCATTTTGCCCGTCCGCGCACCGTCTAAGTCAACAACGTGCAAAAACCGCGCTCCTTGCGAGACAAATTTTTTTGCCACTGATACAGGATCGTCTGAATACACGGTTTTCTGATTGTAATCGCCTTGCTTTAAGCGAACCGCTTGGCCGCGAAGCAAATCAATCGCGGGAATGATTGTCATAGATTTTATAATTCACAGAAATTTTTTAACACCTCCAACCCCGCTTCCCCTGATTTTTCCGGATGAAACTGTACGCCGTAAAAATTTTTATATTGAACCGCGGAGGCAAACTCTACGCCGTACTCTGTCGTTGCCGTAACTACTCCGCCATCTTCCGGAACACAATAATATGAATGGACGAAGTAGAAGTACGATCCACTTTTCATTTTTAACTTTTCATTTTTAACTCTATTCCATCCAATCTGCGGCACTTTTAACCCCTTACCTTGAAATCTCCTCACGCGCCCTTTTATAATCCCCAAACATGCCACATCCCTCTCCTCTGAATAATCAAACAATAACTGCATCCCCAAACAAATCCCCAAAAACGGTGCTTTAACATTGCGTATCGTTTCAACAAGCCAACGCTTCTGCAACTCCTCCATCGCCGCTTTCGCAGATCCTACTCCAGGCATAATTATTTTTGACGCCTCGACGATTTCTCGCGAATTGCTCGTTACTTTCCATTTCGCGCCAATCATATCAAGCGCGTTTGTAACGCTTTTAATGTTACCTGCTCCATAATACAGAATTGTTACAGACGGTTTGATCATTGAGATTTGGAAATTAGAAATTAGTCTATCGCATCTTTTACTTCCACAATCACGCCTTTGTGTTTTATGACATGGTCAATGGTCTCTTTACCCCTCGCGCTTCTTGCAATCGTAACCGCAACTCGTCAAGGATCGGTAGCCCCTGAAGCTCCGCGCACAGTATTGTCATTGGCAATAGCCCGACACCTCTGCCATCTCCTCTTTCAAGAAGTTGTCCGATGTGGATAGTAAGAAGCGCGCACCCGGCAAGCCCAAGCGCGATACGCTGTTTTTCTTTCTCTCCATCAATACCACCCTCAACTGCGCGTTCAAAAAGCGGCACAATGCGTTTCTCTAAAATACTTTTCGCTATCGCGCTATGAGCTTCATACGCGGGAGCGGAACTAAAATCAATCATCACCTTCATCATATTGTTTCCCCTGTCAAACTCATAGGAACAGGTTTTCAAGCGCGAATTATAATACATCCCTCCCATAGGAAGAAACCCCGTGTGCGCAAAAGCTTTTAGATGCGACAGGCACGCGGGATTAATGCCGGCAAAGGCCGGATCAAACACGAAAGCGCGTTTTTCCGCGCGGTCTACAAACACATTCCCCGCGTGATCGTCTCCATGAGAAATAATCGCCGCAACTTTATCCTCGCCATCATAAGAAAGAACACGGCGCGCATGCGCAATTATGCCTTCCAGCGTCTCCACATACCGCACTCCGTTTATATTCCATGAAGCCATGCGAAGTGCGCCAAAATCTATTCCACCCTCAATGCCCGGCAAGAAAAAATTAGCGTCTTTGGAATACCATTCATCAACGCGCTTCCCTTGCCCAAACCTCTCTAAAAAAAGCGTTTGCACCATACTTTCGCGCGCGTTCTCTGGAGTAATATACTGAAACGACTCCTTGTCTGATTCTTGAATTTTTTTATCCATTTCAGCCAAGAGCGCAAAATCATCATACCCAAGACGCGCTTTGTTTTCCGCATACGAGGCCTCCAAAAGGGTAAACAGTGTTTGAGATTCCACCTTTGGATACATGAGCAGTGGATAATTTTTATTCTCGCTCGTTGCAATAGGCGCAAGAACAGGCAGTCCCGCATCTATAAGACAGCGCGCATTTTGATACTCCCCTTCTACACCAACGGCGCTCACACTTTTGGTTCCAGATTCAATATGAATTTTAACAAATACTGAAATAGGTTTTCCTTCTTTCACTACTTCTGCCGTGGCAAAAATAGAATTCAGCGCCACTGCGGTGTCAAAAGGGGTAAGAGAAGAAATGGCAATCTTCGGAAATGCGCGTTGCACATATTCGCAAAACAGCAGAGCGCGTTTACTATTATCAATCTCTCCTGTTGCCCCGCCAACTGTTACGGCAATAAGCTCGTCTTTAAGTTGGGGGGCACTCATGGATAAAAAATCAGTTTCTTTGTTTTGTACTCGTTCAATTGTCATAGTCGTCAAATCGTATATTTACCGACCTCTCGTGCGCGTCTAATCCCTCAATTCGAGAAATTGCCTGCACGATCGGTTGCAAGGTTTTAAGTCCGTTACGGCTTAATCGTTGAAACTGAATTGTTTTCATAAACGTTTCAATTCCAATGGGCGATGAAAATTTTGTTGCCCTGCCAGTTGGCAAACAATGATTGGTGCCGCTTGCGTAATCGCCAACCGCAACCGGCGCGTAAGCCCCCAAGAAAACCGAGCCCGCATTCTTAACAAGGGCAAAAATTCGCTCCGGCTCCCTTGTTTGTATCTCAAGGTGTTCGGCTCCGTATTCATTTGCGAATTCAATCAACTCTTCCTCGCTTGAAACGACAATAATCGCGCAATACTTTGCAAGCGCCTCTTGAATGTACTTTTGCCGCGAGAGAGTCGGGGATTGTCGTTCCACTTCCTCTTTAGTCTTTCGCGCGATTTCGTAAGAATACGTTACTAGAACTCCGGCAGAATCTCCTCCATGTTCAGCACGCGCTAAAATGTCTGCGGCCAAATATGCTGGATTAGAAGTTTCGTCTGCCATTATCAAAGCTTCTGATGGACCAGAAAGCATATCAATACCAACGCGCCCAGCAACTTGGAGTTTTGCCGCCTGCACATACGGACTTCCCGGACCCGCAATTTTACAGACTGGCTTGATGGTCTCTGTTCCATAAGCAAGCGCCGCGATCGCCGCAATGCCGCCCACGCGATATATTTCGTCTGCCCCTGCGAGGTTTGCCGCTACGATAATTTCATAGTGTTTGTCTGTAGGCGAAAAACATACAACTATTCGCGGAACTCCAGCGGTTTTTGCCGCAACCGTTAAAATCTGCGCAACTGTTGGAAGCGGCGCTTTCCCAGCCGGAACATACAGCCCGACAGACTCAATAGGCGTTTTTTTTACGCCAGTGATTACGCCCGGAACAGTTTCTATCTGCCATATTTTTTCTATGCGTTTCGCCTGCTCCTCATGAAACGCGCGGGAGATGCGGATTTGTTCGCGGATCATCTGCAATACTTTGGTATCTGTATTTTCGTATGCCTCTTTTATATCCGCATCACTCACCCGGAGTTTTTCAAGCGCAAACTTCGGATCATCATATTTTTGCGCATATTCAACCATCGCCTTGTCTCCTCCTTGCACAAGCTTTGCAATCCACTGCGCCACTTCTTTTTCTATTGCCCCCATATCAGCTTGCGCGCGGCGCATAATTTTTTCCTTAATCTCCTCTGGCGCTTTTGCCCATTCATACACTTGAATACCGCTTCGCGATGCTTTTTCAAAAGTATTATTTTTTTCGTTTATCATAGAATCATTTTTTCAATCGGGAGCACAAGAATTTCCTGCGCGCCGAGTGATTTTAATTTATCAACTGTTTCCCAAAAAACATCCTCGCTCACCACAGAGTGAATTGAAACCCAATCTGGATCATAAAGAGGCAGTACGGTTGGACTTTTTACGCCCGGAATCGCCTGCGCAATCTCGCTCACCTTATCTTTCGGGGCATTGAGAAGAATATACTTGGTTTTTTGAGCGGTAAGGACAGCGCGAATGCGGCGGGTAAAATTTTCAATGAGTTGCGCTTTTCTTTCGTTTCTAGATGATTTAGTTTGCCCGACAAGCACTGCCTCTGATTTAAATATAGTTGTAATTTCAACTAATTCATGGATCTTTAATGTGCTTCCAGTTGAAACAAGATCGCAAATCGCGTCTGCAACTCCTAATGCCGGCGTAATTTCAACTGATCCGGAAATGGTGATGACATGAGCCTGAATTGCGTTAGCTTTTAGATATTCGGCAAGGATGGCTGGAAAAGATGTCGCAATCGTTTTCCCTTCAAGTTCGCGGACATCTGCGATACCGCTTTCCTTTGGCGCCGCGATAGAAAGCCGGCATTTGCCAAAGCCAAGCTCCGTAATTGTTGTAAGTTGAAAATTGCCTTGTCTTAAAATATCCTGCCCCACTATGCCTAAATCACACACGCCATCGCGTACATATTCTGGAATATCGTCATCTCGCACAAATAAAATATCAAGCGGAAAATTTTCGCACGATGCAAGAAGCTTGCCTTTCCCCGCTTCAAAAATAAATCCCGCCTGTTTCAAAAGTTGCGACGAATCTTCTGCAAGTTTTCCATCTTTCTGAATCGCAATTTTTACGTTGTTGCCGTTTGGTTTCATATTTTTTCGCTCTATACAAACAAAAATCCCCTCTCGTTTAAAGAAGGGATATTTATAAACTACTGATCACAAACTCATTATTGCCGCTTCTTTAAGAGCATATAGGGGATTAAGAGATGATGATGAATTTGCGCAAACTGTGCTTTCATAACATGTATATTAACATATTACGATAATAATCTACAGATTAAAATTTGTCAAATGACTATTGCGCCGTCATGGCAAGTTCTTCTAAAGTTACTGCTTTATTCAAAAGCTCATTAGCATCTGTAAAGACAATCTCTTTTTCAGGATTAAAATTGTTACCGGTTGAAGTTCGAATAAGCTTTGATTTCCACTGCTCAAAATAAACCTCATTATTGTGCTGTTTCAGATATTCATCTATTTTGCGGTTCAAGAGTGGAACATATTGGTTTGCATTTTTGTGTACTGATCCTTGAGTAAAAATGATATCTTGGTTTACGGAATCCAGTGGAACACCTGCTTTACCGCTACCGCTATATTGCAAAAATTCCCAAGTGAGCATAAAAGTAAATGTAATCAACATAGAGCTATCTACGGTATTGTACTGAAAAATAAAAGAATGATTATCATTGTGAAAATCTTGGCTTACCTTTACTCGCTCCAACCGCTCTATCTTCCTTGAAGTATACCGTTCCTGTTTTAACCGCGTAAACACATCACGAAATGTCTCAACAAAATTTGCCACAAATCGCTGATTTTTAAGTAACGGTTCAAGATCTTTCCTCAATCCATTTTCCATATCCCTTTGCGCTATAAAAATACTGATTATATCAAACACTTCTCCAATGCTCATGGCATGGCCGTTTGCTTCAAGCATTTTTTTGTTGGGGATAATTCCTTTCTCCATATACCATAAAAGATCAAAAAAATCGCGCCCCTTAAAATTTATGCCCTCTTGCGGATCACCGGCAGTGAATCCTTTTTTAGGGCGATCTAAAATTGCAGAGAGTTTGCCTGCAAATAGCGTAGGTAAATCGTAGTGCTTGAGCACAAACGATTTCCCGTATGCTGTTTTTGGTGTATGTACTGGCGTAATAGAAACTAGATAATCAGCGGTTACGAACCGTATTTCTACTTTAATCCGTAAAGTTTCTTCCTTGAAAGATGACAACCCCAGTTCGCGCAAAACTGCAAAAGAAAGTGTAATGCGGCAAATCGCGTTTTCCGTGTTCACTTGCGTTTTTGTATGCACTTGTATATCCTTTTTAAAATAGCTCTCCAGTGCAGCCGCCAACTTCTCAAAGTCGTTTCTGCTCCACTCAAAATCCAAATCTTCCGACATGCGCCCTAAATTATGCACTATCCTTAAACAAGTGCCTCCGTAAAATATCATGTCCTTAAACTCGGAATTGTAAATACAGTCCAAGACAAAATAATGCAGCACTTCTTTTAAGCGGACGCGAATACTATCAAAAGAGGCGTCTTCGTGCCTTGCCTGATCCGCGATTGTTTTTAATTCTAAAAGCAGATTGTTCATGTTTGTTAGCCCTGGAAATTTTCAAGGGCGAGTGTTTGCAAAACTTTTTTTCGAGACATAACGCAGTAACTTTTGAATTCTTTTTTTTGAGCGACGGTAAAGCTTTCTAAATTTAAACGCTCTTTGACAATTATGTGTTCTCTCGTCGCTTTGCTTTTACCATACTTCATATACAAATAATCAAATAACGCCTTTGCTTTTGTCGCAACATAAATGGGCTCGTTATAATAAAAAAGCCGCTCGTATCCAGTATAAAGCGACGGGGTTATGGAGTAATAAATGAAATCTCCCAAAGGGTTGGAATATGCGCGCGTTGATTTTGTGGTTATAGAAGTAATGGGATAGGTAACTTCAGTAAGTATATGATAATGCTGCAACACATAGACACCAGAGACGTAAGAGGGGTATCGCAAAATATTCCCAAGGTAGTACCAATACTCTTTCTCCATACGATGTTTTTCCACATATTCTTTTGTTACATAGTATCCTTTTTTTAACTTAATGATGATGCCCTTTTTTGTCCACCTGGTAATTGCCCTGTATAGTGAAGTTCTTTTTACATTGGGCAAAAACACCTCTAAATGAGATATTCTAAAATAAGGGACGTCTGCTTTCATAATGTGTACAATTTATGTACATATTGTAGAATAGATAAAATTATTTGTCAAGAAAAAACTTTTGTAATTCTCGGAGAGGGTGTATGATATTATTATGCTTTTTTCTGTTCCTCAATTCCTGGTCGGACTCTTTCTCCTAATTCAGGGAATTGTAATTTTGATCCAAAATCCGCGTTCTCCGCTCCATCGCGCCTTTTTCATTATGCAATTTCCGGTATTTCTATGGCTTACAAGCATGGGCATCGCCTCCTATTCAACGCAAGATGCGAAAACCGCGCTTTTGCTCGCAAAAATCGGTTTTTTGGGAGTAACATGCATCCCGATAGTCGCATACACTTTTTCTATTTATTACACGGAACGATGGAATCAAAAAAAAATCATGTATGCGGGGTGGATCATAACCGCTCTCATTGCCACTTTCATCAATAATCCAATTTTAGTTACCGGCGTCACCCTGTATCAATGGGGTTATTACATCTCGCTCGGACCGCTTGGATTTGCTGTTGTCGCCCTTTTTGCATGCGCAATGTTTGCATTCACATATAATCTTTTCATCCAGTACAAAACCGCGGAGCTAAAAGAACGGCGATGGCGCTTGATGGCGCTCATTTCCGGATCGCTAGCATTTCTCGCGGCTATGGATTTTCTTCCATCGTTTGGAATTCCTTTTCCGTTCCCGCCGCCAGGGTTCTTATTTGTCGGAACTCTCATAACTCTGATGGGGTATTTTATCATCCGACATCGGCTCTCGGACATAACAATTATTCTCGGGAAAACGATCGGCTACGTTCTATTAACAGCTGTTCTTTTTCTTATTTATGTAAGCATTTTTCTTACTCTGTCTCCGCCAAATGAAAACACGCGCGTATTTTTTACGCGCGCTTTGCTTTTTATCGGCACGCTCTACGGATTTGCGTTTCTTAAAAATAAAAGCCAATCGCTTATCGATCGGCTCTTTTTCAGAGAAAAAATTAACTTCCAGTCCGAAATATCAGAATTCAACAAAGAATTGCGCAACTTAACCCATCCTGAAACTCTGCTTACGACTATTTTTATATTTCTCAAAGAAAAATTGCGGATTGAATCAAGCGTTGTTTTGATATTTCAGCCGCAAGAAATGCGTTGGAACGTGTATAAAAACGACGATATTTTGCGTATACAAACTACAGAAGCTACTATTTCACGCGAATTTCAAAAATTTTTTATTGAGCATCCTGAACTCCTTGACATACGCGACTTGACTCCAGAGTCGAAAACAAATTCTATACTCGCTAAAATAAACAAACTGCTCCAAAGCTACAACGGACGCCTCGCGCTTCCTCTCGCGCACCACAGCGCATTCATCGGATTTATTATAATAGGAAAACATAGTTCACTTAAAGAGTATTCCCTCCGCGAAACGCTTGCTTTGAACCACCTAAGCGTGCCGTTTAGTATCGCATGGGGAAATGCGAAATTGTATGAGAGAGTGCAAAATGCAGGCAAACTAAAAGATGATTTTGTTTCAATCTCGTCGCATCAGCTTCGCACCCCGCTTACAGTGATCAAATGGTCGTTATCGCTTTTGCAAAACATCTTCAAGCCGACAGACCCGGAAGCGCAAGATCTGTTAAACACAATGGATAGTTCAGTTGAACAGATGACAACGACGATCAATCAATTACTTGAAATCGCGCGCATAGAAGGAGAGTCAAAAAAAATCTTGCTTGCGCCGGTGCAAATTAACGAACTTTTAACCCAAGTGCGGGCAATATACGGGCCAGGCATGGATCGTAAAAAACAAAGATGCGATATGAAACTGCCTGAAAATCAAATTTCTGTAATGGCGTATAAAGAGTATCTGACAACCGCTCTTTCAATACTTTTTGACAACGCTGTCAAATACACCCCTATTAACGGAGCAATCACATGCGCAATTGAAAAATTAAAAGATCGGCGGTGCGCTGTTATCCGCATCAGCGACACTGGTATCGGCATCCCGCAATACGCGCACGCGCATATTTTCACGAAATTTTTCCGGGCAAAAAATGCGCTTTCTTTGCGCCCTGACGGAAGCGGCTTGGGCCTCGCGTATGCAAAGATGCTGATTGAAAAACAGGGCGGGGAAATATGGTTCCATTCGGCAGAGGAGAAGGGAACAACCTTTTTCATCTCCATGCCGCTTGCAAAATCAAAACGCTGAAAAGATATATGAACATCATATTCTTCATTCCACCTTTACTCATTCTTGCATATCTTGCGTATCGCAACACGAACTACGGTATTTATGTAATTTTAGCGACTATCCCTGGATATCTATTGCGGGGAAATGTATGGCTCGTCCCTACAACTTGGCTTGAACTTGCAATATACACTGTTTCTGCAATATCGCTCTACAAACACGTCCGAAAAAAAACGCTCGCGCCGCACTGGTACTACGCGCTTCACGGCGCCAAACACTACATTATCCCCGCGCTGATCTTTTTATTTGCCGCGCTTGTTTCGGTTCTCGCATCTCCGGATCAAATGCGCGCGCTCGGCATTATTAAAGCGTGGTTTTTTGATCCGTTGCTTTTTTCAATTCTCCTCCTTGACAAACTCACTTGCGAAAAAGTGCTGAAACGAATGTTATACGCGCTTTCATTCTCCTCTATGCCAATTATGCTCTACGGCATTTTTGAATACGCTCTAGGCGTCGGGCTTTCAATACCAGGCAGACTGGACAGTTTTTTTGAATCCCCGAATTACGTTTCAATGTATCTTGTGCCGCTCTCGCTTCTGATTTTGGGTTATCTCGTTACCTCGCGACCAGCCATTGCCCGATGGCAAAAAATCTATTGTATTCTGTGGCTTATCGGATCAGCCGCGACTATCATTTTAACCAAATCATTCGGCGGCTGGTTTGCGGCAGGAGGCGGAATCATATTTTTAGCTCTCTTCCATAAAAAAATAACGGCAAAAAAACTCGTCATGCTTGTCTTCATTTCTCTAGCTCTCATCACGCTGGGGTTCTATGGATACCAAAAATCAAAAACGCACTATAACTCGTTTTGGAACATAAACTCGTTTGAAACAAGGCTCGAAGTATGGGCTCATACGCTTCGTATGATAACTTATAAACCAATTACAGGTTCCGGGCTCGGGGGATTTCATGACGAATACATCTCGCATATAGAAAAACTTCCGCGCGAAAAACAGCCGATTGAAAAAGATGTTTTATGGCCGCATAATATTTATCTCGCGCTTTTAGTTGAAAATGGAGTTCTCTCGCTTGCGGCATTTCTTTGGATTATTCTCATTTTTTATTCCGAAACGCTCCGCTCCTACTTTAAGGAAAATAATACTCTTATTCTTCCGAGCGCCGCCGCGATGACAAGCATTCTTCTCCATGGATTTGTTGATACGCCGTACTTAAAAAACGATCTTTCGCTTTTATTTTGGATCATTATCGCAGTCTCTGTGGCTCGCGAACACGACTTTGATAGAAGTAAAAATTTTCACAGATTACACTAATTAAAAATCTCATCCAGATCGCCGCTGATCTTGGTTTCTGTTTTTGATTTTGGGCAGATGGGTTAGGGGTGAATTGCCCCGACCGAAAACATCTTATTTATTTTTTTTATAGTCATTTTCAAACTTTTTCACAATATTCGGACTATAAAAATCTTTTCTGGAACTTTTTGTATTATTAGGATCAAGATAACGCGTCCTGCTCAATTTTTCATCTTTCATCAATTCCTTTCTTAATTTATGGAATTTACTATTGATTTTAAAATCAGAGTATGTTTTTGAAAGTTCTTTGACTAACGCTCTGTAATCAAGCGGATATTTTTCCTTTAAAATTTCTTCCTCTTCAAGCCTCATGGCTGGCGCATTTGGATCATCTGTTATTTGAACGCCTAAACCGTTTTTACTTTTTCCTGCAATTATTGAAACTGGTTTGACATCTCCAATAAGTCTTAATACAGGTTTTCCTTTTTCTTGAAAATTACCCTGATTTATAAATTTTAATTTTGGAATCAGTTTTTTATCTATGACAAGCGTTCCACCTTTCCCGGTTATTTCTCCGCCGATAGTATCCATAATTGCCGCATTTGTTGGGCCAATTTTTGATATTTTTTCAAAATGCTCCAACCAGCCTTTTCTTTCCTCTTCTTTAACAAAATCAAACATCGCTTTTATTTCCGGATATTTTATCCTTTCACTTCTTGCATTGTAGCGATAATAAATATCCGCCTCTTTTAATTCGCCATCATTTTTTAGACACACAATCGGTTTTGTCTTTGCTTGTTGCGTATATAATAATCCAATTTTTTTGGTATTTACGGTTATTACAAATTTTTCAAAAATTATTTCTGGGGCAAAAACACTGTTTAGATACGCGGTAATTTTAGCTTCATCCACCTCTTCAAAATTATTACTTTGTAGTCCGACAAGATCACGCGGTTTGTCTTTGATACCAAAAACAATATATCCGCCTTTATTATTGGCAAAAGCAACCATGCTTTTGGCGTATTTATCTTTAGAGTTCCAGTGAAACGATTCTTTGAATTCAAGCCAGCCGCTTTCGCGCGAGATTATTCTGTCCGCGATTGTTTCGTGGAATAAAAATATCTTTTTGTATTCGTCGCTGTTGTGAAAATCTGTATTCATAAGACTAGTAAACAAAATTATTCTCCCCATAATCCCGCCAAAATTTCTTCAATTCGTTTTTGTGCTTCTGATTTGAGCAGTTGCACGCCTTCTAACGCTTGCATTTGCTTGTCCAGTTTTTCCACGATTTGGCGTTGGGTTTTGAGAGGGGGAAGAATTACCTGAAATTCATTTAATTTTTCAACATTGATATTTTTTTGTGTTGCAATAGAAGATAATGCATCAACCTCATTTTGGAATGCTCTAAAATACCAAAATAAATAATCATTTGTAGTTTTTTCATTTGCTCGAATCCCAACAATGCTATCAGGAAAATATGAGTCAAAATCTAAAATGCCAACTTCTCCAATAGATGACGCAATACTCATCACCAATGTTCCTTTTTCAAACTTTTTACTAACAGTAATTCCTTTTTCATTTAAGGTTTGAGAATAACTTTTTATTATCTTTTCAAAGCTTCTAGGAATATCATTTATCTGAATAAACGGAAATTTCCCGTTGTAATAACTTGGGTCATTTCTGGGACGAATTGAAAATTTTCCTCTTTGAATGCTTGCTATTTCTTTCAGGTAGGTTTTTTCACCAACAAAAACACTTTTAGCAATTGTTGAGAAAGTTTCAATCCTCTCAGCCCCCTCAATAATCTGCTTTTGCTTTTCGATTTTTTCCACGATTTCGTTTTGGACTTCAAGTGGTGGGAGTGGGATTTGGATTGGCAAAAAACTTTCAGGATAAATATAAGCCCTAGCCGCACCATGCTCTAATTCTTCAACAATAGAAACAAAGCGTTTTGATTGTAAAATATACTCTAAGTATTTTTGATTTACGAAATCGCTTGTTTCAAACACTCTCATATTTTGAGTAATAACCGCGCCATCACATTCCGCTGGCAAAACTCCAATAGCTCCTCTTGCTAAATTCTGAGTTCCGTAAATTAAAGTTCCGCTTTTTACTAAAAATTGTTTTTTTGTAAGAATTTCTGTACCTTTTTGAATTTCTCTTAAAGACACTCCATTTCCATAAAGTCTTACGGATACTTGTTTATATTGAGTTTCATCTTCAATGGTTATTGGCAACTTATACTCAGTAATAATTTCAGAAAGGGGAACGAATGAAAAAACTTTTGTTTCTTTCAAAATCTCAAAAAGTTTGGCAAGTTTATTATCACCCTCTAAAATCTTTTTATCCAGCTTGCTCAAATACTCCCGCGCAATATCCATTTGTAGAGCGTTTTGCGCGTCAAACGAAGCGAGTATTTGCAAAGCGGTTTTTGGGTCAGCTTTTTGCAATTCTTGATAGTGTTTATCAATCTTGGAGCCGTTTTTTATTTCCACGCCTTTTAAGGTTTCTTGCCAATCTTTTATCTGTTCATCAGACAAGCTACTGCGGTAATTTTGCAGGTTAAAATGATAACTATGCGCTTTTTCAATCGCCTTGGCGACTTCATTGTCAATTTGTCCGTCAATGATATTATCAAATTGCCACAATTTCTCGTCATACATTTCCTTGCTGATTTTTTTGCTTTCCAATTTCTTATCTAGATCCGCCACCAGTTTTTCGCGCTTTTTGGCATTTTTCTCTTTGGTCTTTTCGCTTACGTCTTTTTTAATTCTCTTGGCAATTCTTGGATCTAGCGTTTCAATTTGCTCTTTGGATACGCAAAAGCTGTGTTTGGTGTCGTGTAGTTTTTTGCCTTGTTTTACTTCTTTAAATAATTTCAAAAGCTCTGGAATTTGATTGCCTTCAATCAGTTTTCTGTTAGTTCCAATTGAGAAGCCGTCATTTTCTATTTTGTAATACCAGACAAAATCAGTTGGCTGACCTTTTTCAAAATAAAAAATTGAGGTTTTGGCGCCTTGACCGCTTTTGCTCACAAACACGCCTTGAGGAAGTGAAATAACCGCTCGTAAATTGGCTTCATTCAAGAGCGTTTTACGAAGTGCACAGGCGCTGTTTTGCCCCCAAGTCAAAAAGCCTTCGGAAACAACAACGGCACATCGTCCTTTGTCTTTGAGCAAATCAAACATCAATTTTACAAACAAAATGGTAGTTTCGGTTTCTTTAGAGTATTCCTCCCAAACATTTGGATATGCCGGCTGATCTCGTTCAGCTCCAAAAGGCGGATTGGCAATCACTACGCTTTTACTTCCTCCATCGCGCGATGGGTCATACATCTTGAGGCTGTCGCCTTGGTCGATATTGTGCGGATTTAGTCCGCGAATATACATATTTACCGCCGCCATTTTGCGGATTCTGCCTTGATATTCAATTCCACAGATTCCGGTGCGATAAAACATGTTGGCGATATTCTCGGCTGGAAACTGGCGTGTTTGACGCGCTTTTTCTATCACATAATCGTAAGCGTCAAAGAGAAAACCGGCGGTACCGCAAGCCGGATCAAAAATAGTATCGGTAAAATCCGGATCAACCATTTCTACCATCATTTGACGGATATGATCAGGTGTTCGGTAAAGTCCTAAATCTTTGGTTCCGCCTGTTTCAGAAAGAGCCGATTCTATTGCATCTCCTAGTAAATCTGTTTTTAAAATATATTTTTCGTCAATTTCGTTCACCATGCCGATCACTTCGGCAATCACTCCGCCTTTGACATTGTTGGTAAAGTTGGAATTGGCAAAAACTTCTTCCATTAAAACCAGTTGGTCTTGCATTTTTTGTGGAAGATTACCGCTTACCACCGTGCGCGCTTTGGAAAGAATCGTGGAATAAAAAGGAAAAATGTTTTTATTGAGCTCTGACAAAATTTGTTCGCCGTTTAGAGAAAGCAAATGAGAAAAAAGCAGACGATAATTTTCACCGGAAAAAAGATTGCGAAGCGGTTTAAATGATTCCTCTTGTTTAAGCTTGGCCTCAAAAATGCGAAGCAAAAGAAGCTCGATAATATATTCCACTCTTTCAACTGGCGTACCAGCAGGGCGGAGCTTATTATGAAGCCTTTTTAGGATATTATTTGTTTCGCTGTCCGCGTAATGTGTTGTTGATCTTCCCATAGTTTATACCTTAAATGTTGATTGTAATTCCTCAAAAACTTGAGGGAAACGGTTATCAAAAGTTTGATTTACCTCCTGATAATCCGCACCGATAATTCTTACAAATACCGGATTATTAAACACATCTTGCGGTGAAATCCTCTTTTTCTCAGCAATATTTGCCGAAACAATATCTTTCATATCGCGCAAAATCTGAATTTGTTTGTCGTTAAAATTGTATGTTTGAACATAAGAATCAAAACCTTTCTCGACTCGTTCTTTGGGGGTTGGAATTTTTTTGATTTTGAGCGCGTGTAAAAAGAAATCCCAAATCGAACCTTGTTCAAAGTCATACGCCTTTTGCAATTGCCCCTCGTCAAGATAGACATTTGGATTTTTGGACCAAACTTTTATTTCATCAATTTCTTGCTCACTTGGTTCGTAATTTGCATCTGCTTTTACTTTCTCTTTTATTTCAACTATTTCCGGCGTAGCATTTGTATTTATTTCTTCCTCAAAAATTTCTTTGGCTTTCTCAATAGGAATATTGTCTATTACTTTTATGCTATCGCCGTGTAAATAAACACGCTGTATTAAATGTGCCGGATCCGGATTATCAATTATTCCGGAATGACCTGTGCCATGTGTGCCTGAACCAGTACCTTGACTTGTTGTGCCACCAGCCATTGAAATAATTTTCTTATTTTCTTTAGCCGTGCCCTTGCCATTATCTTCCATTTTTTGGCACAGACCGACGAAATCCAAAACCTTAAAACTGAATTTTCCGGTTTTAGGATCAAGGCGAGTTCCACGCCCGAGCATTTGAATATATTTGCCGACCGATTTTGTAAGATTGGCAAAAGCAATATAGCGGACACAAGGAATGTCAACGCCGGTACTCATAATATCTACTGACACCGCAACAAAAGGCTTGTGATTTTGATCTTTGAACCATTTCTTAAATATGGCGTTAAGCTCGTCGTTTTCTGAAATAATTGCTTCTGCATAACGAGGCGATAATTCGTCCTCGCTTGTTTTAAAGACCTGATTTATGGCTTTAACCAATTGAACGGCGTGCGCTTGACTTACGCCAAACAAAATTACTTTTTCGCCATATTCCGTATTGGCTTTCAGTTCTTCGGCAATTCTTAAGCAGTTATTCCATGCAATAAATTTACGGTTTAACTGTTCCAGTTTTATTTTTTTTGAGCTTTCAAGATTTACCACTTCCTCGGTTTCCGGGTCGATATAATGGTCAAATTCTACACCGATTTCTTTAGCGGTTTTGATTAACTCGGTTTCAATGGATAGCACCGAATAAGGAGCTAAAAATCCTTCGTCAATACCGCGAGTAAGGTCGAATTGATAATCCGGCTCGCCAGTTTCACAGCCAAATAATTTGTATGTATCTAAAATTGCCAAATCTTCGTCAGGAATTGTTGCACTATTCTTGGCGACTGCTGTTCTTGGGGTAGCAGTCAATCCAACGCGCGGACATAGGAAATGATCAAAAATAAGTTTGCGGTTGATATTGATTGAGCGATGACATTCATCAACAATAATTAAGTCGTAAAAAGTGCTTGGAATATTTTGATAAATATTCTCTAGCGTATCAATAACCACAACATGAATTTGCGCGTTTTTGTATTGTTTGTAATTACCGGAAGTAATACGAACGGCTGAATATTCTTTACTGATGAGCGAAAATCCGTCATTGATAGCTTGCTCGGCAAGCATAACGCGATCAACTACAAATAAAACTCGCTTTGCCATGTTGTATTCCAAAAGTGCTTTAGTAAAAGCGACCATTGTTCTGGTTTTACCCAGCCCAGTCGCCATATGCACAAGCATTTTTTGTTTGCCTTCTTTGTATTTTTGAATAAGCGCTTGAATACATTCGGCTTGATAGTAGGTTTCTTTGCCGCAGCTTGGGTTAATTCCTCCTGCAATACCCTTATCAATCGTTATTTCTCGATCAAGATTTATTTTTCTTGCCTGTTCTATTTTGAGTTGCATTTCTTCAAGCGACATCAAACTGTTGACTTGACGAAATTCGCCAGCCTCAAGACCTTTCCACTCGGTATCATAAAAAAGGATTCTTTCTGGTGAACAAGTATACAAAAAGCGCGGTTTCAAAACCCCTGCGTAAAGTGTGCGAAGTTTTGTAAGTGCCTTTTTCTCATCTTCAAATTTATTCTCAAAGATTGCGACTATATTATGATTTAAATCTAAAAGTGTAATATCTGGTTTAACACTTTTCTTCCCTTCAAATAATTTTTGTTGCTCTGGGGTTAATGCGTATTCTTGTTGATACAACAAAGTATCTCCGACTTTCCAGCTGAGTTTTTTTAGTTCTTCTATGATTTTTAAATCTGTATCCGTTGCTTCGTTAATTTTTGCCATAGTTTTATATCCAAGTTAAACAGTTTTATTATATCCGTTTTCCCCTTATAAATAAATCGTTTTCGGAGCGGAGCGGAGAAAACACCTCTCGGTTTCAGATGTGATATGTAAATACTCATACGCCTGCGCGCCTAACTGCTCAATGAACGCACGTTCAAGTGTGCTTTGTGGACTCTGCGCAACCAGATTGTATTTATTACTGTTATTCTTCATAATTTTCCGAATCAAGACTTTCCTGCATATATTCATACACAGTTTTAATAACTTCCTTTACAACATCAGAGCAATTTTTATGGTGCATCTTTTCTAAGGCCACATCACGAAACTGCCGAATTGGTTCAGAAATCAATGCATGGATAAATGATTGAGTTGTACCGCTGACTCCAGAAAAATCTAATACAACCTCTTTACCATCTGCTAAGGTCGGCATAATCTTGGTGATCCGTAAGTCTTTTGCTACATCTTTATTTTCTGCAAAATCACCGGCAAGATCTTTAATCTTGATTAGTATTCTCATATAAATTTTGGTTCTTTATATTTCTTTCGTTTACGATCTCTAACCGCCTTGCCGTAAACTTCTCGTATCGCAGAGAGAAGGTGCGTAAATTCAGATTTGTTTTCAAGGGATAAATCTATTGCCACCAGTGTCCCTTGAAAATAAGGGGCGTCGTCGCGTTCGGAATGACGATCATCATCCGGATCGGGATGGAGCCGTGGTTTCTCTATTCTCTTATCGTGAAGTAGCAGTTTGTAAATACCGGATCCACTGTAAATCATGAAATAGTTACGTGCTACTTGCGCAATAGATTTAATGAAAAATAATCCGGCACCAGCATTATCTTCCGTTCCGCCTTCTTTTCGCGTTGTTCCAGAAATACCGGGAACCATTGCCCATTTGATTGCTTCTATATCTGTCTTTGACCGGGAAGCCCAATAGTGTTGCAGACTCTTTTTAATACCGATACCACCATCACAAATACCAATACGAATTGTGTTTGATTTTTTATAGTATTGAGCCGCGACAATAGCTCCATCCGTACTTCCTGAGTGTTCCAATACATTACGAAGCAGTTCCCCGATCGTATATTTAATAGCATCCGTTTTATTAGCAGGTAAATGCAAAAGAGGAATCATGTCTGTAATAAATTTTGACTGCTCGGTAGAATTTTTGATAATCGTGATGGGTATAAATCTTCCCGATTCTTCTTTCTTGTTAATAGTATATGGCGACTTTTGATGTGTGAATTCAAAAAGCCCCATACGATCAAGATATGAACCGGAAGTTGCTGTGATATTTTCAAACATAACATTCTGTTTACCTGCCCGCATTGCCATTGCTACAATTAAAGCTAAAACAGCCGGATGTACATTGATCCACTTTGGATGAGAATAAATATAAAGATGCTCATGATCAGAAAAATCCAGACTGCTAATAAAACGGTCAAAATTGCGTAAGTAATCTGAATTTGATAATGTCGCTTTCATATTGCTAGTTTACCTGTAGAGCGTGTTTGTGTCAATATACGCCCTACAGGGAATAAAGACGGGAAACATCGACTTTTAGCCTATTTTGTTGATATCTGCATCGGCAATGGTTTTATTGTCTACGAGTTTGGCAAAATACTCTGCGTCATGGCGAGTGGTAAATGCCTCTAATATCTTGAGGCGATTTTTTCCGCGAGGTATTTTTTAACAAAATCCAGCCCGATGAATTATCGTTGGGCTGGATTTATTGATGTTTAGTAAAATTAAATATATTTATTTTTACCTCACTGCTTCTTTCAATGCCTTGCCTGCCTTAAACTTTGGCACCTGCATAGCGGGAATTTGAATCTTTATGGACGGATTCTGCGGATTAACGCCCATCCGCGGTTTTCGTTTTGAGACGCTAAAGGTTCCAAATCCTGTAAGCGCAACCTCCTCCCCGCGCTTTAATGCCTTTATAATCTCGTCAACAACGGTGTTCACGGCTCTTTCCCCATCTACTTTAGAAGTGCCTAAAACACCTGCAACTTTTTGAGCTAAATCTGCTTTTGTCATAGTATCACCCCCTTTCTTTATTTAATATCATATCGCATCGTTCAATTTTTACGCACTTCCCAACTGTTATTTCCGCTAAAACACTGTTGAAAATAACCGCCCCAGCGTCAACCATTGTATGACGAGCGTGAAGCTGTGTCAAGAATTGCGCGATAATACCATCTTTTGCGACTCCAAGGATACTGTCCTCGGCTCCTGTCATTCCGGCGTCGGTTACATATCCTGCGCGTCCGTTCACAATAACTGTATCCGCTGTTCCGACATGCGTGTGCGTGCCGCAAATTAAATGCGCCCGATCTCCGGCATAAAATCCGAATGCGCGCTTTTCGCTTGTTGCTTCGGCGTGAAAATCAACGATAATAATTGCATTTTTCGGCGCAGTTTTTAGCAACGAATCAAAGGCGCGAAACGGATCGTCAAAATCATCCTTCATAAATACCCGTCCAATGAGATTTATGATAACAACCGGCTGTTTCTTTACGCTCATTTCAAGCATGCCGCGACCAGGAACGCCTGGCGGGTAATTTGCCGGGCGAAGAATTGGAAACTCTGGATTGTCAAGAAGAAAAATCCCTTCTTTTTTAGCCCAAACGTGATTGCCTGATGTAAACGCGTCAACTCCAGCTCCCATCATCTCGCGCACGGTCGGCTCGCTTATACCTTTGCCGTGGGCTATATTTTCTATATTGGCAATCACTAAATCAATGCCGCGTTCTTTGCGAAGAGCGGGCAGTATCTCTTTTACGCCCCTGCGGCCAGATTTCCCTACAACATCGCCGATAAATAAAACTTTCAACAGTTTTGAGTTTTGAGTTTTGAATTTTAGGTTTTTATCTTGCATACTCGTCCACCCGCGTTTCTCTAATCACTGTAACTTTAATTTCACCCGGATATTTTAACTCTGTTTCAATTTTATCGGCAATATCGCGGGCAAGTTTTATGGCCTCTAAATCCCCAATCTCTGTTGGCGTTACAAACACGCGCACTTCCCGGCCCGCATAAATCGCATACACATGAGAAACGCCCTTAAACTGCTTTGCCGTGTCCTCAAGCTCCTGCAGGCGCTGGACATAATTTTCAAATGTATCTTTACGAGCACCTGGACGAGAGCCGGAAATCGCATCAGCGACTTTATTTATAATCCCCTCCAAAGTTTTAGGATTATCCTCGTGGTGCGAAATCGCCATGTACGCAATCTCTTCGGGGAGATTGAATTTTTTCATGATCTCGTACCCGATCTCCGGATGCGCGCCCTGAACCTCGTGGTCAACAGCTTTGCCGATATCATGAAGAAGTCCGCCTTTTGTGCACATAGCCACATCCCCGCCAAGTTCTTCCGCAAGCATCTTTGAAATGAGCGCAACCTCAACCGAGTGCTGGAGAACGTTCTGTCCGTAACTCGTGCGATACTTCAGGCGGCCTAAAATACGGATAAGTTTCGGATCAAGCCCGACAACTCCTGCCTGATACGCCGCTTCCTCTCCGGCTTTTTGAATATCGCGCGCGAGGTCTGTTTTCGCCTCCAAAACCGCTTCTTCAATACGTCCGGGGTGAATTCTGCCGTCCAAAATAAGTTTTTCAAGAGCAATTCTGCACCAATGACGGCGGATCGGGCTGTAGCCGGAAATCCAAATTGTGTTTGGAGTTTCATCAATCACGATTTCTGTGCCGGTCAATCTTTCAATTGTCTTTATATTTCTGCCCTCTTTCCCGATGATGCGCCCTTTCATCTCTTCACTTGGAATCACAACTGACGTGATTGTAGTTTCCTGCGCAACAGAACTTGCGACTCTTTGCATGGCTGTTGCGATAACATGCTTTGCGCGTTTCTCAACTTCGTATGATGATTCAGCCTCAAGTTTGCGAATGCGCGTAGCGAGTTCGTCTTTGATGCGCTCTTCGGTGTTTTTGAATAGCACCTCTTTTGCCTCGTCAATCGTGAGGCCTGCGATTTTCTCCAATTTTTTCACCTGCTCTTCTTTGACTTCCAGTGCTTTTGCTTTCAGTTCATCAACATCGGCCAGTTTTTTCTGATACTCTTCCTTAGAACGTTCAAGCTCTAAAAGTTTCGCGTCAAATACCTCTTCGCGTTTTTCTAACCGTTCCTGACGAACGCGCAATTCATGCTTTAATTCTGATTCCTCCCGCTTTACTTCATCAATCGCGGCGATTGCCTTTTCTTTCGCTTTAATAAGGATTTCCTTTTCCTTATCTTTTGCGTTGTCAAGAATGTCCTTGGCTTTTCTTTCAGCGCTTCCAATCTGTTTTGCGACAATAAACGCGCGAACGCTATAACCGAAGATAACGCCGATCGCAAGCGCTATAATAATAAATACAATAGTAATAAGCATCTTCTGTTTTCATCCGTAATTAGAATGCCCGCGCACTTTTTTCGTAATATACCGTTCTTCTTATGCAATTGTAAGAGTTCTCAAAAAATAGTTAAAAGAAGACTGGCAAAAAAACATAAATAATGTTTGGGTTCCTAATTAAGGCGTGAGTATTACCACCCGAGGATAACAAAGATATGGAGAAAAGTCAAAGCCTTTGTATCACTTACTGAAGCCATAATCGCCTACAACTCCGCCGCTTTCTCAATGCGAATCACGCCGCCCGGCTCTAGATGCACAGTGTCGCGCCGCCCGATTTGGCCCGCAATGAGATAATTCGCAAGCGCGTTTTGCACATGATCCTGAATCGCGCGGCGCAATGGGCGCGCGCCAAACAGTGGGTCAAAACCAAAGTTGGCAAGTTCCACGACCGCTCCAGGCGCAATACGAAGCTTAATCCCTTTAGACTCAAGTTTCCCCGCAATATCAGTTAAAATCAACTGCGCGATAGCCTGAATGTTTTCCTCGGAGAGCGGCTTAAAAACAATTACATCGTCAAATCGGTTTATAAACTCCGGCTTAAACCATTCCAGCAAATCTTTTTTTACAAACTGCTCGCGAATATCCTCAATGCGTTTCCCGGATGCAAGATATTCCTGCACCTTTTTAGTGCCTGCGTTACTTGTCGCAACGATAATTAAATTCGTGAAGTCAATAACCTCACCCTCGCCGCTTGTCAGACGTCCGTCGTCCATCACCTGTAAAAATAAGTTTAAAATATTAGGATGCGCCTTTTCAAGTTCATCAAGCAAAAGCACGCTATATGGATTCATGCGCACGCTCTCGGTTAAAAGTCCGGGCGTCTCTCCTTCTCCGATAAGCCGAGTGATGCCACCGATTTCCTGAAACTCGGACATGTCCAGCCGCACCATGTCTTTTTCTGAATTAAAATACACAGAGGCGATGCGCTTGACCAGTTCAGTTTTCCCAACTCCGGTCGGCCCCACAAACAGGAAATTCGCGATCGGCCGGCGCTCGTCGCGCAACTCTGCCCGCGCTCTCCGGAGCGCCGCGGAAACCTGTACAACAGCGTAATCCTGATTGATGTAGCGCTTATGAATCTCCTCCTCAAGGCGCAGAAGTTTCTCGCTCTCCGACTTCTCAAGGCGCGCGATCGGCATGTTTATCTTTTGCGCAATCGTTTTTGCGACATCTTGATCAGTAACAACCGCGCGTCTTCCGCGAGACGTTGCGACACTGGATGCGACTTCCCGTAAAATCGTTTCCGCCTTTTCAGGTTGATGTTCAGTGTGGATGAGCTTGTTTGAAAATTCCACGGCCGCGGTAAGAGCTTGATATGTAAAAAATACGCCATGTTTTCCTTCAATAAACGGAGCGCGCGCCTCAAGCATAAGAACCGTATCTTCAAGATTCGGCTCCAAAACTTCAATACGAGTAAGAACGTTGCGCAAAGGCGAGTGTTCTATATGAAGCGAATAATTTTTGTAATCTGTCGTGCCGATCACAAAAAATCTGCGCGATTGCAATGCCTCGGTCAAAACCGCGTCCATGCCGACAGTGCTTGCTCCCGCCTCGCCCTTCAAACCAACGCCAACAAGATAATGGATGTCTTTGATAAAGAGCAGAATGTTTCCGGAATGCGCCGCCTCATATAACGCGCGGTACAGGCGCTCGGCAGATCCCTCGGCGCCACCTCCGGCAAGGACGCTTGCAACCGAAAGCGCGACCAGTCGTTTATCGCGCAGAATATCTGGCGCCATATCAGCGCTCATGCGCGCGGCGATCTCGTCCACAATGCTTTCTTTGCCAACGCCGATCCCTCCAACAAGCATCACACCCGCCGCTCCGCTTTGCAAAATCGTAAAGACCTGCTCAATTTCTTTTGCGCGTCCGAGCGAAGGCGGAAGCGCTCCGCGAGATGCCATGTAAGTAAGATCGGTGCTGAAACTATTTAACGTTTTTGTCTCAACCGCGGTCATCGCCCGATCCATGCCGTGGCGCGCGAAAAATCCCCCATGAGAATGCGCGCGGCGAAATGCGGTTTTGCGCCGCAAGTCCTCTTCAACCTGAACCCACTGCCCAACATGCCGCATTTTATACGTTTCAATATCTAAATCGTATAAAATTTCTTTTGCGTATCCTTCAATATCCGCAATCGGCGTCCAAAGATCCCATACTTGAACCTTTTCTCCGCCGCGTTCATGCGCTTCCATATAGGCATTCAGAATCACGAGCTTTGTCTCCGGCGAAAAATGCGCCATGCGTTTTGGTTGCCCGCTTTGCTGTTCCTGATATAGCAACCCTTGAAGCCCATGTTTGATTTTTCCGGCGAGCGCGCCTGGATTAATTCCGAGACGAAATAAAATAATGTTTGAGTGCGGATGCGCGATTAAAACAGCAAGCAGGTGCAACGGAAGAACTTCGCTGTAATGATTTTGTAATGCGAAGAGATAGGCGTTTTCTATTACTTCAAGCGCAAAACGAGAAAATGCGCGGTTTATAGAAACCGAACGAATCTGCGCGTCCCTTTTTTCATTTTTCTGATACTCTTTTTTTATCACATACATTTCCAACTCTTGCGCGCGCATCGTCCGATAGACAGTATAAAGATCAATAAGAAACGTCGCCAAAAATACGCGCAAATATGGACTTTGTAAATTCCAGACATCAGACGAAAACAGCCCCAAAGGAATGTTTATATTGAGAGAAAGGATCTGCCGATATATATAAAACGCTAAAAACAAAATTCCAACGCCGCCAATCAAGCGCAGTGAAAAATTGATCACTGTATCCACAGTGAAAGCCGCCCTGCGCGCGGCGATGTTCCATTCTGTAACTTTTTCAAAATTGAAAAATAGACGCGTATTCAAAAGCGTTGCCGAAAGCGCCTGTTCCTCGTTGCCGCGGCACGTTGGACACGCGGCCCCGCTGATAAGCCCGGCGCCTTTGCATTGTGAGCAGATTAAAATCATAAATAATAATAATGATATTGTACACCTTTCCCAAAAATCAACAAATAAACCATATGTTTTTGTAAAAAAATAATGTGATGTACTGTAAAAAGGTTTGTTAATAACTTGTGGATAAATAATCCATTGATTAAAATTTCTTTTTGTTCTTAATAAAAAGTTATCCACACATATTTTTCCCTCACAATTAAAAACCTTTATTTCAAAACAAAATCGCGCATTGCAAGAACCGCTCCATAACCATTGACCAGTGAGAGTGGTGAATGATATAATATAGGCAAGCTAAATCAAAGATCTTTGACAATTTCAGCAGAGAATCTCGATACTTTAACGCCCACAAATCTTCTTATTACTTTAAGGTAGTGAGAAGAATCGTTAAAGTATCTAGATTCTTTACTGTTCCACAAATCTTGTTTGGAAAAATAACAAACATGGGGAACTCCTGCTCGCGCTCGTTCATAAAAATAAAAACGGGCAAAAAATACGAGCAAGCGTTACCCGAGAATGGTAGAGAAATTTTCTTCCAGGCTCAAAAATTGAGATTCACATTCAGGGAAGTGATCCTTTCAACTTAATCCACAAAAAGGAGAAAGAATCATGCCCTGTGGTCTCAACAAGAGCCCACTTAAGGGCACTAGGGACGTCATGAAACTATATTTCAAAAGGACGACCGTTTGTGCCCTTATTTTATTTATCGCGGGGTTTACAAAATTTTTACGTACCTTATAATACAGCCATAACTGTCGCCGATTTATGAAAACGATTCCTATTATAAAAACTACTGAAGCTGATGCGGCACTTGGCAGAGACTATGCGGAACTTGAAAATTGGATTGAACAAACCCGCGAAGGGCAACTTGCGGTTGATATGTACGAAACTGAAGATGATGTGGTTATTGTATCAGCGCTTGCGGGAGTTGACCCGGAACGTATGGAAATCACAATAGAAAACGATATTGTTGTGATTCGCGGGGTCCGATCGCGATCGGTTGACGAGGCGATTATGCGCCATCATTATCAGGAATATTATTGGGGGCCATTTTCACGCTCAATTCTTATCCCATGTCAAATCAATAAAGATTCAGCGCGCGCGGAGTTTACGCGCGGAATTCTCACTGTACGATTGCCAAAAATTATTGAGACTCATAGAATTCCAATAACAGTACAGGAAGAAACTTTATGATGTATAAAAAAGCTGTTTTGGATCGTTTTGAAGAGCCGTACGCGATCCTTTGTTTTGAAGACGGGCAGACAATGAGAATACACCGCGATGATCTGCCGCCCGGAACGGACGCGGGCATGGCGTTTGCAATCCGTATAACTCGCGAAGAGGATACGGAAAAGAGCAACCAGGAACTAGCAGAAGCGCTCCTCCATGAAATTTTCAACAAAAACGATACCGTCTCCTGATAAAAAAAGGCGACGCGGACGAGTCGCTCTTTTTTTTATTGGTGGGTTGTTTTTGGCAATCGGAGCGAGCGTTTTTTTATTTGAGCTCTACTACAAAACGCGCGTATATCCAGGTGTTTTACTTTCAAATCGTTCAGTTTCGGGCATTACAGAACGGAAACTCAAAGATCAGCTCGCAAAATTTATAAATGAGCTTGAGTCCAAAGGCATCGTCGCAGAATATCAGAATAAAAAAGTAACGATTTTCCCTCATGTTATTTCTGCAGATGATCCTGATCTTGCCTATGAACTTTTTGCTTTTGACTCTGAAGGAACAACTTCCGACATTTGGGGCATTGGCCGCGAAAGAGGGATATTTGCAAACATCCTCACGCATGGAAAGCTTTTTTTTAAGACAAAATCTATCTCGCCAAGGATCGTATTTTTTGAAGATATTATCAAAAAAACACTTCAGGATCACTTCAAAGATCTTGAAAAACCGGCGCGCAATGCGGAACTATTAATAACAGACAATCTTCTGGCAGTTATCATCCCGGAAGAACGCGGCATTGTTCCGGACTATGACTTAGCGATTGAGGAACTGCGCAAAGGCATTTTTTCTTTATCGCATGATGCGCTCATAGTTCACGCAAAAGAAGATATTCCAGCGATTATAATGGCTGATCTTGCGCCAAAAAAAAAGGAGATAGAAATTTTATTTACATCAAAGGCAACACTGACATTTCGCTATAATGACAAAACATGGGCTATAGATAAAAATGTTTATAAAGATTGGATCGCGGTAAACGGAGGGAATCTCGCGTTCGCTGACGGACTTGCTGAATATATCAAAAAAAAAATCGCGCCCCAAGTGGAAGAATCAGCGCAGGAAGCGCGGTTTCAACTGACAGAAGCGAGGCGCGTCGTTGAGTTCAAACCAAGCCGCGAAGGGCGAAGGATTGCCTACGATGCAACAGTGGAGCAGACTACTGCCGCATTTTTTCACACACCAAAAAATGATCCGATTGATATAATCACAGAACAAGTCTTCCCGGAGTATACAACCGAATCTGTAAATACTCTTGGCATTAAAGAAATTATCGGACAAGGAGTGTCGCGATTTGACGGGAGCCCGCAAAACCGGCGCCATAATATTAAAATCGGCGCAGACACATTAAACGGCATTCTCATTCCTCCGGGCGAGGAATTTTCTCTTGTCAAGGCTTTGGGACAAATTGACGGAGAACACGGGTATCTTCCTGAACTTGTTATTAAAGGCAACCGAACAATTCCGGAATACGGAGGAGGGCTATGCCAGATCGGCACAACGCTTTTTCGCGGAGCGCTTTCAAGCGGACTCCCCATCACAGAACGGCGCGCTCACAGCTACCGCGTGCGTTATTATGAACCGGCCGGCACAGATTGCACGATCTATCCGCCGCACCCTGACTGCAAATTTTTTAATGATACTGGAAGCCATATACTTCTCCAAACTCGCATGACGGACAAAGACGAACTTATCTTTGAATTTTGGGGGGCTAAAGATGGGCGAAAGGTAACGCAGACCGAACCTATCATATATGATGTTGCAAAACCGCCCTCAACTCTTTTTGTTGAAACAGATGATATTCCTGAAGGCGAAAAAAAATGCACCGAACGGGCGCATGACGGGGCAAAAACGAAATTTGACTACAAGGTGGAATATCCGGACGGCACAGTGAAAGAACAATCATTTTTATCAGCGTACAAACCATGGCAGGCTGTGTGCCTCATTGGAAAGAAAAAAACCGCGACAAGCGAAACCGACTTATAGTCATACAATTTTCGCCAAATTCTCGTTTTTATGATAAATTGTAAGCTCTTCTTTTTCTTTATCACTCTTTCCTACGTATGCACGAGCAAATCCAGAGACAACCGCCTCATGTCCTAACTTTTCTAATTCTTTTTTGACATCCAGCATCTTTTCAGTAAAAAACATGCTGGCACAAATTGCGATTTTCATATGCTAATTCAGAGGTTAGTGTTTTTTAATAGTCCATCAACTATTGGCTTTATAATGTGCATCGGCATACCGATTATTGTGGAACGCTCTCCAACAATGCGATCAATCCAATGTGAAGACGGCGGGGTTTGCATACTAAAACCGCCGGCGCGCTTATAGGGTTCGTCTGTTGCAATCCACTCTTCCATTTCTTCTTGCGGAATCTTTTTAAAATACACTCGCGCAGTATCAACACCTGTCCATTCTTTGCCAGTTACGGTATCAATAATCGCATATCCTTGGATTATGCCAGCATGAGAATCTTGAAGTTGTAAAAGCCACAAACGGAGTTCCCCCGAATTTTTGGGTTTCCCTACGATTTTATCTCCAATGCGCACAACCTGATCGCCAGCAAGAATCACCGCGTCTTTTTTTGTCATCGATGCCACGACGCGCGCTTTTGCAAGCGATAATTTTTGAACCAACTGCGCGGGGTCGTCATCTTTTATGCTCTCTTCATCAAAGTTAGAAACAACAACTTCAAACATATAACCAGCTTCTTCCAAAAGCCTACTCCTACCCTCTGACTGTGAAGCTAGAATTAAATTTCTCATCAATATTTTCAGTGAATCGCTATAATCTTTCTCCGCGACGCATGTCCTGAAACAATTTCCACCTGCGCTGGCGTAACTTCAAAATATCGCGCAAGCGCCTTTATAACGGCTTTATTGGCTTTGCCATCGCGCGCCGACGCTTTTACGCGCGCAATAAAATGCTTATCGTCAATCTTTTCAACCGACTCTTCTTTTGACCTAGGTTTAACTGCGATGAAGAGTTTCATGTTTCAATGAACGACTATGCAAATTCTTGATACTGCCGCATCATTTCTAACGATTCCGCAACCGGTTTATATGTTAAAAGTCCGTTATATGTATTGAGTCCTTTACAAAAATTTTTATCCTCGCGCAAAGCGTCAATGCCTTTTTGAGCTAGTTTGAGAACATATGGCAAAGTTGCGCTAGTTAATGCAAGCGTTGAAGTGCGCGGATACGCGCCCGGCATATTGGTAACGCAATAGTGCGTAACACCATACTGCGCAAAAACCGGATCAGAATGTTTAGTTGGGTGCGATGTTTCAATGCAACCACCTTGATCTATACTCACGTCCACAATCACCGATCCTTTTTGCATTGTTTTTACCATCTCTTTTGTTACAACGTATGGTGCCTTTGCGCCGGTTACGAGCACTGCTCCGATAATAAGATCCGCATCTTTCACCTCTTTGGCAATATCTTTAGGACGAGACAACAAAATATGCGCATCGCGTCCGATGCTCTCGCGTAAATGGCCCATCCGCTCCTCATGACGACCAAAAAGATATACGCTCGCGCCCATTCCATAAGCCGTCTTTGCCGCGTGCCGCCCGACAACTCCGTCTCCGATAACGACCACTTTGCCATAAAAATTTCCAAGCGCTTCGCCTAAAAGCACCCCTTTGCCGCCGTTTACTTTCGCAAGATAATAACTGCCGACATGCACTGCCATATTCCCGGCAATGGCACTCATCGGCGCCAAAAGCGGCAAACGTTTATATTCGTCCTCAACAGTTTCATACGCAATGCCGGTTGTTTTAGTTTCCAAAAGCGCGTCTGTTAAAGTTTTTGTCACGCCGGCAAGATGAAGATACGTAAACAACATTTGTCCTTTCAAAAAATGATATTCATGTAGAAGCGGCTCTTTTACCTTAACGACTAAATCCGTGTTCCATACCTCGCTAGCAGTGCCAATTTTTGCGCCAGCCGCGGTGTATTCTGTATCTTCAAAACCCGCGCCAGCTCCTGCGTTTTTTTCAATGATAACCGCGTGTTTTTGCTTCACAAGCATTTTGGCGCCAACCGGCGCGAGCGACACGCGATTTTCTTTATCTTTGATCTCTTTTGGTATGCCTATTTTCATATCTAGAAAAATACACCTCTCTTTTAGAAAACGCAATGCCGCGTTTTGCAAGGCTTTTAATTCCTATTATCTTGGAGTATACTATAATAATCGTAATCGTATTTTAATAATTCTTGTTTTGCTCTTCGCGCGTTCGTGTCAAAAACCAAAAGCGTCAGGCTCAAAACAATGACTCGCTTCTATGATAGACCAAAAAGACTTGTTATTCAAGATCCCTTTTTTGAAAAATCTGCGCCGCGCTGTTGGCCTATTTATCGTTCTTTTGGTTATTTTTATTCTTTTTTCCATCACACTTACCGTTGTGCCTGCAGGGCATGTGGGTGTGATGGATTTTTTTGGGCGCGCGTTTGACAGAGAACTGCAACCAGGGCTTCAGTTCAAAATTCCTTTCGCGCGCGTAGTTGCAATGAGCACACAAACGAACGATTATACTATGACATCCCGCACCGGAGAGGGACAAATAAAGGCTGATGACTCAATCAATGTGCTTACAAAAGAGGGGCTTACCGTAAACTTAGACATCACTGCCCTGTATCATATAATAGACACGGAAGCATCGGAAATTTACAAAAAAATCGGAAAGGAATATGAAAGCAAAATTCTCCGTCCAACTATACGAAGCAGTATCCGCGGAGTTGTGGCGCAGTTTGATGCGAACGCGCTTTATTCAGAAAAACGTGAAGAGGCCGGGCAAAAAATTTTGGAAAATATCAAAGCCCAACTTAACCAGCGAGGATTTGCGGTTGAGGACGTGCTCATCAGAAATGTGGTTCTTCCGCAAAAACTGGCAGATGCAATTGAAGAGAAATTGCGCGCCGAGCAAGAAGCCCAGCGTTTTGATTTTATACTAGCAAAAGAGCAAAAAGAAGCGGAACGAAAACGGATAGAAGCCCAAGGGCAGAGAGACGCGCAAAAAATTATCAATGAAAGTTTAACAGAACGATATTTGCAGTATCAATATATTCAAGGGTTAAAAGAAAGAGCTGGTACAATTTATGTGCCAGTAAGCCCGGAAAACGGTTTGCCGATGTTTAAGGGGTTGTGATCGCTTTTCTTCTCATCCAAACGTTTTGCCTCAACCCACGCGAGCTCGTAAATTTTTTTCATAGCGTCTGCGATTTCATCGCTTTCAATGATAATGCCCAATTTCTCTCTCCATGAGGCAATCATAACTTTATTATCATAGATGTTGATTTCCGGGGAGAAGTAAAATTTGTCCGCTGGAATTAAAGCTACCTCTCTTTTTTCTTTTTGGTTATGTTTAATTCTTTCTCTAGCCATTTCAGTGTCAGGGACAATTCCGCGAATATATATTCCCTTTGCCGCGCGGCGTTTGTAATAAAGAGGAAAGTAGTTTGGCAATGTTCTATGCATATCCTCAAAAGTTGCGTATGCGAGGATTGGCTCGCGCGATGTGAGAGTATCTTCATAAACTTGCATCAACCCTTCTTTGCCTTCATAAAATCTCACGCGCGGACGATTGGTTACATTGTGAAGCGACTTTAATTGGGGCACTAATTCTTCTGCCGCCTTTAACCGAGCTACGTCAGCTTCAAGTTGCTTTTTTAAAAGCGCGATTATTTTATCTGGAGACTCTGCAACATATTCCTGCTTTGGCTCTTTTCCAGAAACGCTCACTAGACCTTTTGCTATTATACTATCTAATAGATGATAACCTGATGTGCGATTAATGCCGGCACGACGCGCCACCGCGCTTACTGTTCCTCTTCCTAACTCTAAAAGACCCAGATAAACTTGCGCTTCTTTCTCGCTTAAACCGATAGTTTTAAGTACCTCTTCTATAGTATGATCGCTCTGTTGCATAACGGTTTTTATTGTATCAAAGAGACAATTTTGTGTCAATAGATTTTAACAAAATAATGTATAGTTTGATTTTTATCATATTTTTAGAGTAAAATTAGATACTTATTTGACTGCTAGTATTGACAAAATTATAATACTCTGCTATGTTGTCAGGTTTTCAGCTGATAATCAGTTGAAAATAAAAAGGGGTATAAAAAAGCTCGTGCGTCTTGGAGGACGATAATGCGTAAATGCGCATTAAGATACTTTTATATACCCGGAACAACTTTAGCATGGACGACTGATCCGTGCAATGAGGTCTTTGACAATGATGGAGATAAATGGGCAAAGGATCGAATGGAAATTTACTGGCTTTGATCTCCCCGCCGCTGATTTGCGCACTTTAAGGCTCAATGAGTGCGAGGTAACAGTGGACAGGAGTGGGGACGTCAAGCAAGTGGTTGGTCCAACAGACCGTCTTCCGATATCTAAAGATGAGATATCGATATTAATGAATAAAATAGAAGGTGGCCAATTTCCTTTATCAGAAAGAGAAGAGGCTATCATGCCTATGACTCTGATGATGCTAAAGGGTGTGCCGGAGGAAATAGTAGAGGTGCTGTTTAGGAGACCTCTTATATAGAGGTAATCTAAACCAAAAGCTCCGACTGTGTTCAGACAAAGTCGGAGCTTTTCTTTTTTGTTTCTCTTAATTTCACACCCCTACCTCGCCCTTAATCGTTCGTGCTCTGTCAAAAAAGACCATATTCTTTCATAACGAAAATAATTTTTGGCTTGACAAACTCCACTTTTTTATATAAAATGGAGTTATGTATACTAGAATACTTATACCACCAAAAAATAAAAGCTTCTTTTTGTTCGGCCCGCGCGGTACAGGAAAAACCACATGGCTCAAGGCGCAGTTTCCGCGCGCTCTGTATTTTGACCTTCTTGATTCCGAGATATATAACGATTTTTTAGCAAGACCATCTCGGCTTGCAGAGAGAATCCCCATGCCGTGGAATGACATTGTTGTTTTAGATGAAGTGCAAAGAGTCCCCGCTTTGCTCCATGAGGCGCATCGGCTGATTGAGGAACGCGGTCTTATTTTTGCTCTGACAGGGTCAAGCGCGCGCAAGCTTATGCGTAAAGATGTAAATCTTCTCGCAGGCCGCGCGCTTACTTTATTTATGCATCCGCTCACCGTATCTGAATTAGGCGATGATTTTACTTTATCGCATGCTTTGCGCTATGGACACCTCCCTTCCACATTTCATGAGCACGAACCGGGGCGATATGTGGAGTCGTATGTGGCGACGTATCTGCGCGAGGAGGTTCAGCAAGAGGGGCTGACACGCAATCTTGGCGCGTTTAGCCGTTTTTTGGAGACCGCGAGTTTTTCGCAGGCGCAACTTTTGAATATATCAGAGGTCGCGCGAGAGTGCGCAATCAACCGCAAAGTAGTGGAACACTATTTTACAATCCTTGAGGATTTGCTCATCGCAAAGCGGATTCCAGTATTTACCAAAAAAGCCAAACGGCGGATAGTTGCGCACCCGAAGTTTTATTTTTTTGACGCAGGCGTCTTTCGAGCATTGCGCCCAAAAGGTCCGCTTGACACACCTGAAGATATTGATGGGGCGGCGCTTGAAACCTTTGTAATGCAGGAAATTGCCGCCTTGAATGACTATCTGCGCTATGGTTATCAAATGTATTTTTGGCGCACAATCGCGGGTCAGGAGGTGGATATTGTGTTATATGGCGAGCGCGGGATTGTGGCGATTGAGGTGAAACGCAGCGCGCGCGGCGCTACAGATGATTTGAAAGGACTTTTTGCATTTCTTAAAGAATACCCAATGGCGCGCGCGTATCTTATATATGGTGGAAATCGCGCGCGATGGGATGGGAATATCCAAGTTCTTCCGGTTGAATATTTTCTCAAACACCTTGACAAAATTTTGGCATGAGTTCGTCTTCCTACCTCGCCCTTAATCGTTCGTTTTCTTTCAAAACTTGTTTTCGCAAGCGGATATTTTTGGGGGTTACTTCCAAATACTCGTCGTCGCGCATAATTTCAAGGCCACGTTCAATTGTAATCGGAACCGGGGGCGTAAGGTTGATGGCATCATCGGTCCCAGAAGCGCGCATATTTGTGAGTTGCTTTCCTTTAGTTGGATTCACTGCCATGTCGTTGCCTTTGGAGACGTTCCCTATAACCATGCCTTCATACACATCGGTATTTGGCCCGATGTATAAATTCCCTCGCGCTTGTAAATTAAAAAGCCCGAATCCGAGCGATTTACCTGTTGTCATGGAAACCATAGAGCCGGTTAAATGTTTTTCAATTTCGCCGACATAAGGTTTGAATCCGATAACTTCTGATGCGAGTATCCCATTCCCGCGCGTATCCACCACAAACTCGCCACGGTATCCCAAAAGCCCGCGCGTTGGAATTTCAAAAACCATGCGCGTTGTGTTCCCAATTTGTTGCATACGAAGCATTCTGCCGCGTCTTCGCGAAAGTTTTTCAATAACAACCCCAGAGCAAGCGCTCGGGACATCCGTCGTTAATTCTTCAAACGGTTCGCATTTCACGCCGTCAACTTCTTTGATAATCACCTGCGGCTGTGAAACCTGGACTTCATATCCTTCGCGCCTCATATTCTCAAGTAATATAGCAATATGCATTTCGCCTCGTCCATAAATTCTATAATACGCCGATCCAGAAAAATCAACCGATAACCCGACATTTACTTCAAGCTCCTTTTGCAGACGCTCTTTGATTTGACCATTTGTTACAAATTTTCCGTCGCGCCCCGCAAGCGGAGAATTGTTTACAAGAAGATCAAGTGAGATTGTGGGCTCGTCTATAGAAATTGCCGGAAGCGGTTCCTGATCCTCGTTTTCGCATATAGTTTCGCCGATATCAATGTCCGTTATTCCGGCAACCATCACAATGTCGCCGGCAAGAGCTGATTCAACAGACTCTCTTTTAAATCCATTGAACGTGTATAATTTTGTTACTCTCGCCAGCCTTTTTTCAAGCGCGGAGTTTTGTATCACAACTTTTTGTCCGACTGTTATGGTTCCTTCGTAAATTCTGCCGATCGCAAGGCGTCCCAAGTGATCATCGTAGGCAAGATTAAACGGTTGCATGCGAAGGCGCGCGCTTGCATCTTGCAATGCTCGCGACACGTGTTTAAGTATGGTCTCAAAAAGCGGCGTAAGATCCTCGGATTCATCTTCAAGATGCAGTTTGGCTATGCCTTTTATGGCAATAGTGTAGACAGTTACAAAGTCCAGTTGCTCGTTATTCGCGCCGAGGTCCATAAAGAGTTCTAAAACCAAATCGTGGACTTCGTTTATCCGCGCCGCAGCTCTATCAATTTTATTGAGTACGACAATGGGCTTCAATCCAAGCTCAAGCGATTTTTTCAGAACAAATTTGGTCTGCGGCATGGGCCCTTCTGCCGCGTCAACGACTAAAAGAACGCAGTCAATTGACCGGATGACGCGTTCAACTTCGCTTCCAAAATCAGCGTGCCCAGGCGTATCAACGATATTTATTTTCGTTCCGCGATAAAACATTGACGCATTTTTCGCGTAAATGGTAATCCCTCGTTCTTTTTCAAGCGCGTTAGAATCCATACTCACGCCTTCCTCGCTCATTCCTGTCTGCCTCATCATCTGGTCAACGAGAGTGGTTTTGCCGTGATCAACGTGCGCGATTATCGCGATATTGCGAATTTCCTGATAGTTCATAGACTATTCAATAAACGTTACTGCAGTGCCTTTGCTTCCGCTTCTTCCGGTTCTTCCGATGCGGTGAATATAATCGTCGTAGGTTTCAGGAACCGTGTAATTAATCACGTGCGTTACGTCTTTAATATCAAGCCCGCGCGAGGCGACATCGGTCGCAACCAAAATCTGCACTTTATTTTCCCTAAACTGCGTTAAAAATCTCTGCCGTTCGCGCTGATGCTTATCGCCGTGAATGCACAAAGCTCTAAACCCGCTGTCCTTTAGGTCCCGAGTAAGCACGTCCACGCCTCGTTTTGTTTCATTAAAGATAAGCACTTTCTCGGCCTCGCGCAAGGTCAAAATTTCTTTGAGTTTATCAAACTTCATTATTCGGTTATCTGTGCGGATGACTTTTTGATTTATGTTGTGCACTGTAACGCCTGACTGAATCTCAACCATAATAAAATTATTCAAAAACTGTTGCGCCAATTTACGGATAGGAGCCGGGATGGTCGCGGAGAAAAAGAGAGACTGCCTTTTTGGATTCAACGATTTCAAAATATCGCCGATTGGTTTTATAAAACCCATGTCCAGCATGCGGTCAATTTCATCCACAACGACGTTATTAAAAGATGAAAAAACGATTGCTTTTCTATCCGCTATGTCTCCCAATCTTCCCGGAGTGCCGATGATAACGTGCGGGTTCATCTTTAACGCGTTCAATTGTTTATATGTCGGCATGCCGCCGATGCAGAGCGCGGAAAATATGTTCATGCCATACGCAAACATTCTGAATTCAGAGTTGATCTGCTCGGCAAGTTCGCGCGTTGGCGCAATGATTAAAACTTTTTGCGAGCGGTCTTTGTGAATTTTTTCAATCAATGGAAGAAGAAACGCGCCGGTTTTTCCGGTACCTGTGGAAGCAAGTCCAACTAAATCCCGGCCTTCCAAAATATGTGGAATCGCCTGATCTTGAATCGGCGTTGGCTGAATATAATTTCTCCTTTCAAGGTTGCGTTTAAGCTCTGGAGAAAAATTAAAATCACCAAACGCATGTTTGATGATCACTTGTTTTACATCTATCCCGCGAGCTGATTTCTCAATAAATTGCGCGATGTCTAAAGCTGGCTTAAATCTCCCGCCTCTTCCTCCTCTCGCGCCGCCTCTTTGCGCGCCTCTTGGGCTTCTACTAAAACTAGAGTAGTTTATTCTTTTGGAACGGAATTGTCGCCCGGTTCTTAAACTGGTGCGTTGGTACATACATATGTGTATTTCCTGTGTACACCCAAAAAAATCTTGGATCTATACAGCAAATTATTAATCTCACAATTGCTGTATAGAGCACACACCCATCTTTCTTTAAGAAGGGCCACTTTCTATAGAACAATTATTAAGTGTCAAAGACTATACCACATAAATTAAACTTAGGCAAGAGCGCGCATCTCTAGAGTGTGTTTAATAAGTCATTTCCTCTAAATCCATATCCCTCACCCTCAATGCCGTAACTTCACTGACCCATAGTCCTACACCATAGGCAAGCGATAATAAAAGTTTATGTTTTGTATTCCGGGTTGACTGCAATATGTCCTCAATTTCTTTTCTGGAAAGCACAAAATGTCCAAAATTTCCAAGTTAATTTTTTTAAAACCAAAATATTCCCGCAACCCATAGAGATAGCTTTTTACCGTTTTGGGGCTATAGTTTCTAACTTGTAATTCCTGTTCTGTTCGCTCTAATTGCATTTGCATACTTTCTTTATAGTTTGTTAAAGTACAGATAGGTTTGATACTTATTGCAAAGTAACACAGGCTCGTATACTATACAAATTTTAGATCCAACTACGAAAATAATTCGTATAAAAATAAGTTAAGTGAAATTTCATTTTTCAAATTTTAAGAAAAACCCGCAAATTTATAATTAACCCAGATTTATGAAAAAAGCAAAAATCATCCTACTGGTATGTGTCGTAATTATAATCATATTTGGATTTGTGCTGTCACAACAATCCAGCGAAAAAAATACTTCCAATGAGAATAAATTCAAGGAAGTCACTAACGCTTATGAAGTTTTGATGAACGAATATGACGATAAAGAATTTCAGGATCAAAAACAAAAAATACAAAATTACATTACAGCGAGTAGTCAATTTACCAACCTTCAACAAAATAGTCTATTGGAAGAATCGTATTATAATTTTGGTGAAATTTATAAAGTTGAAAATACATCAGATAAAGTGTTGACTACCCCTCATCTAACCGCCAGCACAAATCTATATCAATGTATTAGTAATAACACCGATGACATTCTAAAAATTATTCCTATAATTGAAACTGATAACAAAATGGCAAAATCTTTAATGTATTATGTTGATGATTTTTGTAAACTACCTACAAATTGCAATTTAGATAAAAATGATCTGTATTTAAAATTTGTGGGTATCATACATAGAAAAGATTATGGAGTATGGTACTATTATCTAACAGATGAAGACGGCAGTCCGAAATTAAATAATTCCTGGGTTTCTTTGCACTGTTCATACCAAAATGGCCTTTGTGCATTAACTGGTGTATTCTTTAATTCAAAAGAATGTTCACCGGAAGGAGTAATAAACTCCGAAAATGATTATTCTTACATACCACTTAATGATCTTGAGTTAAAATAAATTTGAAAAATGAAACTTCACATAACAGCGTGTATGCGGCTACGGCTTGTTCCGCACCTCCGCAAGCCTCCGCCCATGTTTGCCACTGGTGAGCCTTCGGCATATTATACAAGTGGCAAACATCGCATATTCTGGGACGTTATATAAAATACATGTTTTCCTTTTACGCGTCCGCACTCCCACGCGCTGAAACTGACGAAAGAATTTTTTGAATTGGAGATACTAGTTACACGAGCAGTGGAAATCCCTTAGAGCGTGTTGAAAAAGTGTACTTTATAACCTTCTCCCCTTACGAATGAGGTGTTGGAATGGGTTTAAAGCGGAAGAGCTGAAATTAGCGCGGATTGCGCGTTTTTCGCAACAGTAGTTTGAGTTTACTCCAAAGAAAATACGTCGCCTATAACAATTTTTTTCTCTTTCGCAAATCCGGCATTCGCTTCCAGAACATAAAGCGCTTTTTCGCGGGGCATATAGATTTTTTTTGGATGCTCGCCCTCTGGTTTTGCAAAGCTCGCAATATCTACCGCTTTCCGGTTTTCATTAAACCAGATGATGTCAATCGGAAAACTCATATTTTTCATCCAAAATCCATGATAGTCAGGCTTTTCAAAAATAAATAGCATGGCATTTCCGTCTTTGAGCTCACTCCGCCCTGAAAGCCCATAGCGGCGAGTATTTGGCGTATCAGCGATTTCAACATCAATCCGCGCTCCGGAAATGGTGATCGTTGTGTAAGAGAGATTTTGTTTTTGCGCTGTTTTTTGTCCGGTTAAGCCTCCTCTAGGAAGCGGATTTACGCTCAAAATTGTTATAAGCGCTCCAATAATAAGAGAGAGAACTAAAATACTGATTGTTGTGATTTTTAGCATAAATAAAGTGGAACATATCATAATAGAACCGTTTGAGCAACCAGCGGCATCAGGTTTGACAGTCCGTTTATATTTCTGCTATCGTATTCATTAATGTCAACTCAAATCAAAAAACATACTCGGGCTCGGCGCGGCACAAGGCGCTCGCACCATTTTTTGAAGCCGAAAACATTGAGCGCGTGCTTAAATTGCGGCTCCGCCAAAAAGTCGCATCACCAGTGCCCGCGTTGTAAAAAATACTAATCCGCAATTTTCCATGCCGATGTATCGGCACCGCTCGCGCGCCATAACTCTTGAAGTTTTATTTATCTGGGATTTTAACGGCGAAGACACCGAAAATCTCCATTTTTACATTGACTATCTCTCGTCGCTTCACAGACAGGACGGATCATTTGATCTAAATTTTGTTGAGTCTTTTGCAAGCGGGGTGATTGAACACAAAGTTTCGCTTGATGAATTCATAAACAAATACACGACCGATTGGCCTTCTGAACGGCTCGCAATTTTGGACAGAAGCCTCTTACGAATGGCAATTTATGAACTAATGCATAAGCGCGAAGTGCCACCAAAAGTCGCCATCAACGAGGCTCTAGAGCTTGCTAAAGAATATAGCGGCGAGCCGTCGCAGAAGTTCGTCTCCGGAGTTTTAGGAGCAATTTATGATGAATATTTTAAGCAAAATGAAAGACCTCTCCCCGCTTGAAAAAAAACTCTCTATTCGTTTCAATAACAATAAGCTTTTAACTCAAGCGCTTGTGCATAAATCGTACATTAATGAGAATCCGCATTTTCCGCTTGATCATAATGAGCGGCTGGAATTTTTGGGAGATGCGGTTTTGGAACTCGCGGTAACTGAATATCTGTTTAAGCGTTACCCAAGAACGCCGGAAGGCGAAATGACAAACTGGCGCGCTTCGCTTGTGAACGCCACTATGCTTGGAACAATGGCAAATGAGTTTGATTTGTATGAACATCTCTTTTTGAGCAAAGGCGAGCGCAAAGATCAAAATCAAAAGGCGCGGCAATATATTTTGGCAAACGCTTTTGAGGCGCTTATAGGCGCAATTTATATTGATCAGGGAATGGATACGGCGCGCGAGTTTGTTGAACGTAACATCATATCAAAATTGCCTGATATCTTAAAAAACCAGTCATATCTGGACGCTAAAACACGTTTTCAGGAAACCGCGCAGGAGAAAGCCGGGGTTACTCCAACATACAAAGTATTAAACGAAAAAGGGCCGGATCACGAGAAGCACTTTACAATTGGCGTATATCTTGGGGAAGAGTGTGTCGCGAACGGGAACGGATTTTCCAAACAAGAGGCGCAGATGGACGCCGCGGCAAAAGCCTTGCAGGTGAAAGGATGGGAGTGAATGAAAATTTCTAATTTCTAAAATTAAATGTCCAATCGCCCTCAAATCTCGGACCCAAAAATAGAGCAGGCGCTCACTCTAAAACTGCGCTCACTTGACCGCGCTCGTGTAATTGAAAATGCAAAAAAACGCGCGGAAATGCTCGGAGTGGAGTTTGTTGATCTTGTTTCAAAGACAATTCCCACAACTACGGCCTCAATTATACCTGAACACACTGCGCGTGAATTTGAGATTGTTCCATATCTTAAAGACAAGATCGCGCTCAAACTCGCGGCGCTTAATCCTGAAAATGAAAAGGTGCGGAAGCTCGCCTCTGAATTAGAAAATAGAAATCACGTAAAAACTACAATCGCTTTAACAACGAAAGACGGGCTTGAAGAGGCATGGAAAACTTATAAATTCATTCGCTCTGAAGAGTCTGCCGGCGTTATTTCGCTTGACGAAAACGCTATTAAAGAACTCACAATTGAAATTCTTGATTATCGCGAGATCGTGGCAAAACTTCCCGGAGCTTCCATAAGCGAGGCTTTGCATATCCTCCTTGCTTCTGCGCTAAAAATTAACTCATCTGATATTCATCTTCAGCCGGAGGAGAATAAAATTTCAGTTCGCTTTCGCATTGACGGCGTGCTTCATAATGTGCTTGATCTTGATTTTGAAAAGTTTAACCAGATTAAAAAGCGAATCAAACTTGTTTCGCGGCTGAAACTCAATGTTGAGAAAGAACCGCAAGACGGCTCGTTTAGCATCAGCCTCGGCGAGGACTCTATTGATCTTCGCGTCTCCACTCTTCCTTCGCAATACGGCGAGAGCATCGTTATACGCATTTTGAATCCAAACAGCGTGGTTCTTAAATTTTCCGAACTCGGCATCAATGAACACGCGCTTCCTGTTTTAGAGCGCGAGATCAAAAAACCAAATGGAATGATCATCACAACCGGCCCGACAGGAAGCGGAAAAACAACGACTCTATATACAATTCTACAGACACTCAATAAAAAACAAAGCCAGATTATTACGCTTGAAGATCCTATTGAGTACAGGCTTCAAAATATTGTGCAAACAGAGGTAGGTGCAAAAACTGGATTTGCAAGCGGTCTTCGCGCGATTTTACGGCAAGATCCGGATATTATCATGGTCGGCGAAATCCGGGATCTTGAAACCGCGGAAACCGCAATCAACGCGGCGCTGACAGGGCATCTTGTTATTTCAACGCTTCACACAAACAGCGCTTCAGCCGCGATTCCGCGATTCCTTGCGATGGGGATAAAACCGTTTCTGCTTGCGCCGTCTTTGAATCTAATTATTGGCCAGCGGCTTGTGCGGCGAGTGTGCGAGAACTGCAAAGTGCCGTTCGCCGTAAATCCGCATCTTTTAGATCGCGCCAAAGAGGAGCTTGCGCTTCTCCCCAAGGACTTGAAAGCAAGCATTGATTTTGATCACTTAACCTTTTTTCAGGGGCATAGTTGTAAAAAGTGCCATGGGCTTGGGTTCAAAGGGCGGATCGGCATTTACGAATTTTTGCCGGTTGACAAGAAAATCGCTTCTCTGATACATAGCGGTGATATTTCAGAGAATAAAATCGCAGATTATGCGCGCTTAAGCGGCATGATCACAATGGCGCAAGACGGCCTCTTAAAAGCCCTTCGCGGAATAACGACGGTTGAGGAGGTGTTCCGGGTCGCGGAGTAAGTCATTTATCGCTGAACCGGAAACCATAAAGGACGGAAATAAACCATACAGTTTTCGTATTGCATCTCCTGAATTGATGACCAATTCAATACATAAGCGCGTGAAGGTTTATACAGGCGAATAAATGCCTTCATGTTAGACGGTATGGACGCGATGCTTCCGGATTTTATCTCTATCGGAGTAGCGGAATTTTCATTTTTTAACACAATATCAACTTCTTGTCCGATTTTTGTGCGCCAGTAATAGATTTCATCAAGCGTCTCGCCTGTTTTATATAATTCTGTGACCAAAGCATTTTCAACCGCATAGCCAAAGTCCGTCGTTTGCGGCAGGGTAGAAAAATTTTTCATTATACTATGACGCAAACCGGTGTCTACGAGATACATTTTCGGATTTTTAACAAGTTCTTTAATTTTATTAGTAAAATACGGTTTGTTAAGATGAAGGATAAAGGTGTTTTTTAATAGATCCAATCGGTTTAAAAGCGCAGTTCGTCCTAATCCGGAATTAGCGGACAGGGATTGCACATCCAATAAAGAGGAGACATTGCCCGCAAGCATGGTCAGAATCTTTTCAATCTGCATCGGGTTTGCAGAGTAATGCGCGAGTTGCACGTCCCGCAGAATATACGAGTTCACGAGTTCTCTTAAGATCAAGGGTTTCTCCTCTTTTTTTTCCGTTGCAACCACTGCCGGATAGCCGCCATAAGCGACAAATTTAACAAATTCAGTGTTGAGTTTAAAGAGAAGATTTTGGTCAATGTTTTGTATATTTTTGAGAGCCGCATTATAAAGTTCATGGAACCCTTGCCAAGCCGCATATTCGCGCCACGAAAGCGGCCAAATCGTAAAAACGCGTTTTCTTCCAGCCATACTTTCATCAATGGTCAGGTACCAGGACGCAGAACCTGTAGCGATAATTTTAAACTGCGGATGATGATCGTGAAGCACTTTGAGAATAGAACCGATGTCCTTTGATTTTTGGAATTCATCAATAAATAGATAGCGCCTGGACTGATCCTTCAATGGCAGTATTCCGAGAGCTGTTGTTTGATTTGACCAAATACTTAAATCGTCTATTTTTTCCAGATCAAACCAATGTATATGCGATGAAGGCACTTTTCGCTCGTTTAAGAGTTTTTCTTTTATCATTGTTAAAAGCGCGGTTTTCCCGACTTGCCGAGCTCCGTTTAAGATGATAATATCTTGCGAGTCAATTTCATCCCAAATTTTTTGAAATATATGGCGATTTTGCATATTTTTAGTGTTTGTATATTAAAAAAATTCAACTTTTTTAATATAACAAAATCAAAAAGTAATGTCAAATATGGAACAAGGGAGTAAAATTTTTAGAGCAAAGGAATTGACCGACTACATGGAGTATGTTGATGCTAAGCCAAAGCGGTTTGATGACATTGAAATCAACGGCGAGTTGCTTTCGCAGAGAGAAAAAAGTCCGTTGCAACAAGAGGTTGTTGACCATGCCATTGATTTTATTCAGGAGCATTTGCAAACTCTCGGCATTCCCTCTCGGCCGTATGACACAAAGAGAATTGTTTTTTTGCCGTTTTCTGATGTGGGCGGCTTTCAATGGAAGCATAATGATTGGATTCTTATATCTGACACAGCAGAAGCTAACTGTGGAATAGTTATTCATGAATTGCTCCACGCAATCTCGTCTGAATGGTACTATCGCACCTCTGAATTTTTTGAGTCGTTGCCTGATAGACGGTCTGTAAAGAGTGGATTTAAATCAGTATGGCGGGAATGTCCACTGGCTATAAATTTTCAATGTTTTAATGAAGTAATCACTGAAAGAATCGCGCGAGAGGTAACGATTGCGCACGCTGATTACGCCGTAGATGTATCAGGACGCGGTAAGGACAGGTTAAATTATTATTTGCGCGAAATTGATAAAAGAGGACTAAAGAGCAGTGGTGGAAAGAGATTAGAGAAGCCACAATTGCAATGGTAGAAAACCCACTCAACTTTCAAGCATACAAGAAGGAGATTACTCTACTTGATCCAATACTTGACGGACTTGGGTGCAAAGAAGCAGAGCGCAGTCATCAGACATTTGACGAGGCGCGTCAAACTATTTGGACTGATTTGCAAAAAGCGTATTTTAATGGGCAGGTGATGTGGTTGCGCAAGATTGATAAAGTTTTTGGAAACGGCATGCTTCGTAGAGTTGGTGAATTATTAACAATGAGTAAATTGAGTACTGGAGATCAGTTCCCGAAATTGATAACCGATTTGCGTTCAAAAGTAGAGGAAATAAAAAATGCTTCTCATTAACAATAACTAAACTCATGCCAGATTTTGACACGCTTCTCTCCAACCTCTCTTCCAGTAAAGCGCTGGAACGATCGCGTGCGTTGAAAGAAATCGGCGAAAGCAAAATTCCAAAAGATCGCGCGCCGGAGATTGTAAAAGCAGTTATACAAAAATTTGAAGACGCGTCTATTACAGTACAACGCCAAGCTGTGAAAACGCTGATGAGTTTATCGCTTGAGACGGTTCCAGATGAGCTCAAAGTTCTTTACACCACCACAGAGGACGGTACGCTCAAAATGTTTGCGCGATCCGCAATTCGCCGCATAGAACTGGAGCGCGATCGGCGCGAAAAGGGCGCGATTGAACTAAACACGAGCGGATATGTTTTTTCGGTATCCGATTTTCTCGTCTACATCAACACGATTCTTTCAGGTGAGGAAGTGTTTATTAAAGGCGAGGCCGGAGACATTTCCACCTTTCGCGAGAACCTTACGTTTTTTCAGCTGAAGGACGAATACGGAGTTCTCAACTGCTGGTTTCCGACGGCGCATAAATATCATTGGAACGTAGAACTTTCCTCTGGAATTGAGGTTGTTGTGAAAGCGCGGCCGCAGGTCTCACCGAAAAGCGGGCGGTTCGGTTTACGAGTTTTGGAGATGCGACTTTCAGGAGTCGGCGCGCTTGCCGCGGCATTTCAGAAGTTAAAGGCGAAACTCTCGGCCGAAGGATTGTTTGATCACGCGCGAAAACGTCCGCTCCCTTTTTTACCCCGCGCCATCGGTTTAATTACCGGAGAAAACTCCGCCGCCTACAGCGATTTTATTAAAGTGCTACGCGCCAGAATGGGCGGCATTACAATTCATTTTGCGCCTGTCCGGGTGCAGGGAGTCGGCTCTGTCAAAGAAATTTGCGGGGCTATCAAGTATATGAATCAAGTTTTGGCGCTTGATATTATTGTGCTAACGCGCGGAGGCGGAAGCATGGAAGATTTGCAGTCGTTTAATTCCGAAGAGGTAACGCGCGCGGTGTTTTCTTCTCGTCTCCCGGTTCTTGTTGCTGTAGGACATGAAAAGGACTGGTCGCTTGCGGAGCTTGCCGCTGATAAACGCGCTTCAACTCCGTCAAACGCGGCTGAACTTGTTACTCCGAATCGTGAAGAATTATTGTCTGATATTTATGGCTTCACGCGATTTATTGAACACGCGCTTTCCGGAATACTCGCGAACAAAAAACGCGCGGCGTATACTGCGGTAATGAGAGCCGGGTCGCACATCGCGCATCGCATCGAACACGGTCGGCAGATCATTGCGCGTCTGCCGATTTTTGCCGATCAATATATTCGCATCATTTTTGAGCGGAAAGAGGCCGTGAATCGCGCGCGCTCGCAATGCTTGTTGCATACGGAAAAATGGTATACACTCAATCGGAACCGATTTTTGGAGTGCTATAAACTTGTCAGAAGTTACTCGCCTAAAAATACGTTGAAGCGCGGGTATAGTATTGTGAAAACTAAAGATAAACTGCTCCGATCCGCCTCTGAAGTTGCTCCAGGGGACGAGATATTAGTGTATCCGTATGAGGGTGTTATAACCGGAGAGGTAAAAGATACGATGCAAAAAATTCCAATTGTCAAATCCTAAATCAAAATGACAGAAACACCATCATCTTTTGAACACGCTTTCAAAGAACTTGAACAGATTGTCCACGAATTTGAGCGCGGCGACGTTGACCTTGAAGGCGGCATTGAACTTTTTAAGCGAGCGCTTTCACTCGCGACGATCTGCAAGAAACGGCTTCAGGAAGTGGAGAACCAGATCGTTTCTATAAAAAAGCAATTTTCTGATTTCACCGGATGAGTATGGACAAAGACTTTCTTGAAAAATTAATTGCCTCTGCCAACCGCCCGATTCAAAAAGGCGCGCGTCTCAAGGTAGACAAGAGGTTGAGCCAATATATTGAAAAATACGAAAAACTCCGCAATATCGTAGGGTTTCATGATGAGCACGTCTGGAGACGTTATGCCATTGAAAGAATTATCAAACGTCTCATGTTGATTGGCGCGTCCGATTCTCCTCGCGGGGAAGCATTGTTACAGGAGCTCGTGCTCGCGGAATATATTATAGAGAGCGACGTTACAGACACTGTTGTAAAAAAAGTTGAAGCTGTAATCGCAAAATATCTTTCCGCTCAAACATTTATCGGTTCCGATAACTCATTGTCTCCGGCTCGCGCTCGCGAATGGCTGTTTTCGCTCATGGCAGTTGAAATAGAAGACGCGCTTGGGCTTATTGAGCATGAACGCGCGCTTGTTGATGCAATGTTAAGAGAGCTTGCCTCAAGGCTTTCGTTTCCTAAATTTACAATTACCAAAGAGCAGGAACATTGTTTTTTGTTGACTGCAATTTCTCGTACTCTCCTCAAGGCTGATCCTCCGCTTATTGCTTATTTTTTTATTCAGGAATGGCACCGCACATGGTTCTCCATGAAATTGAACAAAGAAATGGTAGAAGATGTGATAACGCTTCCGGCGCGGATTTCCTCGTATGAACGCCACGCGTTATATAAGGAGGTGCTCCGTTTGGTAAAGCCTTATTCAGTTATTTTCCTTGTTCTTGATGAGGTTATCAAAAAATATAAAGGCGACTTTCATGATTTTACATCAGAGTGTGGCACAGTGCTTCATAATATGAATGCGCACTTAACGCGCAAAGTAAAACGGCAGATCTGGTATAGCTTTCTCTATCTTCTTGCGACAAAACTTGTCCTTGTATTTATTATTGAACTTCCTTATGAACGATTGCGCGGGCTTCCTCTAAACTACACCAACGCGGGAATCAATTTAATTTTTCCAATTGTTCTCCTTCTTATCTTAACGCTCGGCATTCGCGTCGGCTCTGTCGCAAACGCGAAATTTATTTTGCAGGAAACAGAAAATATCCTGCGCGCTCATCAGTCCGCGCTTGACGGCGCTATACAAATTCCGCGCGAGCGGTCAATTTTGCGGAGTTTTATTTTTCACAGCATGTTTTTTACAATGTATATTCTTACTTACGGCGCGATTGTCTACGCGCTTTATCGCCTGAATTTTAACCCGGTCTCCGGCGCGCTTTTCATTATTTTTATGACTCTCGTTACCTATCTTGCAATCCGCATACGCCTCACAGCTGATCGGCTTTTGGTTATTTTACGGTTTCGCTCGGTCGGGCGCGAAATTCTTTCCTTTTTTGCGCTTCCTATTCTTGCGAGCGGCAAATGGATCGTCGGCAAATTCTCCAGATACAATTTGATTATCATGATTTTTGATCTTCTTTTTGAAGCGCCATACAAAACTATTATATTTTTATTCCGCGATTTTTCCGATTATGCCAGCGAAATGCGCGAACGCGCGAGTTCCTCTTAAATCAGACGCTCCGACTCTTGCTTAAAAAATTGTGTTCTGATACGGTTTAAGTTATCTAAAAATATGAAATCACCGCACTTTCTAAAATTAGTTTCATGGTTAACGGTTGGGGCGATGACAAGTATTGCCATCTTCATATTCTTTTGCCCGATGGGCGGAATGAGAGCTGGCATGTCGGCGACAAAGGCTGTTTCCGAGCATTGCGCGAACGGCTCTTCCGTCGTTTCTATTCCGCACAGTATGGGAACCGCGGAGAACTGTTTCAATTTTCATCTTACATCTGCGCGCCGCTTCACAGAAACTTTGTTTGAAAATTCGTTTTTGTCGCTTAGTTCGCTCATCATAGCCGCAATTATTTATCTTAAAATTTCTAAAAACGAAATGTTCCTCGCGGCGCAGATAAAATTCAGGCATTACAAACAGAGTAGCCGTTTCTATACTACTTCTATACGATTACAATCCAGAAAAAAAATGCTCGCGTGGCTCGCGCTTTTTGAAAGCCATGAAATCGCTTTACGAGCAATAGCTTTACTTTATTAACTCTTCAAAAATTGTTTTGATAGTAAAATTATTGCTCGTCGGCGATTTTTTGTTATCAATTAAATTCAAAATTCTATATGAATAAAATAAAAATTCCTATTCGCGGAATGCATTGCGCATCCTGCGAACTGCTTGTAAGCGGACAACTGAAAAAAATTCACGGCGTTAACGCGGTTCACATAAACCAAAAATTGGCGCTCGCTGAAATTACCTATGCTGGGAATCGCCCGAGCGACGAGAAGATTGCGCGAGCGGTTCAAGAAGCCGGCTATGAAATTGGCGACAAACAAAAACTGCCGTGGATTTCAAAAAACAGCGCTGATTATAAAGATCTAGCTAAAGCCGCTGTACTTATATTGGTGATATACTTTGCCGCTAGATGGTTTGGTCTACTTAATATGGATGTTGGCGCTTCAAAATCGGGCGTGGCGGTGGCGCTTTTTGTTGGTTTGGTTGCCGGAGTATCAACATGTATGGCGCTTGTCGGAGGACTCGTGCTTAGCCTTTCGGCGCGGCATGCAGAGCAACACCCTGAAGCAACGACAGCCCAAAAATTTCGGCCGCATATTTATTTCAACATCGGCCGCATTCTCGGATACGCTCTTTTGGGAGGAGCGATCGGTCTTATAGGCAAAGCTTTTAATCCGTCTTCCAATGTGCTTGGAATTATAACGATGGCGATTGGCGGAGTGATGATATTTTTCGGCTTGAAATTGATAGAAATTTTTCCCATCCTGCGAGATAAAAGCATTGCCTTGCCAGCTTGCATAGCGCGACTTTTCGGCTTGCAAGGGGAAGTAAAAGAGTATAGCCGCAAGGGCGCTACTGTGATGGGAGCTTTGACATTCTTTATACCGTGCGGTTTCACTCAAGCAATGCAACTTTACGCGGTTTCCACCGGCAGTTTTTGGCAAGGCATGGCGATTATGGGGCTCTTTGCTATCGGCACCGCGCCCGGGCTTCTTGGCATTGGCGGGTTAACGTCGGTATTCAAAGGACGAAAGGCGCGCTTGTTGTTCATGACCGCCGGACTCGCTGTTATATTTCTTGGCTGGTTTAACATTACAAACGGGAGCAGGTTAGTCGGGTTAAATACAGGGAGTAGCACTGCTGATGCTGTGACTGAAAATAAACAAGAGCAAGTGGTGCGGATGACACAAAACGCTCGCGGCTATTCGCCTAATTCCTTTAGAGTGGAAAGAGGCCGTCCGATAAAATGGATTATAAATTCCACGTCTTCATTCACCTGCGCCGCGTCGTTAGTTATGCCAGATTACGGAATTAGCCGCACTCTTCGCCCTGGAGAAAATGTCATCACCTTCACTCCGAATAACATTGGTGAAATATTTTTTTCTTGTTCTATGGGAATGTATCGCGGAAAATTTATCGTGGTGGAATGAAATTACCGATGCGCTACGCGTCGTCGGCAAGGAGGCTGTTAACTTATAATAACTATACTAAAAATCTATGAATGAAAAACTACATCTTAAAATTGACGGGATGCATTGCGAGTCCTGCGAAAAAATTATCACGGCGGAACTTTCGGAAATTGCTGGCATTGCCGATATTAAAATAAACGCGGCAGATGGTTCCGGTGAACTGTCAGCGCCGGAGGAGGTGTCTAGCGAGACCATTACTCAAGCAATTACTAGAGCGGGCTATATCGGCGTTGTTGTCAGCCGCACTCGCGAGCAGATGCCTCAAACAACGCTTGATGCGTTTGAAAAAAAAGTTGTTTCACCGATGATCGGAGCGCAAGAGGCGGTTATTGCAAAGGCCGGCATGACGCCAAGCGAAAAGAAAGAAAATCAAGTGTATCTGGCGCTCTCCGGCATGCATTGTTCATCATGCGCCGGATTGATTGAGCGAGGATTAAAGAAAGTTTCTGGCGTGAGCGCAGTTAATGTCAACTTCGCGGCGGAAAAGGCGCGAGTTGTGTTTGACGCCTCACAAACAACAGTTGAAGAGCTTATTCGCGCGGTAGAAAAGTCCGGCTATAAAGCGCGGCTGGCTGTGAGCGGAGATGCTGAAGCCGAGCGAAAAGAACGCGAAAAAGGCATCAGAGTATATTGGAAAAAATTTGTATGTGGTTTGGTTTTGAGTCTGCCAATGCTGTACTTTATGTTACTGGATTTCTTCTGGTTTCTTCCCGGACGCGTGGCGATATTGCCATACATTGGCATTGTTTCGCTTATCTTGACGACTCCAGTGCAATTCATTATCGGCGCGGGGTTTTATAAGGGCATGTGGAGCAGTTTGAGAATGAAGACTTTTAACATGGATAGTCTTATCGCCATCGGCACTTCAACAGCTTTTTTTTACAGCCTGTGGCAATTCGCGAGCTATGTTGCGGAAACAGGCAGTGTTGTCGGTTTAAACGGAGAAAAAATTCCAGAGATTTACTTTGAAACTGCCGCATTCCTCATTACCTTTGTCATTTTAGGCAAGTGGCTTGAAGCAAAAACAAAAGGGAGCACATCGGATGCGATTAAAAAATTGATGGGGCTCAAAGCCAAGACCGCGCGTGTGAGTAAAAATGGCGTAGTCGCGGATGTTCCGATTGATCAGGTGATAGTAGGCGATATAATCGTGGTTCGCCCGGGCGAAAAAATACCGGTTGACGGCACGGTTCTAAAGGGGCAATCCTCGGTGGATGAGTCCATGATTACCGGCGAAAGCATCCCTGTTGAAAAAAATCCCGGAGCTACCGTTATTGGCGCAACAATCAACAAGCACGGCAGTTTTGAATTTACGGCAACCAAAGTGGGAAGCGAGACAACGCTCGCCCAGATTATCCGAATCGTTGAAGAAGCCCAGGGGTCAAAAGCCCCGATCCAGGCTTTCGCGGATAGAATTTCCGCCTACTTTGTGCCTGTTGTTATTTTTCTTGCCATAGCGACTTTTTTGATGTGGTACTTGGCGTTTGGAGCTAGTCTCGCGTTTTCACTCATGGCATTTACGGCCGTCATTGTTATTGCCTGTCCGTGCGCTCTTGGGCTTGCGACGCCAACCGCGATTATGGTTGGCACGGGCAAAGGCGCAGAGCACGGCATTCTTATCAAAGGAGGAGAGCCGCTTGAAGCGGCGTGTAAGGTAAAGGCAATAGTGTTTGACAAAACAGGCACCCTAACAAAAGGAAGGCCGGAGGTGACTGATGTCGTAAGCGCTACTATGGCAGACGAAGAAAAAATCGTTTCTATCGCGGCAAGCTTAGAAAAACTTTCCGAGCATCCGCTTGCAGAAGCGATTGTTAAATACGCAAAAAAAGAATCTATTCCACTTGTGGAGGCGGATAGTTTTCGCGCGATTCCAGGGCACGGTGTACAGGGCGCACAAAACGGCATTACTTATTATTTAGGAAATCGCAGAATGATTACAGATGTTGTGGGATTGTCAACCGATGCACTTCTAAAAATTGAACGCAAAATTCGCAAACTGGAAGAGAGCGGAAAAACAGTGATGATATTGGCTTCTCCTCAAGAAATTCTCGGGCTTATTGCGGTTGCGGACACTATTAAAGAAACAACAGTGGAAGCGGTGCGCGCTTTGCAAGATCGGCACATCAAAGTATTTATGATCACCGGCGATAATCGCCGCACAGCTGACGCAATCGCGCGCCAAGCCGGCATTAAAAATGTATTGGCAGAAGTTTTACCAGAAGACAAAGCAGAAAAGATAAAAAAGATGCAAAAAACGGGAATCAAGGTGGCAATGGTCGGCGACGGCATTAACGATGCTCCTGCGCTTGCGCAGGCAGACTTAGGCATTGCGATGGGATCGGGCACAGATGTTGCCATGGAAACCGGAGGGATTATTATTATTAAAAATGATTTACGCGATGTTTTAACCGCGATCAATTTGAGCCGAGAAACCATGGGTAAAATTAAACAGAACATGTTTTTCGCCCTGTTTTACAATGTTTTAGGAATCCCGATTGCCGCGCGCCTCTTTGTAGGAATCGGATTAGTTTTAAAGCCGGAGCTTGCTGGTTTGGCAATGGCGTTAAGCTCGGTATCAGTAGTCTCTAATTCTCTGTTCTTAAAGAGGTTCAAGCCGGGAAAACGAAACTGGCTATCAATGGTAGCGCCGTTTGCAATGGGCGTATTCTTCACAATCATATTTCTCGTATTTGCGAGATTGAGCAAAATGGGCTGACACGCGCTATTGACATGATTTTTTTTCTTTGGTAGGGTGGAAATACTTTAATTGCGAACTCATTTTAGTTTCTGGGATATTCGCCTTAAACCGTTTATTTCACGGAAACTATACTTCATGATCGGCAATTCCTTTTACAGGAACTAGGAACGGGATTTAAAAACCCTTTAAGACAGAAGATATTAAGGGTATTTTTCTTTTTGTATATCCCGATTTTATTTGTATCGGGATCAAAATTTTATTCCCATGCCAACAAACCGGCAAAAAAGACTTTTTTTTACGAAGTTTGCTGAAAGCGAAACGCTTCCCGATCTCATTAAAATTCAGACGGACTCGTACGAGTGGTTTTTCCGCCAAGGATTAAAAGATCTTTTGGAAGAGGTATCTCCAATGCGAGATTTCAGCGGCCGCGATTTGGAACTGTGGTTTCTTGATTACTATTTGGACGAACCCAAGGTTACCGAAAAACTTGCGCGCGAAAAAAATGTTACGTACGAAGCGCCGCTTCGGGTTCGCGCAAAACTTAGAAATAAACGAACCGGGGATGAAAAAGAGCAGGAAATTTTTCTCGGCGATTTCCCGCTCATGACCGACAACGGAACATTTGTGATAAACGGCATAGAACGCGTTGTTGTTTCACAGGTGGTGCGTTCATCCGGAATTTTTTTCACATCGGAAAATCGCAAAGGGCGCAACTATTACGGCGCAAAAATTATTCCAAACCGCGGGGCGTGGCTGGAAATTGAAACATCAAATAAAGACGTAATTTGGGTAAAAATTGACCGAAAACGCAAAGTCGCAATCACATCGCTTCTGCGCGCGTTCGGATATGGAGGATCCGATGAACTCAAGGAACTTTTCAAAGATGTTAATACAGATTCAGAACATTCCTTTATTGAACGAACTATTGAAAAAGACGTCGCGAAAACACAAGATGACGGCTTAATTGAGGTGTATAAACGCATTCGTCCAGGAGATCTCGCAACACCGGAGAATGCAAAGGGGTTGATCCACTCAATGTTTTTTGATTTTGATCGTTACGATTTTGGAAAAGTCGGCCGATACAAAATCAACAGGCGACTCGGACTAGATTTTCCGTTTGATAAAGAACATCGCGTGCTTTTGAAAGATGATCTGGTTGCGATTATCAAAGAAATTATTCGGCTCAATAATTCACAAGAAATTGCGGATGATATTGATCACTTAGGAAACCGCAGAGTCAGAACTGTCGGGGAACTTTTGCAGAATCGGATGCGCGTCGGGCTTGCGCGCATGGAGCGCATTATTAAAGATCGCATGTCAACTTATGAGGTTGATGCGCTTCTTCCGTCTTCACTTGTCAACTCTCGTCCCGTGTCCGGCATTGTGCGCGAATTCTTCATGTCTTCGGCGCTTGCGCAGTTTATGGATCAAACCAATCCGCTTGCTGAACTTGAACATAAGCGTCGCATCTCTGCGCTTGGCCCTGGCGGGCTTTCGCGCGATCGCGCGGGCTTTGAAGTGAGAGACGTACACCGCACTCATTATGGGCGCATTTGTCCGATTGCAACTCCTGAAGGCCCAAATATCGGGCTTGTCGGACACCTTGCCTGTTACGCGCGCGTGAATGAGTACGGTTTTCTTGAAACCCCGTATCTGCGCGTCCTTAATAAAGTGAAAAACGACGGAACATCGCCTATCGGAGAAATTGCGCGGCTTGATATTATAAGCGAAGGCGGCGCGACACTCGTGAAGGAGGATAAAACGATCGCAAAAGAAGACGCAGAACGGTTAAAAAAAGATGCGGCACTTACAGAATATATTCCTGTGCGTCCGCGCGTGACAAAAGAAATTGTGTATCTTGACGCGTTTGAAGAGGAAAAAGGCTCGACGTCTCCTGCGACAACAGCAGTGGACGAGCATGGATTTATAATTGATAAAAAAGTTGAAATGAGATTTCGCGGCGAGCCGACATTTGATTATGCGTGGAAGGTGGATTATATGGACGTTTCGCCAAAGCAGATTGTTTCCATATCAACATCGCTTATTCCGTTTCTTGAGCACAACGACGCTGTGCGCGCGCTTATGGGAACGAATATGCAGAGGCAGGCGGTTCCGTGCATCAAGCCGACAGCGCCGGTTGTTGGCACCGGAGTTGAGGAGAGCGCCGCGTACAGTTCCGGACATGTAAAAATTTCAAAAGAGGCCGGAGTTGTAACATATGTCTCCGGCGATAAAGTCGTTATTAACGGGAAAAGCGGAGAGACAGTCTATGAATTTTCAAAATTTAAACGCTCAAACGCTTCTACATGCCTGAATCAGCGGCCGATCGTTTCGCTTGGTGAGAAAATTCTTAAAGGCCAAATAATTGCCGACGGTTCATCAGTTGATCATGGAGAACTTGCGCTTGGACAGAATGTGCTTGTTTCGTTTATGCCTTGGGAGGGATGGAATTTTGAAGACGCGGTGATTATTTCAGAACGGCTTGTTCGCAACGACGTATACACCTCTATTCATATTAAAGATTATACTATTGATGTGCGCGACACAAAACTCGGGCCCGAACAAGTAACGCGCGATATTCCGAACGTTTCTGAAGAACGGTTAAAAGATCTGGATTCCGACGGCATTATCCGCATCGGCGCAGAAGTTGAGTCCGGCGATATTTTGGTAGGTAAAATTACGCCAAAAGGAGAGACCGAGCTTTCAGCCGAGGAAAAACTTTTACGAGCAATTTTTGGAGAAAAAGCAAAGGATGTGCGCGACTCCTCGCTCTACCTTGAACATGGTGAAAAAGGGAAAGTGGTTGACGTGAGAATTTTTTCTCGTGAAAATGGAGATAAGCTCCAGGCAGGTGTTATTAAAACAATTCAGGTATCTGTCGCAAACCTGCGAAAGGTGCAGGTGGGAGACAAAATGGCAGGACGCCATGGAAACAAGGGCGTGATTTCCCGCATCCTTCCGATTGCGGATATGCCGCATCTTAAAGACGGCACGCCTGTTGATGTTATTTTAAATCCGCTCGGAGTTGCAAGCCGTATGAATTTAGGGCAAATTTTGGAGACGCATCTTGGACTTGCCGCGCGCGCGCTCAATTACACAGTTGCCTCGCCGGTTCTTGACGGAGTTCCGGAAAAGACGATCCGCGCTGAACTTAAAAAAGCCGGCCTTCCTGAAGACGGGAAACTTCAACTCTACGATGGGAGAACAGGCGAGCCGTTTCATCAGAGGACAACAGTTGGCGTCATGTACATAATGAAACTCAATCACTTGGTTGACGATAAAATTCATCAGCGCTCTATCGGGCCATATTCACTTGTAACACAACAACCCCTTGGCGGAAAAGTTCGTTTCGGCGGTCAGCGTTTCGGAGAGATGGAGGTGTGGGCGCTTGAGGCATACGGCGCCGCCTATTCGCTTCAGGAAATGCTTACAATCAAATCAGACGATGTCCCTGGCAGGAGCAAAGCCTATGAATCTATTATCAGGGGCAAGGCTATTGATCGGATTAATATCCCTGAATCTTTCAATGTTCTTCTTCGCGAAATTAAAGGATTGGGCCTTGATGTTGAATTGTTCAAAGAAGGCGAGCAGGTTAAGGAAGAGGTGATCGCAGAGGAAGAATAATTTGAACTATAAATTTCAAATGTCAAATTTTTATACCGCAAGAAGAATTTGTTATTTGAAATTAAATATTTGAGATTTTCGTATGCCGACTCCTTCAACAACTAAGACAACGATTTTTTCCCATTTGGAAACGTTAAAAACGCCGGATTTTGATGCGATTCGTTTGAAACTCGCTTCGCCTGAAACAATCAGAAGCTGGTCCTATGGAGAAGTTACTAAACCGGAGACCATCAACTACCGCACGCAAAAACCGGAGATGGAGGGATTATTCTGCGAGCGAATCTTCGGTCCGTCAAAAGATTGGGAATGTTATTGCGGCAAGTACAAGCGAGTGCGGTATAAAGGAGTCGTATGCGATAAGTGCGGAGTTGAAGTAACCCGCTCTCTTGTGCGCCGCGAACGCATGGGGCATGTTGAACTTGCGGCCCCGGTTTCGCATATTTGGTTCGCGCGCGGCGTTCCGTCAATCACTGCTATCATTCTTGGCATTACAAGTGGGGAACTTGAAAAGGTGCTTTATTTTGCAAACTTTATCGTTACGTCAGTTGACGAGAAACTTAAAGCCGAGTCCTTGAAAGAGGTTGAGGATGAGTATCGTTCAAAACGCAAATCGCTTGAGAAACAAGCCGGGGGGCGAGTCCGCGAAGTGGAAGTTGAATCACGCAAAAAGGGGCTGGACGCTCGCAATGTTTTGAAACATGTGAAAGCGGTTGAACTGCAGGAAGGCGAAAAACTTAAGGAACTGGAAGATGAATATGCGACGGCGAAAAAAGAACTGACAAACTTAAAACCGCTCAAAATTCTTTCTGAACTTGAGTATCAGGATTTGGCGTTGAAGTACGGACACGTATTTACGGCCGGAATCGGAGCGGACGCGATTCAGGAATTGCTTTCAAAAGTGAATCTCGGAGCAGAGATAAAAATCCTTTTAGCGAAAAAACAGAAAGATGGGGTCGGGGCTCCAATAAAAATTGATCGGAGGCTCCGGATTCTTTCAGCATTTTATAATAATCGTTTACGATCTGAATGGATGATCATGAACGTGATCCCTGTGATCCCGCCCGACTTGCGTCCGATGGTGCAACTGGACGGCGGACGTTTTGCGGCTTCGGACTTAAATGATCTTTATCGTCGCGTTATAAACAGGAACAACCGGCTGAAGCGTCTAAAGGAACTTGGAGCTCCTGAAGTGATACAGCGCAATGAAAAACGCATGTTGCAGGAGGCTGTGGACGCGCTCATTGATAATTCGGCCCGCCGCGGTAAAACCGTTACCGCCTCAACAGGACAAAAACGCATTTTGAAATCAATCGCAGATATGCTAAAAGGCAAACAAGGGCGATTTAGGAAGAATCTTCTTGGAAAACGCGTTGATTATTCCGGACGAAGCGTTATTGTTGTAGGCCCGCGTTTGAAACTTCATCAATGCGGCCTTCCAAAAATAATGGCGCTTGAATTGTTCCGTCCGTTTGTCATCAGCAAGCTGATCTCGCGCGAAGTAGTTCACAATGTGAGAAGCGCGAACCGTTTCATAGAAACTGGAGATCCGGCGGTGTGGGATGTGCTGGACGAAATTATCACCGACGCTCATGTGCTTCTAAATCGCGCGCCTACATTGCATCGTCTTGGCATTCAGGCGTTCAATCCGATTTTGATTGAAGGAAAAGCGATTCAGTTGCATCCGCTTGTATGCGCGGCGTTCAATGCGGACTTTGACGGCGATCAGATGGCTGTGCATGTTCCTTTAACCGAACAGGCAAAATGGGAAGCGAAAAACATAATGCTTGCAAGTAAAAATTTGTTAAAACCTGCTACAGGGGATCCGATTACTGTTCCGTCAAAAGATATGGTGCTTGGCTGTTACTATCTTACAACGCTTCAGAATGAAAAAGACGAGGCGAAGGACTTGCGACATACCTTTCTGAATCAGGAATCCGCGCTTTCCGCCCATCAATACAGCCAAATCGGATTTCACGATAAAATTCGCGTTCGGATCAATGATAAATTTTGCGACACTAGCGTTGGCCGCATTATTTTTAATTCGTTTCTCCCAAATGAACTCCAATTCATAAATGAACAGATGGATAACTCAAAGTTGAAACGGCTTGTCGGAGTTGCTCTGCAGAGTTGCGGACGGGAGCGCACAGCGGAATTTTTGGACACGCTGATGCAGGGTTCATTTAAATATCTTACTCGTTCCGGGCTTACATGGGCAATGGCCGATCTTCCACCGCTTCCGGAGCGCGAACAAATTTTTGAAGAAGCGCAAAGAGAAGTTGATACAGTTTCTAAACAATATACAATGGGACTTTTGTCTCTGGAAGAAAAGCATGCAAAAATTATTGAAATTTGGGCAAGCGTAAAAGATCGCATCACAGACCTTGCAAAAATAGTTTTATCGCGCGACACTCTAAATCCGGTTTATTCCATGATTCAATCCGGCGCTCGCGGAAGCTGGGGGCAGACAACACAGATGATGGGAACAAAGGGGCTCGTAACGTCCCCATCGGGCGAGACTATTGAACTTCCTGTAAAAGCGAACTTCAGAGAAGGGTTTGACGTATTGGAATACTTCATATCAACGCACGGTACGAGAAAAGGGCTTACCGACACCGCGCTTCGCACCGCAAATGCCGGGTATCTGACGCGCAGGCTTATTGATGTCGCGCAGGACATTGTTGTAACAGAGCAGGATTGCGGGGCGCGCAAAGGGCATCTTATTAAGCCGATGGGCGGAGTTATGAGCCGTGAAATGTGGAAACGCGCGCTCGGGCGCGTGACGCTTGAAGATGTTAATGATAAAAATGGAAATGTAATTATTCCGCGCGATACTATTATTGATGAAGAAAAAGCGGCGATTATTCGCGACTCCGATGTTGAAGAAATTGTGATTCGTTCTGTTTCAAAATGTATTGCGTTTGAGGGTATATGCCAAAAATGTTACGGCTGGGACTTAAGCTACAACACTCTTGTTGAACGCGGCACCGCTGTTGGCATTATAGCCGCGCAAAGCATCGGAGAGCCGGGCACGCAACTTACTATGCGCACGTTCCATACCGGAGGCGTGGTCGGCGAGGATATCACCCAAGGACTACCGCGCGTTGAAGAACTTTTTGAGGCGCGTGGCATTAAAAAACCGGCAGTGCTTGCTCCGTTTGACGGCAAAGCGCTGGTGTCTGAAGATGAGAAAGAGGGCGGAGCCATAGTTGAAATTCTATCATCTGATGAGAAAAATAAAAAAATGTTCATCATTCCTAAAACAACAGCGTTAGTTGTGCAAGATCGGGATTTGGTTTTCAAAGGGCAACCGCTTACCGATGGAGCTCTTGACTTGAAAGAATTATACCGCTTGAGAGGCGAGGAAGCCGTGAGAGAATACATAGTTTCCGAAATTCAGCAAATCTACGCGTCGCAAGGACAGGATTTGAATGATAAGCATCTGGAAATTATCATGCGGCAGATGTTTTCACGAGCTACTATTACAAAACCGGGAGACACGTCGCTTATTGTAGGCGAGGTTATGGAGGCTACAGAAATTGAACGTACAAATCGTGGACTCCAAAAAGGCAAGGTTGCGGCAGAGTATGAACGCGTGTTCCTCGGCATGACCAAAGCCTCGTTGAATACAAGTTCTTTCCTTTCCGCCGCCTCGTTCCAGCAGACATCTCAAATTTTGATTAAGGCCGCGATTACCGGGCAGGTTGATCGCTTGCGCGGGCTGAAAGAAAATGTGATCATCGGCCGTCTCATTCCGGCAGGAACCGGTTTTCGCAAAACTTTTGCAGAACCAAAGGCAGAGTAAAACAAAATCCCGACCATTAACGGTCGGGTTTTTCAATGTTTCGTTTTTATTATCTAATCTCCTTGATTATAAATCCCGTCGTTACCTTTGGGACGGCGCTCATACTTTCAATTCTTCTTTCTGTCTCATCATGGTATGAGCGATTTTTTTGGCTTACACTTTTGTTTAGCATCTGTTTTATGATTCCCGGGCTTTTTTATGGAGAACTCCTTATTCACGGCAGAATTGACACCGATGTTAAAAACAAAAAACGCCGCGCTGGACTTCTTATCGTCACAACAATTGTCTTTTCTCTAAGTTACACCGTTTCCCTATTTTTAAGCAATGCGCCGATAATTATGTCAGCGCTTCTTGCAAGCGTTATCATTAATGTCATTTACAGTATCGCGATTATCTATTTCAAGTACGAACTCTCTGTGCATATCGGCGGCATCACATTTCTCGTTTTATTCCTTGGACTTCAAATATCATCATGGTATTTCCTGATCGGCGCATTTTTTATTCTGCTCCTTGCTAAGTCTCGTTACGCGCTTCGCATGCACACCCTTTCCGAACTCATTCTGGGATTTTTGACAAGCGCTGTGGTGTACTTTGCGGTTGTGAATTTTATTTAATTAAATTGACGGCGGAGGCGGCGGGACATCATCAATTCCTAGACGATCGGAATCAATTTTTTTTGGCAATTCAAAATTGTCTAAGAATAGAGATGGGTCGCTTTGAGTCGTCGGACTATCGTCGTCTTCACTAAAAAGTTTATCAATACCTTCATTTAATAGCTGTCGTTTGCTCCCCAAGTACCATGCGATAAATATGATTGCAAGCACAACGAGAAGAAGCACTCCCAAGAAAAGTGGCCAATTAGTGGAAGTTTTTTGCGCTACTTCTTCAGGCGCAGTTTCCTTTGATTGTGTTTCTTCTTCTGTATCTGTAGTTATTTTTGATTGTTCTTCATCATCTGTCGTTACCTCCCCTGTTTTCGGCTCTGTTTTTTGTTCTTCTTTTGGTTGTTCTTTTTCATCCGTGACCGATTTTGTAATCTCTGGAGTTTTAGGTGACGCGGGATCAGTATAAGTAACAACAATAGTATTAGATTTCTCGCTCGGTTTTTTCATTGCATCAAACGCTTGCGCAGTTATTCTGCGCGCGCCTGATGAAAGTGGTGTTTGAATCCTCGCTTCAAAGTATAATGTGCCGGAAGGATGATTAACAGGCGTTATTGTAGAATCTCGCTTGCCGTCAACAAAAATCGCAATTGTGGAGTCATTATGCGCAACGCCTGTAACAAGCGGTGTCCTAGATTTTCCGGAAACCGCAAAAAGAGTCGGAGGTATGTAATAGTGCGCAATACGAGAATCCACATGATTAGAATCATTGCTTATCCGTCCTTTTTTATCATATGCCAGCGCATAAACAGTAAAGGATTGCCCGCGAGAAATTCGGTTCACGATCGTGTAGGAGAATGTTCCGATGCCGGAAGGAGTATTTTTTACTGTGATTTCTCCATCTTCGTGTCCATTTACGAAAATTTTCACTTTGCTTTCATTAAATGCAATACCAGAGACAAGAGGCGTATCTATTATAGTTTCTGATCCTGAAACAGGCGTAAGGATCGTCGGCGCCGGAAAATCAACAATGCGTATTTTTTTTGACTGACTTGCTAATGAAAAGCGCCCGCTCTCGTCCTCTGCTCTCAAATAGATAGCGTGCTCTCCATTTTTAATAGGTACAGCAAATATGCGACTGAATCCAACTGCGCCAGATGGATGCTCCCCAACCTCAAAAGTTTCAACATCTACATCATCAATAAAAACATGAATGCGGGAATTTTGATGCGCAACGCCTTCAAAATATGTAAAGGCGCGAGTAAGCAATGTCTCATCATTTAGTAAAAGTGTAGGAGCGCCAAACGGAATGATTGTAACTATTAGGCTTTTTGATAATTCGCTTTTTAGCCCTTGATCTGATATATCAATAGAACGAGCTTCAATTGTATGTATACCAGTTATAATCGGTTGTTCAACTTGAAAAAAGAAGTTTCCGGTGCCTGACGAATGATTATTTGTTATAGTATTTCCAATAATCGCTCCGTCAACTGTAATTTCAACAATAGTATCGTTTGGACTTACCCCAGCAATAAACGGTTTTGCAGTTGTGATCGCAGACGTATCTGGCTTAAGAATTGTCGGCGGAATTGGTAGCGTTTGCGCATGTGCAACAACAAAAAAAACTTGCGCCAAAAGCAAGCCTATAAAAGAGATGAAAAATTTCAATCTCATACGGAGCTAAGACCTTATCCTCCTTTGAATCGCTACTAGCGATTTTTATAAGGGTGCATTAATTACCTCATATTCATTGTCTGCGCATTTTTTTGTTTTAGCAACAAGCAATGAATGATGAAATAAACTTGTAGTATGATCTCTACTCCGCACTAGTTAAATATGCAATTTTTTTAATACTTAATACTTCTACTTTAGCTATTATTAGTCATTTCGTCAAGTAAAAAATATGTGGATAACCTGTGAATATTTTTCTCAAAATCCCAAAAGACCTTGTACATAGGTCTCTTGGGCAATAACCTTTATTTTTTGTCTTTTTTTAACGACTAACCACTTGAAACCATGGGCTCTAGAGTTATTTTGATGTTATCACTGGCTTCATTTATGCTTGTTGTAGCTGGATCATCGGCCAATACGCCATCTGCCCCAGCTGATTCTAATGAACCGCGCAGATAATCTCCGTCAATATCAATAGATGGAGGCTTTAACAGATAAAGGTTCCCCCACGTATCCTCTTTCCAATCGGTTTTCATATCAGTGTCCGGTGTATGGGTAAAACCTTCTGTTAGATAATTGGACGATACAAGCGTTGTGATCGTTGAGATTGTGCCTCCAGAATTATCTTGTTGATATTGATCAAGCGCGATGGAAATGGCTTTCATTTCATCCATCGTTGCGACAATTCTGGATTTACTGATTTGATTGACCGCGCTTGTAACCCCTGTTCCGGCAAGTAACGCCATTACAGTTATGCTTGCCATTACTTCCGGCATTGAAATGCCTCGGGCATTTTTCCGAATTCTTTGAAATATATTCATGTAGTGCTTATCACCTCCTTTCTAATTGGACCTACGTGTTTGGTCTCATGCTTTATAAAAATTTCTTCGCATTGATTACAAACATGTAAGTCCTTTTTAGTTATTAACAGTAATTAGAGCCGTCTATTAAGAAAAGCCGTCGCCTTTTTTTATTTTACTTTTAGAGATTTTTTTGTATTTTTTATTATTTTACGACGGCTCTATTTTTGTTTTTGTTTTTCTTTTGTGTAAAATTATATCATCGTTTTATACTTTTAACAATGTGGAAAACTATTCCCTTTTTTTACCAACCGTTGATGCGCGAAAAGTTTTTAGCAGTCGCATATCTTGTAAACGCCGATCAACACCCCCAGGCGTTTCAAGAATCATATCAATTGCGCGCAGTTTTGGGTGATTGATGAGAACTTTGAAATTTTGGAGCCCAATTTTTCCGTCTCCAATATCTGCATGGCGGTCTTTTTTGCTCCCAAAAGGAACTAAAGAATCATTTAAATGAATAACTTTCAACTTTGATAAGCCAATGTTTTTATCAAATACTTTAAGTGTTTGATTGATATTTAGCGCTCCATCAAGCGAGTAGCCAGAAGCAAAAATATGCGCGGTATCAAGGCAAATTCCAATGGGATAGTCATGAATTGCCGCAAGAATAATTTTCATTTCCTCAAATTGCGAGCCAATTATTTTTCCGCTTCCAGCTGACAGTTCTAGCAAAAGTTGGCATGAACCGGCATAGCCTTTGAGAATTTTTGTAAGCGATTGCACAACAGTATTTAGGCCTTTTTCTTTATCTTCTCCGCCGTAACTTCCGATATGAGTCATAAGCGCGACGGAGCCAAGCCCGCTCGCGCGTTCAAGATTTTTCCGTATAAGACCGATAGAACCATAGCGGATTTTATTATTCGAAGACGCGAGGTTAATTAAATAAGGCGCGTGAACGTATACTCGCTGAATATCATATTTTTTAAGCGAAACAAAAAATTTCTTCGTCTGTTCCGGCGTTGTTTGCGGAGTCTTGAAGGTTTGAGGTGATTGTAAAAAAATTTGCATCACCTCGCAACCATGTTTGTAAGCGCGCTCTGCCGCTTTATCAATACCTCCGGCGATAGAAACATGAGCCCCGAAAAGTGGCATAGATTAAACCTTTTTTGATATTTTATTTTTGTGTCTCTATTATATCATTCTCCAAAATCAGTTGCAATCGCGTGCGCAACCCGCGTCTCCCAGTCAAAAAATTCTTTCGTCAGTTTCAGCGCGTGAGAGCGCGGACGCGCAAAAGGGATTGCAAATTTTTGTTTGATTGCAAGAGGACGCGGCGTTGTAACGTATACGGTATCAGCAAGGAATATCGCCTCGCGCACATCATGGGTAACAAAAATGACGGTTTTTCTCTCTTTCTCCCACAACTCTATGAGAAACTCTTGCATGAGGGATCTCGTCTGCTCGTCTAACGATCCAAAGGGTTCGTCCATAAGTAGAAGGCGCGGGTTATTTGCAAGAGTGCGCGCAACCGCAACGCGTTGTTGCATACCCCCAGATAGATTTCGCGGATAAAACGAGGCGAACTTCTCCAAGCCGGTTATGCGCAAGTAGCGGTTTACAGCCGTTTCTTTTTTTTGTTTATCCATCTTGCATAGATTCAGACCAAACGCGATATTGTCTCGCACTGTCAGCCATGGAAAAAGAGAAAAGTTTTGAAATATAATGCCGCGCTCTTTGCCAGGACTAGAAACGGCTTGTTTATCTAAAAAAATCTCACCGCTTGTTTGAGGAACAAGCCCGGCAACCATTTTTAAAAGCGTTGTTTTTCCGCAACCGCTTGGGCCGACAAGCGCGATAAATTCTCCATCAGCAACAGAAAGCGTAAGGTCTGAAATTACTTCCACGAGATGTCTGGGTTCTGTGTTATACACTTTTGTAATGTGTTTCAATTCCAGCATGTGTTTTTTCGCTCCATGGAAACAGGAGCTTGTAAGTTATTTCAAAAAAGTAATCAGTTATAAGTCCTAAAAATCCGATAATGATAATTGCGGCAAAGATGTTTGCGGTGCGTAAAAATCTTTGCGATTCAATCATCAAGTGTCCCAAGCCAGAGGAAGCGCCGACAATTTCCGCGATAATCACAAATGTCCATCCTGCGCCAATCATGAGCCGGCATGCGTCCCAAATCCCCGGAAGCGAGCTTGGCAGGATTACTTTAAAAATTGTATTTATTCTGTTTGCGCCCAATGCGCGGCCGGCGTCTATCAATTCCAAAGGGGTGTTTATTGCGGCATCGGCAATAAGAAGCGCAAGATACGGCGCAATGCCTATAACAAGTATGGCAATTTTTTGCGAGTCGCCAATGCCAAACCAGATAATCGCAAGCGGAATGAACGCGGATGGAGGAATGTACCGCACAAACGCGATAACCGGTTTTACAAACGCCTCAAACATTCTTGAAACTCCAAGCAGAATGCCAATGGGCAGAGAGATCGCAAGAGACACAAGAAATCCGAGCAGAATTCTGGAGACGCTTGCGGATGCATCAGCGATTAAGCCGCCGCTTACAAAGAGCGAGACTGCGGCGGATACAACCGATGTTGGCGTCGGCAGGAAAAACGGCTTGATAAAACCGGTGTAGGTAACAAGCGACCATGCTAAAAGAACGCTTACAAGCCCAGAAATTGCCAACATGCTTTTATACAACTTATTGTGTCTTTGTAAGGTCATATATGTTTGACACAGCTTCAAATATCTCAAACTTCACAGGATGCGTTTCTTCTGATTTCGTTTCATATATCAGCTTTAACGACAATCCCGCGTCTTCCGCAAATTTTTGAAGCAAATCTAATCTGCCTAATGTTGTGCTAAATCCGATTAAAATTCTGCCACCTTCCTTCAAATGCTCCCTTGCTTCTCTTATGAACCTTTCAGTGGATTTATAACCCGGATCATATACTGCCTTTTCTAAATCAGAGATATCTTGATTTTCTATAAATCCAAACGGCGTATTCCAAAAAATGATGTCAAATCTCTCTTCCGTTTGAAGATGTTCAAAAATATCTCCCTGCCTTACCTCAATTTTCTCCTTCATCTGATGCAGTGCAATGTTCGCCTGCGTATTTGAAACGGCGTCGGGGTTAATATCAATCGCTAAAACTTTTTGAGCGCCTTTATAAACAGCAATTATTGAAATTGCTCCAGTTCCCGGACCGATTTCTAGCAGTTCCTCTCCTTTTCTAATCGGCAAATTTTCGGCAAACAGTTCTGTGTCATTGAAGTATTTTGGAGAAAAAACATTCGGATACACAATAAATTTTTCCCCCAAAATGGTTACCTTATACGGCGCGGTTTCCGCCTTGCTTTGTTCAAGAATTTTTTTTGTGCCTTCAATGTAGTCAATATATTCTAATTGTTTTGTGAGTTCTGTTTCTCGCATATATCCTGTTGTTTATTTGTAAAGATTTTTAATCAGCGATGAATCAACAAGGTTTTTGGCATTGATTTTGTTTTTAATAAGCCCCAGTTTCAGCCACAAATCCCCGGCGGTTTGTATAAGATTTTGCGCGGAGTACCCTCCTTCGGTAAATTCGCTCACATTATCTTCGTAGCTGAACCAACGGAATGTAGGGAGCTGTTCGGTAACTTCCTGATCTGTAATTCCGAAGTTTTTGGCAATAATCGCCACCGCTTCGCCTTGATTGGCAAGAATCCACTCCCGCGCCGCAAACAAGGCGCGCAAAACTGCTTGAATATCCTGCGGACGTTTCTGTATTACCTCTGTTCTAAAGATGAGAATTGCCGGCAGAATCGGCGTTTCTTTTGAGGTTGCAAGCAATCGCCCGCCTTCCCGCTCCGACGCTTTGGAAAGCCACGGCTCCCATGTTACCGCGGCATCCACCTTGCCAGCGACAAACGCCGCTCCCGCGTCTGGCGCTATGGTATTTACCACAGTAAGATCATCTGTCGTCAACCCCCTTTTATCTAAAAGATACGATAAGAAAAAATGCGAAGGCGAGCCAATTTCAAACGCGACACTTTTCCCTTTTAAGTCTGCAATATCTTTGATGTCTTGCGAAACAATAATGCCATCCGCGCCCTCGCTTGTATCGGTCATTGCAACCGCTTGAGCTGATATTGCCGCATCGCCAAGGATGGCGGCAGTTTCTGGGGTAATAGAGAGCGCTTCAAGTTTATCTGTGGCAATAAGTTGTCTGCCTATACCAAGATCGTCAACCGGAATCAACTCAACATTAAGTTTTTCTTTCTCAAAAAAGCCTTTTTCTTTTGCAACATAATATAAACCATGCCCGATCCACGGATTAACACCAATCCGCAGGGGTTCTGCCGATGTTTTTGTTTTAGGCGCGTTGGAAATTCCGAACAGGACTAAAAAGATGCCGATGAAACCCGCAATAATCACCGCGAGTATGATGTATGTTTTTTTCATAAAGATGATGTTTCCCGCATGAATGATGATGACCCCACCACTAATCGCGGGAGTATTATTAAAACAATACAGTATAACTATTTTGTTGCCGATTGTCTATAATAATATCAATTGATATAAAATTTTAACTAAAAAATGCCTTTAATAAGGCATTAGAGTAGTTAAATATCGTCAGAATTATTGACAAAATTTGTATATTTGCTATCATGGTTTCATGGACAGTGCCATACTTTCATCACTTGGAATAAACGACAAAGCCGCAAAAATCTATCTCGCGGCTTTGTCGCTTGGCAGTGCATCAGTTGCGCAGATCGCGCAAAAAACTGGGATCAAGCGCCCCACGGTGTATTTGTATATAGACGAACTTTTAAAGCGAGGGCTTCTTGAAAAGGTGGTTGTTGGGAAACGGCAGTATTATCACGCAACGGATCCATCAACGCTTATCGCGCGCTTGAGAAAAAACATGGCTGAACTTGAAACTGCTTTGCCAGAACTTGCGGCCCTCCGCGCAACTTCAACCGGGAAACCGCAAGTAGTTATACTGGAAGGCGAAGTAGGAATTGAACGCATTTATGAAGAAGTTGTGCAGGCGCATAGTTTCTGCGCGTGGTCAAACTTGGTAACGGTGGAAAAATTATTTCCCCACGCGTCGCTTAACATCGCGGAAAAAATAAAAGAGCGCGGCATTGCCGTCCGCGAAATTATCGCGGACACAAAAGAAGCCCGGCGCATCGCGCGAAGTTTTTTAAGAATCGCAGGGGCAACATACCGCATGCGCGTCGCGGACGGCGAACTGATACATAATGATAATATGTTGTATGGCAATGTGTGCGCCATGTTTCGTCTGCACGAATTCAACTTATTTGTCGTTCGCATTGAAGATCAAACCATTGCGGACACCATGCGCGTATTGTTTAATTTGGCGTGGAAGGCGGCGCAACCGCTCTCTACTTATTCTATAAAGCCACCAAATGGGGTTGAAGATAGGCAAGGAGTGTGATATAGTTTCGCAATTCGTTTGTCTTAACGAATAAGTATTAATAATAGTTTTTCCGGGATCGTCTAATGGTAGGACGCCAGGTTCTGGCCCTGGTAATCTTGGTTCGAATCCAGGTCCCGGAGCCATAATTTAATGGGATAGGAAGTTAGGGACGCAATTTTTGGCATTATGGAGTATACGAAAATGTTTACGATTTGAATTGTTCCACGAGGAACAATTAGCAATTTTTACTTACATCAAAGTTTGATATTGGATCATATATAAAAGAAAAAACCCCGTATTTGTGCAAACAAATTACGGGGGTGGTTCGTTGAGGTCCTTGCCTTGCTCGCTGGCAATCCATATACCAGCGCTTGGGCACCATGCGCTCGCGCGACATGGCTTTGTTCGGAATTTTTTCCGAACTACAAGTGCCCTCTAACGCCGCGAACCGGCGGCATTAGTCCAAACAATAATAATAGTAGACAGAAGTAATGTCATCTCTCTCCCAGATCAGATCACTGTGGACTAATAGTAACCCCTTGATTACAGGGACCATCGCCTTTTGGGCGATGGTCTTGATTACTTCTTGGGTCCACTTATAGCAACTTCCAAGAATAATCAAGTCAGGATTACACTCTATAATGCTATCACTAAGTTTTTTAGTGATATCATCGTGGAGGAGAAAATTTACTGATCCTACCTCCTCCACTTTTTCCCCTAGGAATTTCTCTAATTGAGGAATTCTTTTAGGGGATGAATATAGCGGTTCCATTATTTCGACCCATAATATCCGCTTCAAATCTAACCCTCCTTTTGCGGCGTCGGTCTCAAATGACTTAATGCGCGCTTAGTTGTCTGGCTCGCCCGTACTCTCCCGGCGGCGGAGATCATGAAACAGTTATCATGATGCGGGCAGTATAACACAATCAAAATAACTTGTCAAGTATTTATAAACAATAAAATATAATAAACCATATTTTTATTTATTTTAAGCTAATTTTAACTGTTTATTAGTTCTAAACAACTAACGTAAAACTTGTTGACAATTTACGAACGATATAGTATACTTACTCACAAATTTACGAGCAACAACTATGCTTCAAAAAATAAATAAAAATGCCGCGCAATCTCTATCAGCGCTTATACCAACTGAACGAATAGCAAGCAGGATATTTTTGATACGAGGGGTAAAAGTGATGTTGGATAATGATCTCGCGAAACTGTATGGAGTTGAAACAAAACAACTTACAAGACAAGTGCGAAGAAACATAGATCGTTTTCCAGAAGATTTTATGTTCCAAATAACAAAAGGTGAGTTTGAAAACTTGAGGCATCAATTTGGCACCTCAAGTTGGGGCGGGAGACGCTATCTTCCTTATGTTTTTACTGAACAAGGAGTAGCAATGCTATCAAGCGTATTAAATAGCAAAAGAGCAGTGCAGGTAAACATCCAGATAATGCGGACATTTACCCGTTTACGAGAGATGCTTATGTCGCATAAGAACTTGAAAGAAAAAATAGAAAAGATTGAGGCAAAATACGACAAGCAATTTAAGGCGGTGTTTGAGGCAATAAAACAGCTTATTGTTCAAAAAGAAAAACCGCGAGAGGAAATCGGATTTAAGCCAAGAAAATAACCATGATCCACCAACTACTAAAACAACTCGGGTTTAGCGATAAAGAGATTCAGATTTATCTTGCTATCTTGCAACACGGCAAAGCAACGCCTGTTGAAATCGCGCGCGCGACAAAAATAAACCGAAGTACCGTGTATAACATCGCAGACGGTTTAGCTGAAAAAGGCATTATCGCGCAGGACTTGGGCGGGAAAATAAAATATTTTGTGGCTCGTCCGCCAAAGGACTTAACCGAAATTGTGGGCAAAGAAAAGAAAAAACTTGACGAAAAACAAAAGCTGATAGATAGTGCGATACAAGAACTTCAAGTCTTTACTAAAGACACAAAGTACTCGGTACCTAAAATTGTGTTTATCGGAGACGAGGATTTGGAGAATTATTTGTATAAACAATCGCCAACGTGGAACGAGAGCATTTTGAAAAAAGACAAAACATTCACATGGTGGGGGTTTCAGGACAGGCATTTCGTTTCTCATTACGAAGAGTGGATTGACTGGTATTGGGAAAGTTGTCCTTCGTCAAAGGATGTTTCATTGAAACTATTGAGCAACGAATCGGCAGAAGAAATAAAAAGCAAAAAATTTCCCCGGCGCAAAATTAAATTTTTTAACGCGAGCGAAGATTTTACCGGCACCATCTGGATAAATGGCGATTATGTGATTATGATTGTCTGCGCCAAGCGCCCTCATTATTTAGTAGAGATTCACGATGAGCTGTTAGCTCATAATTTACGGTCGGTTTTTAAGGGCATTTGGAGCAACGTGGAATAGAGTTTGTAATGTTGTCTATGAAATAAGTTTATGTTACGATAGCGCCAAAGCTAGAAAAGAAAATTTTGGGCATGTAGCTCAGCTTGGTTAGAGCGCTTGATTCACATTCAAGAGGTCCCTGGTTCGAGCCCAGGCATGCCCACCAACTTCCCTCGCTTTTTAATCCGATCCAACACTGCTTCAAGTTCTGCGGCAGTGTTTTCGCTTTTATCAAGGACTAAAGTTAGCGCCGGTGAAAATTTAAGCGTGAGCCCTTTATGAAGAATAAATTGAAGATGCTTGAGATTGCGGCTGATAAGAGAGAAGATCGCGGGTGATTTTTCAAGAGGAAAGACAGACAGCCCGACCCGCGCATGGCGCAAATCTTTGGAAACCCGAACTGTCGTTATAGTAACAAGCGCGCCCGGCGGGAGTTCAAGATATTCGCGTATGATAGCGCCGAATTTTTGCCCTATGAGTTCACTTATCTGATCAATGCGGTGAGATTTTTTGGCGTATGTTGCACACATACTTACTCCAACTCTTTCATTATATGAAATTTCAAAATGTCGCCTTCTTTAATAACAAGATCGCCGCGGACTTTGAGTCCAAATTCATGGGGCGCGCGGACGATGTTCACGGCTTGTTTATTGCTTTGAAGCTCTGCAATGCTTCCTTCGCCGAGCACCTCGCCTTCGCGAAACACCCGCCAAAGCGATGAAGGCGTGATCATTCCGTCCTTTACACGCCCGCCAATAATCAAATATTTTCCGCTTTTATCAAAAACCGCAAGCACATCAGCCTCTCCCTGCGGCTCTTCAACAATTTCAACAGGGATGATTTTTTTCAATTCATCGCGGAGATAATCAAGAAGCTCGTAGATCACAGTGTAGGTAACAAGAACAAGTTTGCGATTTCTAAGTAACTGTTCAGCGCCGGATGTAGGCTTTACTTTGAATCCCACAAGCCGCGCTCCAATCGCGTCTCCTTCAAGCACGTCGTTTTCCGTAAAGTTGCCTAAGCCTTGCTTAACAACTTCAATCGCTCCGCGCGGATGCTTAATTTTGTCAATTTCACCCAAAAGCGCTTCAAGCGTGCCAAAAACGTCGGTTTTTAAGATAATCGGAATTGTAAATTCGCGTTTCTCGCCTTCGGATTTCGTTTGGGTTTTTTGCATAGCGACTTTTATACTATGCTGTTTTTTGATTTTTTTAATGTCGCGAACATTTTGCACGCGCTTTAGAATGTCGCCAACGCGCGCTACTGTTTTTAAGCCCAAAAGCGTAACTGGAGTTGCCGGATCTGCAGAAGGAATCGGGCGCGCCTGATAATCAAGAAGTCCTTTAATTTTTCCTCCTGTTTCGCCGCACAAAATCGCATCTCCCACATAAACCGTTCCATTTTGAATGATCGCTGTCGCAACTGGCCCAAGCCCTTTATCAATGTGCGCTTCTATTACAGTTCCGTAAAGTGTGCCATCAGGATTCGCTTTTAGTTCGGAAACTGTTGCGAGAAGTAGGACAGTTTCCAAAAGTTCATCAATATTTTTTCCGTGTTTTGCAGAGATCGGCACGCAAATCGTCTCTCCTCCCCAATCCTCGGGAGTAAGGTTAATCTCCGAAAGCTGTTTTTTGATCCGTTCAATATCCGCCTCCGGCTTGTCAATTTTATTGATTGCGACAATAAGCGCTAGCTTTTCGGTTTGGATGACATTTATTGATTCAAGCGTTTGCGGCTGAATTTTATCGTCAGCGGAAACAACAAGGATTGCTATGTCGGCAACTCTGCCGCCTCGCCCGCGCATTTCGCGAAATGCCTCGTGCCCGGGCGTATCAATGAATGTGATCGGGCGCATGTCTCCGGTGTCCGGATCTTTCACGCGCGCTTGATACGCGCTCATGTGCTGTGTGATCGCGCCTGATTCAGTGTCTGCAACGTGCGTTTTTCTGATTGTATCCAAAAGCGTCGTTTTTCCATGATCAACGTGTCCCATAACAACAACAACAGGCGGACGTAATGAAAGCGTCTCTTCTTTTTTGAGTATATCTTTGATGTCTGTTTCTTTTGAAATAGTTGCGGCCTCCGGAGCTCCGGGAGCAGTTTTAACTCCAAAATCTTCAGCTACTATGTGCGCGGTTGCATAGTCTATCCTTTGATTGAAGGCTGCCATCACGCCCTCTTGCATGAGTTTAATGATGACTTTTGAAACGTCAATCTTGATGCGTTTTGCAAAATCAGCAACTGTTATTGTAGGCGGAATTTGGATTGGCTGATTTTCCGCATTTTCTTGTTCTGTCGCTGTTTCCGATTGCGCTTGCATGGACGCGATTTTTTGCTTTAGCCGTTCGCGTTTTTGATATTGATTCCATGCGGAAACGATTGCGTCCACCTGCGAGCCGTCAATTTGAATTGCGTGTTCACCAACGGCAAATCCCATGAGCGGAAGTTTTTCAAGCAAAATGTTCGGCTCGGTTTTTAATTGTCGCGCAAGGTCGGAGACGTTCATATTTATTAACCTACCAGTTTTTTATGGCTTGGTCAATCAGTTGAACTTGCAAAAAATCGTGAATCTTTCTACAATGCGGGCAGTTGCGGGTATCGTATAATGGTAATACCACAGCTTTCCAAGCTGTTGCCGGGGGTTCGATTCCCCCTACCCGCTCCAAAACCATTATTGAAAAACGAAAACATTGACACTAATAGCTCATCAAACTATACTTCATTTATTATGAACACATATACTTTCCGAGTCATTATTGAACCAGACGAAAATAATACATTTCACGGTTATGTGCCTCTGCTTCCAGGTTGTCACACGTGGGGGGAGACGATTGAGGAAACAAAAATAAACGCTCGCGAAGCGATTCTCTGCCATATACAAGGGCTGATAATGGATAATGAACCAGTCCCGCAGGAAACAGAAATAATTGAGTTAATCCAGACAATCTCTGATGCTGAATGGGTAAAAGAGCAACCCGTTCTCATCCCTGCATAGTGCATAGAGTGAAAAGATATAAAAAATGGAAAGTAGTAAATATCTTTTTTAGTTTTTCTTGACATCTATTTTATTTTACTTTAGGATAGATGCATGATAAACTTTGATCCACAAAAACTTAATCAAAGACTCCAAGAGATAAAAGATTTGGAAAAGAAAAAAGCTGAAATAGAAGCAAGATTAGCTTTAATTACTGGGTTAATTCAAGAGACCGACCCTTTACCTAAAGGCTTTGACTATAGGGAAACTATTCTAAAAATTTTTGAAGACGCTTCTGATATGGACTTAAATATTGATGATGTTACAAAACAAATCACAATAAAATATAACTTTCGTGTAGATAGAAAAGCTGTAGCAAATCGAATTAATTATCTTACGGATCGCGATAAAAAACTTCAACGTATTAAAGGTAAAAGAGGATTTTACAGACTTTTTGAGAAAGAAAGGGAGCAAGAAGAGATAAATGAATATCAAATCAAACAGGCTATGTAAAACCGCTACTTAAGCGGTCTTTTTGTTGCTTGTTATAATCCGATATTAACTATCGTAATGACAAAATTTCCAGCCGTGAAATCGCAAAAATTAGTCAAAGCCCTGCAAAAAATGGGCTTTTTTGGATACCATCGGGTTGGAAGTCATGTTCAATTCAAGCATCTTGACGGAAGAAGGACAACTGTCCCAGTACATTCGGGTAAAGATATCCCACGCGGCACTTTGCGCGCTGTTCTCAAACAAATTAACATCTCACCTGAAGAATTTCGCGATGTCTTATGACACGCGCCAGAGTGATCGTAAATGGAGGGACTATGAAAAAAAAATCTACATCAGGAACAGTGCCAAACGCGCGCAACATGCGCGTCGCGTATTTTTGCATGGAGATCGGCTTACGCGCCGAGATTCCGACGTATGCCGGGGGGTTGGGAATTCTTTCCGGGGACGTACTACGAAGTTCCGCGGACTTGGAACTTGGCGTTATCGGCATTACGCTTCTTTATAAAAAGGGGTATTTCCGACAACGAATTAACGAAGAAGGCAATCAAACAGAGGAGGAGGTTTCATGGAATCCGGAGGACTATCTTGAGTTATTGCCGCAAAAAATTACTGTAACTATTGAAGGACGCGAAGTTTTGGTGCAGGCTTGGCTTTATCGCCTTCAAGGCGTAACCGGACACATTAACCCGGTTATTTTTCTTGATACGGATCTTTCTGAAAACAGATCGGATGATCGCGCGATCACGCATTGTCTCTACGGCGGCGACTATACTTACAGACTTGCCCAAGAAATTGTACTTGGGATAGGAGGAGTTAGGATGTTGGAGGCGCTTTCTTGCACGCATATTCATAAGTATCACATGAACGAGGGGCACTCCGCGCTCCTAACGCTTGAATTGTACAGGCGCTTTGAACTGTACACTAATCCGCTCGCGCGCGTGCGGCGCCGTTGCGTGTTTACAACTCATACACCAGTTGCATCGGGTCACGATCAGTTCTCCCGCGATTTTGTTCTACGTATAGCAGGAAGCGCGATTCCAGAGGCAATTAAAAATGAAGTGTTTACAGATAATGCGCTCAATATGACGCGATTAGGCTTGCAGATGAGCGAATACTTTAACGGCGTTGCAAAAAAACACGGCGAAATTTCGCGGCAGATGTTTCCGGGCTATCAGATAGAGTCCATCACAAACGGCATGCACGCCGGATTTTGGGCATCAGCGGCATTTTGCAAACTCTTTGACAAATATCTTCCGGGCTGGGCCGCTGATCCTTATAGTTTGCGCTATGTGTTAAGCATTCCTGGGCAGGAGTTATGGAGAGCGCACATGGACTCAAAGACGAATTTGATCGGGCATGTTAATAAAGCTCATAATGCGCAAATGGACGCAGAGGTGTTTACAATCGGTTTTGCGCGCCGGGCAACCGCGTATAAAAGGGGCGTGATGCTTTTTTCCGATACCGAATGGTTGAAGCAGATCGCACGAAAATTCCGCGGCATACAAATTATTTACGCAGGAAGCGCTCATCCAAAAGATTACGAGGGTAAGGCCTTAATCAAACAGGTAATTCAAAAAATGCGCGAAGTTAAAGATGCGATTCGCGTCTGTTATATTGAAAATTACGACATTAATGTCGCAAAATTATTGGTCGGGGGCGTTGACCTGTGGTTAAACACCCCGATACGTCCGCAGGAGGCGTCGGGAACTTCCGGCATGAAAGCCGCGCTAAACGGCATTCCGCATTTTTCTGTGCTTGACGGCTGGTGGCTTGAGGGGCACATTGAAAACGTTACCGGCTGGAGTATAGGCCCGCACCCGGATCAACTACAGGGAGATGTTGATAAAGAAGATTTTGAGGACATGTATAATAAACTGGAGTACATTATTCTTCCGATTTTTTACAATCAGCGCGACGAATGGATTCGCATCATGCGCCACTCAATTGCAATTAATGGCTCGTTTTTCAACACGCATCGCATGGTTCAGCAATATGTATTGAATGCGTATTTTCAATAATTTTCCAAAAGTCCGCGCATAAATTGGTAGCTCCCGGCGCATGCTCGTTTTAAGCGTTTTTTGTTGATTGTTGAGATAGTAAGAGTCTGAAAGTGAGGGGCGACGACTGCGGTCCGTATGTTTTCAGTTTCTTCAATGCAATTCAGAGCCTTTTCGTATGCCTGATCGCGGTTGAAAAATGTCGCGGCAAATCGCTCTCCGTATTTTCTAAGTTCTACCGCCTCAATAAACGACGATACTCTTGATGCGCGACGCGGCCGTTCTCTTGGCCGAGTAAATAAAATCAGAATGTCTGTGCACCCGTCATCAATAGCTTTACGGACGAGAAGATCGTTGATAGTGCCGCCGTCCAGATAGCGGTTGCCTTTTATTTCAATCGGTTTATCATAAAAAATCGGGAGCGCGCAACTTGCTTTAATTGCGGTTAAAATGGAGACATTATCGCGACTGCTTATATAATGCTGTTCGCCGGTTGTTATATCAGTTGAGGCGATTATAAGTTCAGTGGCGTTGCATTTCAACGCAGAGATGTCCAATTTTCGTTTATATTCTATAATATTTATAAGATAATCAATGTCAAATTTGGGCGGAATCCGAGCGAGATTTATGAACTTTTCTGTCGCGAGGTCTTCATAATAAATTGCTATTCCGTACGGGATTTGGCCTGACAAAAAAAAGGCGCCGCTAAGAGCGCCAGCAGAGGTTCCGTAAACAATGTCAAAAATTTCAGCGCCAAGGCTTTCGTGTAGCGCAACGAGCATGCCTCCCGCAATGATCCCGCGCATACCGCCTCCTTCAATAATAAGCCCGAATTTTCGTCCGTCGTCCTTTGTTTCACGGCGCTTCCGCTCTTTTAATAACTCCAGCACGCCGTCCGGATTTCTGCCAAAAATCGTAAAATTTGGGTCAGAAAATGAGCTCATATGTGGGACAATAGCAAAACACTTGGGTTTTGTCTATCATTTACTTTTTACTATGCTTTGGTATGATATTCCGATATGAAAAATATCTGGCGCGCGATTACAATTCAGAATAAACGATTTGAAGAGGAAAGGATGAAAGCGCAGACATTGGCAGAAACGCTTCAGCGCGAAGCAAAGAAAAGCGTTCACCTTCTAGTGCATCGGCGTCTTCTAAACGTATCGGAGAAACTGCGTTTATTGAGAGAAGAGGTTGCGTGTTTGCTTGGAATGGTAAAAAAAAATCCGCTTCTCCATCATGCGCGCGCGATTGACGATGGGTTGGAAGAGTATGCGGAGTTTGTTGCGCTTGCGGTATTTTTAGAGAAAAATTCCAGTATGGCGGCTTTCGTAAAGGGTATTTCATCCGAAGCTCTTATCGGCGGCATTGCGGACGCCACAGGAGAACTTGTGCGTATCGCGCGCGCAAAAATGGACGAGAAAGAAGGTGAAAATATCCGCGAGCATATCATTTCCGTGTACCATCATCTGCTTGATCTGCCGATTACAAGAAACGGAAAATTACGCAGTAAAACCGAGGATGTGCGTAGAAATTTATTGAGAACCGAGGAAATTTTGTTTGATATACGCATACGGGCACATAGCTCAGCTGGTTAGAGCGCTACGTTGACATCGTAGAGGTCCGTGGTTCGAGCCCACGTGTGCCCACCAAAATTTTCCGCTTACGGGCATATAGCTCAGCGGTTAGAGCACCACTCTTATAAAGTGGGGGTCGATGGTTCAAATCCATCTATGCCCACCAGTGAAATAAAAATAGAAATAAAAAGAACCCGCAGAAAAACATCGGCTCGAACCATATTTTAATTTTGGGAGAAGAAAATTTTTAATCCTATGAAGAAAAGAATTTACATAGCACATGGCTGGGATGGCTATCCTGAAGAAGGTTGGTTTCCGTGGCTGAAAAAAGAGCTTGAAACAAAGGGGTTTGATATTTATGTACCACAACTTCCCGAAGCTGGAAGCCCGCGTATATACAATTGGGTTCCAAAACTTGCCGAAGTAGTCGGCACAGCTGATGAAAATACTTATTTTGTCGGACATAGTATGGGGTGCCAAACAATTGCTCGGTATCTTGAATCTTTGGCGGAGGGAGTAAAAATTGGCGGAGCAATTTTTGTCGCGGGCTTTTTCAAGCGACTTACTGGGCTTGAGGATGATCCAAACGTGCAGGAGACTGACAAACACTGGCTCGGCACTCCACTTGACCTTGCCAAGGTAAAATCTCATCTCCTAAAAAGTGTTGCCATATTTTCTGATAATGACCATTATGTACCGCTTGATAACCAAGATGATTTTCGAGATAAACTTGGCTCGAAAATTATTATTGAGCATAAAAAAGGACATTTCAGTGGCGGAAGCGATGGCGTAACTGAATTGTCAATTGTTCTCAAATCTATACTTAAAATTGCTCAATGAAAATATGGCAACTTTTGATGATTTCCAAAAACTAGATATCCGCGTTGGCAAAATTGTTGATATTGAAGAATTGCCAAATGCGAAATATACCACGCACAAATTGACTATTGATTTTGGTAATGAAATTGGTAAAAAAATTTCTGGCGCTCGCGTCATCCGATATACTAAAGACCAGTTGATCGGAAAACTTGTGCTTGGCGTTGTGAATTTGCCTCCGAGACAAATTGGGGAATTAAATTCTGAAAGTTTAACGCTCGGTGTACCCGACGCAAAAAAAGAATGTATCTTGATTTCGCCTGATAGTGTTGACGCTGTGATAGGTGGTAATCTTTATTAAAGCCGCCAAAGAAAAACTTGTCCCCGTTTTGTCTGAGCGAAGCGAAGTTACAAAACGCAATCCCGCCTTCAAACAAAAACATAAAATAATGGCGGGGAAATTGTCAACTGCACCAATATCAAACTTTCCGATTTTTGCCCGACCGATTCGACAACTTGAATATGAATAACTATAACGGCGTTATCATTGAGGAATCTCTGGAAAATACCGACGTTCTAAAAAAAGTAAAAATTCTCTCAACAAAAGTTGAAGAAATTACAGACGCACATAAAACACCGTGGATTGCAATATGGACTTTACACACTGTAGAAATTCCGGAAAACGAAGCGCAAAATTTAGCTGAAGAAATAAGCAGATCAGAAGAATATAACAAGGCAAAACACTACGGAATTTCACTTGGAATACCAAAATTCCAGTTGGATTTCGCGCCGGGGGATAAAATTTGGGATTTGAAGAGCGAAAAAAATTGAGAATAAACTTTGCTTAAACCTGTACTCCTACAATTAGGGCCGGTTGCGATCCGCTGGTACGGACTATTCCTTGCAGCGGGCGCAATCGCAGGATTTTTTTACGCGCAATGGATTGAGAAACGTCTTGGCGGGAAAATCGTAAAAGAATTGTTTCTCCCGCTCGTCCTTTTCGGACTCCTCGGCGCGCGGCTATATCACGTAGTAAACGAACTTCCTTTTTATCTTGCGCATCCTGCGATGATTCCGGCGATCTGGCACGGAGGACTTGCGATTCACGGCAGTATAATCGCGGACGCGCTGTATCTTTGGCATTACTCCTCCCGAAAGCGCGTTTCGTTTTTACGTCTTGCAGATATTCTTATGCCGTCGCTTCTCCTAGGACAGGCAATCGGCAGATGGGGTAATTTTTTTAACCAGGAATTGTTCGGCCGCCCCACATCGCTCCCGTGGGGAATTTTTATTGAGCCCGCAAATCGCCCGGAAACGTTTGGCGCGTTTACGCATTTTCATCCGACGTTTCTCTATGAATCGCTGTGGAATTTATTTATCGCGGCACTAATCGCTCTATGGATAAAAAAACGACCCACTAAAAAAAGTGGAATCGTTTTTACGTTCTCGCTAATCGGATCTGGAATCGGAAGAATATTCACTGAACTTCTGCGAATTGACGCGGTTCCGATTGTCTCTGGCATACGACTGCCGTTAATTATTTCTGCTGTAATTTTCTGCGGCGGAGTGATGATGCTTGGTATTATTATGCGCGCCAAGCAGTGAACTCTTATACCGCCCCTCTGACTTGTTAAGGGTCGTTCTCGTCGCCAAGCGTGGCTTCGTCCACAAACGGAAGCGCGGCGATTCGCGCTAATCTCGTTCACAATAGTTGCATCGCGCAATGACTCGCTCGCCTCCTCTAACCTATGAGTAGATTTTCTTTTTCTCGTCTTCGTGGTAATGCTCCAGCAACTGCCAGCCGCAATCTCCGGCTACGATGTGGCGCCTTCCAATCAACTCACCTTTACATCAAGCCCATTCCGCCAGCCGATGTATTTTACCGCAACATGCAGTAGTCCGCCCATAACTAAAGACAATAAGATAACGCTTTTATTTAGATAAATGAATGGAGGGAGAACAAAGTGCAATCCTAGAATCCAGTCAATTTGATCAGCAATGATAAACTGGCGGCCGGGCGCAATCGCAAGACGGCGTTTTATAAAACTTTTCGCAAGATCTCCAAAAAGCGCGCCAAACCCCATAACAAACCCCAAAAACCATGGGGCTTTTTTATAATCAAAAAGTTCAAGAGCGGAAAAAAACGGCGAGGACGAAAGAGACCGTTGCAGAAAAAAAACCGCTCCGCCGGCAATTATTCCTGTAATAAGCCCGCGCCAAGTTTTATGATCGCCAAAGATGCGGACGTTGCGCCATGAGTTTCCGAAATCAACCGGTAGCCGCCACTTGGGGAAGAGACGCGCTGAAAGAGCCGCAGTTATATTTGCCGATCCTGACGGAAGAATAAACCACGCAATTTGCGCTAAAAACAACATAGAATTATTGGGAATGCGCGCGAACAGCGCCGATAAGATCATTAATATCGTTGACGCTATTTTCGCGCATATATTGTTCAATTCCTTCCAAAACGTCAAGAGTCGCGCGCGGGTTTACGAAATTAGCGGTTCCGATTGCAACCGCCGAGGCGCCGGCAAGCAGAAATTCTATTGCGTCTTCTGCGGTTTGAATTCCGCCCATGCCGATAATAGGAATTTCAAGGCGCGCTTCTGAAACTAAAAATACTTTTGCCAGAGCCACAGGGCGAATCGCCGGACCAGAGAGCCCGCCGGTATTTTTTGCAAGATACGGTTCGCGCGTTTTTATATTTATTCGCATTCCGACAAGTGTGTTTATAAGCGACAGCGCGTCTGCTCCAGCGTCCCGCGCGGATTTTGCAATTGCGACGATGTCGGTAACGTTTGGAGAAAGTTTAGCGATAATCGGAAGATCGGTTGCTTTTCGGATTGCGCTCACAACTTCTTTCACGAGCTCCGGATAATCGCAAAATGTTTTTCCGCCCTTCTCAAGATTAGGGCAGGAAAGGTTTATCTCAAAGCCGCTGATTCCTTTTTCGCGATTCAATCGTTTCACAATACGCGCGTAGTTTTCAGGAGTTTTGTCAAAGACGCCGACAATAATTGGTACGCGGTGTTTGAGCAAGCGCGGAAGTTTTTCTCTGATAAATCCTTCCACGCCGTCGTTTTGAAGCCCGATGCTGTTTAACATGCCAGAAGGAGTTTCAACAAGGCGATGCGGCGGGTTGCCTTTCCATGGCTCCAAGCTCGCGCCTTTTGCGATTATGGCGCCAATGCGCGAAACGTCAATAAAATCGCCAAATTGAGAGCCGTCTCCAAATGTGCCTGCGGCGGTAGTTACAGGATTTTTCATTTTTATGTCTGCGATTGATACAGAAAGGTTCATAGATTTGATTCTTTCCACACGACCTCGCTCGCATCAAACACCGGGCCTTTTGCGCAGATCATGGAGTATCCCTGACCTTTGATTTCCGCAATGCATCCAATACACGCCCCAAAGCCGCATGCCATGTGCTCTTCAAGCGAAACTTGGCATTGTAGATTGCGCTCGCTTGCGATTTCTGCGGTTTTTTTCATCATCTGTGTCGGTCCGCAGGCTATGATTGATTCAAGCGAATTTTTTGATAAGAATTCAGTTAGCAAGTCAGTAACGAATCCTTTGTATCCAAAAGATCCGTCATTGGTTGCGCAATACACTTCTTTTGCAAAGCGCTTCATCTCTTTTTCGCCGCAGATCATTTTCGCGTTTTTAGCTCCTATAAATCCGATGATTTCGGTTTCAGGAGAATTTTTGAGAGCCCAATTTCCGAACATAAGGAGCGGCCCTATTCCAGTTCCGCCTGCGACAAGCCCGATTGTCCGCGCGTTTTTTTCTTTCCAAAACGAATTTCCAAGCGGGCCGATAACTTCAATAGTTTCTCCAATCAGTTGTGAGTGCAATGATCTCGTGCCTTTTCCTGTAACGTGATAAATAAAACTTATAACGCCTTTTTCAGGATCCGCGGACGAAAGCCCCATCGGGCGCTTTAGAAATGTTTCTCCCTTGCATTCAAGCATAATGAATTGCCCGGGAAGGGCTTCGCGCGCGATTTCTTGGCACTCAAGCTCCAATAAAAAATAACTCTCCGATAGCTCTGTACGGCGGGTGATTATTCCTTGCGCGAGGTGTTTCATTTAAGCGTCTTTACTAATAAAACCAAGTATAATACACTTGCCTTTATGGAACAAGCAATCCACGATTTTGCAAAACAATTTGAGTTCAGCCCGGAAATTATAAACCGCGAAAACTTGAAAACAGCCGATATATTTGTACTTGTCGGTATGGGCGGGTCCCATCTTGCGGGCGATATTCTTTTGGCGCGAAAGCCGGAGTTCCCCATTACTATCTGGAGTAATTACGGACTGCCGAAGATCGTATCCCCGGAGCGGACTCTTATTATAATAAGTTCATATTCCGGCGATACTGAAGAGACGCTTGACGCTTTTGAGACTGCGCGAAAAGCAGGACATAATACAATCGCAATTTCAAAAGGCGGAGAACTTCTGCGCGTTGCGCGGGAAAATAAAACGCCATTTATTGAACTTCCGAAGTCTGATATTCCACCACGCTCGGCTCTTGGTTTCTCGCTTCTCGCACTTATTCACGCGTTGGGAGAGAAAAAATTTGAAAAAGAACTCTCTTTGCTCCAAAGTTCTCTTTTTCCGGATGAGTTTGAAAAAGATGGGAAAAAAATTGCAGATCAGCTTTACGGCTTTGTTCCGGTTATATATTCCTATGCGAGAAACTCCGGAATTGCGTATAATTGGAAAATTAAATTTAACGAAACTGGCAAAATTCCGGCGTTCTCTAATATCGTTCCGGAGTTAAATCATAACGAAATGAACGGGTTTGACGCGACTTCCACGACGAGATCTCTGTGCGACGCATTTTCATTTATTTTTATTGAGTCTGCGGATGACGATCAGAGAACGCAAAAACGTCTGCGCATTCTGAAAGAAATGTATACCGCGCGCGGGTTATCGGTTATCTCATCGCCTCTTGGCGGAAAGTCGTTTCATCATCTGTTTTCATCTCTTCTTACCGCAGACTGGGCCGCGTTTCATACAGCGCTTCTCTATAAGCGCGATCCTCTTACAGTGCCAATGATTCGCGAGTTTAAGGTGAGGATGAAAAGTTTATAATAAAAATCACAGTACTCCATAAAGAAGCGTAAATACTCCGGCAAGAACAAAGATCGCCTGCCATTGAAATTCTTGAGGAACAATAAATAAAATAACGAGTGTTCCGGCCATTGCAAAGAGTTTCCCGACGACCAGCGCCATTTCAAAAAAAATCACATTTTTCATCACGCCGCGTTCTCTTGCGTTATTATATGTAATCGCGCCAAGAGGGATAGAGAGCGAACTTTTCCCCAAACGCGAAAGAGTGTCTGTAACAAGCGTTCCTATCGGCGCGCGGACAAACAGCCGCACAAACCAAGAAAACGCATATATAATTGTCATAAATCGTAAGAGCGGACGGTTGCCGGATTTATCAGCGATTTTTCCCATATAGAGCACGATAATGGCTGTGATGAGAGTTGAGACCGCAACCATTGCGCCGGCATTAAGAGTATTGCCGAAAATCATAAAAATAAAGACAGGCCAAAGCGCCAGCGCGATAAACTCCTCGCCGAATCCTATATAGGCTATCAAACGCCTGCGATTTTCTTTCCGAAATAAACGGATATACGCCCTTTTATACGAAAATCCAGACGGCTTAAAGCGTTCCGGCGTGAGAAGAAGCGGGGCGTTTGAAAGCGCGATAAGAATGCTTACTATAATAAAAAGCGCTGTGAAATTAAAAAAATACATCACAGCGCCTCCTAATAAGGGCCCGATAATAAATACAAACGAATTCGCGGCGACAGCATTGCCGATTTCCCTTCCTTGTTCAAAATCCTGTCCGTATTTTGCAAAATCAGCATGATATCCCGGCCAGTAAAATGTTTTCTGCGCGGCGTAGAACAGCACTGCCGGAATAAGCGCGTAATGCGACTGCGAAACGAGCGCGAGAGACAAATAGTAAAATATGAGAAGCGGACTGCCAAGAAACATGCTGTGTTCAAAACCAAAACACTTTGCGAATTTTCCTCCAAGAGGCATAAGCGCGAAATACGCAAGATACACTCCAAGATAAAAAAATACGATTCCTTTAAGAGACAGCCCCTGGCTGTAAAGATAGATCGGTTCAAAAAAGAGAATCATTGAAACCGCCAGATCCAGAGTCGCGGCGCTTAAAAACAGTTCTTTAAGCTCTCCTCGGGCTTTGACGGCGAAATACCCTGGTATTGTGCCGAGAAATGTATGACCTTGTATTGGCGCATTTTGCGAAGGCATGTGGATTAGTGTAGCATATTTTAGAGCGTTCAACTACTTGTTTTTTTATAAGAACATGTTATACTCGTCTAAAGTTTTATCTGTAAATAACATATCGCTATTTTGGCGACGCGAACCCGGATCCGCTCGCTCAAATAGACGATTGCGCATATTTCAATGCTACCTAAAAAAATCAAAGATAATGTTATCTCGCAGTTTAAGATGCACCAAAACGATACAGGATCCGCGTCTGTGCAAATTGCGCTTCTAACGAAAGAAATAGAACTTTTAACAGAACATCTTCGTTCACATAAAAAGGATTTTTCCTCGCGTAGAGGACTTATCAAAAAAGTATCTCAACGACGTCGGTTGCTCAAATTTCTTGAAAAAGATGATTTTAAGCAGTTTGAAGAAATCATCAAAACATTAAAATTGCGGCGTCCGGCAAAGATAACCGCAATTGATGAGGATATCGCTCGCGAAGAAAAACTACTAGCAGAGGAGCAGGCAAAAGAGGTTTTAGTAGAAGTTAAAAAAGATGAATAATTTTATTTTTTTATGAATGATCCTAAAAAGTGGAGTATTGAATGGGGCGGCCGAACGCTCACAATAGAAGTCGGTAAATATGCCCCGCAAACAGACGCATCGTGCATTTGCAGATACGGCGACACCGAAGTTTTGGCAACAGTTGTTGAGGCGGCCCATCCTCGCGAAGGCATTGATTTTTTTCCGCTCATGGTTGATTACGAAGAGAAATTTTACGCCGCCGGAAAAATAAAGGGCTCTAGGTTTATCAAACGCGAGGGTCGTCCGACAGACGAGGCGATTCTTATGGCACGCATGATTGACCGCGCGATTCGTCCGCTCTTTGACAACAAAACCCGCAAAGACGTACAAGTAGTTTTGACAGTATTTTCTATTGATGAGGACAATGACCCGGACATTCCGGCGCTCATTGCCGCATCTTTTGCGCTTTCTATTTCGCAGTTGAACTGGCATGGTCCGATTTCCGGCATGCGCATCGGGCTTATAAATGGAGAGTTTACGCTGAATCCATCGTATTCCGCGCGCGAACTTGCAAGCGCGGATTGCGTGATCGCAACAACAGAGAATCAAAAACTAATCATGATGGAAGCAGAAGGATCAGAAATTCCTGAATCGGTTGTGCTTGAAATGATTGCGCTTGCTACAAAACATAATGATCACATGGTCAGATTTTTGAGCGGTATTCAGAAAGAAATCGGAAAGCCAAAACTAATCGCGGCCTCCGAGGATCATGGATTGACCGGCGAAGAACTGGAGATCGTTCACAAGTATCTTGCTCGTGAAATTCCGCGCGCGCTTTTCAATCAGCCAAAAGCTACAAAGCGTGAACGCGGACAAACGGTTTCCGAGTTAAAACAATCACTTGACGAGCATTTGTGCGAAAAACAGATCGGCAAAGATAAACGAGAAAAGGCGCTTGCGTTAGTAAAAGAAGACGTAGAGCAAGCAGTGTCGCGCGGAATTTTAGATGACGGAAAGCGCGTAGACGGGCGCGGTCTTGAAGACGTTCGTCCGCTTTTAATGGACGTCTCAATATTTCCGCGCACGCATGGTTCTGCGCATTTCTCGCGCGGGGAAACGCAGGTTGTGTCAATTGTAACTTTAGGCGCGCCTGGAGACGTGCAGTTTTTGGACACAATGGAAACCGAGGACAAAAAGCACTTTATGCACCACTATAATTTCCCGCCGTTTTCAGTCGGAGAGGTCGCGCCTCTTCGCGGGCCAGGCAGGCGCGAGATCGGTCATGGAGCTCTTGCTGAAAAAGCTATCCGCGCTGTTCTTCCTCCAAAAACAGCATTTCCCTACACGATTCGCGTAGTTTCTGAAGTATTAAGTTCCAACGGATCCTCTTCTATGGCCTCCGCGTGCGGTTCGTCGCTTGCGCTTATGGATACCGGAGTGCCGATTACGCGCCATGTTGCCGGAATCGCGATGGGGCTTGCAACCGATGGGAAGCAGTATCGCGTGTTTACCGATCTTCAGGATTTAGAAGACGGGCCTGGCGGAATGGATTTTAAAATTTGCGGCACGTCAAAAGGCATAACTGCGATTCAGATGGATACGAAAAGCGATGGGCTTCCGTATGAGGTTGTGAAAGAGACGTTTGCAAAAGCGCGTAAGGCGATTGATGAGATTCTTTTGAAGATGTCAACCCTTATCGCTTCCCCGCGAGCTGAACTTTCTCCTTATTCTCCGCGCATATACACACTTCACATTGATCCGGAAAAAATCGGGCTTGTGATAGGCCCGCAAGGAAAGATGATAAACAAAATTATTGATGAAACTGGAGTTGAAATTGATATTGAAAAGGACGGCACTGTGCTCATTACATCGGTTTCTAAAGAGGGCGCCGAAAAAGCCGTCGCGGCTGTTAATGAACTTACGCGCGAGGTGAAAGTGGGCGACATATTTGAAGGAAAAGTTACGCGCATTATGAATTTCGGGGCAATGGTTGGAATCACGCCGGCGCAAGACGGCATGGTGCATGTTTCCAATCTTGCGAACGGGTTTGTCCGTAATGTTGAGGACGTTGTAAAAATGGGCGATATTTTGAAAGTGCGAGTGATTGAAATCGATGAACAAGGACGAGTGAACCTGACGGTTGAAGGCGTGGAGCCCAAACCAACCCGTCCTATGGGAGCGCGAAACGGCCCACCGCGAGGAAACGGTTTTCGTGGAGGCCCGCCTCGGTCTGGAGGATCACGTTACTAATTAAGATATTTCAAAACTGCAAGCTCCTCGCCCGCAAGCAATGACAAAGACGCTCCTCCGCCGGTTGAGACGTGTCCAAAACGACCGGCTAAATTGAATTTAGCAATTACCCCCTCTGTATCCCCGCCGCCGATAACAGAAAAGCCGTTTGAATCGGCAACCGCGTTTGCGATAGAACGCGTACCATCTCTAAAATTAAAGTCTTCAAAGTAACCCATTGGACCATTCCAAAAAATAGTCCGGCCTCGTTTAATCACTTCATTATAAACAAACGAGGTCGTGTGTCCGATATCCAGTATTGCTTCATCATTATTGCACAACTTTTGCTGGCCGTTTAACTTTTTAATAACGACTGTCTTATCAAAAAACCCTCCATCGGGTTTTTTCTTTGCAATAATAACATCAAGAGGAAGTTGAATTTTTGAAAGCGCAACCCGCTCGCCGTTTGGCCACGTGAAAGGGATAAGTTCGTGAGGTACACTCTTGCGAGCAGTATTTGAAAGCAATGTTTTCGCAATTTCAACCGCATTATAAGTAACCCCTTTTGCCTCATCAACAAACACACTTTCTGTAAGAGATCCGCCAACGTCCATTCCCTTTGCCTGAAAAAACGGATTTGCAAGTGCGCCGCCTACAAGAACAATGCCGACTTTGTCTAAAAAATTTTGAACCATAGCAATTTTATCAGAAACTTTTGCGCCGCCCAAAACTACAACAAACGGCTCCATAGGGGATTTTAATATTTGCCCGAGCACAGTGAGCTCGCGCTCCATGAGCAAACCAACGCAAGAGGTGGAGCGATGATTTTCTAAAATACCTGTAGTTGAGGCGTGCACTCGCATGGCTTGGGCAAAAGCGTCAAACACGACAAAGTCTCCGAGCTTTGCCATTTCGCGCGCAAGAGACGGATCAGCTTCTGTCTCTCCTTTATTAAAGCGCGTATTTTCAAGCATGATGATCTCTCCGTGCTTAATCGTAAAAATCGCCTCTTCAACTGCTTTACCAACAGTTTCGTCAAATTTTTTAACCGGCTTACCCAAGAGTTCTGCAAGTCGACGCGCAACAGGATCCATTTTATACTTTTCCTCAACAACACCCGGTTTTGGCCGTCCAATCCAACCGCCCATAACTATAATAGCGCACCCTTGTTCTAATAGATATTGAATAGTTGGAAGCGTTGCCCTGATGCGCTCGTCATCAGGCACGACCCATGTGTCGCCTTCTTTTTTTAATGTAATGTCGTACCCGACGCGCAATAAAATTTTTTTGCCTTTTATATCTGCTCTATCAAGAGTTTTTAACATAATTTTGAATTAAAATTCATAACACGGATATCCCAATCGCGCGGCGAGGCGAGGGTGATACACTTTGCCAAGCATGAGAACAAGCGTTTCGCGGAGCGCCTCGTCATCCACAAGCGCTTTTGTTCCTTTTGCGGCGAGTTTTAAGAGGAAAGGAAGAGTATAGTTTGAAAATTCAACAGGCGAGCCATCGCTTACAGTTTTGTTAACAAACCCGGGCAAATCCTCATAACTCATGAACGAAATTTTTTGGGAAAGCATTTTTTCAATAATCTTCCGTTCAATACCGCTTACTTTTGCAAAAAATAGTTTAGTTTCTCCATAGGCGTATTCTATGTCGTCCAGTTCCGGTACTCCAAGTTTCACGATTAAATCCCCGCGATCAAGAAGTTCCTCGCGAGTGTTAATAATGTAGCCGCCGACATTCAAATACACGCGCGCCAATTCATCCTCGGCGCGCCCTTCAATAAGCACTGTATGATGATTTTGCGACAGCACAGACACAAACTCCGGCGTTACGCCCAGCGGCGCAGATTTTTTTGTTTTGAAAATACTGATAATCATTTCCACTCTTTTAGAACTTTTTCATACACAGCTGGCGTTGAAATGTCGTACCACTGATTTTGAAGAACATAACCTGGCAGTGAATGTTTTTTTACAAGATCAGGAAGAACGTCCTTTTCCAAACTTACTTTTTTGTTTTTAGGAATGTAGGAGAATATTCGCGGAGTAAAAAGGAAAATACCGGCTGATATAAGATGCGAGCGCGCGCTGTTCTGGGCTGGTTTTTCAACAAATTCTATAATTTTATCGCCTTGAAGTTTTACAACTCCCCAAAGTTCCGGAGTTGCGGTTGTTGTAAGCGCGAGCGCTCCGATATCGCTTTTGTGTTCGGAGGAGAAACGGGCAAAATCAGTGTAGTTTATGTCTGTAAGGACATCAGCGTAAATTAAAAAAAACGGCTCATCTTTGATGAGACGAAGCTGAAATTGTTTTAGCGCTCCTCCTGTGCCGACGTTTTTCTTTTCCTGCGCGACATAGTCAATGTGAACACCAAATTTGCTTCCATTTCCAAAATAAGATTCTATTTTTTCTTTGAGATAGCCGACGGAAATAGAAATATCTCGAATATCGTATTTGCGCAAACGCGCGATGATATGTTCCAAAAGAGGCCGCCCCTTTACAGGAAGCATGGCTTTCGGCATTTCATATGTGAACGGGCGAAATGTAATTCCTTGATCTGCCGCAAGAATGACGGCTTTATTGACTTTGCGAGAAAGCGTATCTGAAAGCAGAGCCTCAATCGCGTGAGAACGATTGCGGATATTAACGCCGTCGGCATGCCGATCTAAAGAGTCAACCAAATCTTTGCGCAGAGTTATAGTAAGACGAACACGTTTCATAAAAGTATGATGGTATCATACCTCTGCGTAAAAACTCTGTCAAGAAATGGGTTCTGAACTGGATATGGCTTTGGTCATTACACCCTCTCCACATATTCTCCGGTTTCCGTATTCACGCGGACAACGTCTCCGGTTTTTACAAAAAGCGGCACGTTTAGAGCAAAGCCGCTTTCAAGATTAGCTGGTTTGTAGGCAGTGCCGGAGGCGGTGTCGCCTTTTACACCGGGCTCTGTCTCTACTATTTTGAGATCCACTTTCGGCGGAAGTTCAATGTCAATTGCCGCCCCCTCAAACATTAAAACAGTAATCGGCTGGCCTTCTTTCAAAAATTTCAATTTTGATTCAATGCGCGCGCTGTCAATCGTAAGTTCTTCAAATGTATTGAGATCCATAAAATGCGCGGAGTTCGTATCTATGTAAAGAAAATCAGCTGATGCGCGGGCAGTATCTGCATCGTTTAACTTGTCCCCGGCTTTAAGCGTGAGGGTTTGCACGGACTGGGTAATCATGTCGCGAATTTTCACTGTAACAACCGCAGAACCGCGCCCTTTGTGAGAATGCGAAAATTCCAAAACAACTGCCGGATTGTCGCGATATTTGAAAATGACGCCTTTTTTAAGATCATTCGGCTCTAACATATGGAAGCAACGCCATTTCCCGCGCTCGTTTAATCGCTGAAGTAATTTTGCGCTGATGTTTTGAACACAGATGTGTGTACCGCCGCGGAAGAATTTTTTTATAGCCGGATGTGTAATAACGAAGCGCTTCCGACACCTTATAATCAATCGGGGTCTGCTTTTCTACACAATAATAACAATGATTTGGTTGCATAGTTTTTGATTAAAAAGGTATTTCTTCAACCGACACCTCTTCCCCTGTTTCTTCAGTGATATCAATCGTCGGTAACTCTTCGTCAACTGGCCTAGAGGTCGGAGTAACTGGCGTTTGCGTTGCAGGTGGGATGGAAGATGTTAGAGCTGGAGAACCAAATTGAGAAGGAGTTTGCATTAAAGAAGGTGTTGGTCTCGCTCCTTGCGGCGCGCGGTCAAGCATGATGAGATTTTCCGCTACTATCTCGGTTCTATATCGCTTTGCGCCGCTTTGATCCTCCCAAGAACTCGTTTGCAATCGTCCCTCAATAAATACTTTCCCGCCTTTTTTAAGATACTGGTTCGCGATCTCCGCAAGCCTACTCCATGTGACAATTTTATGGAATTCAACTTTTTCCTGCTTTACGCCAGAGGCATCTGTATACACAAAATTTGTTGCAACGGCAAAATTTGCGACTGCAACTCCAGAAGGAATTGCGCGAAGTTCCGGATCTTGGGCAAGCCGCCCGATTAACATTACTTTGTTTAGGTCCATATGTTTTACAATTCTATATCTCCTTCAAGGAGTTTATCTAATTTTTGATCAAGTTCCGCAAGCGATCGTTTTTTCTTAGCTATTTCTACGACAGGTTGTTCTTTATGAGCCACTGCTTCAGCCTCCGGTTCCCGCTCTTTTTTCGGAGCCTCTACCTCTAGAGGTTCTAAAACTATTTCTGGTTTAATTTCAATCGGTTTTTCAATAGCGCTTTGCGTTTCTAAAAACGGCTGTTGAGTTATTTGCGTAGCCTGTTCCGGAAAACGAGTTTGTTCATATCTGCGCTCTTTTGGCCGTGAAACCGCGGAGCGTCGTTTCTCTTTAAGCGCCTCTTGATACGCGAAGAAGTTATCCATTGTTTCTTCAATTTTTTCATGCCGGATAATACAATGCCGCGCGATAGAGGTGAATAAACGCAATGATTGCCGGATGCGAAAAATTGCATCCGAGGATACCTTAAAATAACAGAGAACGTATTTCCCAGTATCAGATTGTTTGATTGAATAAGCTAAACGGCGTTCGCTCCAAAGTTCGTGACGCAGAATATTCGCGTCTTCTTTTTTTAGTAGCTCTGCAACGTTTGCGATGACGAGTGCGACTTCGTCTCTAGAGGCAATGGCCGGGATTATATATAGGAGTTCATAACCAAATGATTGCATTGATTTTAAACTGTCTGTAAACCATGCACTAACTTTACTTAAAAAGTAAGTGCGGGGTTACAGCTCATTTTTAGAAATGAGCGTCCCGACGTTGTCGGAACACGGATGTAAGGTTTGAATTGGGAGGACTTTACCATAGCGAAAATTTTTTTGCAAGAATTGGTACCGCCACGGGGAATTGAACCCCGGTTACTAGGATGAAAACCTAGTGTCCTGACCACTAGACGATGGCGGCAAAGCGCGCGTATCATAACAGAAAATACGCCGTAAATCAAATTGACTCTGGAAGGCATGTATGCTAGGATTTCTCTCATGAAATGGCAGACAAAAGATAATCTAGAAAACGCGCTTTTAGAACTTACCGGGCGAAAAGAATTGCCGAGAAAATTAGTACTGCATTTAACAAAACATCCAACAGTTAAACTCGCTTGGTCAAATAATAGACCAATTACTGAAGATGTTCTAAATTGTGTCGCTGAACAATTGGCGGGCAATGTCTACTGCCGATTCCCGCATAAAACCTCTGAAGACATCGCGCGTCATCTCAAGATGCGCATGCAATGGAAAGGGATTGAAAAAAATCTAAACAAACCGCAAACACCGCGCATAGAAAAACCAAGTCGCGCTCTAAACGCTAAATCAAGATCTTCTCCAATAGGGCGCCGACCAATCATTCCGTTAGCGATATAATTTTGTATTTTTATGGATATAATAACTCAAGAACGAGAGAAACTATTACTCAATCTTAAACCTGTTAAATTGTCGATAGATGATCAGCTCAAAGTATCGGAAGAAAATTTTGCGTGGGAAATGTTTGGCAAGGCGCAAAACGATCTCAAAAAATTTGCAACCAAGTTAGGACTTAAATATCGTCTATTGATAGGCGATGAAGTCAAACAAGTGGTTGAACCGAAAGAATGGGAAAGAATAATGTTTATTATAATTATTGCTTTTCTGTTTTTTCTTGCAATTCTTCGATAAAGTTCTTTAATAGTCATATTTTTATGTACCTCTACTTCCTCGGCGAGAGCGGATTTAAGATAAAAACCGAACGAGCGACAATTGTTATTGACCCACCGCATAAAAACACCGGGCTCTCGCAATCTGCACTTTCTGCTGATATTATTGTTGTTTCTCACGCGTCACAGACAGACGTCGGACGCGTTACTGAAAGCGAAAAAGACGCGCGGCCGTTTATAATTAATGCCCCGGGCGAATACGAAACGCGCGGGGTATTTTTGTACGCGTTCCAGGGGAAAAACGACACTGTGCTTTCGCTTATCAAAGCCGACAACCTCTCAATTGCCCACTTGGCTGGCATCTCTGAAATTCTTGACGATAAAACGCTGGAACTCTTTGAAGGCGCGGAAATTGCGCTCGTGCCGGTCGGAGGAAACGGCGTTCTCTCTCCAAAGCTCGCTGATCAGGTGATAAGCCAAATTGAACCTCATATCGTCATACCAATGAACTTTGCTATTCCAAAACTCACGATCGCTCGTGAATCGGTTGATACGTTCCTTTCTGAAATGGGCGCAAAAGGGCTTCAAGCGGAATCGTCGCTATATATAACTAAAGAAAAACTGCCGCATGAAGAGACGAAAGTAGTGTTATTGCAGGTGAAAGTTTTATGATCAACAAACTTCAAAACCAGCCACTGTCTTTGAAACGCAAACTGATTATAGGCGCGGTGATTGTTGTTTCTATTGTGATTGTCATTCCGCTCTGGGTGCTTGGGCTTGAAAAAACGCTCGTCAAACCGCGCGCGCTGTCAAATAATTCAAAAACTAATGAAGAAGCGCTTGAAATGCTCCGTCAAAATGTTTCAGAGACGATTCAACAGTTCAATGAACTGAAGTCGCAAATTGATTCTTTGAAAAAAAGCGACGCGAACGGAAACGCGCCGTCAGAACAGCTTCCGTCCGGTCCGACGTTACCGGTTTCAAACTAAACTCATGGCTGATTCAGAAAACAAACCAGCAGAAAAAATTCAACTCCAGCAAATTGTTGAAGAAATGAAGATATCGTACCTTGACTACGCAATGAGCGTCATTGTTTCGCGTGCTCTGCCTGACGTGCGCGACGGATTAAAACCAGTGCACAGGCGCATTTTATATGCGATGTGGGACATTGGTTTGAAACCGGGCGCGAAATTCAGAAAATCAGCGACTGTTGTCGGAGAAGTTCTCGGTAAGTATCATCCGCACGGAGACTCGGCAGTATATGATTCTTTGGTGCGTCTTGCCCAAAACTTTTCAATGCGCTATCCGCTCGCGCACGGACAGGGAAATTTCGGATCTGTTGACGGAGATGCCGCGGCCGCCATGCGCTACACTGAAGTGAAGCTCGCGAAAATCACAGAAGAAATGCTAACTGATATTGAAAAAAACACTGTTGACTTTCGCAACAACTACGACGGTGCGCACAAAGAACCGACTGTTCTCCCAAGCAAACTTCCAAATCTGCTTTTGAACGGAACCTTAGGCATTGCCGTTGGCATGGCAACGAACATTCCGCCTCACAATGTTTGCGAGATATGCGACGCAATTCTCAATCTCATTAAAAATCCAGAAAGCACGGTTGAAGATCTGATGGAGTTTGTAAAGGGTCCTGATTTCCCTACCGGCGGCATCATTTTTGACGAACAGGCGATCAAACAGGCATACGCAACCGGACGCGGAAGTATCGTAATGCGCGCGAAATGCTCAATTGTTGAAGGGGACGGAGGATACAAAATCCTTGTTGACGAACTTCCATATCAGGTTAACAAAGCCGAACTTATAGAAAAAATCGCTGAACTCGTGAAAGAAGAGAAAATTAAAGGAATTAAGGGGTTGCGCGACGAGTCCGACAGAAACGGAATGCGCATCACAATTGAACTAAAAAAAGACAGTTTCCCAAAAAAAGTTCTGAATCAGCTCTACAGTTTCACTCGGCTACAGGATTCGTTTCATGTAAATATGCTCGCGCTCATTGATGGAATACAGCCGCGCGTGCTTTCTTTGAAAATGGTTCTGGAGGAATATATTAAACACAGGCAGATAGTGATCCGCCGCAGAACAGAATTTGATCTGCAAAACGCGCGTGATCGCGAACATATCCTTATAGGTCTTGTTCTCGCGCTTGAAGACATTGACGCGATAATTGAAACGATTAAAAAATCGCGCGACAAAAACGACGCGCGCGAAAATCTCATCAAGCGCTTCCGGCTTTCAGAGCGGCAAGCGGAAGCAATTCTTGAAATGCGCCTGCGCGCGCTTGCCGGGCTTGAACGATTGCTTCTTGAAAAAGAACTTGAAGAAAAACGAAAACTTATTAAAGAACTTGAGGCAATCCTGAAAGATCAAAAAAGAATTCTCGGCATCATAAACGACGAACTCGCGGAAATCAAAAAAACTTACGGAGACGAACGAAAAACGCAGGTGATGTCCGGACCTGTGAAATCTTTTTCGCAAGAGGATTTAATTCCAAAAGAAGCCGCAATAATCATGATTACGAAAGACGGCTATATTAAGCGGCTCGCGCCGCAGTCCTTCCGCGCGCAGGGAAGAGGCGGATCCGGAGTAACCGGCCTCACGAGAAAAGAGGAAGATATTGTTCTTCATCTTCTCTCCGCAGACACGCACGATGACATTCTTTTTTTCACAAATTCCGGCAAGGTGTTCCGGTTAAAGGCGTTTGAGGTGCCTGAAGCGTCGCGAACATCAAAAGGAAACGCTGTTGTAAACTTTCTGGAACTTGATCAAAGCGAATCTGTAACAGCGCTCCTTGCGCTTGATAAAAAATCACAGGAAAAATTTTTCATCATGGCAACTCAAAACGGAGTAATTAAAAAAGTGGAAGCGTCCGAATTCAAAAACGTCCGCCGCTCCGGGCTGATCGCAATAAATTTACGCGAAGGGGATGTCTTGAAATGGGTGAAGCTCGCAAACGAAAAACAAGACATAATGCTTGGAACCTCGCGCGGGCTCGCCATACGATTTTCAGAAAAAGAACTTCGCCCGATCGGTAGGAACGCGCAAGGAGTAACTGGCATTCGGCTTTCAAAGGGAAACGCGGTTGTCGGCATGGACATTGTTGATAAAACGGAAAAAGACGCGTATCTCCTCTCAATTTCCGAAAACGGTTGCGGCAAAATGACGCGAGTGGACGAATATCGGTCGCAATCGCGCGGAGGCAAAGGCGTAAAGACAATGCAGATAACAAAAAAAACAGGAGAACTCACAACGTCATGGGTCGTGTATCCAAAAAATCTTCCTGAAGGCGCAAACGGCGATCTTATTTTAATTTCAAAATTAGGACAGGTGATACGAATCTCTCTGTCTTCTGTCCCGCATTTAGGCCGCGCGACACAGGGCGTGCGATTGATGCGATTAAAACAGAAAGGCGATACTGTGGCGCAAGTGGCGCTAGTGTAAATTCAAAGTTCAAAATGAAAAATTTAAAATTTCGGAAAAAATCTCTTGTCACCCAAGAAACTCTTGGCGAACTGCTCGTCAAAGTTCGCTCTGGTAAAAATTGGAGCATCAAAAAAGCGGCGACAGAAACGCGCATAGCTCTGCATTACCTTAAAGCTCTTGAAGAAGCCCGATACGATGACATCCCCGGAGAGGTTTACATCAAAAATTTTATCATTGCCTACAGCAAACGGCTCGGGCTTAATCAAGAGGAATCGCTAAAGATGTACCTTAGAGAACGGCATATTATGCGCGGCAAAAATTTCCACCGCTCGCTAAATGAAATCGGCTCGCAGTCGTTTCTCCAATTGCTCTTAAATCCGGCGTTGCTTAAAACAGCGGCTATTTGCTTTGTAATTTCTGTTATGCTAAGTTACATAGCCGTCAATGTGTACAGCACAGTTGCTCCGCCGTCGCTTATAATTCTCCATCCGAAAGAAAATATGGAGACAAAAATGCTTTCGCTTACAGTCGCAGGAAAGAGCGATCCGGAGGCCGAGGTTATCATTAACAGCGAGCTCACAATCATGGATAAAGACGGAATGTTTGAAGAAACTGTGCGCCTTCGCGACGGATTAAACCTTATTGTCATCTTAGCAAAGCGTAAGCACGGAATGGAGAAAAAAATTATACGTCATATCCTTGTTGAACAAAATAATTTAAGTTTAATGTATGACTAAAAAAGACGCGACAGCTACAAGCGAGAAAATGCGGGCTGTGGAGGAGGCAATCTCGCATATCAAAGAACAATTTGGCGAAGGATCTATTATGCGCCTGACAGAGGCAAAGATGATGCAAGTTGAGGCTGTTTCAACCGGATGTTTATCTCTTGACCTTGCGCTTGGAGTAGGTGGGCTTCCGCGCGGACGCATTATTGAGGTTTATGGGCCAGAATCGTCCGGCAAAACAACAGTCGCGCAACATGTAATTGCCGAATCCCAAAGATTAGGCGGCATAACAGCGTTTATTGACGCAGAGCACGCGCTGGATCCGGAATACGCGGAAAAAATCGGCATCAACATCAACGATCTTATTATTTCACAACCTGACACAGGCGAGCAGGCGCTTGAAATCGTTGAAAATCTTGTGCGTTCAAACGCGATTGACGTGATTGTTATTGACTCTGTTGCCGCGCTCACTCCTAAAGCCGAGATTGAAGGCGCGATGGGAGATACGCACATGGGGCTTCAGGCGCGGCTAATGAGCCAGGCGCTACGAAAACTCGCCGGGATTGTGGGAAAATCTCGCACGATCGTTGTGTTTATAAACCAGACAAGACAAAAAATCGGCGTATACTTTGGAGATCCGACAACTACGCCGGGAGGAACCGCGCTCAAATTTTATTCCTCTGTGCGAATTGAAATTCATCGCGCCGCGAAAATCAAGCAAGGGGAGGCGATTGTCGGAAATCGCGTGAAAGTTAAAATCGTGAAAAATAAAGTGGCGCCGCCGTTTAAGACATGCGAGTTTGACATTATGTATAATGAAGGCATTTCGCTTGCTGGCGACGTAATTGACATTGGAGTTGAATGCGGCGTTATTTCCAAAAGCGGAACGTCGTACTCATATAAAGACTTAAAATTAGGTATTGGCCGGGAAAAAGCAAAACAAGCGCTCCGCGACGACAAAAAACTAATAAGCGAAATTAAAAAGAAAATTTGGGAGGAGATAAAAGGGCGACAACAAGAAGTTGCGCCAGAAGCGCCTGAAAGTACGGAATGACATTTATTATTTGACATAAACATTGCTTCATGTTCAGAGCAACGCTTCAAAAAATTACGCAATCAAAAAATATCTTCCTCACCTCCCACAAAAATTGCCCGGACGCGACTGGGAGCGTGTGCGCGCTTATAGATTTCTTAAATGCGCAAAGGAAAAACGTGTACCCATATCTTGCCTCGCCTATCCTAAAAAACTTGCGGTACATTCCTGGAAGCGGCGCAATAAAAACAGAAATACCAGCGCTTTCAAATTTTGATCTCTTTCTTATCGTTGACGCTGGAGACTTAAAACAAACAGGTATAAAAGAACAATTAGAAGAAGTGCGGCAACTCGGTTTTGATCAGTGCTTTATTAACATTGATCACCATAAGACTAACGACCATTTTGGAGACATCAATATAGTTGATACGGAGGCTTCGTCCACTTGCGAAATGTTGTATGGCTTTTTTGAAGAAACTAGCGCGTTTATCGGCCCTTCGGCGGCGGAGTGCCTTTTAACCGGCATTATAGGAGACACAGGAAATTTCACAAATGCCGCGACAACAAAAAAATCTCTCAAAATCGCCGCAAGCTTGATTTCACAAGGAGCAAACATCTTTCAGATTATTCAAAATATCGTAAGCGCAGAGGCGTCAATCAATACTTTACGGCTTTGGGGCGCAATTTTTGAACGTTTGACATACAATAAAAAATATGATATTGCTGTTTCGTATGTTTTACAAAAAGATCTTATTGAATGCAAAGCGAGCGAAGAAGCGGTGGAAATCGTATCTAATCTTTTAAATTACATTAATGGAATTAAGGCTGGAATTCTTATAAAAGAAACACGCGACGGCGCATACAAAGTGAGTATGCGTTCAACAAACGATTCGGTTGATCTGGCTATTCTCGCGCGCGCGGCAGGCGGAGGAGGACATAAAAAAGCCGCGGGGTTTACAGTGAATAATTTTAACCAAAAATCGTTTCAACTATAAAAATATGAACCTCATTCCAACTGTCATAGAAAAAAGCGCTTATGGCGAACGTGCATATGATATTTACTCCCGATTGCTTGAAGAACGCATTGTTTTTCTTGGAACACCGATTACGGACATGGTTGCAAATTCAGTAATCGCGCAACTGTTATTTTTGGATTCAAAAAGCAACGAAAAAGATATTAAACTCTACATCAACTCGCCCGGGGGATCGGTTTCTGCCGGGCTTGCCGTTTACGACACAATGCAGTATGTGAAGAGCGATATCATGACAATATGCGTGGGAATTGCGGCGTCCATGGGAGCAACTCTTCTTGCCTCTGGCGCAAAAGGTAAACGGCTCGCGCTTCCAAACGCAGAAATTTTAATCCACCAGGTAATGGGCGGCGCAGAGGGACAAGCCGAGGACATTAAAATCTCCGCCGAGCACATTCTGTCCATTCGCGACCGATTAAATAAAATTCTTGCTCATCACACCGGCCAGCCGATGAAAAAAATTTCCAAAGACACTGACCGCGACTATTATATGAACGTGGAAGAAGCAAAAACGTACGGAATTATTGATAAAATAGTGAAATAATATGCCCAAACGCACATTCCAACCGTCAAACATACGACGCAAACGCACGCACGGTTTTCGCAAGCGCTCCAGTTCAAAAACTGGGAGACAGGTATTGAAACGAAGAAAATTAAAGGGGAGAAAAAGGTTGACTGTTTAACGAACGAGCGTCCTCCAATGCTCCCAAAACCTAATCGTCTGTCTGAAGAATATGATTTCCGCCGCGTCATTGCAAAAGGACGCGCTTTTTTTATTCGCGAATGCGGAATTAAGATATTGCGAAACTATAAGAACCAACCAACACGCATCGGCATTGTTGTGCCAAAAAAAATTACAAAAACTATTGTTAAACGCAACAAAATCAAACGCCAAGCCAGGCACATTTTCCTGAAATTTCTTCCCTTTCTTGCTCAAGGGTACGACATTGTGCTTTTAGTAAGGGAAAGTTTTATTGATTTAGAATTTGAGGAAAAAGAGAAAAAAATTGGATACCTGCTTACAAAAACAAAAATTCTCGCGCGCCAATGATAAACTATAATAAAAAATTCGGCGCATACGGAGAAGAGCTCGCGAGTAAATTCCTCTTAAAGCGCGGCTACACTATTATTCAAAAAAATTTCTCTTCAAAATACGGAGAAGTTGATCTCATCGCTATCCACCCGGGCGAACCGGATACCATCTGTTGTATTGAAGTGAAAACGCGGACAACAGACGAGTTTGGCGCTCCGGAGGAAGCGATCACGCGGGATAAAATCAAAAAACTGCATGACACCGCGTGCAGTTATTTTTTTCAAAATAGAATTGAAAAGAAAATTTTTCGGCTTGATGTTATCGCAATTACAATTAATACATACGCAAAACGCGCGCGCATCAAACACTTAAAAGCCATCGGGGAGGAGTGGTAGAAAATCCGCGCTGTTCAAAAAATTTTTCTTTCATACTTGGTGGCCGATAATTGATAATGCGCGAACCAATTTTGAGCGAAACGCCGCAGGTGTTTCGCAAAGTCCCAAACTGCTCGGGCGGGGCGGGAATTCCCTTCCCCTTCAACCCATTTCCTGTTTGGTGGACCCGAGCGGGATCGAACCGCTGACCTCCGCATTGCAAATGCGATGTTCTACCAACTGAACTACGGGCCCATTTTGCTCTTTCTACAACCCGATTATATATATCATAGGTATTTATATTTTGGTAGATGAACTTGTTATTCAATGGATTTCAACGCGATTTTTTGTGAAAATAAAAATCCCCCGTAAACCGGGGGATTTTTTTGGCCTAACTAGAATCGTCTTCGTGGGCCACTCGGGCGGTTGCCTCTGCGGTCACGATGACAATTGCGGCAATAGACCGGGCGGGTTCCATCTGGTTCAAACGGGAGTTCGGTGATTGCCTCACCGCACTGTGCGCATGTCCAATTTCCTTGGAACATCTGACGTGGAGCAAAACCCTGTTGGCCATAACTTTGTTGCTGGCCGAAATCTTTTTGATCGTCCATTGTGATGACCTTTTGATGTACTTTGCTTGAGATAAGATGTAAAAGGTCTCCATGTTTTGCTTATAAAGCAAACGTACGGCAGATGATTTACGAAACTACAACTCAAAACAAAATACTTACATTATGTCGTATAGAATAGCATAACAGCAAGACTGTGTCAATTATGTTCATGGACTTGAACATAATGTGTATATTATAACTATTGACTTATTTTTATTTTATGGTATAGTGTAAGCCACTTTAAGTAAGGAATGCCCATAAAAAACGTCATCTTTTATGAAATTATCTTCAGTACGGGAGAAAAAATTCACTGATGCGTATAATTCGTATAGTGACGCTCTATTTCGGTTTTGTTTTTTCCGCATATTTGACCGCGAACGAGCCAAAGAACTGATGCAGGAGGCTTTCACCAGAAGCTGGGATTATGTAAGGCGCGGAAATGACATCAAAAATATCCGCGCGTTTCTTTATAAAACAGCCAGACATCTTATTATTGATGAGGCGCGAAAGAAGAGCAATGCTTATAAAGAAGATATTGATACATGCGAAGAACGCCTTGCTGTACCGGCTAAACAAGAATTAGATATAGATATCGGACTCGCTTATGACGCGCTTAAAAAACTAGATGAACCCTGCCGCGAAGCCGTTACGTTGCGCTTTGTAGAAGGTTTTTCACCTAAAGAAATCGCGGCGATGGTTGGGGAATCGGAAAACGTAGTTTCGGTTCGCATCCATCGCGGAATTCTAAAACTTCGCGCGCTTTTGCTTCACAATGACCCATAAATTTGCACAATTTTTTTTCAAATTACTTCAGGGAACTTGCCTTACCGACGCCGAACGCGCCGCTATTCGCGCTGATTTTATCGCGCACATGCGCGCGCGCCCATATACGCAAACGCGCGCGGAAAATCCTTTACAAACAATCGCATTCTTTCTTTTCAAAAAACCCGCGGCGATTACGCTATGTCTTTCGCTTGTCGTATTTGGCGCAGGAAGCGTTGCCTACGCGTCAAACAACTCGCTTCCTGGTGAGGCGCTTTACACGATTAAAGTAAACGTTGTAGAAGAGGTCAAAAGCGCGTTTCTTTCAAAAGAAAAAAAAGCGAGGTTTGAAGTTGAACGCACAGCGCGGCGCATCCAAGAAGCAACCAAACTTGCTTCAGAGAATCGTTTAACTCCGGAAACTCTCAAATTGATGGAAACTCATTTAGAAGAACACGCGCAAACAATTTCTAAACTTACTGAAACGATCAATGCGGAGGGAAACGCAGAAATCAGCGCCGATATTCATACAGAACTCCAAGCGACGCTTGCGGCAAACAAGGAGATATTTACGGCTGTCATTCCTGAAGAAAGCATAGAGGAAACGCAAACTCTTATTGCGGCAATTGAGACGATAGAAGATGCGGCAAAACTGGAAACAACCGAGGCGGTTATCGCGCTTGTGCAAAACGAAGATATACCAAAATACGATCTTCAAAAAATTTCAGAAGAGACGCGAGTTTTGATAGAAGAAGAGACCGCGGCAGTGCGGCAAATGGTTGAAACCGCGCCGGAAACAAGTTCAATCGCGCGGAAATTCGCCGCGGTGCAAAAAATCACGGAAGAAGGTGAACGACGCTTGAAAGAAGGAGCTGTTCGGGAATCAGTGGCGCTTTTCCAAGAAGCGAAAATACGCGCTAAAGAGGTAAGCGTGCTTGTTGAAACCTCCAAAGAACCGCAAATCAAAATCCAGGCAGACGAAAACGAGCCCCAAACTGCACCACCCCAAATTACAAATGCGCCGCGTGAAACGATTGCCAAAATCCCCATTGGACAACCGGCAAGCGCTGAAATGCCGTCGCCAACCCAGGCCAAGATAGAACAGCCGCTCCCAAATACTCCGCCAAAAATAATCAGTTATCCGTCCGTACCGGTTGGCGCGCCTCAAAGCGAAATACCCTTTACATGGGAAGCTTTTGATCCGGAAAATGACACGTTGCGATGGGAAATATGGTGGGGAGACGGGGAAAGACGAGAAAACCAAGAGGTATGCGAATCCTCGTCTTGTCCTCGTGTCAGCGCTTCGCACACCTTTACAGATCCCGGATTATACACGGCGCGCGTGCGCGTTTATGACGGCAAAGGCGAATCTGACGGATATAGTTTTATTATAGATATCCGCGCAACCGCAGAAGAACAAACAAGCGCCCAGGAACCAGTCGCGCCCTCTGAACGCAGAGAAGGAGAGAGTATAACCCCGATACGAGAGCGAGAGCGCAGACGGTAAGAAAACGCCGTCCGCTCCGTCATCTTTATCATCAACTAATCGTCCCTTCTTAAAGAGTTCGCTTTTTGAGCGGGGAAACAACAGTATATGCGCGCAATTAAAAAACAGGCAATCGCTTTTTTTATTGCCCTCACAGTTCTCACCATGAGCGGATACCCGCAAATCGGAAGCGCAATCATAAAGCCATCGCACGATAGTATATGGCGCTATCCAAACATCGCATCGGTATACAACAAGACATTGCAGAAAAATAATGTGCTTCGTCCGGGCGACGAGATAGAGATAACAGGAACGCGATTATACGGCATCAACGGAAAAACGCTCGTGCATTTCGCTCGCAAAATTGACGACGCAAAACCGTGGAAGCCGGGCAATGTCCGCACACTTTCCGCAACCGCAAAAATCGTAAACACGCAAATAATTACTCTTATCGTTCCAAAAGTTGAAGGCGCATCCCAGGGATCGCTTCGTATCACAAATTATCGCGTTATCGGACGGCTTGAATCAAGCCCTGTTTATCCTGTACAGTGGGAGCCAATATCCCCGCCAACTCCGATTTCGCCGACATTGTCAATCACTCTTGCGGAAGATAATGCCGTAAAAGCGCCTTCCGTTCAAATTACCGGCGGAACACAAGGAGTGCAAACAATGTACCTCACGTTTAATCCAAAAGGAGAAGACGTACAGCTTCGTTTCTTAAAATTAAATCTTGCGAACCTTTCTGCGGCTGACTCTGTGTCTTCAGTGCAACTCTATAACGCTTCCTCAACAAAAATTGCAGACGGCACTTATATTGAAAGTACCGGCGAGGCGACATTTGGGAATGGTCAAACAACATTCTACACTTTTCCAAAAGATATATTTACTACACTCACTGTAGTAACTGATGCGCGCGGAGTTGGAAATGGCACCGCCACCGCGGACTCCGGAGACGAAATCAAGTGGACTGTTGACGCAGAAATCGCAAACGATTTTACAAACTCAATTATCGTGTTTGGCGCGGCAAGCAACATGCAGTTGCGCTATGATTCAAACAAAACAGAAAGCCAGATTCTTTTTGGAGAAGGATCATCGCAACAGGATATTATCGGCAACATCTTCCACATCCGCCGCGCAAGAATGAAAGACCTGATCGCTCTGAAACTCGGCACAACAACGCCGGCTGACGGATCAACAACGACTTTAACAAACGGAAACGGCATAGAAATTTTCCGCTTTCAAATTTTTGCGGCGCCAAATTCAGACAACGCAAATAGCAATGGGGCGATTGATCTTACAGCGCTTGATCTCTCTTTGTACGCCTCTGGAGTTACAATCACAAACGCGAAATTTTATAGGACAGATGATGCTTCTGTTGTTATTAACGCAAACGCATCAACTACCACTGCATCGCGCATCGTATTTGATTCCACCGGAGCGTCTAAACTTACATCCCTTTCACTTATCGCTCCCGGACAAAACGCAATTTTTGCCATAACCGCAGACGTGAGCGACGCCGGTCAGGGAGATATGTTGCAGGTTTCAATTGGGAACCTCGGCGCGCAAACGACAGAAGGAATAACTGACTTATCAACTGGAGACATTGCGTGGTCTGACAATGATGATATAATCACAGACGATCTTACTTCTTGGGTCTCATGGCAAGGCATTGCGATTACGAATGTGGCGGGGCAGACGAGGGTGTTTCCATCAACATAATTTTAACAAACTAACTTTAACAGAAGCGCCGTGACAGCGCTCTCAAAAAAACCTATGTTATCTCACATCAAAAAATATTCCGCGGCGGCGCTTATGGCGGTTGCCGCGGTAGCGCTGTTTGCCTATACTTCTGTATACGCGCAAACAATCACCGATACTCCTACGCTTAATGTTTCCATTTCTCCCGATACGCCTCCTTCCCAAACCTTTCTTCCATCAACAAAAAATGTTACCTTTGCTACATTCTCTTTTGCGGCTTTGAATGCTGATATACGCATAGCGAAAATCACCTTTACCTTTACCGGGACAGCTCTCACAAACACGAGCGTGAGTAATATACGCCTATGGGACGAGACCGGTTCCACACTAACTACTCCAGTTTCGTCACCTATAGATAGTAACAACCAAGTCATCTTTTATGACTTACGCGGAGTGATTTCTAAAGACACTGTCAAAAAAATACGTCTTGTAGGAGACATCACAGAAAATCCAGGTGAGGGCACCGTTATGTTTAGTATCAACCAGCAATCTCATATTATTGCGTATAAAGGTGATACAGTAGAAAATCCCATTACACCATCTGGCACATTCCCGATTAAAGGGAACGTGATGACGATTGTGAGCGATCCAACAACAAACAAACCCCCGGTCATCACCGGCGTCTCGGGACCGACTTCGCTTAAAGTAAACGAAACCGGCACGTGGACGATAACAGCGAATGACCCTGAAGGCGGCGCTTTAACCTATACGATTGATTGGGGAGATTCAACTTCATTCCCAACACCCATCTCTCCACCCGCAATACTTAATAGCGGACAAAAAGCAACCTTTACCCATTCATACGCGCAAGCTGGAACCTATACTGTTAGCTTTACCGTCACCGACGACAAAGGCGCGAGCGCGAAGTCAACCATAACAACAGCCGTTACAGACGAATTGCTACCTGACTTAAAACCAGTAAAATTAGAGATTACTAACCCTTCAAGAACTGGCAATGAAATCTGGAAAGCTGGGGATCGTTTATCAGTTGCTATTGGAATAAAAAATATCGGCTCTGCACAAACACCAACAAAAGTAAGTTATACCGTTAATTTAGGCTTTGTCCAATTAGAAAGTGAAACGCCTACTACTTTAAAACCACAAGAGGTATATGAATCTCTTCATACAGTAACCTTGCAATCTGATATCACAAAAACATTCAATGCTACTCTTACCGCAGATCAGAGCTATGCATCAACAGGATGGACACCTATTAAAGAAACAGACGAAACAAATAACGCGTTAGCCATAGTACTTATTATCGGCAAAGAAAATACCCCTCCCGTCATCACCGGCGTCTCGGGACCAACTTCGCTAAAAGTAAACGAAGAAGGAAAGTGGATTATAAATGCCAATGATCCTGAAGGAGGATTATTTACTGTCACTGCTGACTGGCAAGACGGTTCTACTCCTGAATTTCCAACAGGAACAAGCACGATTGCATTCCATCATCGTTATACCTCAACAGGCAATTACAGCATCACCTTTACCGTAACCGACGACAAGGGCGCGAGCGCGAAGTCAACGGTAAGTGTGAATGTAATAAATATTGATGCTTCAAACGTTATTGTCATTTCTCCCACATGGACAGATGCATGGCAAATAGGATATGAATATAATATTTTGTGGACATATCCAAAAGAACTTGCAAATAAAAAAGTTAATGTGTTTGTACTTGCCTTGCCATACCCATCTTATGAGTCTCAAGGAACAATTATTTTTCAAAAAGATGGGGTGACAGCACCCTCTCCAGATTTAGCGGGAGAAGTGATTGGAAATACGATGTGGAAGATCCCAGCAAGTATCAAAACAGGACAATATAACGTTCAAGTCCAGGTAACAGCAGTTGATACCGGCAAATTCTATGATGATTTAAGTGATCTTTTTTCTATAGTTCAGTCACCTACTATAAACCAACCCGCCATCACCCGCATCACGCCTACCTCCGGCGCGCCCGGCACCGTGCTCACCATCTACGGCAAGAATCTCCAAGACGACTGCGGCAAGCGCGAGGAGCGCGTATGCCAGTTGACGATCTCTCTCGGCGGCTACGAAATCAAGCGCGATCGGTTTGTGGAATTTAAGGTAACGTGGGCTCAGGATCGTATTACACTCGTGGTTCCGCCAAAGGCGCAAACAGGGGCAGTGAGGATTATGCGTGTTGATAGCGAATACAAGGATAAGTCGTATGATATTATGGGACCGGTGTTTACGGTAGCAAATAAAATTTTTCCCGGAATAGTATGTGAAGTAAAAATTCCGGAAAACGTAATTATCATTGACTCTTATGTAGACGTTGGACAGGGAAACAGCGCTTATTGGATTAAAAATGGCGGAACATTAAAAACAGGCGCTGGAAGTAATAAATTTTTCATTGAAAACGGAGGTAAAAAATTTGGTGGCGGGGGCAGCCATACTGCATATGTTAAAAAAGGCGGTTCCTTTGATGGAGAAGGTGGGAGCAGTAATCTAATTTATTATGAAGAAGGGGCAAATATTACTAACCCTGGCGGCAGTTCTGAGATGAAAAAATGTGGTCAGATTACTTTTACCTCATCTTCAACAATAACAACTCCACCCACAACCACCCAAATCCGCGACACAGCCCGAACGCTCCACGCCGATAACATAGACGCTCTCCTTGCAGAAATCAAACTACTGCGTTCTCAAGTGCGCGAACAGGAGACAAAGATTAAATACCTTGAAAAATTAACGAGCGGCGCACAGGAAATCTCTCAAAAAACAGAAGAGCAATTAAACACCTTCATCGCCTACGGCGTTGACGAGAATACCAAACGATTAGGCACTGGAGAACGAGCGGCGGTCTTGCATTCGTTCAAGTCAGCGTTCAACAAACTTCCGGAATCAGAAGATGAATTAAACGACGCGATCTTAATCGCAAACGGCAAATGGCCAAAAGCGCGGAGCGAAGAGGCGGAAGCGCGCGCGGAAAAAGAGTTTAAGAGAATCTACAAACGAGAGGCAGTTATGGACAATCAAAACGACAACGCCGCAATAACCGTGATGGCGTACGGACTGCGCCAACGAGCGGAAAACAGAAATCTGATAAGCGAGGCGCAAGGCATCAAAACCTTCAAACACATCTACGGACACGTGCCACAAACAACTGAAGAGTGGAACCTAATGCAAGGGATTACTTATTCAGGAGCAACGGCAAAGCAGTAAAAATATACGTTAGTTTCTAGAGATAAATAAAGCCCCGACGTTTTAGCCGGGGTTTTTATGTACTGATTTTATATGTTGCTTCACTGCGTTTTTCTAGCACTAAAATTTTAGTTAAGGTATCAGTTTTGCTAAAAATTATGCGCATATCGCCTTTTCTGATGCGAAAAATATCATCTCTGCCTTTAAGTTTTTTAATGTCATACTTTTGTGTGCGTTCTGCGCGAATATCAGCAAGAATTTGTTTAAACGTTTCCTTTTCTTTGGGACGAAGTTTTTGAAGCGCTTTTTCTATTTTATCCATAACTCTATAAACGCGCTAACAATTCATCAATGTCCACGCCGCCTTTTTTAATTTTAGTAAAGTCAATCACCTCTTCCCACCGATCTTCTTCAACAGGAGCTATCTTAAAAATCGGTTGAGAACGTTTAAAGACAATAAATACCTTGCCTTCCTTCACATGATTAGCGTAATAATCAATGTTCAGACGAAAATCTTTTAATTTTACAATGTCTTTGTACATATAGTTAAACTTTAGTTAACTTTAAGTTAACATTGATTGTAAACACGTGTCAAGCTCCTCACTCCCCAACACGAAACCTATACTGCAGAGCTTCCGAGATGTGTTCGGTTTGAATATCCTGAACGCCTGCGAGATCAGCAATCGTGCGGGCGACTTTGAGAATCTTAAAATATGACCGCGGCGAAAGCGAAAAACGCGACATCGCCGCCTCAAGCAATCGTTCGCCATCCGCCGGAACGCGGCAAAACTCTCCGACCTCGCGGCTTCCCATACTGGAGTTCACAGCCGAGATTCGCGAAGGAAATCGTTCGCGCTGAATATCGCGCGCGCTTTCAATCCGCTCCAGTATAATTGCCGACCTCTCGCCGTCATCAGTGGACGATATGTGCTTAAAAGCTACGCGAGGAACGTCAACTTGAAGATCAATGCGGTCAAGAAGCGGCCCGGAAACGCGAGATTGATATGAGCGAATAGCATTTTGCGAGCATGTACAATCTTTTTCCGGATCTCTGTAAAATCCGCAAGGGCATGGATTTTGCGCGGCAAGCAGTGTAAACCGAGCCGGGAACACGGCACGCGCCTCTGCCCGCGAAATCGTTATGAATCCATCCTCAAGCGGCTGGCGCAGATTTTCCAAAACCGCGCGCGGGAACTCTGGAAACTCATCCAAAAACAACACGCCATGATGGGCAAGTGAAATTTCTCCCGGACGCGGTATTGCTCCGCCCCCGACAAGAGAGACTCCCGAGGACGTGTGGTGCGGCGCGCGAAATGGGCGCGTGGAAATAATCGCGCGATCTTTTGGAATCATACCCGCAATTGAATAAATTTTGGTAACCTCCACAATCTCCTCATGGGTCATGCGCGGAAGAATAGTTGTGAATGTCCGCGCAAGAAGAGTTTTTCCGGCGCCCGGGGGGCCTGACATCAACACATTATGCCCTCCGGCGGACGCAATCTCAAGCGCGCGCTTTGCATGGTTTTGCCCTTTGATGAAAGCAAAATCACACTCCTGATCTCCATGTTCTCCCTTGTATTCAATCGGCACGCATGGAATAGCAACTATCTTTTCTCCGCCTGAAAGATGAAAAAACAGCTGTTTCAAATTTTTTACAGGATAAATTTCAAGCCCGGAAACCAACGCGGCTTCCTTTTTGTCTGTGTCCGGAACATAAATTCGTTTGATGCCGTGTTCGCGGGCAAAGAGCGCGGAAGGAAGCACGCCGGACGTGTGGCGGACAGTTCCGTCAAGCGCAAGTTCGCCGATAAACAGAGATTCAGAAACTTCAAGCGGATGATCCAAAGCCTGTAAAAGCCCGACCGCCATTGGAAGATCAAATGATGCGCCTTCTTTCTTAATATCTGCCGGCGCCAAATTTACAACAATCACTCTTTGCCAAGGAAAATCAATGTCGGAATTTTTAATCGCCGAACGAATCCGCTCCTTTGATTCTCGCACAGAGGCGTCCGGAAGCCCCACAATACTAAAACGAGGTAGATTCCCTCGCGAGATATCTACCTCAACATCAACAAGATGCGCATCCATCCCCAGAGTAAGCGCGGAGTGAATTTTTGAGAGCATATTGGAAAAAATTTCTAATTCTTAATCGCTGATACCTTCCAGGTTTTAAGTATCTGCAACCACTCCTCCGGCAAACGCCATGCTCTCCTTTTTATATTTCACGACGTTATCCAGCACAATCATTTTTTCCTCGCTTATAGATACCACCTGTTTGTGGTGAATAATAAACCCATCGGAAAATATGCCGCCTTCCTGCCTACCTAGCAGGCTGGCAAGAAGAGTTGGTTTGATGTTATATGATCGAACTTCCTGTATATCTATATCTATATTAAACGACTGCACGCGTCCAAGATAGGTTCCGTTTTGGGTTTCAACTTTAAGACCAATCAATTTTTCAGAGTTGATAAGCATTATTGTCTGATTGGCATTACTATGTAGATAAACTCCTCTCCCTCGTTTTCTTCCAAAGGTTTCAAAAGAACCGGCGCAGACGGAGATGACGCGAGTAGCGCTATTTCCGGCGCGTCAATTGCTGTCAACCCATCAAGAAGATACCGATAGTCAAAAGCGATTGTGAGCTCTCCCTCTCCTTCAATATGCGGATAAAGTTCCGTTTGTTCTTCGCCAATTATTGTTCTTGAAGCAATTTTCATACCCTTTCCTGATACGATTGTCAGCGTGACGTTATTTGATCCGACTGACGCAAAAAGTCCGGAGATCCGCACTGCATTGATGAATTCTTCACGGTTTATAATGCATTTTATTGTGTGAGACGTGGGGATAATCTGTTGATAATTCGGATAATTTCCGTCAACAAGCCTGGAGACAATCTCATTTGATCCATAAACAATGAGCGCTTGGTTTTCAGAATGGTAAAGAATAACTTTTTCTTCCGTAGCTTCAAGAGATCGTAGAAATTCTTTTGCGGTTTTCAAAGGAAGAATGAACTGGGCTGTGAACAAAGCCGGGTCTACGAGAGGAGCTTTTTTTTCAGCAAGCCTGTAACTGTCAGTTCCTACAAGCGTGATTGTTTTATCATTGATTGAAACATATACGCCGTGAAGTTCAGGCCTTGTGTCATCAAAAGAAACTGCCGGCAGAATTTGTGAAAGAGCTTTTTTGAAAATCGGAAGAGAAATTACGCATTCTTTATCTTTTTGGATCCCTGGAATTACCGGAAAATCATCGCTTGATAAACCGTTTATCTTGGTTTTATGAGCTCCGCCTAAAACAGTGACGTTCTTTCCGTCGCTTTGGACTTCAACTTTATCGCGAGGGAGAAGGCTCACAAAACTTGAAAGAAGTTTTGCCTCAACTGTAATAGATCCTTCTTTATCAACCTTTCCTCTGACAATTGATGTAATTCCAACCTCAAGATCAGTCGCTTTTAGATTGATCGCCCCATCTTTTGCTTCAATAAGAATATTTTTAAGAATCGGAAGCGCTGTTGTGTTGCCGCTTATTCCCTGAACGGCCGCTAAACCCTTATGAAGATTTTCTTGTGTGCATGTGAATTTCATATTACGTATATATTTAATTAAATATATTATATTCTTCCTCTTATGGCTCGCGTTTTTGTTGAAAAGTCGTTATTTCCTTAAAATAACACTGTTATTTCTTTGAAAACATGTTGATATTTGTGTTAGGTTTAAGTGAATATCTCGTGGAAAATTTATTCTCACAACATATCAACATTTAATTCTATGTTTTTCTGTTAATAACTCCACGTCATTTTGTATTATTTTTGAAAGTTCGTTTAACGTGCTTATTTTTTTTGGTTTTCGTATAAATTTGTCTATTGTAACGTTTATTTCCTCCTCGTCGTGTATTGTCGGTAGAACGTTGCGCATTCCGAAAAGTAAAAGATGAACCTCAAGCGTTAGTCCCATCTTTTCCACAATTGTTTTTGGCCCATAATACAGAGCTCCTTGAAATTTCTGTTTTTGTATCACTACCGTACACTTATGCACTCCTTGACGCAAATTAAAGGTTTTAGGAATTAAAAGATTGATTGTCGGAAATCCAATTATACTCCCTAATCCAGATCCTTTTATAGATGTAGAGGAAAAACGCATATCAGCTCGCGTACCGTTTGAGTTTCAACTCCTTTTGCCACTTTTCTTTTCTGTCCGGGATTTTCCTGAACTCTTTATAGAGAACAATAAAAAAGATCGTCCAAAAATTAAAAAACCATATCCATAGCCATAGACGCATAGAAAGATATGGCACCTTCTCTTTGCGGAAAAAGTAAAGCAGGAGTGAAATGCCGCCGTATAAAAAAAACATTTTTCTGGCTTTGCGAGCCAATTTCCTGAAAAACATCGGAATTTTTGAGCTGTGCATGAGTAGCGCCGCGCCGATTATGAGAGAGAGCATCGCGGTTACTAAAAAGAAAGCCCCCAATCCTGTAAAGGATTCTGGCTGTATATTGAGAAAATAATCTTTCGTCGGCTTAAACATAGCTATTTTTTGAATACCATTCCAAAGTGATACTTTCCGGCTGAAAATTCCTTGATTTTATTGAGTTCCATATCGTAACTGATCTGCTTTATTTTTTCAATACTTACGCGCTCGTCAACAGGAGGACCAAAAGGAGCGCTTTCTTTCTTCCAATCAACAATCGCAATGAGTCCGCCCGGTTTTGCAACTCGCTTTGCCTCCATTAACATTTGTTTATGTTTGCGTGATTGAAAGAGCGTGTTGACTATAAGAACAACATCAACGGAATTGTCCTGAATCGAATTTGCGCCAAAAATTTCAAGATTCGTCCATATCAGCTTGATATTTGAGATTGATCGCGCTTTGATTTCAGCTCTGATATGAGAAATCACGGATTTTTTCACGTCCAAAGCGTATACCGTGCCCTTGCTTCCGACAAGCAGAACCGCGCTAAATGTCATGTAACCGTTCCCGGCGCCAAAGTCAGCAATGATCATTCCTTCTTCAATGCCGATATCTTTTAAGATTTGACCCGGATTAAAAAATTTTGAAACTTCTATTGTTTGTTCTTGAGAAGTCATATACCAGTATTATAACAGAGTTTTTTCATATGGGGCAAGTATTTGATAAAGTACGCGACTTTAGGGTATACTATAAACGTTTTGTATGTCCAAACGAAAAAAACATCTGAAAGAGGAAGGAAACGAAAACAGCCGATTTATTCATAAAGACGTGGAGCGCGCTATTTGGATTGTTGTGTTTACAGCGCTCTCTTTTATTATGCTTTTCTCAATCATTGAAAAAGGCGGAAGAGTCGGCGAATATATTAACAAAGCCTCATTTCTTGTTTTAGGAGTTGGCGCGTGGGTATTTCCGATTGTTCTCTTATTTATTGCCCTGTTTATTGTTGGAAGCTTTGATCCTAAAGTTCGCGCCGCAAAAATCGTTGCGACAGTTGTGTTTGTTTTGGTTTATTCGGCAATGTTGAATTTGAAACTTCCCGCTGAAGACATATTTAGTTATCTAAACGACGGACACGGCGGAGGATACATCGGGCTCATTTTTGTCTATCCGCTCCTTAAACTCACAGGATACTGGGTAACAGTGATTACTCTTGTCGCCTTGGGCACTATTTCTATCCTCCTTATGTTTGGAACAAAGGTGTTCACAATCGGGCGCGCGATTATATGGCTGATTGTTAAACTTCCTTTTGGCGGCATATTTTCCGGGGTTAAAACAACACTTAAAGACAAACTAAAACGAGAGCCTGAATTTGTTCCGGAGATTGAAACTTCTGCGCCAGTTATAAAAGTTTCATTGGCAAAGAAAGAAGAGGAAATCACTCCAAAAATAGAGAAACAGCCTTTTTCACGATTTTCTATACAGGAAGAGCCAAAAGACGCTGGGTTTGAAGAGACGCTTAAGGCTCGTTTCAGGCGAAAGATTGATATTCCGCTTACTTTGCTTGAAAAGCGTGATGGCGTTCCGTCTTCCGGAGACATTGCCGCAAACAAAGAGAAAATCAGAAAAGCCCTGGAGAACTTTGGTATTGATGTTGAGATGGGAGGAACCTCAACCGGCCCGACTGTTACGCAGTACACTCTGAAACCTAGCGACGGGGTAAAACTTGCGCAAATCACAGCGTTGCATAATGATCTTGCGCTTGCGCTTGCCGCTCATCCGATTCGCATTGAAGCGCCTATTCCTGGAAAATCAGTTGTTGGAATTGAAGTGCCAAACAGCGTGATTGCAACTGTCGGACTCCGTGAAATTTTGCAAAGCGAGCTCTTTCGTTCCAGAGCGTCAAATTTAACGCTCTCGCTTGGGAAAGATGTTTCCGGCGCTCCGTATATCGCAGATCTGGAGAGGATGCCGCATCTTTTAATCGCCGGAGCAACCGGTTCAGGAAAGTCTGTTGCAATTAACTCGCTTGTTATAAGTTTGCTTTATCAAAATTCGCCGGACGATCTGAAGTTTATTCTTGTTGATCCGAAACGCGTGGAACTTACTGTGTACAACAACATACCGCATCTTCTTACACCGGTTATTACTGACGCGAAAAAGACTATCAATTCGCTCCGATGGGCTGTATCGGAAATGGATCGGCGATTTGATATTCTTGCCGCGGCAACTGCGCGAAACATAGAGGCGTACAATCGCGCTTCCGAGGACAGAATTCCATATATTGTTATTGTTATTGATGAACTTGCGGACTTAATGAGCGTTGCGGCAAAAGAGGTTGAGGCTTTAATTGTGCGGCTCGCGCAAATGTCGCGGGCTGTGGGGATTCATCTTGTGCTTGCGACACAAAGGCCGTCTGTGAATGTCATTACCGGGCTCATTAAGGCAAACATCACAGCTCGTATTGCCTTTACTGTTGCAAGCCAAACCGACTCGCGCACTATTTTGGACTGCTCGGGCGCGGAGAAACTGCTCGGGCGCGGCGACATGCTTTTTATCACCACTGATCTTTCAAAACCAAAACGTCTGCAGGGCGCTTTTATTGATGATAAAGAAATTAAATCAGTGGCTAATTTTTTGAAGGATCAGGCAGAGCCGGATTATCTTGCCGAAGTTACGGAAAAAAAGGATGGAGTTTCTTTTGGTGGCGGAGGTGGATTACTTGGCGATGCAGAGGGCGATGAATTTTTAGATGAGGCGCGCGAACTCGTGATACGCGCCGGCAAGGCGTCTGCTTCATATCTTCAGCGTCATCTGCGGATCGGCTACGCCCGCGCCGCGCGCATTCTTGATTTATTGGAAGCCGAAGGCGTGATCGGGCCCGGAGACGGCGCAAAGCCGCGCGAGGTGATGGGGAGAGGCGAAGGAGATGAAGAGGGTGGCGGAGAGGCGGAAATATAGAATTTCATTTTTGGTTTACTTACTATTTTCCATTCCCCATGTTTTTATTCCTTCCAAGCGACATTTTTTCTCTATGCGCACATTGTCTTGTTGTTTCTCGTTTAGAATATGTGTAAAGCGATCTGCGTCCGCTTGGTTTTGAAATGTAAGAGTTATGCCGTAGATGATGCCGTTTTCATGCCGCCTTCTCTTAAGTGTTATGGTTGCTTCTATTCCGCATAAGATCGCATGGACTGTTGTGTTTTTTTCTCCATATGGTTTGTCGTAGTGGACAGAGGAAACTTTTGGTTTCCCCAGTAGTGTATAATGAAGTAGCCATGAGGGAAACGCGCGATGTGTGGAGTCGTACGCCCATCGGCCGATTTCCGATGTGCGCCACGTTGTTTCGTTCAATCGTTCAAAATCAATCTGTCCGATAACGCCTTCTTTTTCGTATAAAAGCGAAAATTGATTTTTCTGCGCGGCTTTCATTTCAGTTTCTCTTTGGAAAGGGCCATAATAAATTTCATTGACTAATTTTTCCAGTTGATGTAAGCGGTTGTAATTGAACTTACCGTCTGCATCAAACGAGTCCGACATATATTGTTTCAAAGGTATCGTAAAAAAGCCGCAGGAGTTTGCATCCATTTCAAAGATGCGTTTGGAAATTTCGCACAGGGTGTCTTCGGTTTTTTTTGCGTATAGGTGTTCAAAAGCGTATATTTCTTGCATAGATCAACAATGAACAATACCATAATTTTTTCTCGTGTCAAATTTTTTATCACCACCAAACGCCTCATCGCAATCACACTTTTTTTGCTATGCGCAGTAATTATTTTATTTGCCGCACTGCTCCTCACTCGCAAAAAATCTTTGCTCATTGATTATCTTCCAAAAGACGCCTCCTTTTGGTTTTGGCAGAAAGGCGGCGGGTATGACGCGCGGGCCACGGAATTTTTAGAACTTCTAGGATTTGATTCAAAGGCAAGTTCAATTTTGGAAGGTCGGAAACATGATATTGTTATTTATCTTAAAGACGACGAGTGGTATCGGCTGACAGCAGATGGTTTGGAAGGTGAGTCAAGCGGAGAGAGCGCTGAATTGTTTCGCGTTCTCACATCTTCTCGCTCCGCAACTATAGTTGGTTCTGTTTCTGCCGATTATATTGAAAAACATTTCCCGCCAATTTTCTCTCAATCTTTAAATAATTCTCCTTATTATTTTACTCTCTCGCCTGCCTCAAAAACTTTTTCATTTCAGATAACATCACGCGATAAAATTTTGCAAAATAAAATTGAAACATCCATCAATCTTCCAGATTTTCCATCATCAGTGATTCTCGCATTCCAAACAACGGAAACAGAATTTCAAAAACAAGGAGCAGAGTACATAAAAAAGCGTCTCACGGAGACTGTGGCGTTTCAGCATCCGGTTATTATTGTCAAAACTTTGCCAGACGGTACGGTCAGCAAAGAGCGCGTTGTTGATCCGACACTTTTTTCATGGGTTTCTCGCGAGCCGAATTTTTTTGATCTTGTCGTTGATGACAAGGTTGTTTTTGCGATGTATGAGGACGAGAAGAGAGTCGTTGTTGCATCTTCAAAACAGGATATTATAGAAGATAATTTGAAAGATACCCGAATCACCAGTTTTTTCTATTTGAATTTAGAATCCGTCCCCGGTATAGAATTTGTGGATATTCTGGGGAAAAGTTCTGCATTATCGTGGTTGCAGAAGAATGCTGTAAAGCGTATTATTGTGGGAGAACTTGAAACTCATATTAAGGGGGAGTTCGTATTTTAATAAGCAGTGAGCAGGAGCATGTACGCTTCTGCATAATCTGCAGTAGAATTTATGCCGCAGAAAAATCAAACGCGAATCAACGAAATTTTAAGCTGGTATCCGGCGCTTACCGGAGAGCAGAGCGAAAATCTTCTGAAATTTTTGACTTACGGCAGAATCGGCGGGAGCGGAAAGTTTGTTATTTTGCCTGTTGACCAAGGGTTTGAGCATGGGCCCGGAAGATCATTTGAGTCTAACCCCGCGATGTATGATCCTGTAAACCAAGCAGAACTTGCGATCGCGGCCGGATGCAACGCTTATGCGGCTCCTCTTGGCGCTCTTGAGGCCGCGTTTGACGCGACTAAACGCGCCGGCATCCCGACTATTCTTAAAATCAACAGCCATGATCTTATGATGCCAGATGATTATGATCCGTATCCGGCGATCACATCATGGGCAGAGGATGCTGTGCGTCTTGGCTCATCGGCAGTAGGATTTACGATTTATCCAGGGTCAGTTTATGCGCGTCGGATGTATAATGAGCTTCGCGAACTTGTGCGAGACGCGCGAGCGGCAGGACTAGTTGTTGTTGTTTGGGCTTACGCGCGCGGGAGCGGGCTTATCCCCGCAAGTTCTGAAACAGCATCCAAAGATATAGAAACAGCGGTGGATGTTATCGCTTATGGGGTGCAGATTGCGTGTCTTTTGGGCGCGCATATCGTCAAATGTAAAACACCAAAGCCGATTGTAGGAATGAAAGACAGTATTAAGCGTGGGGTGTATAAAAATGTTTCAACAGGAACAGTTGAGGACTGCATCCGGATTATTATGAAAGCCGGGTTTAATGGACACAGGATCGTTATCAATTCCGGCGGCGAAGCGCGCGAAACCGGGGCAATTTTGGAAGAGGTGCGCCAGTTGAGTTCCGGCGGGAGCTTTGGGTCAATCGTTGGCAGAAATGCCTTCCAGCGTTCGCATAATGAAGCGGTTGAATTGTTGCATAAAATTCAGGATGTGTATGCCGGGACTGTGTATAATATACATCCTTGACAATGTCGCTTAATACAGTATACTGGATTCCAGTCGTCTACAAAGACGGCTATCTTATTTACTAGTAGAAATAGGTTCTTTGAAAATTGCATATAATCAATACAGCTATCTAAAAGTGATAGTCCTCAATTTGAAAGTTTTAGTATTTACTTTGAGAGTTTGATCCTAGCTCAGGGTGAACGCTGGCGGCATGTCTTAGGCATGCAAGTCGAACGGTCGTGCCGCAAGGCACGGTAGTGGCAAACGGGAGCATAACACACTGGTAATCTACCCTTAAGTCGGGTATAACCTGCCGAAAGGCGGACTAATTCCCGATGGTCTCCGATGACTCATGTTGTCGGAGTAAAGGTCGCAAGATCACTTAAGGAGGAGCCTATGTCCCATCAGCTAGTTGGTAGGGTAATGGCCTACCAAGGCAACGACGGGTAGCGGGTGTGAGAGCATGACCCGCCTCACTGGGACTGAGACACTGCCCAGACTCCTACGGGAGGCTGCAGTCAAGAATATTCCGCAATGGCCGAAAGGCTGACGGAGCAATGCCGCGTGCCGGAGGAAGCCCTTCGGGGTGTAAACGGCTTTTGCTGGGGAACAATTCCGCTTTCGGGCGGAACGAGCGTACCCAGAGAATAAGAGGCTGCTAACTCTGTGCCAGCAGCAGCGGTAATACAGAGGCCTCAAGCGTTACCCGGATTTACTGGGCGTAAAGCGTCCGCAGGCGGTCTCTTACGTTTCCGTTTAAATTCCGATGCCTAACATCGGAGCCGGCGGGAATACGGAGAGACTTGAGGCCGGGAGAGGCGAGTGGAACGACTGGTGTAGGGGTAAAATCCGTTAATATCAGTCGGAACACCAAATGCGAAGGCAGCTCGCTAGAACGGTCCTGACGCTCATGGACGAAAGCGTGGGGAGAGAACGGGATTAGATACCCCGGTATTCCACGCCCTAAACGATGGATACTAGGGATTGGAAGTATCGACCCTTCCAGTCTCGCTTACAAACTAGCTAACGCGTTAAGTATCCCGCCTGGGAAGTACGGTCGCAAGACTAAAACTCAAAGGAATTGACGGGGACTCGCACAAGCGGTGGAGCATGTGGTTTAATTCGACGATAAGCGTGGAACCTTACCAGGGCTTGACATCTATCTGCACGTCAGGGTAATGCCTGACTCCTTCGAGGGTGATAGACAGGTGCTGCATGGTTGTCGTCAGATCGTGCCGTGAGGTGTACCCTTAATTGGGGAAACGATCGCAACCCCTGCCCTATGTTACATTGTCATAGGGGACTGCCCAGCCCTTTGGGCGTTGCGCTTAAACGCGTGAATGAACAGAGGGCTGGGAGGAAGGCGGGGACGACGTCAAATCAGCATGGCCTTTATGCCCTGGGCTACACACGTGCTACAATGGCTGGTACAATGGGATGCAAGGCCGTAAGGCGGAGCCAACCCCTAAAACCAGTCGTAGTTCGGATTGAGGGCTGCAACTCGCCCTCATGAAGCCGGAATCGCTAGTAACCGCGTATCAGCCACGGCGCGGTGAATACGTTATCGAGTCTTGTACACACCGCCCGTCACACCAGGAAAGCTGGCAGTACTCGAACTTCGATGTATGTCGTTGGAAGGTAAGGTCAGTGATCAGGGTGAAGTCGTAACAAGGCACCCGTAGCGGAAGCTGTGGGTGAATCACCTCCTTTCTAAGGAGAAATTCTGTCGACTGTGTTGCTTTGCGACACAGGAGGACTATCACTATTAGATGGCTATATTATCAAAATAAAATTCCGTTATGGCGGGATTTTTTGTTTTCACGCAGGGGTTGCGGGGTTCAAGTTTTTTTGATATTGTCTGTATGCTATTTCGTTGCCGACTTAGCTCAGCGGCTAGAGCAACTGTTTTGTAAACAGTAGGTCCGGGGTTCAAATCCCCGAGTCGGCTCCAGAGGCATAAGAGGGGCGCGTAGCTCAGCTGGTTAGAGCACGTCACTGATAATGACGGGGTCGGAAGTTCAAATCTTCCCGCGCCCACCATAAAACCGTTTATGTTCAAAAATAAAGTAGCCCTCATCACCGGCGCATCGCGCGGCATCGGGCGAGCGTGCGCGCTGAAGTTTGGAAGCGAGGGAGCAAAGGTTGTGGTGAATTATCATGACTCGCTGACGCAAGCACAGGAGGTGGTGCGGGAGATAGAACATGGTGGAGGAGAGGCAGTTGCTGTCCAAGGAGATGTTTCAAAGCGACAGGACTGTGAACAACTTGTGGAAAAAACAGTAAAAAAGTTTGGCAGAATTGATATTCTTGTTAATAATGCAGGTATTCACCGCGAATCGCCGATTGATATGATCAACGAAGAAGCATGGGATGACGTGATGGCGTGCAATGTGAAGGGAATCTATATGCTGTCGGTATTAGCTGGAAATCAGATGAAAAAACAGGGCAAAGGGGTAATTGTAAACATTGGCTCGGTTGCGGGAATTTTTCCACGCGATGTTAATACAGCTTATGCGGTATCAAAAGGCGCTGTATGGTCGCTGACCCGCGCGTTAGCTATATCGCTTGCGCCGGAAATCCGTGTAAACGCGGTTGCGCCTGGTGTTATAGAAACAGATATGTCGCCACTCTGCGATCCTGCAAAACGCGAGAAAGTAGCACGATCAAATTTGCGTCGCCGTATTGGACAGCCGGAAGACATTGCGCGCATCGTCGCCTTTCTCGCCTCCGACGAAGCTGATTGGATTACCGGGCAGACTGTTGTGGCAGATGGCGGTTCGTCGCTTGTTGTATAAATGATCAAGAATAGAGACAAAATAAAACCACGCCGAGGTAGCTCAGTGGTAGAGCACATGACTGAAAATCATGGTGTCGGCAGTTCGATCCTGCCCCTCGGCACCATTATGTTGTCAGTGCGAATTATTGTATGGTAGAATCAGGAGAGAAAATAGAAGTAAAAGTTAAGAAGTAATTTGTTTTTATGTCAATGCCAAAAACATTATCATCGCAATCTGTCAAACGTTATATTGTGCACGCCGTGTTTATTATCGGCGTTTTATTTTTTCTTGGCGCCGGATGCGGCGAAATAATTTCTGAATTGCCGCCGAAGCCAGTTTCTCCAAGATCTGTTGAACCAGTGAATGCGCGAGAGACGATTCTAAAAGAACTCCGCGCGCAATCGGAAATCAAGAGATTCGCAAACACTAAAGAACTCCGCGCGTTTCTGGAAGAGCGCGTAGAAGAGCGCGGCTATGGATATAGACAAATGATGACAGGAGACATTTCTGTCATGAAATCGGATTTTACAGAATCAGCGCCGAGCGCAACGCCATCGCAGGCGGCTACCGATTACTCCCGCACGAACATTCAGGTTGAAGGCGTTGACGAGGGCGACATCGTAAAAACAGACGGCGAATATATTTATACAATTAGCGAGAACTCGGTTGTGATTATGAAAGCATATCCAGCAGATAGCGCCGAAGTTTCATCGCGAATTACATTTGACTCACCTCCGCAAGGGTTTTATATCACCGGCGATCGGCTTATCGTATACGGCTACGACAATCGCGTGTACGCGGCAGAACAAAAAGTAGGAGCAGGAATTGCGGTTATGCCTGGCCCGATTATTCGCCCCGGTTCAGCATTCGCCTTTGTCCGTATTTTTGACATCAGCGATCGGCGGAATCCGAAAGAGGCGCGCAATTTCTCATTTGAAGGCAATTATACCAATTCTCGCATGATCGGCGATTATCTGTATTTTGTTACAACATCGTATAATAATATATATGGCATTTCTGACGACGAGTCGCCTTTGCCGCTTCTCTTGGAAAGAGGAACTCCGATTTCTATGGAAGATGAAAACGCGCCAAACGCGTATTATTTTGATTTTCCATATCAATCGTATCAGTTTACAGCTGTTTCTGCTATTAATGTTATGGATAACTCTGTATCTATAACGCGCGAGGTATATCTGCTTGACTCCGCGCAGACAATGTATGTGTCGCCGCAAAATTTGTATCTTACTTACACTAAATACTTGAATGAATACGATGTGCGCATGGATATCGCGCGGGAATTAGTCGCTCCTCGTTTGAACGACAGAGACAAAGAGAGAATTCAAAAAATTGAAGCCGCGGATTCCGCGGTGCTCTCCAAAGAGGAAAAACTGCAAAAGATTGACGCGATTATTCAACGATACATCGCGCGGCTTCCTGAGACAGAGCAAAATGCGTTGAACCATGAGATTACGAGAGTCGTAAAAGAGACGTATCAAAACATAGCCCGTGAGCTTGAAAAAACAGTTATTCATAAAATCGGGCTCAACGGAAGCGAATTGAAATATCAGACATTCGGCGAAGTTCCGGGCGCGGTGCTCAATCAATTTTCAATGGACGAGAACGGCGGATATTTTAGAATCGCCACAACGAAAAATCGTTCATGGTCTATATTTTTGGATGAAAATTCTTTGGAGCGGGACTCTTACAGCAATCTTTATATTCTGGATTCCGGTCTCAAAACAGTCGGCTCAATTGAGGGTTTAGCGAGAGGAGAGCGAATTTACTCGGCTCGCTTTATGCAGGGGCGCGCGTATCTCGTTACGTTTAAGCAAACCGACCCGCTTTTTGTGATTGACGTCAGTGAACCAACAGCCCCGCGCGTATTGGGAGAGTTGAAAATTCCAGGTTTTTCGCAGTACCTTCATCCGTATGACGATACTACGCTCATCGGTTTTGGGCGCGATACAGAAGCGCGTCCGGATGGCGGTGTTGTTCAGAAAGGATTGAAATTGTCGCTTTTTGATGTGTCCGACGTTTCAGCGCCGAGGGAGATTGATTCGTATCTGTGGCAGAGTTCGAGAACGTACTCCATTGCGCTTAATGATCATCACGCCTTTCTTTTTTCTCGCGACAAAAATTTGCTAGTTATTCCTTTTGAGGATTATGAAACGATTGCCAGACCTGAATTTTCGCGCGGCGCCTTGGTTTTTTCTCTGACAAAAGACGGTTTTTCTTTCAAAGCAAACATTTCTCACGGCAGTGATTACAATTCGGCAATCGTTCGCGCGCTTTATATCGGAGACAACCTGTATGCTCTTTCTGGCGCGTATGCTACAATACACGCGCTTGTGGATATACGCGAATTGGAACGTATCGGGCTTCAATAAATTTTGAAAATTTTTATGGGAGGGAACACGATAAAAATTCTTCTTGTTGATGATGAAAAGTTTATTTTAAAGATGTATCAGATGAAATTGGAGCGAGACGGATATATTGTTTTTACCGCTCAAAACGGGAAAGACGCTGTTTCGCGGGCAAAAGAGGAGCGCCCGGACATTATTTTTCTTGATATCGTGATGGGAAACATGGATGGGTTCGGGGCGTTGAAAGAACTCAAAAAAGATGCGGCCACAAAGGAAGTGCCGGTTTTTATGCTCACAAATATAGTTTCAGACAGAGATAAAAAAGAGGCGTTGAGCCTTGGCGCGGCTGGATATTATATTAAAACAGACACCGAGCCTTCTGATCTTGCGCGTATAGTGGAAAAATTCTTAAAATAATTTCTTCGTACTGCCCACAGTATGAAACAGTTTCGCAAAGCCATAGTACTTACTCTTTTGATTGGATTAATTTTCCAACAGTTTTTTTTATTGCCTCAAGCGCTTTTAGCGCAAGAATCCCCGGCGCCGGAAATTTCATCTGAACCGGATCAGACGCAACTCACTCCAGCTGAAGCGCAGGAATCGGAGCAACCAGAGGCTCCTCCTGTAGAAACCGAGCCACAGGTGGAACCAGCGCCGGAATCCGAGCCGACTGTGGAAGTAGCGGAGCCATCGGAACAAAGAGAATCAACGGAGCAGACAGAGCCGCAAACTGTTCCGGAAGAACAAACAGTTGAGGAGCCTGTTCTACCAGTCGCAGAGGAGGAAGATCAAGTATCTACTGAACCAATCCCGACAGAACCGGAGCCTCAAATTATTGAGGATCTCTCATCAATCGGAGCAAAAGAAGGACTTGCGGGAGAAAGCGAGCCACAGACAATCACTGTTTTGCAGGAGGACGAAAATATAACAGTTGTAGGAAAAATAGCCGGGGAAACGGTTGCGCAATCAAACCGCGAAGGTCTTGGTATTTTGAAAGGCGATATTGCCGGCCGCCCTGAAGAGGTGTTTTTCTTTGAGGAACAGGGTGTAAAAAAACAGGTGGTTGATCTTTCAGAACTTATTAAAAAAGAACAAGCGCCTGCTCCTGAAACGCCAAGCGCGGGAGAGATAAGCGACAGCGCCGTTACAAAGGGCGGCGAGGGAATTGTTTTGGAAGAGGTTGTAAAACGCGAAGAGAGCGGGAACGCGGTTTCCGTGAACGTTGAAGATATTACAGTCGTAAAAAAAGAGGAAGGATTTTTTCAAAAATTGTCTGATACTATTTTTGGCGGTAAAAAAGATAACCCAAAAGAAGAGCGCGTACAGCTTGAGGTTACAAGCAATGGAGAAGTTAAGCTCATTTCAGCTGAAAATGTTGAGGGCGATGAAAAACTGGAAATTGAGTATTCGTACGGATCGTACACAAAATCATTTGAAGTTTCGTTTGTTCCGATGACTCTTGACGCGCCCTTTACAGTGTCCGAGTTCAGCGAAGGCGAGCTTGAGAAAGCCGTCAATCGCGTTTTAGATGTGGAGGCGGAAGCTCCCGAGCCGTTGCAATCGGAAGCGATAGAGCCGCAAACATCCGAACCGCCGGTTGAAACGATTCCAGTCATAGAACCGATAGAACCGACAGTGTCTGAAATTATTCCAGAGCAATCTCCTGAAACTGTTCCTCTTATTACAGAACCTGTAGAGCCGCCTGTTTCAGAGCCAACTCCGCCTATAGAAGATGTGATTGAATCACAACCAGCGGTTGCTCCGTCCGAGGAGCCGCATGTAACTTCTGAAACTGTACAGTCCGCGCCTCCGGAAGATGAGGTGATTGTGCCGGTAGAGCTTCCGGAAGAAGGCGCAGTTCAAGGAGCGCGAGTTCAAAATTTTGATACCGGTGAAGGCACGGGAATCGTCAACCGCATTAAGCGATTTTTCCAGAGTTTTCTCTTTGGAGCCGCACCGGCACGCGCTCAAAACGGCATGCAAACAGTGCAGACATTTCAGGTAAAACTGAAAACCGCGACTGTTAAAGGCGAACAAACGTTTCAAATTTTACCAAACGGACTCGTGTATCTCTATCACGGTTCATCTATTGAAGCGATCTCGCGTCCCCGATTTCAGTATCAGGGAACTAGCGGCTGGAATGATTTTGCAATCACCAACGCCTCGCAAGGAACGCAGACAACTGGCGCTACCGCAACGCATTTTATCCAATATACAACGTCCGAAGGAGATATTATCACCTTGAAGTATGATTTCGGACTTCAAAATAATCAGATTTTCAAAAAACAAACATGGACGATTTCCGGCGACAAAACCGTGCGCGTTTTATGGGAGACGTTGTTTCGCGCCGGTTCTTTTGCCCAGAAAGAGCTCGCGGTTTCTACCCTAAATGAGAGCGGATCCCGCACACGGCTCTACGGCGACATTGTGATTGACACGTCTGACTATAAAGGAAACGTCGCGATTGAAGAGGACAAACCGGCAAATATTGTCCGCGTGTATTTTGAAAAAGACGGGGCGCAAGCGCCGCTTACGATTGATCCAAGTTTTTCGGTTGTAACAGGAGATCAGTTTATTGAAGTTGTGACGCCGGATTTCCAGTCGCCGGGTTCAGCGACGGGTTGGAAAATTCGCTTTAATCGCTTAAAAGGCGGCGGCATAGATCAGTATTTTAGCAATTCCCTGAACAATGGGGGAACAAATATCTCTTCATCAACAAAGCCTATTTTCAACATCGTATATACGAGCAACATTTTCAAAGATCTTTCACAAACGCAAGCGTACAGTATGCAGGTGATTGAGCGTGGCGCAACTCGTTTGCGGGTGCGGGCGCTCGCAAATCTCGGAAACGATGCGCTCACTATAACATATACAGTTTATTTAGCCGGGCAGATTTTTATAGACATTCAGAACGTTCTTGAAGACGGCTCTATTGCCGGGCAAAACGGCGTGTTTCAACTCAATCAATCTTATGCGGGGTACCAGCAAGGATACGACATAACCGACGCCGCGCATAATGCGGTTGCGATAGACTCCATAGAAGCCGACACCGCGCTTGTTCCGTTTGTCGCAAGCGATGTCGCCGGAGTTGCGACCAATGTAAGTGAAGAAGAAGAGGATTATATTCAGGTTGCGCTCGGCACCGCGATAAACGCGATGTACGCAAACGGAAACACCGCGACGAACCAGTTTCTCTTGTCGCTCACCCCTCCTTACGAAGGAGGGGCTGGGGGAGGTTTAGCTTTAGCCGCCCTCGCCGCCGACTACCAATCCCCGGACTCCCTTACACCATTCACCATCGGCGCGTATCAAGGGTATAACAATAAAGAAGGCGCGTATGAGATGACGGCAATAGAAGATAAAATTAAGTTTCAGATGAATGGGGCTGATACGCCGCGTTTTTACCCGATTTTTAAGATTGCCAATTGGCAGAACGCGAACCTCGCCGCTGTGTACGCGGAACTTGACAACGGAGAAATTAAGCAGGATTTGGATTATATTCTCACTTTTGTAAACGGAGACCCAAACACGCACACGTTAATTTTCCAATATCTTGAGCCCTTAACCGACGCGCGGACGTTTTACATAGACCCGACATGCACGTCAAACGCGACCGGAAACTGGTCAGCGGCCGGCACATGGCAGAGCTGTGATCCGAATACCACTGACAGTGTAACGATAGCAAGCGGGCATGTTGTAACGATGAATCAGGACGTAACCGTTGACACTATTTATATCCAGCAGGGAACATTGAAGTTTGATACTACTGCGCGGACGCTTACAGTTAATGAGGACGGGGTAAGCAATACCGGGTTAATTCAGGTGGGCAATGCGGCCGGAAGTAACGATGCTACTTTTGAGTGCACTGGGCCAACAAGCGGCGTGCATACCATTAAGCTCGTTACTAACGCCGGCACCAACCCAAGCGTCGGCATAGAAGTTGAAACCGACGGACTTTTGAATATCCAAGGCACATCGTCTGCAAACCAAAACTGCGTTGTTAAAAACGACGGCGTAACCACCGACGGCACCAAAAACGGCTACATCTACCTCAAAGACGGCTCCGAGACGCTTATTAAAAACGCGGAGATTTCTTATTTAGGGACAAACGCAACTACAAAATACGGAATATCCGCGGTGGACGTTGACGGCAACACGAGCGGAGAAGGTTTGATTATTGAGGGTTCGAACGTTCACAATAACTACATCGGGCTTGCATTTGAAAGCGGGAGCACATATCTTGCCGCCAACCGCAATGTGTTTCGTTTAAGTTCCGACGACGCTATTAAAAGCCTTGCCACAACAGATGATTTTAATATAATCACAAATAACGATATTTACTCAAACACAGGAGATGGAATAGACGTAGCCGGGGATGCTTGGACAATGTATGGAAATGCCGTTAATGGAAACGTGATCGGGATTGCTGTGTCAGGCGGCCCGAACTATATTTATAATAATACACTTAATGGCAACTCAAACGACGGCATAGCAGTAACTGGCGGAACCGGCACAGTGATTAAGAATAATCTTATTACGATTAACAGCGCTGAAGGAATTGATAACGACGGCACTTCAACAACAATCTCCACAAATTACTATTACAATAATACAACCGCTACCTGCACAACCGCAGGCGCCGCGTGCGGAGACACAACCGCAACAGGCTCCGGCACAATTCCAAACTACGTCTCCACAACTGGCGGGAATGCAGATTTTCTCTACGTCTCCTCGGACTCCGCCGCGCTTGGGCCCGGGCTAAACATTTTTGCAGACACAGCGCCAGGCACAGTAAACGTGGGCGGACGGCTTGATTACGTTAAAAACACAACCGACAACGAAGAGTTTAACTGGCTCCAGCAGGCGCACGACGATTCCTCGCTTGGCGCAGGGGATACGGTTACCGCGTATGCGGTGAATGTCGCCTCGGACACCGTCGCGGGAAATATAACAGAAGTCAGCTCCATCGCCTCCACATATTACACAGTAAGATTTGACGTCGCCGAGGCCACGGTTGTCGCAGACAACGACCACGAAGGATTTTACGCCTACTTCACTTCCGGCGCAAATCGCGGCAGGTATTACCTCATAACCGACTCCGATGAAAACACCACCGACACCCTCACTGTTTTAAGCGAACAAGCCGCAACCACCTTCACCGCCGGCGACGGGTTTACGGTGGTGGATCGGGTGTATGCGAGGGCGGGAGGGGGCGCAAACTGTACCGGGAATACCGCAAATCTGTGTCTTCTCGCAGACGGCGGAGCGTCTACGCTAATTACCTGGAATACAAATGGCACAGTTATTGTTGACGCTCAAAATACACGCACATACGGGATATACTTAAACCGTTCTAACCATGTGCGGCTTGATGGATTTATTGTTCAAAATGCTGTTACTCATGGTATTAGCGGAAATACAGCCACAACCCCTGTACACCTTGCGAATATTGTGGCCGCTTATAACACGAGGGACGGTGTTAGTGTTAGTTGGAATGGGTGGGTGATGAGCGATACGATAACTTTCAGCAATGGATGGGCGGGCATAGGAAGCGCGGCGGGCGACTTTGACAGTTCGTATGTTATCAACCCAGTGAGTTTTCGTAATTCACAAAATGGAATTTCCAACGGACAGGGAACGAATAACACAGTGGTCGGAGCAAAGTTGTTCGGCAATACTTCAAATGGGTGGATTGTTGATAAAAATTCAGGCGGAACCAGTATAAAGAACTCATTCGTATTCTCAAACCCCAATAACATTAAATTTTCTGATTGGGCGAGCAACACAAACAATAAAGTTGTCAATAATACGGTTGTTGGCGGGGCGACTGACGGTATTTTCATTGTCGCCTCAATGCCCGCGGCAGTAATACGGAATAATGTCATTGCGTATAATGCCCAAGATGGGTTGGATGATGATAGCGGAGCTACTTCGGAGACATACAATTATTTCTATGGCAATGGGGAGAACATAGATGGAGGCGGCGCCATAGGCACTGGGTCTCTTTCCGTCACCGACCCCGGGTTTTACAGCGAGGTGTCTGCTGTTGTGCTTGCCGCCGGGGCAACCACGACTACGGTTGATGTAACCGGCACGCAGGCGTGGACGGAAAACCAGTGGGTTGGAGCGGGGCTGACATTCACCGGCGGGAGTTGCAACATCGCGGCAAACACCTGGTTTGGGATTACATCAAATTCCAAAGAGATGCTGTTTTTCGCTCCAGCCGCATCAGCCGTGCCAAACACAAGTTGTACAGGAGTAATTACAAACTTCTACATCGCAAACACCACCTCCGCGACCACGCCCTTAGGCCAAGGCGCACGCCACGACGGCGCAACCGAGCCCGGCACCGTAAACATGGGCGCGCGGCTGGGGTATGTATTAAATGACGACCAAGCAAGCGCCGACATCAAGCACAATTGGTTACAAGACGCCCACGACCACGCGAATGTAAACGCCGGAGATACGATCACAACTTACACGGTAAACGAGGTTTCAGACACGCTCGGCTCAACCCTTACCGACAACGGGCCCTATCTTACTCTTGACGCCGCAACCTCAACAACCATTGCCGCGGCAGACGATTACATCGGCTTTTATATGTACATGACCTCTGGAACAAACAGAGGAAAGTATTATCTGATAATTGATTCCACGACAGGTACCCCCGACACAATCTCCATCGCCGCGACCGACGGCACCTCGCTTAACACGACCGGCTTCAACCCCGGCGATGGGTTTACGATTGTGGATCGGGTGTATGCGAGGGATTCTGGCGAGTCAACAAACTGTACCGGAACCGAGAATTTATGTCTTTCAAAAGCAGGCAACTCAAACGGCACTGCGCCTATTACATGGACTACTTCTGGCGCTGTGGTTATTGATTCTGCCGGAGTGCGAAGTTACAGCATAGATATTGCCGGCGCGGACTACAATATAGTAAACGGTTTTACGGTTATCGGCGGACTTTTAGACGGCATTCGGCTTACGAATGTAAACAACAGCAGGTATGCTAATTTAACCGTTGCGAGAAATACTGGAATGGGCATTAACGACGGCGCGGGCAATCAAGATAATTTATTTGAAACAAACACGGTATTTTCAAACACAAGCCATGGAATAGGCGGTATCAATCAATCTTTTGTAAACGGCAATACGGTGTACGGAAACTCTGGACGGGGGATTGATGTAAGTGGGACGAGCGCGGTGTATAATAATAATCTTTACGCAAACGCGGATAGCGTATTTATGGCCGGCGCGGACAACACGATTCGCGGAAATAAGATTTTGCGAGACACGCAAAGCGGAATAGTTTTTTCAGGGAGCGCAACATCAAGCGCTATTACGAATAACCTTTTGCTTGCTAATACCACAAACGGAATTGCCGCAAGTTCGTATTCCGGAAGCAATAATGCTATTCGCAATAATATCATCACCAATACCGGTACGGGCATCAATCTATCCCTTCACGCGACCGATGTTTCTAATTTTAATTATTTTTACAGTAATACAACGAATGTTGTCGGCGGTGAAGGGGCGCAATCACTTCCCGCAAGCGGCGGGGCTGGAGGAACTGATCCGAATTATAGTTTTGATGTTTCCGCGACAAATGTTACCGCGGGGTCAACCGGTGAGATAGATTTAACAGGCACTCAAAACTGGACTGCCAATCAATGGGCAGGGTATGGTTTAACTTTTATTGACGGCACGAGCGTGTGCGATTCAGATGTCAAAAATAAATGGTTTGGCATTACCGCAAACGGAGCCGAATGGATTGCGTACTCGCCAACGCCTGCTGATGCTTCCACCATTACTAATTGCGCGGCAAAGATTACTAATTTTGCGCTTCCTTCCGTCTCTACCACCACGCCTTTGGGGGGCGGGGCAAACCATGCGGGCACAGCGGCGAAAGTGAATATGGGGACGCGGCTTGAGTATGTTGAGAACAGCGACGGCACGCGAAATAACGGAATTCAAAACGCCAATGACGCGGGCGCGACAGGCGCGGGAGACACCTTAACCGTGTACGCGGTTGACGAAGTAACAAGCGGCACGGTTTTTTCCGCCGCGGACAGCGGGCCTTATGTTACCCTTACGCTCTCAACAGACAGCATCGCCGCAAACGATGACTATATCGGCATGTATATGTATATGACGAGCGGCACAAATGCGAGCAAGTACTATCTGATCATTGATTCGGCAACAGTTGCAGGACCAGCCGACACAATCGCAATTAACACTTCTGCAACTACCGGCTTTGCCGCAAGCGATACGTTTAATATAATAGACCGCGTGTACAGCACAACCGGCTATACGTCTGGCGCCACAACAGCAAACGCGCGTTTCACCAAAGACGGCTCATCTGGAAGCCCAATCACATGGAATGCGGTTGCAAGTAACACAGTTTTGATAGACGCATCAGGGAAGACATACGGTTTTTACGGCGATACAGACGGTACAAACGGGCTAAAATATAACAATTTTCAGACCGCCGGCACATTCACTTTCTTAAACGTCTCAAACGGCGCGAACCTGTATCAAGGCGGATTTGGGTTTAATACCACGAGCGTTGTTCACGATCACATTAACTGGGGAGGCGCAACTGACGCAAGCACTATTTTTACAGGCCAGTATATTTCAAAAATAATTGATATGACGCAGGCGGATCCGGTGTATGGAAATTTGGTGTGGACGCAGAACGCAACAGCCGGCACGAGCGACGTTGTTATGCATACAAGAAGTACGGACACCGCAAACGGAAGCGACATCGGCACAAAAACGTTTGTAGGTCCTGACGGAACCGCAAACACTTCGTATTCCACCGAAACCGGCGAGGCCATCGCGGATGCGCATAACACGCATCAATATTTCCAGTATCGCGCCACACTCACCACAACCTCAAGCAATACGCTTCCGGAACTCACCTCGACAAGCGTGAGCCAGGAAGCAGAATTAACATCCTCTCCTTTTAACACGCAGGCCGCGGAAACATTGTTTAACGATGTTGTCTGGACAGAATCCGACGGCGCAAGCGGCACCATTCCATCCGGCACAGACGTTCGCATTCAGGTTCGTAGCGCGCCGGATTCAAGCGGGGCCCCTGGCACATGGACATCGTGGTGCGGGCCAAACGACGGAGTCTCGGGAAGCTGTACTTCAACAACTTACTTTACGGACTCAACCGGCGCGACCGAGGCACTTGACGATATTTTGATTGACGCGACAAGCGATCAGTGGATTCAGTATAAAATTTTATTTATCCAGCCCTCAACAAATAAGCCATATTTGAATGATATTACCTTGCAATACGTTGTAAACACCGCTCCAACGGTCAGTGTTACGTCCGCCTCGCAAGGATCGGACGGCGTCGTAACGGTTGCGTATTCGCTTTCTGACTCGGAAGAGCAGGGAGAGGACGGAGCCGTTGTTGCGGGGCTGTACTATGAACGCGCTGTTACAATCGCAGAGGATTTGGATATTTCGGAAACCGATATTGATGTATCAAGCGCATCAACGCTTCCCGCAAGCGGGACGATTTTGGTTGACAATGAAATTATTTCTTACACCGGAAAGAGCGGAAATACGCTCACAGGCGGCACACGCGCCGCAGAGTCGTCAAAGGCGGCTGTCCACTCAAACGGAGCGAACGTGTGGGTGAAGGCGGTAACGGTTTCTGGAAACGTTGGCACAATTACCGGCGTTAACGGAACTCCTTCAGCGAAAAGTGTGACATGGACCGCGAATACCGATATAGACGGCGTGTACGATGCGACGTTTTCAATCCGCGTTGCCGGAAACGACGGAAACGCGGCAAATCAAGTTGGATACGCAACGTCCTCTGATTTCGTGCTGGATACAAAGGATCCGATTGTTGATACGTTCACGGTTGACGCAAGCGCAAATTCCGGCTCAACTGATGTTACCGCAACGCTTACCATTACAAAAACCGATGATTCAACCGCGACTATGAGCATTGCAAATGATTCAGGGTCAGTCGGGACAACGTACAGCGCCTTTGCGTCTCCGACCACCTGGTCGCTTGACACAATAACAAGTACGCAAAAAACAGTGTATCTTAAACTCAAAGACGCGAAAGGCAATACATCTACGACCGCAAGCGCGAAAACTCCGGTAACGCCCACTAGTTTGAGTGTTGTTGATACCTCAAACGTCGGCACCGGCGACTATCGTCTGTTCCTCTCGTGGAAAAAAGCCGAAGCGACTGACGTTCCGGCGTTTTCTTCATACAAAGTGTACCGCAAAACCGGAAGCGGCGGCGCTTATTCCGGCTCCGGCGTTTTTACGCTTGTGTCAACAATCAGCGCTATTAACACAAACTACTTTATCAATACAAACATTGACGGGACCAATCCGATTACGCAAGATACGCAATACGATTATTTTGTGATAACGCAATCCACTGACGGAAACATTTCATACAGGTCAGGCGGCATCTGCGGTATACCAAACGGAGCGGCCGATTGCGCTGAAGGAGGCGGAGGCGACGACACAACAGCTCCGACTATCATATTTACAGAAACGAGCGGAGAAGGAACGCCATCTAATTCGCGCGTTACAATTACCTTCCAGACTTATGATTTGCCCGCGGCGCCAGGCACAATTCGCGACGCGAAAATTGATTACGGCACATCAAGCGGCGTGTTTACGCTTTCGCAGGGCATCCCGACAGCAACCAGCGGCACAAGCGCGTCCGCCCCGGCAACGCGTGCCGTTACTCTTGAAGGGCTCTCCGGAAGCACGACGTATTATTACCGTATCAACGCGCGAGACGCCGCGGGAAATATCGGAACAGACGACAACAGCGGAGCCGGCTATACGTTTACAACAACAAACGAGCCCGGATCAATCATTTCAAATGTGCAGTCAATTCTTATTAATTCCACAACGATTAAAATTACATGGACAACAGACAAAGTCGCAAGTTCGCAGGTTGTATACGCGACAAACTCCGGGCTTACCGGATCAACTAGTTTTCCGGTTTCCCCGAGCGATTCAGACACCAATCATGAAGTGCAGATTACTGGCTTGACGGCCGGGACAACGTATTATTATAAAGCGAGGTCGGTTGACGCAAACAACAACACCAGCGACAGCGCGGTGTACAGTTTCACAACAGCGGACACGGCGGCGCCTGCAATATCTCAAGTTGCCGCAACAAACGTTACCCACAGTTCCGCGACCATTACCTTTACCACAGACGAAGTAGCCTCGTCTTCGGTGAATTATGGGACAAGCGTGAGTTACGGGCAGACATCGTCCAATGGAAATTTTAACACGACTCATGTGTTTAACATCACCGGCCTTTCGCCCGAGACAGTTTATTATTATAAAGTAAACGCGACAGATGCTTTAAGTAATGCGGCAACAAACGACAACAGCGGAGCCGGCTACACGTTTACAACAGTTTCTGCGCCAAACGCGGTGATCAGTAATGTCCTCGCGACAACTGTTTCAACAACCGCCGTTAACATCACGTGGAGTACAACGATAGCCGCGACAAGCCAAGTTGAATACGGCACATCAAGCGTTTTAACAGGCTCAACAAATCAGCCGGCGTCCCCAATCAATTCCGCGACAAGCCATACGATTAGTTTGTCCGGGCTTGCGGAGGCGACGCGATATTATTACCGCGCCATTTCAGGTTCAAACCAGTCGCCGATCTATAACTTTTTAACAGGCGACACAACAGCGCCGGCAATTTCAAACATAAGTTCCGTGTACAACGACAAAACCGCAGTCATCTCATGGATCACGAGCGAATCTGCGACAAGCCAAGTTGAATACGGAATAACAGACGCTTATGGCTCGTCAACCGCGCTTGACAGTTTGCTCACAGCGTCTCACGCGGTTACGCTCATTTCTCTCACTCCGGCGACAACATATTATTATCGCGTAAAAAGTCAGGACGGTTTGCAGAACGCCTCTGTAAGCGCCGTTCAGTCCTTCACCACAAACGCTGGAGTGAACGCCGGGACGACATCTGAAGACGCCGCGGCTCCGACAATCACCAATATCACGACACTTATGAGCGACGTTTCGGCGATCGTATCATGGACGACAAATAAAGACACGACAACACAGGTTGAATATGGCGCGTCAAATGCTTATGGGACTAGTTCAGCTTTGCAGGTCGCAAGCACAAAAGATCACATTGCGCGCCTCGCTGATCTCGTTCCCTCAACAACCTATCACTTCCGCGTGAAGAGTCAGGATTCAATCGGGAATTTGGCGATGAGCGCTGATCAAACCTTCACCACGAACGCCGGCAAATTTAAGTACGAAACACAAACAACCGGCGGAGGAGGATCAGCGACGATCATTATTGACAAGCGCGATTCAACGCCGGCCGCGATCACAAATTTTTCAATCACAGACGTCGGGGAAGATGGCGCGAGTTTTAGCTGGGGCACAAACGAACCGTCCGTAACTCTTGTCGGGTACGGCAAGAAATCAATCAACGATGTTGCAGGCAAAAAAGAATCTATTGAGAGCCCGGTTACGAGCCATACTCTTCAACTAACACAGCTTTCCTCTGGAACAGAGTATCGCGTTCAGCCTTTTGCGATTGATGCCGGAGGAAACGTTACCCAGGGCGCAATTCTCACATTCGCGACAAAAGGAGAAAAATCGCCCGAAGTTATTGAAGAGGAAAAGAAAGAGGAGGAAGAAAAAGCGGAAGAAGAAAAGCCGATAGACATTATTGAAGAAGAAACAATCTCTGAAGAAGCTAAAGTTCTTCTGGCTGAAGAGTTTGACAAGTTCATCAAAAAACTTGAGGTGTATCTCGGCCCGCCTATTATTGTCGGCATCACAGTTTCAGACATCACAGACTCGTCAGTGGTTATAAGCTGGAAAACAACAGTTCCATCCGCGTCAATTCTTGATTACGGCGCAAAAGAAACATACGGAGAATTGGTGCGGCTTTTGCAATTTGATCAGGTGCACAAAGTTGAGCTCAAGGGTTTGCAAGAGAATACAGTGTATCATTACCGGATTAAAGGCGTTACCGAAAGCGGGCAACTAGTGGCAACGCAGGATTTGGTTTTCAAAACCAACGAGATCGGCAAAATTGCAAATTTTTCAGTCAATGATATTCAGGAACACTCTGTTATCGTGAGCTGGAAGAGCAATGTGCCGATTACAAGCGAGGTGGAATTCGGCGTTGTCGGAGAAGACGCGCTTGAAAGGCAGGGCAAAGATTCTCTTGCGGGGACGCACAAACTGCTTATAACAGGGCTTAAGGAGAAAACTAGATATCGGATACGCGTTGTTTCGCGCGATGCGGGAGCGCAACTTATAAGTAACGACTTTGTTGAATTTACAACTTCAATTGACGATCGCCCGCCGGTTATTTCGGAACTTGAAGCTGAAGGATTGCTTACAAAGCGCGACAGCGTGCGCGTGATTGTCTTCTGGCAGACAGACGAGCCCGGCACGAGCCAGGTGTTTTATGAAGTCGGCGTAGAGCGTGGACGCGAACTTAAACAACAAACCGTAAAAGACGAAAATTTCACCTCCGATCACACTGTTCTTATCAATGATTTTCAGTCCGGCGCATTATATCAGATTCGCGCGCAGTCTCTTGACCGCACCGGAAATGTCGGAATATCCGAGGATTACACAATCATCACGCCGAAAAAAGAAGAGAACATAATAGATATTATCGTATCGGAATTTCAGGATGCATTCGGATTTTTAAAAAGATAAAATATGAAAAAATATCTCATTGAAAGCCTTGCAAAAAAATACGATCGCGCCATTATGCGCATTAAAAAAATGGAAGCGAGCCTTCAGAGCGCAGAAAATAAAAACGCCGCAGGTTTTGCGTTCCGCCTTCTTCGCGAGCGCATAAAAGAGAACATGCTGGAATTTTTGATTGTCATTTTCGCGGATTCATCCGAAAGTTTCATAATACTAAAAAAGCGCGATGAATTTGCCGTGTGCGATGTTTCTTATGTTGAGTATCGTTTGTACAGTCGCAAAATGAAACTTCTTTCCCTTGGCGGTATGTCGTCAGTCTTGTTTGCCACTCTTATTGTGAGTTTTATCGTAAGTTTCATCATGCCGAATTTTCAGGCACTCGCCGCAACTTTCAGCTGGTCGCAGACGAACTGGAACGGTAGCACGGACGGCGGCGTGTATCCTACTCACGCGGACAACCGAACCAACTGGACCAAATACAGTTCCAAAAATATTACTGTTGACGCGTCTCAAAATGGGGTTCTCACAACAAGCGACAGCGTAGTTATTGTCGGGCAGACCGACTCGGATTTTAATGCCGGAACAGTTGGATCGTTTACAGAGGTTGTAACCGGGCAAAATAAGGTGCGCTTAAAAATAGCGCAATAGAATATCATATTATGACCCCATGGATCCGATTATTAAAATCGAAAATGTCAATGTTGTTTACAATGCCGGAGAAGGCGCAAAAGAGATGGGCGCGCTTTCTGATATCACGATTGATATTTATCCGAAAGAGTATGTCGTATTTTTTGGCCCCTCCGGTTGCGGAAAATCAACTCTTCTGAACGTTGTCGCTGGGTTGGAGCGTGTCGCAAGCGGGCGGGTGCTTGTTGCCGGCCGCGATCTCACAACGCTTAAAGATGAGGAAATTGCGATGTATCACCGTCATGAGGTCGGGTTTATATTTCAGGCGTACAACCTTATCGGAACGCTCTCGGTAGTGGAGAATATCGCTCTTCCGCAGATGTTTGACGGAAAATCAAGACGCGAGTGGCTAAAGAGCGCTTACACAATGGCGGAACGTTTTGAAATTTCCGAACATGCAAAAAAACTTCCTCAAGAACTTTCCGGAGGACAGCAACAGAGAGTGGGCATTGCCCGCGCGCTCATTAATAACCCCGCGATCGTTCTCGCGGACGAACCCACAGGAAATTTGGACTCAAAAAATGTCCGTCGCGTGCTTGATATTTTTCAGGATTTGAATTTAAAAGAGGGAAAAACTCTTATTCTCGTAACGCATTCGCCGGAAATGCTCGGGGAAGCTGACCGTATTGTATATCTTAAAGACGGCAAGATCATTGATGAAGTGCAAAACAAGGAGCGCAAACTCTTAAAACCGAAAACTGAAGAAGAAAAAAAACTTGCCAGTTCAGACTCCGCTTTTCCATGGAAACGATTTTTGCGCGACGCGTATGTTCCGGCAAGCGTTAAATCGGAAAAGCTCGCGGAGTTTGTTCTCGGCGTTCCTTCGGAAGAAAAAGTCGCACGTATGGAAGGTTTGATCGAGAAGCGTCTGCAGGGCATTCTGAACTCGCAGGATTTTGTCGCGGCGCTTGACCGCTCTTATTACAGAGGCGGATCAGGGCTTGATAAACGTCGCGCGAAGCATCTCGGTGAGTACACAGAGCACGTGCTTAAAGTCGCGCGAGTAATTCGCCGCATCAGCTCGTTTTCCGAAGAAGAGCAGGTAAATGTCATTACAATTCTTTCCGATAATCTGCTCCAAACTTTGCGGTTATCGCTGAACGAAGATCAGAAAGAGTTGTTGCGTAATCTTCTAAAAGACAGGTTTGCGAACCGCATCGGTCCTAATGAAGTCAAAAAAGTGCTTGACGCGTCTCTTAAAAAAGGAGGGCTTGGGCTACGGAGGCAAACTGCTGTGCGCGTAATGGAGTATATTGAACTTGCGATTCTCATTGCATCAAAAACGCCGGGAGAAAATGGGGAAGTAAAAAAGAACACGAGTATCGCCTCCTCAAAAGCGGAACCGCCTCTCCTGCTTCTCCCTCCTCCATCTCCATGATTTTCTTTAACCTGCTTCACCTCTCAATCCGCAATTTTAAAAATATGAAGCTCCGAAGCATGCTTACCGTGCTTGGCATTGGTATCGGCATAGGAGCTATTTTATTTTTGGTCTCTTTGGGGCAGGGTTTGCAAAGACTTTTAATTGAGCGCATCACAACAGCAGAGGCTCTTCTTACGCTTGATATTCTTCCTCCGGGCGGGGATAAAATAATACTGAATAAGGAGTCTCTTGAACGAATACGCGCGATTCCTGAAGTCGCAGAAATCAGCCCGGTTAAATCAGTAAAAGCGCGGGCGAGTTTTGAGGGCGTAACCGCGGGCATAACCGCGAATTTTGTTGAAGACAATTTTTTTCGCCTCTCCGGTTTAGACAAACAACTTACAAAACAAAAAAGTCAGGCGCGCGATGTCGGCGCTATTATTTTTGAGAATGAAAAGAGCGTCATTATTTCAACAGCTGTCGCAAAACTCCTTTCTATGGATGATCCTATAAATAAAATTATTGATATTAAAATCGCGTCAGAAAACGATCTGCCTGTAACTGTGGAGAGTTTTACGATTGTAGATACAACAAACGACGAACTTTCCAGTCTAGTGTACATTCCGACACGCGCATATCCGCAAGGACAAGATATTGTTTATGACAACATGAAAGTCAGCGTAACCTCAACAGTCGCGCTTGAGCCTGTGCGTGAAACAATTGTTGAAAGCGGATTTTTGGTTTCAGCGCTTTCAGACACGGTTCGTCAGGCAAACCGGGTATTTTCAATTATGAAAATAATTTTGGCGATTTTCGGCATCATCGCGCTTATCGTTGCCGCGATCGGAATGTTCAACACAATGACCATTGCGCTTCTTGAACGCACCAATGAAATCGGCATCATGCGTTCAATCGGGGCATCGCGCAAAGATATATGGGTCATGTTTCTTACTGAAGCGCTGGTTATAGGTTTTTTGGGCGGGGTCTCCGGAGTGGGGGTCGGTGTCGGAGGCGGGGAACTCACAAATGTCGGGCTGAATTTTCTCGCCTCGCGTCTTGGCGGAGAATCGCTGGATGTTTTTTATTATCCAGTATGGTTCATGATCAGTATTGTGTTATTTTCCACTCTTGTCGCTTTAGGCACAGGTTTTTATCCGGCCCAGAGGGCGGCTCATCTTAATCCGCTTGACGCCTTGAGATATAAATAACCGCTATGAATTCATCTGTTTTCAAAACTTTTATCTCTCCTTACCACGCGTTTTCTCTGCACAGCGCGCGGTATCGGCATGTCGTTCCCTACTGCGTTTTCGCCCTTGTCGCGCTTCCTCTCATGTTTCTTTTTTTCCGTTCAATTTCTGTGTATTATATGGGGCATGTCATTGTGTTTATTTTATTTCCGCTTTTTTTGTGGGTATATTTGAATACCGATGAAGTTACCGACATTAAACTTGACGTGATTAAAGTTGTTGTTTTGACTACATTTTATTTTTCGTATCTTCTCGCGCTATCCTGGGTTATGACGCGAGTTATTAAAGCGACGCTCACGTTTGAATATATGCTGATTACGCTCGGGTATATTTTTCTTCTGTTTATCGTCGCCGTAATGATAACAGGCGCGTCTTTTTTTCATCGCTATGCGCAACGCATCATCAGAGCAAAAAATATATAAAGTTTTGTTTGTTGACGATCATAAGCCGTTTTTGGAAATGTATTCCTTGAAATTCAGTCAGTCCGGGTTTGAAACCGCTGTGTGTCAGGATTCGTCAAAAGTATTGGAACTCGCGCGCCAGACGCGTCCGGATATTATTTTTCTGGATCTTGTTATGGGGAAACATGACGGCATTGAAGTGCTGAAACAATTGAAGTCAACTCTTGAGACAAAGTGGATTCCGGTTGTGATGTTTTCAAATATAGACAACGCCGCTGATAGGGATTTGTGCATAAAAAATGGAGCGAGCCATTATCTTGTGAAAATCCGCTTTACCCCTACAGAGCTCGCGGAGTATGCAAGGAAGGTGTTAACTTTAATGTAAATTTTTACGACATTTCAAATGCGAAGACGTATTGCTAAAAAAATTTATGAAGTATACTCTAAAAGAAATCATAAGAAACTAATAAATGGGTTATAAAGAAAAGTTTATGTTTTTTAGTTTCTCTGTTTTTTAGTTTCTAGTTTTTGACATGGACACTCAACAGCAATCAGCAAGCGCGGAAGAAAGCGCATCCCCCGCGGCAAGTTCAGTATACAGCGGACTCATTACTGACCCGCTTGTTAATTCAAGAAAAACACTTTCTATTTCATGGAACGTTTATAAAGGGCAGTGGAAAAGTTATGCCGGGCTCGTTCTTCTTATTTTGGCAAGCATGCTAGTGCCGCTTATGGCATTTATCTTTATCGTTTTCGGAGGCTTATTTTTGAAAAACGCGGCGCCGAATTTTTCTGCGATAATGGGCGGTTTAAGCGCGGTAACTGTTACAATCGGTGTCCTGCTTTTTATTCCGTTTATCATTTGGATCTTACTTCTTGCCTACACCGGAGTGCTCCTCCCGGGATTTGCAGATGAACGCGCTCGAATCGGAACCGTTTTCAAATTCACATGGAGCAAATTTAGATCACTCTTGTGGGTTGCTATCCTTTATAGTTTTATTATTGCGGTCGGAATACTGCTCTTTATAATCCCCGGCATTATTTGGAGCATTTACTATTGCATGGCTTTTTACGCATGCGCTTTTGAAGACAAGCGCGGTATGGATGCGCTCCGAAGAAGCAAGGAACTTGTAAAAGGATATGTGTGGACGATCATGCGCCGATGGGGATTTTGGATGTATTTTGCGCTTCTCTCCGGCATTGTTGGCACAATCCCATTATTTGGCTGGATTTGGAGTATCATCGCTCTTTTCATAATCACGCCGTTTCAGTATGTTTATTATTTCTCGGTATATCTCACGATCCGGGAGCGAAAAAATAAAGGGTTTGCGACAGACGTCGCAACAGGCAGGCAAAAAATGAACACGATTTTGCTTCTTTTTGGTCCAGTGTTTTTATTTACGATTCTTGTAATTATAGGAATAGCATCTAAAACCTCTGATAATTCAAACGCGTTTGAAGAGTTTGAGGATAAAAATATAACCGGAGAAGAGGCGTTATAAATAAAATCTGTGACCTACGACACCATAACAATCGGCACTGCGGCGATTGACGCGTTTTTGCAGATTCGCGATGTTAAAACAAGAACCGACAAACAAACTTTTACACGCGAATACGCATTCCCGCTCGGCGGCAAAGTGCCGATCACGCATTTAGAAGAACATTTTGGAGGAAATGCCGTTAATGCGGCAGTCGGATTTTCGCGGCTTGGCCTCAAAACAGCGATTCTCACATCTCTTGGAACTTCCGCTGTTTCGGAAACGCTTATCACTTATCTCAAGAAGAGGTCTGTCGCAATAGAGTGGATTTCAAAAAGCAAAAAATCCGCGATCAATCGCTCATATATCCTTGACTGGGAAAAAGACCGTTCGGATCGCGTAATTCTCTCCTATCATCAGCCAAAAGATTTCCGCAATCTCCGATTTCCAAAAACGCGCTTTCTCTATCTCACATCGCTCGGGGAATACTTTGAAGAGGTGGCAAGGCAGATACCAAAAACTCCGCGACTCATTTTTAACCCTGGAGGATACGAACTCTCGCTTGGGGCGCATGCGTTGTTGCCGATTTTAGAACGCGCTGAAATTTTAATAGTCAATAAAACAGAAGCCGCGAATCTTCTGAACGTAGAGGAAAAGGCGACTTCTGACCACTTTCTTATCAGCCACATTTCACGGCTTGGCCCTAAAATTGTCGTTGTGACTTCCGGAAAACACGGAGCGTCTGCCGGAGGAAGAGACGGCACAGTGCTTTTTGAACGCTCAATTCCGCCGGATGATCTCCAGGAGGTGACAGGCGCCGGCGACGCGTTTGCTGTCGGATTCACTTCTGCTTATTTCTATGGAAAAAAATTGACTGAATGTCTCCGATGGGGCGCATTAAACGCCACTGCCTGTATTCAAAAAATCGGCGCGCAAAACGGACTCTTGACCATTGGAGCATTAAGGAAAAGATATAAAATGGAGTATGGGGAAAATTGACATAAAAACTACGCGCGTAAAATCCACTCCCTTTTCAACCGCGCAAACTCCCTGTCTTTAAGGCTCGCGCGAATTTCCTCCATCACCTTCAACATAAAACGCAAATTATGAATTGTTGCGAGGCGAAACGCCGTCATCTCATCCGCTTTGAAAAGATGACGCAGATAAGCGCGTGTATACGTAACGCACACGCGACAATCGCACCAGTCGCACACGCGCGAAAAATCGTCTTTGTATCGCGCGTTCATGAGATTAATGCGGTGTCCGCGCTTTGATCCGGCGCCTTTGGAATAGAGAAGCCCGTGGCGCGCAATGCGCGCTGGCGCAACGCAATCAAACATATCAACGCCGCGTTCTATGACTGTAAAAAAATCAGCCGGCGAAAACCCGACGCCCATCGCGTAGATGGGTTTTTCTTTTGGAATCTGCGGCGCGAGATATTCCAAAATTTCCGCGGTTCGCTTCATATTATATCCGATTGACTCTCCGCCGATCGCAACGCCGTCAAAATTCATAGAACTGATAATCCGCGCGCTTTTTTTTCGCAATGTTTTGAATCTTCCACCTTGAATTATGCCGAATAAAAGTTGACGATTTGTAATTTGTGATTTGTAATTTGACATTGCGGCAATACAACGTTCTGCCCACTTATGCGTCCTATCCATCGCCTCCTTTGTATATGAATATGAGCTAGCCTCATCGCTTGCCTCATCAAACGCCATAATAATATCAGCTCCTAAATCATGCTGAATTTGCACGGCGATCTCCGGAGTAAAACGATGCGCGTTGCCGTCAAGATGGGATACAAACGTGGCGCCGTCATCGTCAATTTTACATAGTGAATTTTTACGCGCGCCTTTGCCAAGGCTCCACACCTGAAACCCGCCGCTGTCGGTTAAAATCGGGCGAGCCCAATTCATGAATTTATGCAAACCGCCGGCGCGTTTAATAATCGGCACAGCGCCGCGAAGATATAAGTGATAGGTATTTGCGAGGATAATCGGAGCTCCGATTGAACGCGCATCATCAGAGTCAAGCCCTCCCTTAAACACTGCTTGAGTTGCAACAGGCATAAAAACAGGCGTCTCTATGACGCCGTGATCGGTGCGCAAATATGCAAGACGCGCGCGGGCGCTTAAATCTTCTTGTATGATTTGGAAATTAGACATTGAATCTCTGTCATTTCACATATTCCGTCTCTCTCCAATTCCTTCCCGCTTTTGCGGAAACTTTTAACGGCACTTTCAATGTAACAGCGTTCTCCATTTCTGTTTTAATGATACGCGCCCATTCTGTAACAACATTTTCCCGCGCTTCAAACACCAATTCATCATGCACCTGTAAAAGCATTTTAATATCACTGCTTGATTTCCGCTTCTTGATTTCCGCTTCTATTTTTATCATCGCAAGTTTCGTAATATCAGCGGCAGTTCCCTGCACAGGCATGTTGATAGCCGCTCGTTCAGATACAGAGCGCAAAAGAGGAGAGCTGGAATTTATGTCTCCCAAATAACGCCTTCTTCCGTAGAGCGTTTCCACAAATCCCAGCTTTCTCGCTGACTCAATCACTTCCCGCAAAAATAAAAATACCCGCGGGTATAACGCGCGATAGCGGTCAATAAAATTTTGGGCTTCCTCAAAACTTAGTGAGAGCCGCTCTTTGAGTCCGCGTGGACCGAGCCCGTATAATACGCCAAAATTTGCCTCTTTTGCGCTCCTTCGTTCATCTGCGGTCACCTCGCTCTCTTTTTTATTAAAAAGCCGCGCGGCAGTTCTCGTATGCACATCTTTGTCATCAATAAAGGTTTGAATAAGATGCTCGTCTCCTGCCAAATGCGCTACTATGCGAAGTTCAAGTTGAGAATAATCAAGCGATAACAGGCGATACCCGTCTGCGGCGACAAACGCGCGGCGGATTTCGCGCCCGATATCGGTTTTAACAGGGATATTCTGCATGTTCGGTTCCGAAGAAGAGAGCCGTCCGGTTGCGGCGATCGTCTGATTAAAACTTGTGTGAATACGGCCTGTTTCTGGGTGAACTAAAAGTGGCAGAGATTTAATGTAAGTTGAATTCAGTTTTGTAAGTTCGCGATATTCAAAAATCGGTTCAATGATTTTGTGCGCGCCTCGCAATTTTTCAAGTTCAGTCGCGGCTGTTGAAACGCCTGTTTTCACCTTGCGAATGCCTTTGGTCTGAATTAGCAATTTGCTGAAGAGCACATCTTTCAATTGTTGCGGTGAGTTGATATTAAACACGCACCCCGCAAGCGAATAAATCTCCTGTTCAATTTTTTTTATTCTCATCGCAACCTTTTCCCCTAGCTCTTTCAGTACTGCCGTGTCTATTTGAATGCCTGTCCGTTCCATCTCCTCTAAAATCGGAACGAGCGGCATTTCAATTGAGTAAAACACATCTGTCAGGTTTTTTTTCTTGATTTCGGAAGACAGTTTTTCGTACAGCCTGAATGTATAGCATATCTCATTCCGCATGCGGATTCCGAAATGATCAAAAATGAGCGCATCAAACCTGTACTGACGCGCGCCCGGGTTTAAAATGTATGCGGCGATCATGGTGTCAAAGTACGCGCCTCGCATAGAGATGCCAGCGTTTTTCAGCGCGGCAATGTCAGATTTTATATTATGGCCAATTTTTTTTACTTTTGGATTTTCAAGGATCGGTTTTATAAACGATACGAAGAGAGCCGGAATGTAGTATGCCTTTTTTGTATTAAACGATAGACCCACGCCCGCTAGTTTCGTTGTAATTGAGTCAGGAGAACCGGTTTCAGTATCAACAGCTATAACAGTTTCTTCAGAAACCTCGCGCGCGAATTTTTTCGCTTCGTCCGCGGTTTTGATATGAACATAAGAAATTTCTTCGTCAACAGTAGTTTGAGCTCCGGAAACGTGATAAGAATCCTCAATTTTCTGAAGAGGAAAAGAAAGCGAGCGAAAAGCGTATTTTTGAAATACAGACATCACTTCATCAGGCTTGAAACGCGGGAAAGCCGCCTCGTCAAAAGAAAATCGCAACTCCACGCAATTATCAATTTGCGCAAGTTTTTTTGAAAGCGCCACAGCATCGCGCGATTCTTTCACTTTTTCAAGGACTGCCTCTTTGATTCCGAATTTCTGGAGAATATCCGCCTCTCCTGTTTGGTCCAGTTGTTTATATAGAGCATCAATTGAACCAAACGCTCTCATAAGATCAATCGCGGTTTTCTCCCCGATTCCGCGCGCGCCAGGAATGTTGTCGGACGGATCGCCGCGAAGAGCCTTAAAATCCACGAGCTGTTCCGGAAAAAGTCCGCCGTAGCGTTCCCGAACTTCTTTAGGTCCGTAGACGACTGTTTTTGTAACTCCTTTTTTTAATGTGTACACAGAAGTCGCAGAATCCACAAGCTGAAGCGTATCCATATCTCCTGTAACAATAATATTTTTTGTTTCTTTATTCTTAACTCTTGATTCTTTAACAAGCGTGCCTATCAAATCATCAGCCTCAACGCCGGTCTTTTGAAAATACGGAATGTTGAATGCGTCCAGCAGCTCCTGAATAATCGGAATCTGATCATACAATTCCCGCGGCTTTTTCTCCCTGTGCGCTTTATACTCTTTGTAAAGTTTATCGCGGAACGTCTTGCCTTTTGAATCAAAACAGACTGCGATTGCGGAGGGTTTGATCTCGCGTATGGCTTTCAAAAAAATCATCATGAATCCATACGCCGCGTTTGTAACAACTCCGTTTGGGGCTTTCATTGTTTGTGGGATGGCGTGCCACGCCCGATGAAGAAGCGCGTTGCCGTCAATAATCATAAATTTTTCGCTTGTTTGACTCATAGCGAGGGTATGATACCATTCAGGAGTCGTAAAAACAAGCGGCGCGGCCCCCGTAGTTAAATGGATATAACGCTAGCCTTCTAAGCTGGAGTTGCAGGTTCGATTCCTGCCGGGGGCACCAAAATCTGACTTTGTTCGGAGTTGATACAAAGGTTGTTTCAAAAATAATCGAGTTGATGATGTTTCCGGACGCGCAGATGAAAGTATTAAAAAGGAGGACATGGAGAAGTGGATGGCTGAAAATAAGGCAAGGTTTGAAGCTGTCTAAATAAAATTTATGACATCCTTTCTGGTGTCTCTATTGTACCAAGCTCGCACCTATTTCCAAAACAAATGATTCGGAGAAAGTCCCACGCACTGGCGAGTACGCCCGCAACCCCGAAAAAAACACTCCTTGCATTTCTGATTTGGCGGGGGTGAATTTTTTCTTGAAAAAGGAAATGGTGTTTTTATTTCGGGGTTCTGCCCAAGAAGTTTCTGGGCAGTGCGTGGGGCTTCAATACGGACTCGGCTGATTTCCCGCCCGCGAGGAGCGAGGTCTCTGGGAGGAATGCGGGCGGGTTTCGGATTGGGGGTTTTCGCCGCCGAATTTCGTGCCAGTAAAACTGGCGCATCGCCACTTAAAAACACAATTTTTCAAAAAAACGGACCTAGTATTTTCGACTCAGTGTGTAAAAAATTACACCAGTCAAAATAGAAAAGAGTCCGAATAAGAGCGTGAGACCGGCGAATGCATACGCAAAAATTCCAAGATTTAGAGCCGTTATGAGCGTGGTTGCTGTAATCCAAATATCACGCGCAGTATTCGCTGTCATCACAGCCTTGCCTTCTTCGTCTAAAATCTGCTTGCCGGTCTC
>Ga0209211_10000099_pt1 | contig 188133 bp, 148 predicted proteins | sample RifGroA2_FD_183992 | JGI IMG/M metagenome (GOLD analysis project Ga0209211, IMG submission 183992) | Groundwater microbial communities from Rifle, Colorado, USA - Groundwater A2 (SPAdes) (version 2) | ecosystem: Environmental > Aquatic > Deep subsurface > Groundwater | place: Rifle, Colorado...
CCACCCGCCGTGATTATAAATCATACGAAATAATGGTAGGTTTCTCATTTAACCCTTTCCAATTGTTTGTTGATAGAAAAATAGACGAAGATGAGCGAAAATAATATCGTACTAAATCCCACGCAGAAATTTTATATAAGACTAATATATATCAATGCATTTATAACTGGGGCCGTGGTAATGGCAATGGAGATGACAGGAAGCCGTTTTTTAACACCTTTCTTTGGAAGCTCCGTTTATACATGGGCTTCGATAATATCGATGGTGCTTTTGTCTTTATCTGCAGGATATTTTATAGGTGGTTACTGGGCTGAAAGAAAACCGTATTCTTTTTACCCCGGATATTTCATATACATTGCAGCTATCCTGATTTTATTTATCCCGGTGTACTATGTACAGCTGTTTAATTATTTATATGAAATTATACCAGATGCAAAAACTGGAGGGTTTGTAGGAGCGTTAATAACCCTTTTTTTGCCCCTCCTCATGCTTGGAATGTATTCGCCTTACTCGGTTAAGTTAGGATCTGTTGACTCTGTTAAAGTAGGTAAAATATCAGGGAATCTTTATGCTATTTCAACTATAGGAAGTATTGTTGGAACTTTAGGCGTTACATTTATTCTTATTCCGCTTATCGGACTGAAAACTATTACTGTTTCTTTATCTGTTACATGTGCATTAAGTGGAATGTCTTTAATATTTTTTCAACCTGTAGAAAGCAATGAATTAAAACCGAATAGCAAGAAAAGTAAAAACCAGGTATGGCTACTCCTGTTTATATATATAACCTTGCTAATGCTGGTTTTGTTCTGGAACGATATTTTTAATTCTGCTGATACAAAGAATAAATCTACAAGCACAATTCTCGAAGAAGTGGAGTCGGAGTACAACCATATATTAATAAAACAGAAGGGCGAATATATAACCATGGGTTTTTATCATTACGGGGCTAATCACCTGGAGTCATCGATCAACACTTTAAACGAAAATGAATTGCCGCTGAGTTATGCCCAAATTATGCCTGTTGCACTTTTATATAATGATAAAGCAAAAAATCTGTTAATGATTGGCCTGGGTGGAGGAGCTGTTACAAGATACATCCAAAACTATATAAAAAATATTGATATAACCGGGGTTGAACTTGATGAAAAAGTAATTGATCTTGCTAAAAAATACTTTGGATTAGTAGAAAAGGAAAATTATAAAGTCATTATTGAAGATGGCAGAATTTTTTTACACCGATCAAAAAACAGTTATGATATTATTATGCTCGATGCTTACAAGGGAGGATATATCCCTTTTCATCTTTGTACCCAGGAGTTTTATCAAATGGTTGAGCAACACATGAATAAAAATGGATGCGTTGTTTTAAACATTCATCGTGGTTCAAAACTTTTTAACAGAACAATTCAGACTTTAGGAACAGTGTTTGACAATGTTGAGCTTTATGGTTCAAAAACCAAAGGGAATGCCATTGCTGTTGCATACAACGGAACTTTAAAATCATCAGACGAACTTAATATGATTGCAGACTCACTACAGAATCGATATAATTTTTATCACAACCTAAATGAACTCCCTGAATTGAAATTTAATAATGTAGTTGGCCAAAAACAAAAAATACTTACCGACGATTTTGCTCCAATCAACTTCCTGAATGCTATACAGGAGCATAATGAAAAAATTGAAGAATCCGTTCAGTAAAAATACTCAGTTAACAACACGATGGTTGTTAATAAAAATTGTATTAAAGTAAATAAAAAATTTGCTAATTAGTTGGAAATAAGAATTAATGTTTATAAAATTGGTTCTTATTTTAAAAAGGGGATGTCGAAATTAAGTCCATTTTACGATTCAGATATCATGCCTTCACCCTTTAGCGGGCATAAAATTCTTGTTGTTGACGACGATGATGTCAGTTATTTTTTAATAAATGAAATATTCGCTTCATATAATCTTGAAATGATTCGTGCGTATAATGGTTTTGAAGCCATGGAATATTTTAAATACGAAAGAAATCCTGTTGACCTGGTACTTATGGATATCCGAATGCCTGAAATGAATGGATACGAAGCTACACGAAGGATAAAAGTTATTAACCCATCAATGCCCGTTATAGCATTAACAGCTTATGCTCATACACAAGGCAGAATTGATTGTTTAAATGCCGGTTGCGACGAGTTTGTTTCAAAGCCTTTCGATATCAATTCACTACTAAAAATTGTTGAAAAACATTTGTCGTGATAATTAATCTGATGTATTAATGTAATCTATATAAATTAGGTACAACCTTGACAAAGAGATACCCTACTGACTAATTTATGGATTAAAAAGATAGAATATTGACTCGAATACAACTCAAAAAACAGAAACAACTAATGGATACCAAATGGAAAGATTTATATAAGATAGGCGGGATTTCATTCATTATTACTACTGTATTAATACTATTTGCAATTATTGCATTCTTTATTTGGCCTTATAGTCCATCCGAAAACACTACAGCAGATATACTTACAACACTAGATAATGATATATGGAAAGGTCTGTTTTCACTAGATTTGATAATGTTAATTACTATGCTTGTTAATATATTTCCACTATTAGCCTTATATGTGTCATTAAAAAACGTTAATGAATCATATGCATTAATTGCGTTTGTGTTAGCATTGATTGGAGTTGCGACTATAATACCAGCAAGGCCGTTGCAGGAAATGGTTATTTTAAGTGAAAAATACGCACAAGCAAAAACGGAGATAGAGAGAAACATATATTTAGCATCAGGCGAAACATATTTAGCCTTATTTGATGGTACAGCTTGGCTCGTTCAAACTGTATTACTTATGCTATCAGGCTTGATAAATGCACTATTAATGCTTAAAAGTAAGATGTTTAGCAAAACAACTGCATGGATTGGAATAATTGCAGCAGCATTAGGATTCGGATTTTTTATCCCCAAAATAGGTGTCGGATTTTTATTTTTAAATACAATTTTAACAATACCTTTTTACATTCTTATTGCTCTTGTATTCATAAAAATTGGTTGGCACAATAAGATTAACATTGAAACAAATTAAATAAAGAAACACCCAACACAGGCTCATACATAAGGGTTTCTATACCAATTGCACAGGCAAGGTTTAGGTGAGACATGTCATGCAATCCTTTCCGGCGCATAACATCAAAAAATGCAACCAGTTTTCTGGTTGCATTTTTTTTATAAAATAATGAATAACAGAGTTTGCTATGATTTAATATTAGGTATATCCAAACCATATCCTTTTTTCTTATCTACCATTTTAAGGCCAATGCTAAGTAGAATTGCCAGAGCGCCAAAGCCTGCGAAAATAAGCTCAGGTACAGTGTAATCATATTTAGCACCTGCGACTTTAGCTGCAACCAATTCAGAAACACCCGGGTTTGCAGCAGATATTGACCAGCCAATAAGTACAGGAACTAACATTAAACCAATATTTTGAATCCAGAAAATACTTCCATAAGCAGAACCCAGGTATCTTTCATCAACAATTTTTGGTACCGAAGGCCACATAGATGCAGGTACAAGCGAAAATGCTGTTCCCAGTATTACAATTGTTCCAATTGCAATAGGTACATTGAATATTTCAGAAGGAACCAATGCAAAAATTAAATGCGAAATTGTAAGTAAAATAGCACCATACAACATCATTGTTGCACCAAGTCCTTTTTTATCAAGGAAAAATCCGATAAATGGAGTTAAAACCATTGCTCCTATTGGGAAATATGAGAAATAAGCAGCTGCAGTTTTAATATCAACATTTAGTTTTGAAGCTAACATATCGGTAGCAAATTTCTGGAAAGGGAATACTGCAGAATAGAACAATACACAAAGGCCTGCAATTGCCAGGAAGCCTGGGTTTGTAAATATTTTTTTAAGATCGCTTACTTTAAACTCGTCTTCAGGAGATGTAAGGATATCTTTTGCTCCTGTTTGTTTATCCAGTTTAGCATCCATAAAAGTATATATGAGGAAAGTTAGGAAACCAATACACAAGAATGCTAATCCCCAGAATACTGAATTTGATGGGCCACCATTTTCAGCAAAAATAGGAGTTAAACGGAAAACAGCAAATACACCTAGTCGGGCAACTGCCATTTCAAGGCCCATGGCTAAAGCCATTTCTCTGCCTTTAAACCATTTAACAATAGTTTTTGAAACTGTTATACCTGCCATTTCAACACCAACACCAAAAATTGAGAATCCGACAAAGGCAAGTTTTGCTGTAGCCGGAACGCTAACCCAAAAAGAGTTAAGCCAATTTGAAAAATCAGTTCCTGCGAATCCTGGTGTTAAAGCATAAAATTTAAGCGCTGCACCAACAACCATAGTTAAGCCGGCAGTTATTAATGTAAAGCGAATTCCCATTTTATCGAGAATAACACCCGATAGTATTAGAAAAAGAGCAAATACATTTAGAAAAAACTCAGAACCACCCAACATTCCAAAAACCTCAGGAGTCCAGTGATAATCTGTTTCCATTAAATTTTGGAGTGGTGCAACAACATCAACAAAGAAATATGCAAAAAACATAGTTGATGAAATTAATGCCAGTGCAATCCATCGGGCGACTTTTGAGTCTCGTAGAGTTTGTTTTAAAACTTCTGTCATAATAGATAATTTAGGATTGATAATTAATTAATCTTGCGAATTTATAATAAATCGGTATTTATAAAAATATTTTACCTGAAATACTACGTTTAATTTTCAACTTTTTTCTAAAAGCTGTTAATAATCAGATGAAATAAAAAATGCCGGGTGCAAACCGGCATCAATATGTACTATATTGAAATATTATTGCCCTTTTATATATATCCACGAAGTAGGCTCAACTGCTTCACGGGCTTTAGTAAGATCTTTTACTGCCTCGCCCCATGATTTGTATGCCCCAATGCTTATCATCTCAAACTTGTAACTATTTACAAGAATTTCTGTTTGATAGCCTTTTTTACCAATATATTCTTTATAAGCTGCTGCATATTTGGGTGTTTTAAAACTACCAACTATGATATGAAATTTGTACAATCTTTGTCTTTCTTCTTCAGCTTTCCGAATTGCTTCCTGACGGGCTTTTTCTTCCTGTGCTTTTTTAAATTCCAAATCTTTGGCAGCTTTCTGTGCTTTTTGAATACTGTCTTTCTTCATTTGCTCTATACGAGCTAATTCTGCCTGTTTTTTCTTTCCAAAAAACTTACAGCCTGAAGAAAGAAGGACTAATACGCTTAAAACAAAAACAAGTTTTTTCATATGTCTGGGATTTTTGGGGTTTCTAATTTTAATTATAACAAAGTAAACAAAAAAAACATTGATAATCAAAATACTTTATTAAAAAACTGATCATGAATTGTTTGAGATAAAATTGATTGCCACATTCTATTCTTTGGTTAATACAAATAGTTAATTATTTAAAAAACTGATTTTCAGGCAATTAAAAATCGCAAAAAAACGGAAACCATTTTTATAATATGATATTTCCCCTGTTTTTTATATCTTGTGCCTTCAAATTAATCACGATAAAAATGACTACAATTATTGATCTTTTTGAAAACAGGGTTAATAAATATCCCGGTAATCCATTATTATGGGAAAAGAAAACAGATACTTACGAATCATTAAATTATACTGAAGTACGTGAAAAAGTAAGAATACTTGCTGCCGGGTTATTGAACCTTAAAATTAAAAAAGGCGACAGAGTTGCATTGCTTTCTGAAGGCAGAAACTACTGGGTTATTAGTGAACTGGCTATTCTATATACAGGTGCAATAAATGTTCCATTATCAGTTAAACTGGATGCCGGAACTGAGTTAAAGTTCAGGCTGGAACATTCCGGTACAAAAATGATTTTTGTTTCGGGTAGTCAATCCAAAAAAATAAAACAAATAAAAAATAATTTACCCGATCTCGAATTGATAATCTATCTTGATCCCCAGGATGAATACGATTCAAACGAGATATCGATTGAAGAAGCTTTCAGGCTTGGAGAAAATTTCCTGAAAACAAATATCGCCGATGTTGAAAACGCGATTCTTTCAGTTAAACCTGTCGATTTGGCAAATATCAGTTACACATCGGGAACTACTGCCGACCCCAAAGGTATTATGCTTACTCACCGGAACTATACTGCTAACGTGGAACAGGCTTGCAGTTTAATGTTTATTCCCGAGCATTATAAAACACTGTTAATTTTGCCTTTAGATCATTCGTTTGCCCATACAGCCGGAATATACAGTTTTATAGCCTATGGAGCCAGTATTGCCTTTGTCCAGTCAGGAAAAACAGCCATAGAATCCCTGAAAAATATCCCTGTAAATATTAATGAAATAAAACCCAACATTTTACTTAGCGTTCCTGCATTAGCAAACAATTTTAAGAAAAATATCGAAAAAGGAATATCGGAAAAAGGCCCTAAAGTTGAGAAATTATTTAATACAGCCCTTAAACTGGCATATAGCTATAATAACGATGGATTTAATAAGGGAAAAGGATTGCATTTTGTAAAAAAACCTTTGTTAAAACTTTTTGATAAGATATTGTTTAGTAAAATACGGGCTGGATTTGGCGGCGAACTCGATTTTTTTATTGGTGGAGGAGCATTGCTCGATATAGAAATACAACGTTTTTTCTATGCAATAGGAATGCCTATGTTCCAGGGTTATGGCCTTTCGGAATCTGCCCCGATTATTTCGTCGAATGCAAAAACAAAACACAAACTCGGGTCATCGGGATTCCTGGTTAAAAACCTCGAGTTGAAAATTATTGATGATAATAACAACGAATTACCTGTTGGACAAAAAGGTGAAATTATTGTTAAAGGCGAAAATGTGATGGCGGGCTACTGGAAAAATGAAAAGGCAACCGCCGAGACCCTTAAAAACGGATGGCTTTATACAGGTGATATGGGTTATATGGATAAAGACGGGTTCCTGTATGTACTTGGACGTTTTAAAAGCTTGCTTATTGCCAACGATGGTGAAAAATACAGCCCCGAATCGATTGAAGAAACGTTAATTCAACACTCGAAATACATCGATCAATGTATGCTTTACAATAATCAAAACCCCTATACCGTGGGGCTGATTGTTCCGAACAAAGAAGCATTACGTAAATACCTGAAAGAGAATAATACAGATTTTGAAACAGATAAAGGGCAGGAGCTGGCACTTAAAAAAATTCAGTCTGAAATTGACGAGTACAAAAAAGGAGGTAAACACGAAGGAATGTTTACAGAACGTTGGCTGCCTGCAGCAATTGCTGTAATCGGGGAACCTTTTTCCGAAGAAAATAAAATGATTAACAGTACTTTAAAAATGGTTAGAGGGAAAATAGTCGAATATTATAAAATTCGTATCGATAATCTTTATCAGCCTGAAGCGAAAGATATTTGCAATCATCAAAACAAAAATATAGTAAGTAAGTTTTAAACAGAGTGCTTATCAATTCAGGATATGTAATATTTTAACATATACTCACGATCAGATGTAATAAATAACTATGCGTATTATGTAAATCAATATCGAAAAAGTAAAACAAAAATATTCCTAAGAAATAGGACGTTAAACGTTATATTTCAAAAGTTTTTTACTAACTTATCGCTTTGATTTAAAAATGAATATTATGTTATCCAGATTAATGAAAACCGTTATCATATTTATTCTAGTAGTTAGTTTTACAAAAACTTTTTCTCAAAATGGCACCCCGTTTATAACGCATTACAAGGAAAGTAAAGAGATAGAAACCCAGAACTGGGCAATTTGCCAGGATAACGAAAATAACCTGCTTTTTGCCAACCGAAGAGGAATACTTTTGTTCGACGGGCAACAATGGGAAATGCTGCATTTGCCATTTATACCTTTTGCCATAAGGAAAAACCCGCACGATAATATCGTTTATGTCGGGGCTAATAATAATTACGGCTATTTAAAAAAAAATGAGAAGGGTTTTTACCAGTATATTTCATTATTACAGGATTCTGCTTATGTTGGGGTTATAACTAAAATCATTTTTACAGATAAGTCGATCTATTTTTATGGCGAAAACACGATTTCTCGTCACGAAATTGAAAATCCCGGCAAATTCATTCGTTGGAATGCCAAAGATTTCAAACCATTTACAGGAATGTTTATTACACCCAAAAACACGTTTATCAATGTATATGATGATGGGCTTTACAGGATCGAAAGCGACACTCTTTTCCCTATTGTAACGGGTTATTTAACAAGTAAAAATGAAATATTATTCAGCCTGCCATATAATAACGACAAAGTTCTTGTTGGAACAGATGAGAGCAGGCTTTATCTGTTCGACGGAATAAAATATTACGATTATCAAATAAATGATGATGGTTATTTAGCCGAGAGTATTTTATCCGACGGGCTGGTAATTTCCGATTCATTATATGCCTTTGCCACCCTGATTGGCGGAGTTGAAATTGTGAATAAATATTCCGGGAAAATAGTTTACACGATAAATTACCAAAACGGATTACCCGACGATGAAATATATTCTTTTGCATTAGACAACAATAAAGGACTTTGGCTCTCGCATGAGTATGGTGTTAGCCGGGTAGATTTTGAATTACCTTTACAGAATTACAGCAATTATCCCGGACTTAAAGGAAATATTATTACATCATTAATTCATAATAACGAATTGTATGTTGCTACCAGCGAAGGAGTTTTTTACCTGACAGAAGTTAAGAATTATGCCGATGTGCAGGTATTAGTCAAATCGCAGTCAAAAGAAGAAAAAGTACGGGTTGTATCCGATCCTTCCAAATATGCAGATCAGAAAACGGTTGAAGAAACAGGAGAAAAACGGCCTGTAAAGAAAATGTTCTCTAAATTATTTAGTAAAAAAGAAGAACCGGAAAAAGCAACAGAGCCGACAGTTACGAAAGAGCAATCAATAGCTAAAACAATCCGGACAAAACCACAATATGTAAAAAAGACATTAACAACTATTCGATCGATAGATTATATCTTTAAAAAAGTTGACGGGCTAAATGAAAAAACCAAACAGCTGGTTTCAACGGACAACGGTATATTGGCAGCAACAAACAGCGGGTTGTTTAATATTTCAAACTACAGAGCCAATGTCGTGATTAAAGATAAATATATAAATCAAATCAGTAGTAAAACCAAGACAAATCAGTATTATGCAACAACCAGCAACGGTATTTTCTCTGTTGCATTTGTGAATAACAAGTGGAGCCCGCAATACAATTTTGTTGATTTTAGCGAACCTGTTTATTCCATTGGTTTAACTGGCGATCATCATGTTTGGCTGGGTAGTGATGATATTATATATACGTTTCTTATAGATGAATTTTCTCAGCCTAAAGCTCTTAGAACGTATAAAATTAAAACAGATTTCCCCGAAAAGTATTATATTCAATCAATAAATGATACTATTGTTCTGTTTTTAGAGTCAGGAATGTATTATCACGATATTCCTGCCGATTCGTTTATGTTCTATAAAAAAGAACTTTGGCAAAACGAATCACGGTTCCGGTTTATACTTAACTCGCAAGAATCTCCCTGGATTAAATACAATAATGAGTGGGTTTCTTTACATTCAGCTAAATCATGGACAGATAGTCAGCAAGCCTTACTCAAGATATTTGCCGATATTTCGTCGATACAAACTGATAAGAAAAATAATTTCTGGGTTGTTGCCGATAATAACCAATTGTATAAAATTACAAAATCAAAAGATAAGAGTACCAGTCCCGAGTTTAACGTGTTTTTCAAGAATATTACCAACAAAGATGGTATCCCGTTTGAACTGTCGAAATTGGATTTTGATGCAGGCAACAATGCCATTTATATAAATATTATTGCTCCGTATTATGTAAAACAAAACTCTACCCAATACCAATATTTCGTAGATGGATTAATGAGAGACTGGTCGAAATGGTCAACATCGACAAATATTAACCTGGTTGTAAAAGCAGGAGAATACACGCTGAAAGTCAGGGCTAAAGATATTTGGGGAAATATAAGCCCCGAAAAAACGGTTGATTTTAAAATTAAAGCCCCTTTTACCCAGAGTATATGGTTTTTCTTATTAATTGGAATAGTAATACTCGTTTTATTCTATTTTGTATCCAAAATAAGAGAGCAGAAATTACAGCACGATAAAAAAATTCTTGAACAAAAAGTAGTAGAAAGAACACTTGAAATACAGGAGCAAAAAGAAGAAATAGAAACCCAGCGTGATGAGCTTGCTAAAAACCGGGATGAACTATTGCGTCAAAAAGAAGAAATTACTGATAGTATAACTTATGCCAGCCGTATTCAAAGAGCTATGCTTCCTCTGCGTGAGCATTTTAATAAAACATTCGCCGATCATTTTATTTTCTATCGCCCACGCGATATAGTTAGTGGCGACTTTTACTGGATAGCCGAAAATAAAGATAAAGTATATTTTGCCGCGGCAGATTGTACCGGGCATGGAGTACCGGGGGCTTTTATGAGCATGTTGGGTATCTCTTCGTTAAACGAAATTATTACCCATACAACGAATAATTTAAAAGCAAATGAGGTTTTGAACCTTCTCCGTGAAAAAATTAAATTCTCATTACATCAGACAGGCAAAGAAGGCGAAACCAAAGACGGAATGGATATCGCGCTTTGTATCTTGCATAAAAACAAAAAATTACTTGAATATTCAGGAGCTTACAATCCATTGTATTTATTCAGAAATGGAGAAATAGAAGAATACAAAGCCGATCGCATGCCTATTGGTATATACCATGTTGAAAAAGAATCGTTTACCAACTACGAGATAAACATTAAAGAAGGGGATATTTTGTATATTTTCTCCGATGGATTTGCCGACCAGTTTGGCGGGCCTGTTGTTACTAAATTTAAAAGCGCGAGCATGAAAAAGATGTTTGCCGAAATTGCACAAAAACCCATGATTGAGCAGGGAATCATTGTTGAGAATACTTTCGACCAATGGAAAGGTAAAGAATTCCAAATAGACGATATTTTGGTCATTGGAATTCGGCTATAGTTATCGTTAGTTCAGTTGAATTCCTATAAATAAAACATCATCAGTTTGCTGAATGGTTCCCTTCCATTTTAAAAACTCGGATTTAATTAAATCGGCTTGTTTCTCGATAGGTTCAGAACTATTACCGAGAAGCATTTCTTTTAGTTTTTTTCGTGTATATTTTTTTTTATTTTCTTCATTAAACTGATCGGTATAACCATCAGTAAAAATATAAATCTTATCGTTGGGAATTACATTAATTTCGTTATTCGTAAACGGTTTATATTCTTTGTAATATTCGCCAATTGGCATAATATCGGGTCTATATTCCAATAACTGGTTGTCCCTGACAAGAAATAATGGCCTATTGGCACCTGCAAACTGCAAGATGCCTGTTTTATGGTCATAAACACATAGTGCAATATCTAAGCCATCTGAAATCCCTTTACCTTTGCCATTTCCATTACTATTCGAAAGATTCATAATAAATTTTTCACGTAAAGCATCCAGTATTCTTGATGGAGAAATGACCTTATTTTGTATCAAAATTTCATTTAGAAAAGAGATGCCTAATAAACTCATGAAAGCCCCTGGTACTCCATGCCCGGTACAATCAGCAGCAGCAAAGTAAGTCAGTTTTGTTTTCCCGGTATTAATATGTTTTATCCAATAAAAATCGCCACTTACAATATCCCTTGGCTGATAAAATATAAAACCCGATTTAAAATAATTATTTAAGTTATTTAAATCATCGAGCAAAGCCTCTTGTATCCTTTTCGCGTAATAAATACTATATAAAATATTTTCATTTTGATGTTCAACGATCTGTTTTTTTATTAATAATTCGTCATGTTTTGCTAATATCTCTTCTTTTTGTTTGGCAATAAAATTCTTCTGTCTTTCAACTTTTAAAGTTCTTTTGTAAACTATATTTTCAAGATTATTAATGTGGTCAATTAAATTACTCTGTAGAATCTGGTAACTTTTAATTAATTTACCTATTTCGTCATTTATATAATTTGTTTTTAACGGAACCCTGTAAGTATATTTACTTTTTATGAATTTTGTAATATGATCTGATAATTCTGATAATCTGTAAGTATTTCTTTTTGAAAACCGAAAGCTAATTATCAAAGCTAAAATGATGATCAGTATTGAAATCAGTATAAATGACAGTCTAAACCTGAATATTAACCTTTCCTTAATTTCAGACATCCTTTCAGTTGACTTTGAAATTAATGAATTTATTTCAAGTAGCGTATTATCTATCTTCCCCTTTAGCCCCTCATTTAAATCAACACCTATCAGCATATCCATTTTATGTAAAGCATCAATATCATTATTGTATTTTTGCAACCTGTCTAAAAAGATTGTTTTTTCTTTTCCTGATATTTCCTGATTATCAGAAATTGTTTCATTAATAATTTTCAACTGTTCTTTAAACCGGATATATGAAACCTTATCTTTGGATGTCTGAAAGTCAGTTTCCTGATTATAAAAATCAACAATTGCAGATGGCTGAAGAATTTTTTCCCGTTTTAATAGTTCAGCCAATTGATAGGTTTCTTTTTTAATGTACTTCCTTTTTATACCATTTTTACATCCCAGATCGAATAAAGTGTCGATGTCATTAATTAAACTGTAGTAACGGGAATAAATGTATTTAATAGTATCATTCTCCAATTTTTCAGAATTAAGTAACAATTTTAGCTTTTTTTCTGCCCCCGATAAATAAATTTTATGCTCTTCGTAATGAATACTGTTTCTTGTATAAGAAAATATTGGATCGTTAAGATCGTAAATAATAAAGTCTTTAATTGTTTTGGCATCTTTTAGAAACAGGTTCTCCAAATCCGATAATTCAGCAGAATAATCATTTAGTTTTTCTTTTGTATAATCGAAGGATACACTAAAAAGAAAAATAAGAATACTGAAAAAAGTAAGGCCTAAAGATAGTAGTAGGATTTTAGCCTTTATAGATTTGAACATTATAAATTATTCTTTAGATTACACTATTTACATTGCGGCTGATGCAACGCAAAGGAATAATTTATAGTTGACCTGACTGTATATTTAATATTAATAAATTATTAACGTTTCTTCCCAAAAAACAAATCAATGGTTTATTGAACAAGGCTCTCCAATTACCCTAAGAATGGACTTGTTCTTGTGTATCAAAAGTATAAATATATTGATTAAAGTAACATAATAAAAGACAGGTACTGTATTGCAGTGTATTCTGTTTCGGAATTATTCTGCATCTCTATGAACAGTATCAGGAGAAAAAGCGGGAAAACAAACAGCTATATATTCTGCTCCGCCATTAAAAGGGGAACTGTATTGTATCCATTCGTTTTTCCCGACAAATATTCCCTGCCCTGCTTTTACAATAAATTCATCCTTTTTAGTTTTTACTTTCAAAGCTCCTTTCAGAACAACCGTGTATTCGTCGAACTCGGGACATTGCCCTGGTTCCAGCCATCCCTCGGGGCTTTTCATTTTAGCAATACTAAGTTCTGATGTTTCTGAATTTACCCTGCCAAAATATTCTTCAATTATTTTTTCTTTTGTTCCGGCTGCTTTTATAATTGAAGGTGAGTTAATTAATTTTATCATAACGATTTTAATCTTTTAAGTTTATTGTTAATATGGTTTTATATATAACATTTTTGTAATTTGTGAAGGTACAAAATCCGAATTAAAAATGAAAAATCAATCGTCTCCTAATTTGTTATTTATAGCAGGCATCACTCTTATAGTTGTTCTTTCGTTGTTTTTACAAAGAGCGCCCAAACCGTTATCCCTGGAAACAGGGCAAACAGAATTCTCGGCCGAAAGGGCTTTTGAACACACCAGGCAAATTGCTCAAAAGCCTCACATGATAGGCACTGAAGAACATTCGCGGGTAAAACAATACATTGTTAATGAACTTCAAAAACTGGGTTTAGAAACCGAAATTCAACAAACAACGGCAATACATGAGTTCAGGGGAGTTGTAAGAGCAGGATTTGTACAAAATATTATCGGCACAATTAAAGGAGATGAAAGTAATAAATCGGTTTTAATTGTTGGGCATTACGACTCACAACCCAATGCCCCGGGGGCTGCCGACGATGGTTCTGCCGTTGCAGCCATGCTCGAGGCTGCAAGAGCTTTAAAGCAACATGCTAAGCTAAAAAACGATATTCTCTTTTTATTCTCTGATGCCGAAGAAGTCGGGCTGCTCGGCGCAAAAGCCTTTGTTGATGAACATCGGCTAACCGGGAAGATTGGAATAGTTTTTAATATTGAAGCCCGTGGTACCAAAGGCCCAAGTATTACATTCGAAGTAAGCCCTGAAAACGGTTGGATTATGCGGGAGTTTATTAAAGCTGTTCCATACCCGATAGCACATTCCATAGCCTACGAGGTATACAAAATCTTACCCAATGATACCGATTTTACTATTTTTAAGAAAATTGGTATTTCAGGTTTTAATGCTGCATTAACCGATGGTTATGTAAATTACCACAGCCCGACAGACAAACCAGAAAACCTGAGCTTATCAAGCCTGCAACATCAGGGAAGCTATATTATGGGCATAGCTAAACATTTCGGAAATACAGACCTTACACAAACCAAATCGGAAGATGTTGTTTACTTTAATCTTCTTGGATACCTGATGATTCTCTATCCGGTAAGCCTTAACATGGTTTTAATTATAATTGTTTCGTTGTTGTTTGCATTTTACATTTTTATTGGAATACGGAAAAAACGTATTACTCCTTTAAAACTCATTATCGGGATGGTTGTTTTTATAATTACACTGGCTATAATTATTGGATTTGCATGGCTCATGCAAAAAGGAATTATTAAGAAATACCCACACTATACACTTCATTATTACTGGAACTTTTACAATATACGGCATTATTTTGTTGCTTTCACAGCTTTGTCGGCAGCCATTTTCTCGTTTATTTATACCCTGTTGAATAAAAAACCGGGAATCGAGAATTTGTTTGCAGGAAGTTTGTTCGTGAGTTTTATAGCTATGTTTGCTTTGCAAAAATATTTCCCCACGGGATCGTATTTATTTATTATTCCTTTACTTTTTATACTAATTGCAACCATCATTTGCTACCTGTTTAATTTTGATGCAAAACATTCGAAGAAGATGTTTTTCGGAATTTATTTTATTTTACTTATCCCGGTTATATTCCTGTTTACACCTTTAATCAAGCTGTTTTATATTGTTTTTGGACTTAAACTTATTTTTGCCGGGGTAGTTTTAACTGTTTTCTTGTCGGCATATCTTTTAATGGTACTTAAAGCATTTATCGATTACAAAAAGTGGTTATTCACAGCAGGGGCTTTTTTAACAGGAATGGTTTTTTTAATAACAGGACATTTAAATTCGAACTATTCAAAAGAACAACCCCTGCAAAGCAATGTAATGTATTGTTTGAATACTGATACAAACAAGGCATTCTGGGTTTCTGAAAACCTGAGAACCGACGAATGGAACCAGCAATTTTTTACCAATGCTGATACTGCTGCATTAACCGAAATTTACCCGTTTTCGAATCAAATACGATTGATAAATACTGCACCCATACTTGATTTTCCTAAACCGGACTTAAAAATCATTTCTGATTCAATTATTTCAAATAGCCGGATTGTTGAAATCGAGATAAAATCGAATAGAAATGCTGGTTATAGCGAAATATATATTCATAAAGATGCCAATCTCGCGAACTTAAAAATTAATGGCCATGCTATAACCAATACAGGTTTTTACGAACCGGTTGGTACAGGCTATTATACCATTTACTATTTCGGCTTGTACGAAAATGGATGCAGGATAAAGCTGGAGTGCAATACCAGTAAGCATATCGAAATATTTATAGCTGAGAAAAAAATGGGATTGCCTCTTCCTGGAAATTATAAACAGATGCCTGATTATATAATACCGGGTAAAGATTACAACAGCAATTTAAGCCTTGTAAAATGTAGTTGGGAAATATAAATTTAACTTTATAATTCACGAATCTAAACCAAAATTAAAAGGTTACTTTTTGATTTTTTCTGTCTTTTTACATAACTTGTTAAATTCTGGTATTTAACAACATTAATTTTATTAGTTATATCCACAGCCTTAGTTTGTTATTATTGTTCAACATAGCCTTAGTTATTAACATAAAAGAAGAATGAAATGAAAAAGCTAATTATGATGTGCATAATTGGAATATTATTTATTTCAACATCTCTCTATGCACAACGAACAAGTGACATTGAAAACAGTAAAGACTATCCTCTGATAAGCCGTTTCGATGGTTCATTTATCGAATTTTATAAAGAAACCAAATGGGGAGCTTATAAATTACCTGTAAACGACAAAGGAGCACTCGATTGGGATAATCCAAAGGTATTAGAAGGAAAGGTAATCCGAATTCAGTACTCAACATCTATTGACAATAACTCAGAATTTGTATTGCAAAATTACAAAGCCGCATTTAAAAAAGCTGGTTTTAACATACTAATTGCTATTGCAAATGAAGAACTTGGAGTAAGTGATAGGCCTCATACATGGCACGCAATGTATTATACATCTGATGGTTATTATAAATGTTTAAATAATTCAAAATTTGGATTAGGTATAAATTTCCCTATATGGAAAAACAATCATTCTTTTATTGCTGCCTGTGGAAATAAAGACGGGAAAGATATTTATGCAATAATATATACTGTAGTTAGTGATAATATTACACTTATAACCCAGGATATTATTGAAGTTGAAGCAATAGAAACCGGAATGGTATCAGCTGAAAATATTGCTAAAGGAATTCAAACCGACGGGCATATTGCTATTTATGATATTCTGTTCGAAACAGGAAAGTCAGATATTAAGCCAGAATCTGAAGTTGCGATTAAAAGTGTTGCAGATTACATGAATAACAATACGAACAAGAAATTTTATATTGTGGGGCACACCGATAATGCAGGCGACTTTTTAGCAAATATGACATTGTCTGAGAATAGGGCAAAAGCAGTATTAAACGAACTTATCACGAAATATGCAATAAAAGCAGAACAACTGAAAGCATATGGAGTTTCATCGTTAGCACCAATTGCAAGTAACTCAACAGAAGAAGGTAAAGCCAAAAACCGAAGAGTTGATATAGTTGAACAGTAAAAATAAAAGTGGAAAAAGGAAGCATCGCTTATTTTCGCTGAAGCGATGTTTCTTATTTTTTAAACAAATATGTCATTGGATTTTCGTGCATGAGTTTATCCTTGCGTGGGCCGCATTTAGTTAAAAACTCACCGGCATTTTTCTTAAAATCACCTGCTGCTAGTGCCATCCAGTAATCAGTACCAAATAATGTTTTGTTTCGAATGGTAATATTATTATCGTAATTATCTAAAAACACTTTTGCAAATTTATTTTCTACAATATCATACGAAATATCGGCATATACATTCTCATAGCCCATTAAACGATTAATTGTTTCGATTACTTCGTTTCTCCCGGTTTTGGAAAGTTGCAACCAATTATCTATTCCCCCGAAGTGCCCCAAATTAAGTTTCAACTTGGGGTATTTTTTTAAAACAACTTCCCAGTGTTTTGGATGATTAAGGAAGTTAGCCCTTTCTTTACTGTTTTTAATATTTAAATGATATTTTAACGAAACAACCTCGTTATTTTTAATCTGGTAACCATACATGTCGTAATCATTCTGGTACGATCGTATTATTGAGCCTCCACAATGAGTTACAACAGGTATATTCTTTGCTTCACAAATTCTGTAAATAGGCCAAAGCGAAACATCTGATGCAAGATATCCCAAGGCCGGATAAACTTTTATTCCAAAGAACCTATTGTTATTTTCATCTGGTGTAAATGCATCCAGAAAGAGTTTGTAAAGATTATTATCGCCTCTTTTTTTTGCTTTTCGCGGATCAACAGACAAAAAAGGTAAAATAGCCCTGTGTTGCATAATCTCTTTGAGTTCTAGAATCTGATCTTTTTGCGTTTTTTCAGCTTTAAAATACCAACCCTCATCTAAGTCCATCATTAATGGTACACATACAATATTTTGCTGACAGGCAAAATTCTGGAGATAATGATCGAGTACTTCGGTCATGTTTTTCATTTTCATGATTTTGAATAACTCATCAAACTCGTTATCCTTATTACTGCCAACAATTTGTTCGAGAATTTCATCAAACGATTTATCCGGATCGAGATTACCTAATAATCTTAGTAGAAAATAATTTTTAGTAACACAGTATTTATCAAAAATATGGCAATGCGTATCGAAAACCACATCAGGCTTTGTCATCATTTGTATAACCATTGATGGAACACGATCGTATGGATCATCAGAAATAACAGACATTGCTTGTTGAACAAAGACTTCCGGGTTCATATTGTTTGGATTATTTTTTGTAGCTACTATATTTGACAAGTATAAAAGTAAGTTGCATTTTCTAATTTCAAATGCTGTAATTACTATTATTCATCCTTTTCTTTTTTAATTATTTTTTGATTTTCACATAAATATGTTTAATATGAGTTTTTTCAACTTCCCTTTCATCAATAATAAAATGTTTGTGTAGCGATTTTATTAAAGGAGTTAATTTGGGAAATCCGTAATTTCGAGGATCGAAATCGGGTTTCTTTTTAATTATCAATGCACCAAGTTCAGCCAGAAATGCCCATCCGGTATCATCAGCCAGGTCTTCAACCGAAGATTTTAATAACTTTATAAACTTATTATCGATTGAATCTATTTTTGTTGCAATGGCAGGTGTGGATGTTGTTTTTGCTGATTTAGTAATTTCTTCTGCTGCAATTATTTCAATGTAAATAAACTTATCGCAGGCAACAATAAATGGACCAGGGGTTTTCTTTTCGCCAATACCAATAACCAACATTCCCGATTCACGTAATCGAACGGCTAAGCGGGTAAAATCACTATCACTTGATACAAGGCAAAAACCATCAACCTTCTCGCTGTGTAAAATATCCATAGCATCAATAATCATTGCAGAATCGGTAGCGTTTTTGCCCGAAGTATAACTGTATTGCTGTATTGGTGTTATTGCGTGCTCAAGTAATGCAGGTTTCCATCCCGAAACAGTCGGCTTTGTCCAATCACCATATATTCTTTTTATGGTGGGTATTCCCAGTTTGGCAATCTCATCCAACATTCCTTTTATGTTCGAGTAGGGAATATTATCGGCATCGATTAGAACAGCAAGTTTTAAATCGTTTTTCTCTCTCATGGTTAAGTATTTTGTTGGTTGCATTTTTTGTTTTTTTAATAAAGTTATTGCATTAGTAGAAGGAATTAAAGGCTCAAGTTAGTAATTTCCCTTCAATATTCAAACCGGGATGAATACAGCCATGTTGAATCATGTCAAAAGTTTGGAAAACATGCAAAATGGACTGGCAATTAGAAATCGGACTGTTAACTTAAACTTGTTGTAATCAGATGTTAAACCGAACCGGAAACCGATGGGCTATTTATAATAGGCAAAGTAAACTTAAAATTACTTCCTTTTCCTTCTTCGCTTTCAACCCAGATTTTTCCACCATGTTTTTCTACAAAATCTTTACAAAGTAATAATCCTAAACCGGTTCCTTTTTCATTGTTTGTTCCAACAGTTGAATGGAGTTGTGCAGCATCAAACAGTTTACTTAGTTTGTCAGGTTTTATCCCGATCCCGTTATCTGAAACTGTAATTGTAACATTTTCAGGATTATATTCGGCAAGGATATCAATTTGTCCGCCAATGTTGGTGAATTTTATTGCATTTGAAACAAGGTTCCTCAAAATTGTTTTCAGCATATCTGTATCTGCAAAAAGGGTTATATCATCGGCTGCAGCCAGATTTATTGTAATGTTTTTCGCATTTGAAACTGGTTTAAGAGCTTCAATAACTTCGGTACAAAAAGCTTTTAAAACCAGTTCTTTCGGTTCGAAATTTATTTTACCAGATTGCGACTGGGTCCACATTAGGAGGTCTTGTAATAATTCATAAGTGTTCTTTGCCAGTTTATTAATATTACTTACAAAGCTTTCAATTTTTTCTGAATCGTACTTGTTAATGTTTTTTGCCAATAGTTCGGATAAGCCCAAAAGTGCATTAAACGGGCTTTTTAAGTCGTGTGCAAGAATAGACATAAAACGGTCCTTGTCAGTATTCAGTTTTTTTAGCTCTTCATTTGAGATATTCAGCTTTTTATTTATTAAAGCGATTTCTTCGGTTTGACTAATTATTATTTTTGCTGATTCTACTAATTTTTCATTTTCGGCAATTTGCGATAAATATTTCCTGCTTTTATTTATAAAATACGAAGCCACAATTGCTACAAAAACAAACATGAGAGTCCTGACCAAATCAGCTAAAGATATTCCTTTGCCATTAAATAACTGGGATATTAACAAAGTTAATCCGAGTAATAAGGCTATGAATAGGGCTGTTCGTTTCCACCAAATTGCAGAGAGAACTATAGGGATATAGAATAAATGGGTAAAAACAATATCTGTTTTAATTACATGATGAAAATAATATATAATTAAAAGACAAAACAAAGTAATTGAGACTACTATTGTTTTTTTTAGATTTTCATTCATAGTAAAGTTTTTATAAGCTTATCCGGCAGAAAACTACTAAGTCTAATGTGAATGCAAGTTATAAAAAAAGAGTCACATTACTTCAAAGTTTCTATAAGCTTCTTTTTCTAAATTCCTTGAAGAACAAATCTTTTTCAAATAACCATTTGGTTTCTGTTTTCACCCTGAATGTATTCCATAATAAGCTGAGTATTGAATTTCTTCCAGGATACTCAAAAACAGGGTAATTAGCAAGGAAGATTAAAGACAAATCGCTGGTTGTTAGTAAGTTGACGACGATTGTTAATAAGGGATGTTTTTAGACAGTCTTTGGCTACGTTTTGTGCGGGATTTTGCTCAGCGTTCCAATCACTCGTTAAAAAATTAAAGTTAAATTAAAAATGTCAAAAAAACCGCTGAACCAACCAAAGGGAGTTCTGCGAAGCTAAACCCACATTTTTTCTGATGTTGTGTTATCGTTTTGTTGGTTTTTGTCATGATATTTTTCTTATTCATCTCTAAAAAACCGACAAGGATATTACTCCCTGTCAGTTTTAAAATTTGACCGCTACGAGGTATTGCTTAATTTAATCAAATAGTCAAATAAATTAATCCTTTACGCAACGAACTGAAAACCCAGAATCCCTACCGGTTTTCATTCTGTAAATATTGCTGCTAGCGAGGTTCATGGCTCGGTACCAAGCTTGACTTGTATCGCCCTCAGTAGCACTCCACCAGAAGCAGCTGTCTCCAATATCGTAGAATGTACCATCGCTACTATGGTATCCACCCGGAAGGGCTGTAAAGCCGGTTTCGTTGGTTGCCCCGATGTTAGGGCTATTCCAATGCGTTGTACCGGTTTCTTTCAGTTTACCTCCGGCAACACTTTCCCCCCCAAGATATGTTGTTAATTGTGTCCATTCGGCATCGCTTGGCAAATGCCAGCCGGTGGGACACGCTGCTCTGGCTGCCTCCCAATTATACAAAACGCCATAAGTGCTATAATTAGCCGTTGCTTTGGCATCTGTTACGTTTGTTCCATTATAACCATATACATAATAATATGGGATTGTTTCTGAACCCGTAGCAGGACCAACTACACTTGGCAAGTACTTTAAATTTTCTGCCATCCATACCTGGTCTCCTATGGTTACTGTTTGGTAAACAGTACCATCGCGGGGGTCGGTAAAACTACTTCCACTACCGCCTTCTTGTGTGGTAAAAGATATGGCACTACCGTAACCCATACCTGCACTGTTTGTAGCGTAGGCTCTTACATAATATGTTGTATTTGTCTCTAAGCCAGTAATACTGCTCGTAAAACTGCCCGCACCTGTGCCATCTTCGGTTTTGTTGTCGTCGATAGTTGGGTTCTCAGTTGTACCCCAGCAAACACCACGTGCTGTTACTGTTGATCCGCCATCATCAGTTATGTTTCCCCCAGAAACGGCTGTTGTTTGGGAAATTTCTAATACATCTACTGTGGTTAAAACCGGTGCAGTTAATGTTGTCGATGGATTGTTGTCATCGTCGTTACTTTCGTCACAACTGTTTAAACCAAATACAAATACTCCTGATAACACAAGAGAGTAAATCCAAACTTTGTCTTTGTTTTTCATGTTTTAATAATTGTTTATTTATTGTTACTGTCTTTCTTGTATCGTCCTAAAATAAGTTTACACTTTTTAGATTAATTATTATTAGTTAAAAATACGGTTTTATTTTCAACCAAGGGTATGCCTTTGGTTGAAAATTTTCTTGACCATTTTACCCTGGATGTATTTCATAAGCTGAGTATTGAATTTCTTCCAGGATACTCAAAAACAGGGTAATTAGCAAGGAAGATTAAAGACAAATCGCTGGTTGTTAGTAAGTTGATAGCGATTGTTAATAAGGGAGGTTTTTAGACAGTCTGATGGTTGCGGCTCAGATGCGTGAGGGTTTGAGCCCTGTTTTACTATCCGCTAATAATGTATAAAATTAAAAATGTCAAAAAACCACTGAAACCCCTCATGAGATGTGAAGCGCTGTTACAAATTGGGCGTATTAAGTCTAACTATGTCAAGTTGATATTTATTTTACTATGAAAAATAAAAAATATTTTTTTAGGAGGAAATACTTGCTGCCGCATACGGCAGAATTAATTTGGATTTCACTCTTTACAATAAGCCATTAACTATTTCAAATTACTGCAGATTTATCAAAATGTTTAAATTTACTTTTATACCATTTAAAATCCTTTTTAACTATAACCTTTGTTCAGTGCTTTTTTTTATATTCTCAGTACAGAAAGCATATACTGTATTGATATCTTTTTGAAACCTGTTCGGTAGAAAAGAAACAAGTAATGAAAATGCTGAAGTTCTAGCAGCATGAATGATCAATTGCCCGCTTAACTTTAATGATGAATTTTCCTTTTTAAGTTTCTGTGAGATACTAAAAACAATTTCAAAAAGCCCACGAACACTTGAAATTGCCTTTTCTTCTTTAGCCTTTTCTAAATTAATGACAATTGCATCAGCAAAATCAAATGCAATTAATTCACTTTCATCTGACGTTGCAGTAAAAAGCAGAAGGTCAGATTCTCCACTAAAAATCCATCTTGTTTCATTTTCAAATTCATTTCTAAGTTTGTTGAACTCATAAGGATTGAATTTCCAAAATTCTTTATTAAGTTCAAATATTTTCTTTGAATCATTTTCATCTGCTTGTTCATAGCCGACCCAAAAGAAATTAATAATACGCTCAGATCGATAATGAAAATATTCAAAGCTATCAACGATTTCTGATTTAATAAATGAAGTAGGAGGCGCAAAAAGAACACCAATTAAACTACTCTTTATTCCTTGTTCATCAAATGAATTTCGGATTGTTTTTTTTATTTGGTTTATGGATGCCCCTTGCTCCATGTCAAGTAATTTCATTTTAATATTTTTAAAATAAAACCTAATTTATTATTATAACAAATATAACATTAATTTACGTTTATGACTAATTTTAAAATATTAAACAAACATTGGTTGCAAATGTAGCTGAAAGCTGCAAAGCGGGTAGGGAAAAATCATACTTACAAAACCCATCTTAATAAAATTCCTTTCAAACCGACACGAATAGAAATATATACTAAAATTATCAGACCAAAATGAAATTGAACCTTGCACAATCTGTCAAATCGTTAAAACCAATTCATGGTTTTCAAACTTTTCAAAATGAAAAGTAGTTTACCAAATTTCAAAAAAGCGCCTTATTTGTAACGGTATCGGCATACGAAATGTGCGGGATTTTTGCCCAGCGTTTCTATCAACCGTTACTAAAGTTTAAAAATAGTAAAAAATGTTTGCAAAGCAAGAAACCCAGCATGTTTTGTGATGCCGGGTTAGGGCTAGTGCTTTTCATCTTTTATTAAGCTAATTAATTCAGATAATTTGCCATCAAATAAGCCATCGTCTCTCATATCAAAGTCAAAATGATGTTTCATTATACCTGGAACACTACTTTCTCTGGTTCCACTTCTTAAAATAGGAATAAACTTATCATTTGTAAGTCTTTTATACAAATCTTGACCAAGTACAGAAAATTCATAGTTCACTCCACTATCAGTTAATTCTGAACGTTCTTTATAATTCGGAGTAAAAACTACTAAAACCTTATCAGATTGTAAAATTGAATTTTTCATGGTTTCAAACTGATGCATTCCAGCTTTAAAGTCTTTTTGGTCAAGAATAACTTTAAAATGTTTGCTTAATTTATTATAAAGTTTGAGTATCCATTTCTTATGAACTTCATTATCCCAAGAATATGAGATAAAAACATTACTTGGTTCTATCTTTTTATATTTACTAGTTAATAAGTAATATGCAATTTGTGGACTAACTGGTGTGTATTTATATTCTGTTTTTTTAAAATTATTTTCAAACATTTCAAAATCTTTATCCATAAAGGTTGAAACTTTTCCTGAAGTATTTCCGATTTTAAAATTATCAGTTGAATCATTATTAAATACAAATCTTTTTGACTTGCTATTTATAAATTTAGATTCAACATAATGTTTTCCCTTTTCTGTTAATTCTATTTTTAGATTATATAAACTTGACGGTAAATAATGCTCCATCAGTTCATTACTATCTATTATGTGTCCAGATGTTATAATAAAATTATTTGATTCTAAGTCATTCAGCACTAATGAAAATACAAATACAGAACTATTTATAATATCGAAAACGATTTCAATATCCATTTTTTTCGATATTGTACCATATTTGTCTAAATAATTAAGAATTTTTTCTCTTGGTATCATGATGTCCTACTATTGGGTGAATGAAAGCATTAGCCCTAACTTGTTTATTTCAATTAGTTTATAGCACTTATACCCTCTTTTTGTTGTTTATAAGTGGAATAAAGCTAAATTTTACATTTTAAAATTAAACATTTATTTCTTTGGATTCTAGTTCTTTAAATTTATTTACCCGGCTATTCAAAAATAGTTTGCATTTCGTTTTGAGGTTCGGGTACTTGCAGTTCGTTGTAAAACTCCATACGATCGATTGTTTCACCGGCAAATAGTATGGCCGGAACAAACGGGATTAAAGCATGTGTAAATAGCAGGATTAAACTTAATCCCATGGAGCCAATTCTCAGGACAGACAACACGGGATACTTGTCGTCCGATTTGTATTTCCTGTAAACGTAAAGTGTTAATCTGAACAGAATTATTCCTAAAAATAAGGTGTTCGAATGAACAAATAAAGCAAACAGAGTCATTCCAATAAACAGGGTTTGTGCCGAATGTATTTTCAGTGGCCATTGCCATGTTGCTAATCGGTAGAGCATGTCGATAGCCAGGATGAATAAAATACCGCTTACAGAAACGGCCAGGTTGGGAATGTTGGTAATAAAGAAATCGCAGAACACTCCGGCAAAAAACAAGGCGAAAAGCGCAATCTCCCTGCTTAGCCATGAGTTCCGAATATTAATCAGCGAGCGCCATGCCCTGAGTTTTTTACCCAGGTGCAGCATACTCAACAAGGCTGCCATGACCACAAAACACATGTAAACCAACCTGCTGGTGTTGCTATATGTTTCTGTTAATCCGGATGCATACATGCTCACCAGGAGAACCGATAAAAGGGAGAACAGGAGTAAAGGCCATTCTTCGCGGGCCGATATTTTTTTGTGTTTCGGGCTGGCTTGTATTTCTTCAGGCTGATTTTCGAAAAGGCCAATATCCATCCCGGGGCCTTTGGTATTTCTTGGTTTAATCACTTTTATTCCTGAACCAACATCAACAGGTACAGGGCTTGATTTTCGCGATTCTTCTCTTGAGAATTTGGTGTTTGTAAAATCGAGTGCCCCCACGGGACACAAGTTTGCACAGGCTGGTTTTAGGTTTTCTTCAACCCTGTGATTACAAAACGTACATTTTTCAATAATTCCAAGCTTGCGATTGTACCTGGGAGCATCGAAAGGGCATGCCCAGGTGCAGTATTTACAACCGATGCATTTCTCAGCATCGTGAATTATGGCTCCTGTTTTGTCATCACGAGAATATGCCCGTGCAGGGCAGTTTTTTAAACAGGGGGCATCCTCACAATGATTGCAAGCCAGCGATAAATAAAATAAAGGCAAATGAGGGAAATGATTTTTGTTCGACTGATGAACGGTTCTCCATTGTTCAGGTGTCTGGAAAGCATTCTCGTTCATGCAGGCAACAACGCAGGCATGGCATCCAACACATTTATTCTGATCGAAGATGAAAATGTTTCTTTCCATTTATTTTAAAAAACTCTTGAACGAATTTATAATTATGCTTCTACTTTATAAAAATCTATACAATGATCATCTTCTAAAATCATATAACTTTTTCATAATCCACCCGGTTGTCATGAAATGCTGTTCCGTGGCCCATATCTGTTTCACGCCCTTTCGAAAGTGAATTGGGGCAGGAACCCTCCTGGTGCCAGTATCCGTTAACAATTACAATATTTCCCGGCCGTAAGCTGGCATCAATGCGGACTTTTATAGTGAGTTCGCCCCTGTCGTTAAACACACGAACGTGATCATTTTCCCGAATTCCTTTTTTAAAGGCATCGCCCGAATTGATTGTTGCATAAGGTTCCGGATCAACTGCTTTAATGCTTTCCAAATTGCCAAACTGGGAATGTATCCTGTTTTTTGTATTAGGCGACATCAGGTTAAACGGGTATTTCTGATCCATATCCTGTTTGCCTTCAGCTGTTTTTTCGTAGCCTGGCAAAGGACTTACTCCCCACCGGGCATGTGCAGTTTCTGAATACAATTCGATTTTACCCGATGGGGTGTTGAATTTATAATCTGAGAATGCTATTTCCTGTAAACCCGGAGTTAATACAGGTCCTTGTTTTAGTTTATCGAGCGTGATTTCGGGAAATGGTTTCAGCTTCTCACTTAACCAACGCTCGATGGCTTCATCCGAAGGGTAGGGAATATTCTTTTCAATCTCCAGGTCGGGAAATCCCATTTTATGTGCCAGCAGATAATAAATTTCTGTTTCTGGTTTTACTTCGCCCATGGGTTCAATCACTTTTTGTCGCAGCTGAACATACGGATTCCAATATGATGATATGATGTCGGATTGCTCAAACATGGTTTTGGCGGGTAATACTATATCGGCTTCGCGGGCTGTATCGGTCATAAATTGTTCCACAACAACCCTGTACTCAAGTTTTCGAAATGCTTCTTTTACTTTGTTGCTATCGGGATTCTGTGTTACCGGATTTCCGCGTTCAACCCAGGCCATTTTTAATTCCGGATTCGACAAACGCATCATATCTTCACCCAGGCGGGCGGTTGCAATTTCGCGTCGGAAAATACCATCGGGTTTTTCGGATGGAAAATAATTCACAGGTTCTTTCACATTACTGAAAATGTCGCCCTGCAAATCGGCATAATGCCAGCAGGCACCTGGTTTACCAATATTCCCTGTTATTATCGACAAAGCCATTAAACAACGAGTGGTTTGGCCTCCATTGGTGTACCGTTGCATCCCGTAACCCGGAATAAGGGTCATAGGTTTTATTGATCCAATATGATGAGCTAATTTTTGTATAAAGGGAATTGAAACACCACATTCCTGGCTTGTTTCTTCGATATTGATTTTTAAAACCGTTTCTTTAAAAGCATCATAACCCAAAACATGAGTATCAATAAATTTTTGGTCAACCTGCTTGTTTTCAATCAAAATTTTAGCAACAGCTAATGCTAATATGCCATCGGTTCCGGGAATTGGCTGTATCAACAAATCTGCTCTTTCGGATGAGGCTGTTCTCCGGGGGTCAATAAACAGGAGTTTTGCTCCTTTCGATTGTGCTTTTTCAATGGGAATCATTTGCTGAATATTCGATTCGGCAGGATTCTTTCCCCAAACCACAATGAGCCTGGCATTTTCCAGGTCCCAGGGGACATTGTGCTTGTTTTTTCCAAGTGTTAAACGGGTTGCTTCGAGTCCGGCAGGCCAGCACAAATTTCCATAAACAGTAGTTGCTCCTCCATACATTCGCCAGAAATTCATACTTACAGAATTCAACAATCCCGACATGCCGCTGGCAGAATAAAAAAACACCGATTGCGGACTAAAGTTCTTTTTATAATAGATGAGTTTTTCTGAAATCTCACGTAAAGCTTCTTTCCAAGATATCTGGACGAAATTTCCATTCACTTTTTTAAATGGATGTAAAATACGATCAGGAGAATTAACCCGTTCAACATAACTAAGTCCTTTTAAGCAAATACCTTCGGGAGTTGCCCTGTTTAATGGATTGGGATCGATGTTAATTACTTTTCCATCATCGGTACAAACATTGAAAGAACAAGTACTATAACAATTCCGGGGGCATGCGGTACTATGAACTTTTTTCAAATCAGGTTTTATTTATGATTGTGTCTGTAAAAAGCATCTTCAATAACAAGGTTAAAAATATCTTTCATATTTAAACCCATGGCTGCTACCTGTTGGGGGACAATGCTTGCAGCACTCATTCCGGGAGCAGTATTCACTTCCATGAAATAAAGCTTGTTTCTGGATAAAATATAATCAATACGAACAATTCCATTTAACTGGAAAATATCGTACACCTGCGACGAGAGATGCTGAATCTCTGTAGTCATTTCTTTAGATATCCGGGCAGGAGTAATTTCTTCACTCATGCCTTTGGTATATTTGGCTTCGTAATCGAAAAACTCATTTTTGCTCACAATTTCGGTAGGAGGAAACACGATGGTTTTATCTTTTGTTTTAACCAATCCGCAGGTGAGCTCGGTACCTTCCAGGAATTCTTCAATAATAACTTCGTTGTCTTCTTTGTAAGCAAATTCAATGGCTTCAAAGAGTTTTTCTTTTTCTTTTACTTTGGTTACTCCAAAGCTGGAACCCCCGCAATTGGGTTTTACAAAACAAGGTAATCCGGTGATTTCAATAATTTGTTCAGCATCAATGGGATCTCCCTTTTTCAGGGTGATGAACCTGGCTAAAGGAATATCGAATGGTTTTAAGTAGTTTTTACTAAAAACCTTGTTAAACGTAATTGCCGATGCCAATACATTGGATGTAGTATAAGGAATATGTAAGGTATCGAAATATCCCTGCATTTTACCATCTTCGCCGGGTGTACCATGTATTGTAATTAATGCACAATCGAAAGTTGTTTTCTGGTTGTTGAGCGAAAAACTAAAATCATCTTTATTCAGGATTAAATCACAAACCATATCGTTTTTTACAATCCACTCAGTACCTTTAGCTAAAACGGTGTAAACATTGTATTTTTCTTTATCAATCCATTTAGCAATTTGTTCGGCACTGTTTAATGAGATTACATATTCCGAAGAGTCGCCACCGGCAACTATAGCAATGTTCTTTTTCATAGTCACTTTATCCTGTTAAATATTTATCAAAAATAAGATTTATGGTAATATAGTGGAAGGAACTTGTAAAGAATATTTAAAAAATTAAGAAGCCGTCTCAAAAGAAAATCCGAGACGGCTTCTTTTTAGATTCTAATAAAAAACGCCACAGGAAGTGGCGTTCTAATCATCGTGTTTATCAAACTAACTGGCATTAGCTTTGATTTTAGCCCAATTGTCCCCTCTTTTTATTCTGGTAACCTGCATTTCGCTGATTGAAAAAAGTTTGGCGATAACATTTTGCTTTATCCCTTTTTCGAGCATTGCTTTTAATCGTTCAACATCTTCGGGTTTAAGCTTCGAATTTCTAACTATTCCTTTATTTTTGATTTTATTTATTTCTTGTAAACGGGGCATTATACGGTCGTATGATTCCTGTCGTGTTACCCATTTCAGGTTACTTAAATGATTGTTCCGTTTGTTCCAGTCAATGTGTATTACGATTTCCTGGTTTTCGTTTTCTTTTGGTACAAACATCATTGCAACGAGTTTATGTACCAGGTAGGTTTTTTTATTGTTTTTGGTTTTAAAAGTTACCGTGTGGAACCCTTTAGTTAAGCCCGGACGTAAAATTCTTCCATCGTTTTTATTGTAACAATAGCTTTTTACCCGCCCATAGTTGCTTACTGTATATCTCTTTTCGGCAAAAGGAATCTCTTTCCACTCTTCGTCTTCAATTTTTTTCAGATTTCGTTGTGTCATTTGTTCAAAAAGGTTATAACGGTTATTATATTTGTTTTCTAAGCCTGATTACGGATAATCAAATATTTTGTTTAAACCTTCTGACTAATGATGTGTATTTATTGATGAATATATATTTTTTTGATTACAAAATCTATTTTGGTTTTTCTTCACTGAATTATAAAATGGATGAATCAATAATTGTATGTTGTAAACAGTTTTTCAAAATTTATTCACAGTTTTGTTCTGTTATTACCAATAAATCGGTATTGTATTCCTGATTTTTTAATCTTTCAATAATTTGCTGATAAGTGTGTTCATCCATTCGTGGTGTACGTGATAAAATCCAAAGATATTTCCTGTTTGGATGGCCAACAACGGCATAACTATAATCTTCAGCCAGATCAATAATCCAATATTTTCCTTTAAAAGGCCAAAAGAATTGTACTTTAAGTTTTGAATTATTGCTATGGGGTGTTACAAATGCTTTCCCTTCAATCTGTGCCGCAGGCCCATTAACTGAATCTTTTCTGCAAGAGTTTATAACCTTCACATATTTGCCATCCATAAGGGAATATTCTGCAATTGTACAATGGCACCCTTCCTGGAATCGCTGAGGGATAGTCGCAATTTCGTACCATTTGCCCATGTATTTTTCAATTTCAACATGCGAAACTGTTTCCAGTGGTTTATATTTATTACAACCTGAAATTGATAATATGCTCATAACAATTGCTATTTGCATGTTTTTTATAATATAACTCATAATTATTTATAATTTAATAGAATACAAATTACAAATATTATTTGAATTTATAATGGGATTAATGCACGGGTTTTTAAATATCAATATCTCTTCCTGAAATATATCTTCTCCATTTTCCCAAAACCTGTTGCATATCGTCGGGTAATTCGGAATCAAACTGGATAAACCTGCCAGTTGCGGGATGTTTAAACCCAAGTGTTTTAGCATGTAATGCCTGGCGAGGTAAAATAGAAAAGCAATTCTGAACAAATTGTTTGTATTTAGTAAATGTAGTTCCTTTTAAAATCTGGTCGCCACCATATTCGGAATCGTTAAATAATGGATGCCCAATATACTGAAAATGTGCTCTAATCTGGTGAGTTCTTCCGGTTTCGAGCTTACATTCAACCAATGTAACATAACCGAGTTCTTCGAGTACTTTATAATGAGTTACAGCATGCTTTCCTTGTGAGCCATCGGGGAAAACCTGCATTATTTTTCGGTTTCGGATATTTCTGCCGATGTTTCCGGTAATGGTGCCTTCTTTTTCTGTAAATGATCCCCAGACTAAAGCATGATATTTGCGTTCAGATGTTTTATGAAAAAACTGACTGGCAAGTTTGGTCATGGCTATTTCATTTTTGGCGATGACCAATAAGCCTGAAGTATTTTTATCAATCCGGTGAACCAATCCTGGCCGCATGTCTCCACTATTAAATAAAGGTAAGTCTTTAAGATGGTACATAAGTGCATTTACGAGTGTTCCGGTATAATGTCCATAAGAAGGATGAACAACCATTTCAGGTGTTTTATTTACAATAATTAAATGGTCATCTTCGTAAACAATATTTAGCGGGATGTTTTCGGGAATAAGTTCAATCTCACGGGGAGGATATGCCATTACAATTGATATAACATCGCCTGGTTTAACCTTATAATTTGATTTTACCGGTTTTTCATTTACAAGAATACAATCCGCATCGGCTGCGCTTTGAATTTTATTTCTCGATGCATTTTCGATTCTGTTTACAAGGAATTTATCGATTCTTAACAGGCTTTGTCCCGGATCGACAACAAAGCGAAAATGTTCAAATAATTCCTGATCATCGTTTTCCAGTTCTCCGTTGTCAATAATTTCGTTTTCTGTCATTAGATGGTTTTATGATTAACGGATAACAATAAATTTTTTGGATGCAAATTGCCCGTTTACGTTACTAAGTCGAATAAAATAGATTCCCGATGAAAGCCCTGAAATATCAATTGTTGGTTCTGAAAGAATTTTATCAATGTACGATTTTCCATAAATATCGAAAATGGTATATTGGTATTGGGTATAGGAGCTATTGTTAAATTCAATATTTATTGAATTGGTTGCGGGATTAGGATAAAGATTAAACTCGAATTTTTCAGGCAATGAATTTTCAATACTGGTAGTAGGAAGGTTGATTTCTCTTCCAAACATGGGCCTTATCATTACGGTTCCTTCATATGCTGAGTTTTGCCATATCCCGGAAAAATTATAGAATGTTTTATCATTATTAATTTTATTTACATCGAAACCTACATTCAATGAATTTTCATATACTTTTTGCCAGCCAATGTAAAAATTGTTTTCCAAAACTAATGCTGTATCGAAAAGATAACTTGTAAACTTGTTTAAACTATCAGAGAAAACAGGTTTAATATTTTCTTTAATATAAAGTATATTCCCGGGTTTATTATTTATTTCGTTCCATACGCACAGTTTGAAATACTTTTCGTTCGTGTTATTTAACGATTGGTTAAAGTAAATTTGAACTCCCCTGAGCGTATCTTCTTTGTATGTTTTGAAGCGAACAGCAACCATACCACTTTCAGTACCATTACCAACTAAATCATACCCCATTTCAGAAGAACCATCATCATATGAATAGTAGTTATAAAACTTTTGCAGATAATGTATGGTATCGTTCCATCTGTACTGAGAACGGATACTAAAAGTGTCTGTAATTAAATAACTGCGTAGCTCGAATAAAGCAGAATCAGCAACAATATCCGGATTATAATTAAAATTATAATTAGTTTTAATTTTATATGTAACCACACTAAATGCTTCTATTTGAGGAGTGGATATACCTGTAAATGAATAATCCCCAACACCACCAAGAATACACTCAAACTCAAACTCACGACCTCCTATACTTAGGTTGGTATCAGCGAGATTTGCATATTCAATTTGAATACTATCGCTCATTTCTGTAGCATTTGCCCTGGAAAAATGAGTCCATGGCAATGATTCAAAATTATTTAACAAGGAGCCTAAAGGTTTAATAAAACAGATATCATCAATTATTGTATCGTTAATTGTGCGAGCCGTGTCCAGTTTTATAAAATCAAGGTGCCAGAAGTCGCAATTGCCAGCGGCTAAAGATGTGTTTCCTGTAGCCGATAAACTTGCTGTATTTCTAAATCTGAACTGGAAATTGTTTTTTAGATATTGATCTTCAGAAATGGGAATAATTACCTGCTGAAATAATTTCGAGAGTTGCACTGTATCGGCACGAATTATTTTTGTGTTTGAATTATAGGCATATTGTTCTGTTAAAACAGAGTCTGTTTCATTAAAACTTACTTGCCATGCCTGATTCCATTTTGCCGAATCGGGTGAATAAAAATCAATGTAAAGCAAATCTTCGGGTTCGGGAGCATCGCCCAATCCCCCTGGTTGGTAAAAGAAACTAATGAAAATGGTATTGTTCCCGGGGTAATTCAGGTTTATAGGTTGTGATGTAAGCGTATCTGATCCAAAAGTTGATGTGCTGGCTGTTGAATACATTGAGCCGTCTTCATTTATTGCATCAAGGGTTGCTACACCAACTGAAACAGGATTGTAAGGGAAAGAATTATTCACATAAGCATATTGATTTATCCATTTTTCAGAGTCAGGATAACCATCAGCTTTAGCAAAATCTTCAATAAACGGGAGTTCAACGGGGCCTTTTAATGTTTTTTTTGTTTTTCCGCTTTGAACTCGTGATATTTCTAATATCTCAGGATTTACAACAAGATTTGTGAGTGACTCTTGCGAAGAAACAAGTTTCACATTGCTTAATAAAGCTAAAGAAAGTATATAAAAGATTCTTTTCAATATATTTTTAGTTGTTTATTTGAATAGAGTCTGACAATTCTAATTTTATTGAATCAACACTTAACCACATATCAACTGTTGAACCCAGATTTAAGAGTTCACTTTCTTTATACGCGGGGTATTGCCTCCATATTTTTGCTTCCAGGGTGTCTTGTAAATCAATAACAGATTCATCATATATAATGGCACCAACATTGAGAGCCGAACGTAATAGCAGGTTTTTTGCCGTTGACAACTTTAGTAAATGGAGATTCGGGACAGGTGTTTTTTTATCGCTTAACCCGCGTCCCAGGACAAGGTCTATTTTTGAACCTTTGGGAATAAGTTCTCCTTCTAGAATTTCACTTTCGTTATATTTTTGTTTTAAAACATTGTTAACTGCAATATCCGGAACGAAAATCAGTTTCCCAATTTCAAGCCCTGCATTTTTTAACATGCCATCGGCCTGTCGTAATGATACCCCTGTTATGTTTGGCATTTTTACTTTCTCGGGATTGAATGCATTAAGAGTTAAAAAAATACGACGATTTGCTTTTACTTTAAATCCCGGGTTTGGGTTTTGTTCAATAACAGTTCCTTTAGGCAAATTGTTGATAAAGACAGAGTCTATAACCTCAACTCTAAACTTGTTTTTCCTGGCTTTCTTCACAACTTCTTCGAGTGTTAACCCTGTATAATTCGGAACAGATATTGCCTGGCCGTGATGAGTATAAATTTTTAATATTATAAAGGAAAAGAAAAACAAGACCATCAAAATTCCAATTGCATATAGTAAATTCTTTAAAAAAAGTTTGCTAATTAAAAATTTTAGTAAATTCATAATGATTCAGGCTTAATAAACATCAATTTAACTAACGGAACGACAAATATAAAATTATGTAAGGATAATCTAAAATTAATTCGTGGCAATTTAAACAATTGAGATTACCAGGTTCTATTTTTGTATGATATTATATAATGTATCACGTTCAACAGGTATTTTGCCAGATGTTTTAATAAGCTGAGTAATTTCATTTGTATTCATTGACGGGCGGGTATCTTTTGCTCCTGCCATTGAGTAAATTTTTGTTGAATCGTCGATGGTTCCATCAATATCATCAACTCCAAAAGAAAGTGCAATTTGCGTTATATCTTTACCCAGCATTGGCCAATAGGCTTTTATATGATTAAAATTATCAAGATAAATCCTTGAAACTGCATAATTTTTTAAATCTTCATATGTATTTACTTCGCCCAAATAGGAAAGAGAATTATTTTCTTTCTTGTATTTTAATGGTATAAACGTGTTGAATCCGTTTGTTTTATCTTGTAGTTCGCGTAATTTATTGAGATGTTCAATCCTGTGCCTGTAATTTTCGAGATGCCCGTAAAGCATCGTTGCATTAGATTGAAGGCCTGTTTTATGGGCAGTTTCATGAATCATTAACCATTGTTCGGAAGATGATTTTTCGTGGCAAACTTTCTTACGAATCTCAGGATCAAATATTTCGGCTCCACCACCCGGGATACTTCCTAAACCATAGTTTTTAAGTTTTATTAACCCTTCTTCAAGAGTAAGCCCTGCTTTTTTTATCATGTAATCGAGCTCAACAGCAGTAAATGCCTTAATATGAATATGAGGTAAAATTTCTTTTATCTTGCTAAGCATTAACCCGTAATAATTTAAATCGCGCGATGGATGAACGCCTCCAACGATATGAACCTCTGTTACATCGGAATTTTTGTAAGATTCCACCTTTTTTAGTATCTCATCAAGCGGGTATTCCCAACTACCATCTTCGCCAATTCTTCTGTGGTACGAACAAAATTTACAGTTATAGATGCAAATGTTTGTTGGCTCAATATGAAAATTTTTATTGAAATAAACCTTGCTTTCGTTTTTCTTAAGATTAACATGTGAAGCAATAATCCCGAGAACTCCAAGATCGAAGTTGAACAACTCTGTCCCTTCTGCTGTATTCAGTCGCTCACTGTTGATTATTTTTGTTACAATTAGTTTTTGCTCATTCGTTAACTGAGCGCTAAAAAGTATTTCGTTAATTAACATTACATTTTTTATTTGCACAAAAATAACTGATTTTTTTGATGTGATAAAAAATATAAATTGTGATATTGCGATTTTGGGAATATAGATATAAAAAAAAGTAAAGGACAATAATTTAATTATCCTTTACTTTCTTACGAATTCGTGTGGTATAAAGATTTATTTCTTATCAGTAAATTCGTCAGATACTGTTAATTTTTTTCTGCCTTTTGCCCTTCTCGAAGCAAGAACTCTTCTGCCATTGGCAGATGCCATTCTTTCTCTGAACCCGTGCTTATTTTTTCTCTTTCTGTTCGAAGGTTGAAACGTCCTTTTCATCTCGGAATATTTTAAGTTGTTTTACTTTTTCTTTTGGAACTGCAAAAGTAATGTTTTTTTCAATTCTGCAAAATGATTTCTAAAATTTAATTGGAAGATATATGATTTTTTTTGTTTCAAAAAAGGGTTCGTTAAAGAAATCAGCTATTTCAAATATAGTTGTTGATGTATAAAAATCTTTAATTTCATCTTTAATATCACCCCCTTTTAAATAAATAATTCCATTTTTCAGGTTATTTTTTGATACGGGGTTAATTTTATTTTTCACCCAGTTGTAAAATTCAGGAAAAGAAGTTACAGCCCGGCTGACAATAAAGTCATACTTTTTATTCAAGGCTTCAACCCTGGTTTGTTCGGAAAATACATTCTGCAATCCCAATGAGCTGGAAACTGCTTCAACAACAGTAATTTTTTTCCCTATAGAATCGATTAAATGAAAATGGCTATCGGGAAAAAGTATGGCAAGGGGAATTCCCGGGAATCCGCCACCGGTTCCAACATCAAGTATATGTGTGTTTTTTGAAAATTTAATTATTTTAGCTATAGCCAATGAATGTAAAACATGATGTTCGTAAAGCTGGCCGATATCTTTTCTTGAGATTACATTAATTTTTGTATTCCATTCAAAATAGATTTCTTTAAGAAGCGCAAATTGTTCACGCTGCCCAATTGTAAGATTTGGGAAATATTTGTTAATGATATCCATTATGTGAAATTACTTAATGTTTGGATTGCTGTTTTTCAAAATATTATAAAGCAATTCTCTTGCTCTAAAAAGTTGAGCTTTAACAGTTCCTATGGGTAAATTTAACTCGTTGGCAATTTCTTCGTACGAGTATTCTTTAAAATACCGGAGATCAACGAGAGTTCTGTATCGGGGTTTTAATTTTTCAACCACATTTCGCATTAAAGCAATACGTTGATTTTTTATCATATCTTCTTCAGGATCTGGGGAGTCAGATTGAAGAGGTGTACTAATACCTTCAAGCTCATCTGAAGTTTGATCCAATGATATCAGGCTGGCTTTTTTCTTTCGGATAAAATCTATACAATTGTTCGTGGCTATCTTAAACAACCAGGTACTAAAAGCATAATTCGGAGTATATTGTTCTATATTTTTAAATGCTTTGCCAAAAGCTTCAATGGTAAGATCATCGGCATCACTTTTATTATTTACCATTTTTAATAACATGTAATAAATGGCATCCTTATAGCGGTCGAGAAGTTCCGCGTAAGCTTTTTCGTCACCTTTTAAAGCAAGTAAAACGAGTTTGTAGTCGTGTTTACCCTTTTCAGAGAGATTTGGATTTATTTCCATTTAACTTGTTTCGATGTAAAAATATTTGATATAAAAAATGTAAAGTTAAGATATGGAATAATAATATCATAAACTAACGAAGGTAATAATAAAAAATTTTCCTTCAAACGATTCATGGCAACTTTAATTATAATTAACTGAAAAATCATTCTCAATGCAAAAGCACCAAGGATGTACAGGTAATAATCAGAAAACCAGATTAGGCTTAATGCAAAAAGAATATAAAAGAAAACTCTGCTTAATAGTTCTCCTGATAATCTCCATTTTGTAGCTGTTTTATATAATTTACCTGTTGTAATGTGTCTTTTTTTCTGATAAAACCAATCACGAAAAGTAGCTTTAGATTCTGTCCTTGTTATTGATTCGTGAGAAATTTCAATCCGGGTGTTTTTACTTGTTGCAACTTCGTTAACGAACAAATCATCATCGCCGGAATCCAGGTGGCGGTGATTCGCAAAACCTTTATTTGTAAAAAAAAGTGATTTTTTGTAAGCAAGATTTCTGCCAACACCCATATATGGCTTTCCGGATAAAGTAAAAGTAAAATATTGCAACGCAATAAAAAGGGAATCGAATCGTATAAGATTGTTTAATACGTTTTTTCTCTGGGTATAACCTCCATAACCAAGTACCAACTCTGTTCCCCCTAAAAAATTCCCCTGCATTCTTTCAATCCATTTTGGGCTTTCGGGTTTGCAATCGGCATCGGTTAATAAGACCCATTCGTTTTTAGCTGCTTTTATCCCTATAGTTAATGCCAGTTTTTTACTATGCATAAACTTATCATCTTGTTTTACAGTAGTAACTTTTAAATGCCTGTATTGTTTCTGGAACTGATCAAGTATAAACTCTGATTCATCTTCAGAACAATCATTAACTACTATCACTTCAAAATCAGGGTAGTTTTGGTTTAAAACTAGATGAAGATTATTTTTTAAATTTTCAGCTTCATTTCTTGCACAAATTATTACCGATACAGGGTTATTTATACCTGTTACATGATGTACGTTTTTTATAAATAAAATCCTTGAATAGTAAAAGAGGTAATAAAATAGTTGTATTAAAAATGTAATTGCAAAAAAAACTGGAATTAACAGTAAGGGATTGTTAATAATGAGATCGTATATTTTCACGGTATATTTTATTGATTTTTGAGTTAATTGGCAATTTTATTAAACATTTTTCTGTTAAACAAGAAATGTGGATTTAAGTAATGAAATTTTTATTCACAATTCGTTATCTTTGAGCCGAAATATATTATTTATGAAGTTTGAAATTTTTAGTAAAGATACAAAGACTAAAGCAAGAGCGGGAGAATTGACAACTGATCATGGGAAAATTCAAACTCCTATTTTTATGCCCGTAGGAACTGTGGGGAGTGTAAAAGGGGTTAACCAGAGAGATTTAATAGAAGATGTTGGTGCTCAAATAATACTTGGAAATACATATCATTTGTATTTGCGGCCCGGGGTTGATACAATAAAAATGGCAGGAGGCTTGCATAAATTTATGAACTGGAATCGGCCAATTTTAACAGATAGCGGTGGATATCAGGTTTTTTCATTAGCAGAAAACCGCAAGCTTAAAGACGAGGGCGCTCACTTTAGTTCTCATATCGATGGTTCTAAACACCTTTTTACACCTGAAAACATTGTGGATATTCAACGTATCATTGGTGCCGATATTGTTATGGCTTTCGATGAATGCACACCTTTTCCCTGCGAATATACTTATGCAAAAAAATCTATGGAACTCACCCATAGATGGCTTGCCCGTGGATTAAATCATTTCGATAATACAGAGTCATTATATGGTTATAATCAAACGTTTTTCCCCATTGTTCAGGGAAGTGTTTTTGATGATTTAAGGCAACAATCGGCAAAGACTATTGCTTCCTTTGAACGTGACGGGTATGCTATTGGTGGTTTGTCTGTTGGCGAACCTGTTGAGCAAATGTACGATATGATTGATGTGGTAAATGAAATACTTCCTGAAAATAAACCCCGTTATTTAATGGGTGTCGGGACACCTGCCAATATTTTAGAAGGTATTGCCCGCGGAATTGATATGTTCGATTGTGTTATGCCTACTCGTAACGGTCGAAACGGAATGTTATTTACCCGTGACGGAGTTATTAATATTAAAAATGTAAAATGGAAAAACGATTTCTCTCCAATTGAAGAAAATGGTGCATCATTTGTAGATAGTGAATTTTCAAAAGCATATCTTCGACATCTTATTGTGTCGAAAGAAATTCTGGGAGCACAAATAGCAAGCCTTCACAACCTTGCTTTTTATTTATGGCTTGTTACCGAAGCCCGAACAAAAATAATTGATGGTACTTTTACTAGCTGGAAAAATGAAATGTTAGAAAAACTCTCTATTAGGTTATGATTATTAATGGATTTAAAAAAATAGATTTATATATCATAAAAAAGTTTCTGGGAACTTACTTTTTTGCTATTGCTTTAATAATAAGTATAGCTGTTGTATTTGATTTATCAGAGAGAATTGAAGATTTTATTGAAAAGGAAGCTCCCCTTAAAGCCATTGTTTTTGATTATTACATGAATTTTATTCCCTATTTTGCCAACCTGTTTAGTTCTCTTTTTACGTTTGTTGCAGTTATCTTTTTCACTTCTAAAATGGCATACAATACCGAAATAATTGCCATTTTAAGCAGTGGCGTAAGCTTCAGAAGAATTATGCTTCCTTATCTGATGTCAGCTTTTGTTATTGCATTATTTTCTTTTGTACTTATGGCTTATATTATTCCTCCTGCAAATAGTGTAAGGCTCGATTTTACATATAAATATATAAAAAATCCCATTCAAAATACGGAGAAAGATATTCACAGGCAAGTTGAGCCAGGGTTATTTGTTTATATGAAAAGTTATAATACAAAAGATGACAGGGCGATTAAATTTGCCATGGAACGGTTTGAAAATGGAGAGTTAAAATCAAAATTGTTATCCGAATCTGCAAAATGGGATACTTCAATAAATAAATGGACTATTAAAAACTATTTTATTCGCGATATTGATAGTTTAAACGAAAAAATTACCCAGGGAACAACCCTGGACACAACAATAAATCTATTTCCCGAAGATTTTAAGCGCTATGCCCAGTTTGTTGAAACAATGAACCTAACTCAGTTAAACGATTATATTGAAGAGCAAAAAATGCAAGGTGCCGATGATGTGGTAAGCTTATTAATTGAAAAATATAGTCGGTTTGCATATCCATTTTCAACCTTTATATTAACACTTATCGGGGTTTCATTGTCATCACGAAAAGTAAGAGGTGGAATAGGTATGCATATTGGACTAGGTTTGCTCCTCAGTTTTTCATTTATTCTTTTTATGCGCTTTGCTGCAATGTTTGCTATAAGTGGTAGCATGAATCCAATGTTTGCGGTTTGGTTACCCAATATCCTGTACGCAATTATTGCTGTATTTCTTTACCGTTTAGCTCCCAAATAGCTTCAATTCTTTTTGTTAAATAAAATTTCATACCTTTGTTAAGTATGTCTGTTTGCTGTATTTAAATTATTGAATTGGTTTGCAATAGTTTAAATCAGGTTGTTTGCTGATTGTTACAAATTTATTTTTTATAATAAAATTCATTTTGTAACGTTGCAGTTATTTTTTAAAAACGGGTTTAGGTATATTACCTGAACTTATTTATTAACTAAATGTACAAGATATGTCTTTGAAAAGAAAAATTCTTGAACTTCAAATGAAGCGTGAAAAAGTACTCCAGGGAGGTGGCGAAAAAGCCATCGAGAAGCAGGTTGCTATGGGGAAAATGACCGCTCGTGAAAGAATTATTACACTTTTGGATGAAAATTCATTCCATGAGTACGATTTATTCGTTGAGCACGAAGCTCGCGATTTTGGTATGGATGGAAAGGTTTTACATGGCGATGGTGTAATTACCGGAACCGGTACAATTTATGGCGCTCCTATATGTATTTACGCCCAAGACTTTACTGTTGCCGGCGGATCATTAGGATTGATGCATGCCCGAAAAATTACTAAAATAATGGATCATGCCATGAAAATGAGAGTTCCGATTATTGGTATTAACGATTCTGGAGGTGCACGTATTCAGGAAGGAGTTAACTCTTTGGCAGGTTATGGTGAGATTTTTTACCGTAACACAATGGCTTCAGGTGTTATTCCTCAAATTTCTGTTATTCTTGGCCCTTGTGCAGGTGGTGCCGTATATTCTCCTGCATTAACCGATTTCGTATTTGTAGTCGAGAACATTTCAAAAATGTTCATTACAGGCCCCGAAGTTATTAAAACTGTTTTAGGTGAAGAAATTTCGATGGAAGACCTAGGCGGAGCCCGTGTTCATAGTGAAATAACCGGGAATGCTCATTTTTATGCAGAAAGCGAGATTGAATGTTTCGACCAGGTTAAAAAACTCATTACGTATATTCCGTGGAATAATGGACAAAAAGCCAGGCCTTTCGAAGCAAAAGAACCATTATACAGTAAATATAAAATCGATGAAATAGTACCCGGAAATCCAAAAGAACCTTACGATGTTTGTGATGTTATTCGTGCAATAACCGATGGATCTGAGTTTTTCGAGATCATGGAACTTTGGGCAAGAAATATAGTTATTGGTTTTGGCAGGATTAATGGAGAAACAGTTGGATTTGTTGCAAACCAACCAATGTATTTAGCCGGGGTTCTCGATGTGGATTCATCAGATAAGGCAGCCCGCTTTATTCGTTATTGCGATGCATTCCAGATTCCTATTGTTACTTTAGTTGATTTACCAGGTTATTTACCAGGTGTCGATCAGGAACATGCTGGTGTTATCCGTCATGGTGCAAAACTATTGTATGCGTATTCCGAAGCGAATGTTCCAAAAATCACCATAATTCTTCGCAAAGCATATGGTGGTGGATATATTGCAATGAATTCACGTCACTTGAATGCTGACTATGTTTTTGCATGGCCTGGTGCTGAAATAGCGGTTATGGGGCCGGAAGGTGCTGCTAATATTATTTTCAGAAAAGAAATTACAGAAGCAAAAGATCCTGAAAAAATGCGAAAACAAAAGGTTAAGGAATACAAAGAGAAATTTGCCAATCCTTATGTTGCTGCTGCTAAAGGTTATGTCGATTCTGTTATTGAACCAAAAGAAACAAGAAAATTCTTGCTTCATGGCCTTGAAGTATCAAAAAACAAAGTTGACAGAAAACCAATTAAGAAACATGGAATTCCTCCATTTTAATCTTTAATCAAACGATGGCAACAAAAGATAAAAAAAACGAAATAATCGCTGCACCTGTTATTGAAGAAGATGAATCAAAAGTTCGTTTTCATACAATTACAATTGATGGCGATAAATATAGAACACTCTTTACTGAAAGCTATAAAAGAAGAAAAAACTGGGAGAAACCAAACGAGAAAAAAATATTCTCTGAAATTCCCGGTACAATTATAAAAATTCATGTTACCGAAGGACAAGAAGTTAATGAAGGTGATCTGATGATTGTAATTGAAGCTATGAAAATGAAAAATAAACTTATTTTTCCAATTGGTGGTGTAGTGAAGAAAATCTATATCTCGGAAAATGAAAAAATTCCAAAACGTCATTTAATGCTTGAATTGGAATAAGAATAAAAAAAATCCGAAATAAAAAATTTCGGATTTTTTTATAATTTTTCATTCCACACAAAGTAATTTGGAAAATGATTTTTAACATCTGCTTCCTTCTTAAATAACCCAAAAACAGAAGAGCCACTTCCGGACATAGAAGCGTATTCAGCACCTAAACTGTAAAGTTTTAATTTTATTCTTTCAATTTCAGGAAACTCCTTAAACATAAAATCTTCGAAATCGTTTTTTACTAAATTCTTCCATGTTTTAACTGGTTCTTGAATGATATCTTTTAAACAATGAATAGGCTTTTGGGGTACACAATTTGAATATGCTTTGGCTGTATTTACATGTATTCCCGGGTAAATTACAACCAAAAAATAGGATTCCAGGTTTAATATAATTTCTTCAAATACATTGCCTGTACCGGTAGCAAAAACAGGCTTGTTAATTATAAAAAAGGGACAATCGCTTCCAATTTTACTCGTGTAATTTAATAGTTGCAGAGTTTTTAAATTCTTGTTTTGCAACGTGTTTATTGCTTTTATTGTAAATGAAGCATCGGAAGAACCACCTCCCAGGCCGGAACCAAAGGGAATGATTTTGTGTAAATGAATATGTACGGGATTTGCACTAATATTTTCTTTTAATAAATTGTAAGCCTTGTAACACAGATTTTGTTTTTTTTCCCCGTTTTCAACAATTATCCCGGTATTAGAGAATTCAAAATCATTACCTGAATTATTAATTTCCAGGATATCGGAAAGACCTATCGGGTAAAATATGGTTTCGATATCGTGAAAGCCGTCGGTTCGTTTTCCTACTATATTAAGGCCTATATTGATTTTTGCATTTGGAAATACTATCATTTATTGGTCGTTTTTTAAAATTTAAAAATACTAAAATTTAAACATGAGATGTAAAAATATTTAACAATCAATTTATATATCGCAGAAAAACAGTGAGTTCGATTACATTTTTGTTTTTTAATGGCGATTCTATTATTAACAAATTGTTAATAACTGCCGTTAAAAAAAATAGAATAAAGAATAATTAGATTTCTAATATTTTTGATCTACGTATTATTACCTTTGATTCCCCTAAAAATCAAAATATGGCAGGCAATACAAAAAACTATAAAAAACCCGTACAAAACGATCAATCTTTAGATTATGGTAAGCTGCCTCCTCAGGCAACTGATTTGGAAGATGCTGTACTTGGTGCAATAATGCTGGAGAAAGATGCGATTATCGCTGTAATGGATATTATAAAACCTGAAAGCTTTTATAAAGATGCCCATCAAAAAATATTCAGTGCCGTACTTGATCTGTCGCAGAAATTACAACCAATAGACATTCTTACTGTAACAGAGGAGCTACGCCGCCGCGATCAGCTCGATGAAGTAGGTGGCCCTTTTTACATAACCCAGCTTACAAGCAGGGTTGCTTCGGCTGCACACATTGAATATCATGCCCGAATTATTGCCCAAAAATATATTCAACGCGAATTAATCCGTGTTTCCTCCGAAATACAAACTAAAGCATACGACGATAGTGTCGATGTTAACGACCTGATAGATTTTTCGGAATCGGAATTATTTCGTGTAGCTGAGGGAAATATTAAAAAAGAAACAACAAAAATTAATGTTCTCATTAAAGAAGCCATTAGTCAGATTGAAGAAGCCGGAAAACGTGAAGATGGATTAAGCGGAGTACCATCCGGTTATACAAATCTCGATCGGGTTACATCAGGATGGCAGCGCTCCGACCTTGTTATTATTGCTGCACGCCCTTCTATGGGTAAAACAGCTTTTGTTTTATCAATGACAAAAAATATTGCAGTTGACCATAATCGTGGTGTAGCAATGTTTTCGCTGGAAATGTCATCGGTTCAGTTAGTGAATCGTTTAATAGTCAGCGAAACAGGATTACCATCTGAGAAAATTCGTAATGGGAAACTGGAACCATTTGAGTGGGAACAATTGGAATACAGGATTAAAAAATTAGTTGACGCCCCAATATATATTGATGATACGCCTGCTATTTCAGTTTTCGAGTTACGTGCGAAATGCCGCAGGTTAATGAGCCAGCACGATATTGACATTATTATTATCGACTACTTACAATTGATGTCGGGTACAAACGATAATAAGGGAAACAGGGAGCAGGAAGTAAGCATGATTTCAAGATCACTAAAAGGAATTGCAAAAGAATTAAATGTTCCGATAATAGCATTATCCCAATTAAATCGTTCGGTAGAGTTACGTTCAGGAACAAAACGCCCGCAACTTTCCGATTTGCGTGAATCAGGCGCTATTGAACAGGATGCCGATATGGTATTGTTTATCCACCGTCCGGAGAAATACGGAATTATTGAAGATGAAGATGGTAATTCCACAAGAGGGATGGCCGAAATCATTCTTGCAAAGCACAGAAATGGAGCTTTAGCCGATATTAAACTAAGATTCAGAGAAGAACTTGCCCGTTTCGAAGATCTCGATAACGAATTTGTTACTTCTTTCCAGGAAGAAAATGGGAAAAATGGAGGTGCGCTTACATTTGGTTCTAAGATGAACAAAGAAAACAGCTCAAAAGATAAAGATATTTTTGATCTGGGACATAATGTTAATTTTGAAAACGAAGCTCCTTTTTAATTTTTTTTTATTGGTATTATAAATTTATAAAATACCCTGTAATTCTTTTAATGAAAAAATCTCATGAGTAATATCTTCTGAATGGGTTTTGTTTTCGGGGTTGAAAAAAACCTGGTCGATACCGGCATTTTTAGCACCTATTACATCCGTTTCTAAATCGTCGCCAATCATCAGGCTCTCTTCTTTTTCTGCATTTGCCGATTTTAAGGCATGTTCAAAAATTATTGGACTGGGTTTTTGAGCACCGGCTTCTTCTGATGTAAATACTTTTGTAAAATATTTTTCTAAATCGCTGTTTTTTAGTTTAACAAACTGCACCTCATTAAAACCATTGGTAATAATGTATAGCTTGTATTTATTTTTAAGGTACGAAAGAGTTTCGTGTACATAAGGGAATAATAAACTTTTTGTAGGACTGATACTTATATAATCATCACCGATTTTTTGAGCGAGTTCTTCATTCGATACCCCAAATTCTTCTAAAGTAAGAGTAAATCGTTTTAATCGTAAAACGGATTTCTCAATTATCCCATCACGATAATCTTTCCATAATTGCTCGTTGTATTTTAAATAGGTATTGTAAAAATTATCGAACGTTCCGAATATCAATTCAAGATTATATTTAATGTAAATATCCCGAAATGTTTCCTTTGAGTTGGTGTCAAAATCCCATAATGTCCGGTCAAGATCAAAATATATATGTTTGTATTGTTTCATAAAACTATTCAGGTATATCAATTAACTAATAAGTTAGTATGACCGACAAAATTAAACTATTTGACTTTATCTCATATTTTTTAAATGATGTTTTAAAATAGTATTAAATTGTGGCTTTAAACATAAATCAAAATTATGATAAAGAAAATTTCATGTATTTTACTTGGGTTATCGATTTTGTCTTGTACACGGAGTTCCGTTACAAATAATTCAACAATAAACGAGCTGAATACTTTTATGGATGAATGGCATCATGCAGCAGCAATAGCAGACGAAGACGTGTTTTTTAATAGTCTCGATACCAATGCCGTTTATTTAGGAACCGATCCTAAAGAACGATGGCTGAAACACGAATTTAAAATATGGGCAATGCCCTATTTTCAAAGAGATACAGCATGGGCATTCAAACCTTATAGCCGAACCTGGTCTTTTTCTGAGAATGGCGAAATAGCCTGGTTCGACGAGTTACTCGAAACTCACATGGGTATCTGCCGTGGTTCGGGAGTACTTATAAAAATCAATAGTGTATGGAAAATTAAACAGTACAACCTGACACTTACTCTTCCAAATGAAAAAATGAACGAGTTCAGGAAAATTCAAAATATGAATTAATCAATTGATATCCATTAAATATCATTGCACATTCAATGGATATCAAATTTCGATTTTATACACTTTATATTATGGATTTAAATTACTAATTTTAATTGCTGGTTCAACACCTAAATTACCCTGTTATGAAAAAAAATAATTTTCTCACTCTGCTTACGATTACCTTGTTTTTACTGGTATTATCTGCATGTACTGATTCTGATAAAGAAAAAAAACATATAAAAAAACGTGAACTTAGCAAAGAAACAATAGCTGTTGGAATTTATAAAACATGCAATGCAAATCCTGTAAACATAAGAAATATTATAGAAGCATTGCGAATTGACGGTGGGATAGTTGCGGTTACTTTAACCGATGAAGATATTTTAAGGGCAGAACTCGAAAATATTGATGTGCTTGTATTCCCGGGCTTAAATAATGGAGAATTTAATGATACAACAAATAACAAAGTTATTCAGATAATTCAAAAATTTGTTGTTGTACGCGGGAAAGGTACGATTGGTATTTGCAGTGGTATTGATATGTTAACTGTAAATAACGAATGCAAAACTCTTAGTTTAATAGGAATAGATAGTATTAAAACTATCAATAATAAAAATAATTCGGGTTTATATAAATTTAAGCTGAGTGACGAAGGAAAAAATATTTTTTCAGAATTAAAAAATACAGAAAACCTGTATATTGATTATCAGGGAGGACTCATTTTTGATATAACTGATAACTCAAATCCTGATTTAAAAATAATTGCCCAAAAAGCTGACGAAGAAGATAGCATTCCTTTATTCCTTACATCTACAATTGGAAAGGGGAAAATCTTATTAGCAGTTGCACATCCTGAATCGACACCCGGGATGCGATGGATGTTTCCCCGAATGGTACGCTGGGTTATCGGGCACGATTTAGTTGCCTACGATCAGAATGTTATGCGGCCAGATTACTATAAAAATGAGATTGTTTACTCCGATGAATACAAAGCAAATTACGAAAAACTAATCAACGAACTCAAAGAATCTAAAAAAGAAAACAAGTTAATTCTGTTTGATAAATTGCAGGAAAACTATTCGTGGTATGCTGCTGAAACTGTTAGAACATTTTTAAAAGATAAAGATTCAAAAATAAGAATAAGAGCAGCAAAATATTTGTCGGATATTGAATATACTGCGGCTATTGAAGATATTGAAAAAGCAATAGACAGGGAAAGAAACAGAAAAAACAGGGAGCAACTTGAAATTTATTTAAATGTTCTTGAAATGATGGTTGAACAAAATGCAAGTATAGAATAAAAAACAATGAATGATATATTTTTTTTAATTACAGGTGCTGCTGCGGGATTCGCGGCAGCTTGGTTTATCAGCCGATTGGTATTTGCCAGAAATAAAGGATTAACCAAAGAAGAAGCTGAAAACCTTCAGCAGGAATTGATAAATATTTCTACAGAGCTTAAAATTAAGGAAGACCGGTTAAATGGGGTAAATGAAAATTTACAATCACTGAAAAATGAAATCAGTAATAAAGATAACCAATTGTTAAGCATCCAGAGGTTACTTGCAGGAAAAGAATCGGATTTAAAACATTTAACTGAACGATTAACAGAGCAAAAGCGGGAAGTAGAAGAACTACAGAAAAAGTTTACTGTAGAATTCGAAAATCTTGCCAATAAAATTCTGGAAGAAAAAACGGGTAAATTTACCGAGCAGAATAAAACCAACCTGGATGCAATTTTAAAACCATTACAGGAAAAGATAAAAGATTTTGAAAAACGGGTTGAAGAAACACATAAAAAAGATATTGAAGACAGGGCTTCGATTCAGGAACGCATAAAACACCTGGTAGAATCGAGCAATAAAATTAGTGAAGAAGCAAATAACCTGACAAAAGCATTAAAAGGAGAATCGAAAACCCAGGGAAACTGGGGAGAATTAATTCTTGAAAATATTCTCGAGAAATCAGGCTTAGTTAAAGATCGGGAGTATTTTGTTCAGAAATCATTTAAAACCGAAGATGGTAATCGGTTTCAACCCGACGTGGTGGTTAAATACCCTGGCGACAGGAGTGTCGTTATTGACTCGAAAGTATCGCTGGTTGCTTACGAACGTTTTGTTTCTGCCACAGAAGAGAAAGACAGGGAACGTGCATTGAATGAGCATCTGCTATCTGTAAAAAACCATATTCGCGGGTTGGGCGACAAAAATTACCAGGATTTATACCAGTTAAAAACTCTCGATTTTGTGATGTTGTTTTTGCCTATTGAACCTGCCTATTTAATTGCAATTCAAAAAGAACCTGATTTGTGGAATTTTGCTTACGACAAACGCATTTTACTTATTAGTCCTACCAATTTAATTGCAGCTTTAAAAATGATTGCAAGCATTTGGCGGCAGGAATACCAAAGCCAGAATGTGATGGAAATTGCCCAACAAAGCGGGGCACTATACGATAAGTTTGTTGGATTAGTGGAAGACTTGCAGGATATTGGAAACAAACTTGAATCTACCCGTAAAGCACACGACAACGCGATGAACAAACTCTCAACCGGAAAGGGTAACCTTTTAGGCAGAGTCGAAAATATTAAAAAACTGGGTGCTCAAACTAAAAAAGATTTACCCAGGGAATTAATGGAAGAATAAGTTTAATTACGAACTTGTCTGCCTAAGGCAGATTCCAATTTTTTTAATTTAGAATAATGCCTGTTAAGAAAATATTATTGTTGGGGAACCCTGTTTTACGAGAGAAATCAGAAGATATAATTGCGTTTGATAATCAGCTTGATGGACTAATTGTTGATTTACGTGATACTTTAATCGATTTTCAAAACCGAAAGAAAATTGGACGAGGAATTGCTGCCCCGCAAATTGGAGTTTTAAAAAAGGTTATTTATCTGAATTTACCTGGCAGGCATTTTGCTTTAATAAATCCCGTGATAATTGAAAAAAGCTCTGAAACATTCCAAGTATGGGATAGTTGTTTTAGTTTCGATGTTGCTTTTTTTGTTCTTACAAGAAGACATACTTCAATAACTGTAAAATACCAAAATCAAAAAGGAGAAATAATAAAAGAAACCTTTACCGGAAATCTTTCCGAATTGCTGCAACACGAAATTGACCACTTGCATGGTATTCTCGCCACCGACTATCTTGTAAACAAAACAGATATTATACTACGTGAAGAATGGGAAAAGTTGTAAAATAATTGAAAAGACACTTTTGCCGTTTATCAACTAATCTTTTAATACTGAAACAATTATTTTGATTATTCGTTAAATTTTCATAATCTCGCCATTGAAATTCAAGATTAAATGAATCGATTCTTACTTTTTATATTGATGGTATTTTTAGCAGGATTTTTTTTGCAGGGGAGGCATATTGGCAAAAAATCTAACCCCGATAATAGAATTGATATACCCGATAACAGGATTTCTTCGTGGAATAAAAAATTAACCGATTCGTGTGGAATACCCGAAGAAGCCGTTCATCAGGCACTAAATAACTTTTCAGAGTTAAAAGAGAAAAAAATTATCCAAAACGATTCCTTACTTACAATTATTGATTACAGCCGTTCATCAACTGAAAAACGACTTTTTATTCTTGATATAAAAAATGAGCAAGTAGTAAAAAATACGTTAGTAGCTCATGGTATGAATTCCGGAATTCAGAATGCCGAAAATTTTTCAAACGATTTGCATTCGAATAAAAGCAGCCTGGGGTTATTTCTTACCCAGGATTGTTATAACGGGAAGCACGGGTATTCATTAAGAATTAAGGGTATGAACGAGGGAATTAATGACAATGCCTATAAACGTGCAGTTGTTATTCATGGGGCCGATTATGTTAGCGAGCAATTTATTCTTAAATATGGAAGAATCGGACGAAGTTTTGGTTGCCCGGCATTACCGCTTGAAGAAACCAGGGAAATAATTGATTTAATAAAAAACGGTTCCTGCCTGTATATTTATCATCCTGTACTGGATTCTATAACTCAACCTGATTTGAAAAGATAGACATGATATCGTGTTTATCCAGATTGTAAATATCACCATAAAATTTTATATCAGTATTCTCTTCACCGGAACAAGTTATGTATTGAATATGGATATTAATCTTTTGGGTCAGATTAATTTCGTTGTTCTCTTTGGAAGCTATTAGTTTCTTAATGTTTAAGCTGTTTTCTGAATAGTATTTATCGGTTAAATATTGTGCTAGTTTATCCGGGTTTTCTAAACGAATACATCCATGCGAAAAAGTCCTGTTTCTTTGTTGAAAAAGGCCTCTTGATGGTGTATCGTGAAGATAAATACTTTGTTCGTTTGGGAATATAAATTTTACCAGGCCAAGCGCATTAGTAGAACTGTTTTTTTGACGAATAAAATATCTTGTGCCAAGAGGATCGTTGCTATTCCAGTTTATAGTTGATATATCAACAGTTTCCTCGCAACCATTTATTATGTAATACCCGTTTCTTTCAAGATAGGTTGAATCTTTTCTTATTTTTTGAAGCATTTCGTTGTCAACAATACTTTTAGGAACGGTCCAGTAAGGATTTGTAATTACTTTCTCGATGTTGCTTGATAATACCGGGGTCGGGGTTTCTTGTTTTCCTACAATAACATTAAAAACTTCTTTTTCCTGTTTTGATTCAATAACATGTAACCTGAATTCCGGAATATTTACAAACAGGTAATTTTCGTCATTGTTTTTTATGTTCCTTAACCGGTTTAAATTTAAACATGCCTGAAAATACCTGTACTCTAGTAAAGATACGAGCGTTTGATGTGTAATAGTATTTAAATTAGAATCTTTGGGTAAATGAAACTGCTCTTGTAATTTATAAATTGCTGCTGAATTATTGTCTGTTGAATCAATCTCGGATGTTTCGGTTATACCTGCATAATAAAGGCCTTTAGCAAGTAATCTGTCATCAATAAATTTGGGGGTTGTATATTTAATAGATAACTGAAGATCTATGAAATTTGGCAGCGAACTGAGTATGTTCTGAAGTTGTACGAGCTCCGGCTGTTGTGATAAAATCTCGTTTCTTAAATTATTTTGATTCAAGGCATTATTTAAAATCCCCGGCAAAGATTCGTAAGATATAAAATCAGTTGATAAAGTATCTTTCTCAATTATGCCTTTATTCAGATACAACATTAACTTTAATGCTGAAAAACTTACTGTAAATTCGAGGTTAATCCTTGTATCAAGCGTGTTTGTTTTAGAAAATTCGGTATTTAATTGTTTGATTTTTTCTCTGCCGAAATAGTCGATCGGGAAACCATAGTATTTCGCACTATCAAGGATATTAATGAAGTTCCTGAATTGTAAGTTGGTTCTCAAATTGGTTGTCCATGCTGGTTGAAATTCCCTCTCTTTATAAAACCTGGATACCAATTCAGTAATCTGCTTGTTTATATTTTGTGTTGAGTAAGAGTCTGGTTGACTAATCATTGAATACAGGTTAATTTCCAGGCTATTTCTAAAATCAAATGAATTATAGTTTATATGATTTTCGTTAAGGTTTACTGATGGATTCTGGTAACTGCTTAAAGCAATCAATAAAACAATAAAAGAAAATTTAACCAGGATATTAATCAGAACTCTGTTAACACTTTGTTTTGTTGAAAAATCAAATTCTAATATGGTATTTTCTTCAACCATTTTTTATTACTTTTTCTACTTTCATATACGTGTTTTCTCATTAAAAGAAATTTATTTTAGATGAACATCAAACAGCTTTTGACCAATAATTAAAATCTGGAAACAAAAAATCATAAGTGTTGCAATATGCACAAATACAGCATGTTACAATAAAAGATTTAGATCGATATAATAGTAGAGATTCGATATAAGAAGAGAGAAAAACTTTCAGGTTTTTCTCTCTTTTTTAAACCATCCCCTGATGGTGAAAATATTTGAAGTAATGGTGCCTGTTATTCGTAACGCAAAGTTTGTGCCGGGTTTGTATTTGCTGCTTTAATTGCCTGAAAACTTGTGGTTAACAATGCAATTGCAATAGCTAATACTGCGGCAAGAGCAAAAACCCACCAGCTTAAATCTGTTTTGTAGGCATAATCCTGTAACCATTTGTTAATTAAATACCATGATGCCGGGATTGCTACAACAATTGCAATAATTACCAGTTTAATAAAGTCTTTAGATAAAATATAAGCAATTTCTGATGATGTAGAACCCATTGCTTTACGGATACCAATTTCTTTTATTCGTTTTTCTGTCATAAACGAAACAAGTCCGAATAAACCTAACGATGCAATTACAACTGCAATTATTGCAAAATATTTTATTAAACTTCCCATGCGTTGTTCTGTTTTATACATGTTTTCATATTCATCATTTAAAAAGTGATATTCAAATGGATAGGATGGAATTACTGAGTTCCATGTATCTTTTAATTTTTCGATAGTTTGTGGTACATCACCCGGTTTAATACGCATGATTATATACCGGATATATTCATCATAACCCACAGCAATGGCAAGAGGCTCAATTTCTGAACGCATGGAGTAAAAGTGAAAGTTTTTCATTATCCCTATAATTCTGCCCTTGCTAACTCCCAGAAAAGAAAAACGCATACCAATAGGGTCATCAACATTCAAAATTTTAAGCATTTCTTCGTTTATTAAAAATGCTCCTGTTGAGTCAGCAATCCTGTCCGAAGGAAAATCTTTAGAGAAACTTCTCCCGTTCACAATAGGAATTTTTAACGTTTCGGTATAATCGAAATCAACAACACTCATGCTTACAAGGATACTCAGGTTTGGATCTTTGCCGTCCCAATCTACTCCACCTGAATTGCTTCCGATATCGCTCGGTAAATGTGACGATGCTGTAACATTCTCAACCATTGGATTTGCTTTAAAGGCATCTTTAATAACTGAATAGGATTTATTGATATCACCATACATTTGAATATACAAAACATGATCCTTTTCGTATCCCAGCTTTTGTGCCTGCATAAACCTGAGCTGCTTGTAAATAAAAACAGTTCCAATAATCAGGATTATGGATAAAAAAAACTGGAATATAACCAGGAATTTTCTCAGGTTTCCTTTTGCAGATAATTCGCTAACGCCTCCTTTAAGTACTTTTACAGGATTAAATTTTGAAAGATAAATTGCAGGATAAATGCCGGCAACTATTCCTGTAAAAAGAGTTATTGAAATAAGGCCAAAAATAAATTCGGGACTCTTGAAAAACTCAAAAGATATTTGCTTCCCCGAGAGCAGGTTAAATTTTGATAAAAGTAATGCCGTGAAAATTAAAGCGATAACAGATGAAATGATGGTAGTTATAACAGATTCACCAAAAAATTGAAGAATAATATTTCCCCTGCTTGCACCCGATGTTTTTCGCATTCCAATTTCTTTTGCTCTTCTTGTTGATCGGGCTGTTGAAAGATTCATAAAATTAATACAGGCAATAAGCAATATAAATAACCCGATAGTTATAAATATGAATACATTCTGAATTTGACCGGGCGAATGCCCGTAACCAAAATATTGATGCAGGTGCATGTCTTTTAAAGAAGCAAGCATAAACTTTGTTTTATAATCACTTTCTTTATAATCATCATCAAATTCGATGTGGCTTTTAACAACATCAATAAGTTTCTGGTTAACAGGAACAGGCTCTGTTCCTTTTTTTAGCTTTACATAAGTTGTAATCGAGTTATTTCCCCAATGATCGTTGTAAAAGCCAATTGTTTTAACAAAATCAAATGGTACAAGAAACCCGAAACGAATACTCGTGTTTGCAGGTATTTTCTTTAATACCCCGGTAACTGTAAATTCGAACTGGTTATCAACGCGAATAGTTTTACCTAAAGGGTTTTCCTGTCCAAAATATTTTTCGGCCATTTCCTTTGTTAAAACTAAACTTAATGGTTTTGTGAGAGCTGTTTGGGGATCACCTGATTCAAGATCGAAACTAAAAACAGAGAAAATAGTAGAATCAACCGCGGCTATTCCTGATTCAAAAAAAGATTTTTCACCATATTTAAGTAACAGGTTTCCCGTGTATGCAAATCGAATAGCATCTTCAATCTCAGGGATTTCCATTTTCCAACCCTCGCCCGAAGGATAGGGCGTAACATTTACATGATACGATTCGCCATTATAAAACTGGTCTTGTTCGACCCGGTATATCTGATCAATTTGCGTGTGAAATTTGTCGTAGGTAATTTCATCGTAAACCCACATGAAAATTAATAAAGCACAGGTTATTCCAAGTGCTAATCCGAATATATTTATAAAAGAGAATCCTTTATGTCTGGTAATATTCCGGAAGGCAATTTTAAGGTAATTTTGAATCATATTTTCAGGTTTAATTTTTTTTAAAGACGAATTTAAAAATGGATTGATGCATTTTATTTTAAAATGATATTAAAGCATAAGAATTAATTGATAATTTTGGTATCGAAGGTTTATTAAAAGGTTTTATTATGAATAAACAGACTTTTCAATTAATTCTTTTGTCATTATTCCCTTTTTTATTTTTTAATCAGTGCTCGGTGTCGCACAAGATAAAGAAAAACCCGAACGATTTAATTCATGGCTATGTAGCTCCTGGATTTGAAGATGTAAAAGAAGAGTTTATTCAAAATTTTATTAAACGGGGCGAAAATGGTGCTGCATTTTCAGTTTATTACAAAGGGGAAAAAGTAGTTGATTTATGGGGAGGTTATAAAGATGCTTTAACAAAGGAACCCTGGGAAGAAAACACGAAAGTGATTGTTTTTTCCACAACCAAAGGTTTGGCAGCCATGTGCCTTGCAATGGCTCATTCTAACGGATGGCTCGATTATGATGAAAAAGTTTCGACTTACTGGCCCGAGTTTGCTCAAAACGGGAAAGAAAACATAACTGTCCGGCAATTGTTGGCTCACGAGGCCGGATTGTGTTTGGTCGATGAAATATTTACAATATCCGATTTAAAAGATTTTGATAAGATTGCAAATATCATGGCCCGACAAAAACCTTTATGGGAACCGGGACAGAGACATGGTTATCATTTATCAACCATGGGAATGTACATGAACGAGCTTATGCGCAGGGTTGATCCAGGGCATAGAAGTATTGGTGTGTTTTTCTCTGAAGAAATAGCAGGCCCTTTAAACCTTAACTTTTATATCGGGTTGCCCGATTCTATTCCTGGTGAGCATATCGCCAAGGTTCTTTTGCCTTCCATTGGGCAGTTTGTTTTTAATATGAACAAAATTCCCGTCAAAATGCGTAAGAGCCTTCGAAACAGGAAATCTGTTTTGGCACAATCATTTAATGTACCCGAGAAATTTTACCCCAATGATGAAACTACCTACAGGGTTGAGATGCCTTCAGGAAATGGAATAGGAGATGCACGTTCCATTGCAAAAGTTTATAGTGTTTTTGCATCAGGGGCAAAAGAGTTACATGTAAGTGATGAAACCTTTGCCGAGCTTACAAATAAAGCACAGGTTCCTCCTGCAGGTGCTTTCGATGAAATAATGGGTGTTGATACTTATTTCTCTGTGGGGTTTATTAAACCCGGGCCAAATTTTGAATACGGATCAAGTTACAAAGCCTTTGGTACCCCGGGAGCCGGCGGTTCATTTGGCTTCGCCGATCCTGATAAACAAATTGGATATGCCTACATTATGACTAAAATGGGAATCTATTTAAATAACGATCCGCGCGAAGTAGCTTTACGAAATACTTTATACAAATGTATTGAGCGAATTGAAAAATAATCGTTTAATTTCCCAGTTTCAAAATTCTATTTAAAATTTATGGTTAGTTAATCCGAATGAACTAATATTGAAAAGAAAAAAATGTAACAAAAATGAAGAAAATTATTATCCTGGGTTGGTTATTTATAAGTTTTGCAGGATATAGCCAGAAACTAAACAGAGCAGGAAAGATTGTAATTGATGAGTTACCAAAAGCCCCTGATCATGAAATAATTAAAGAAAACAACAAATTCAGGATTTATAAAGATTCACTGATATTTGATGGAAATGTTTTATATAAACTGCCCGATGGCTATATTGCAAATGATGAAACTGCCGATGATAACCCGGATAGAATGAACTATTATGATTTAACCGGGAATTTAAAAGTTTCACTAATTAGTCCAAGAATTATCAATTTTAAAATTTCAGGGAATGGGAATTTTGCAGCTTTTTATAACCAGCAAAATATCTTACTGGTAAATCTGAAAAACTTCTTTATAGATACACTAAATGGTTCACACTCATTTGCATTTACAAGTGATGAAAAACTAATCTATTTTGATTCGCGGGAAAGAATTATCGTGTATGATAACTATGTTTATACTTCAAAAGAGTTTCCTGTAATGTTCCTTGATTTCAATTCAGCAATACTTGTAATTACCTCTGAAAAAATAATGAAACTCACCGATTCGGGTTTTATTACAGTTCGTGAATTTTATGGTACTTTTTATGATGCTATGGTAATTGATAATATTCTTTATTTTGTCGATAAGACATCTAAACGAAAAGATACTAACTACAGGTTATTTAAAACATCAGATTTAGTTAACTATGTAATTGTGGAAATGTTGGACTACATGTAAGTTACAAGTAAATAGTATTTTCGATACTAAAGCCCGAAAATCTAAAACCGTAACGACAAACAACTCAATCCACCATCCATTTTTTGGAACTCGCTCATGTCGAGTTCAATAATTTTATACCCCAGTTTTTCAACATTCGATTTTGTTTTTGGAAATCCTTTAGGTATAAGAACATAATCGTTTACCCTCAGGCAATTGGCTGCATAAAGCTCATCCTGTTCTATAATTATTCGGTTGAATGCACTTAGTTCGTTCATGGTGCAAATGCTTTCCTGTATTAGAATGTTATTTTCTCCTAAATAATTAACACCTGTTTTAAAATGTAAGATGTTACAAACAGGAATTACATAAATAGTATAATTTTGTTTATCAAGTATTTCCTTTAGTTGCCTTGACCCGGTAAGGTTTGTTCTGTTTGATAGCCCTATAAAAAACTGATTATCGGCTTGCATCACGTCGCCACCATCAAGTGTTCCCGGTTCTGTAATTGAGTATAGCGGGAGCAATGGCTCAAGAACTTTTTTAATTTCTATTTCTTCACCCAACCGCTTTTTATTTCCCGGCCGGGCAATAACACCAAAGTCTTTTGTAACTACAGCGGTATCTTCAACAAAACATGAATCGGGAAATTCAGGGTCTGCTTCGAGAACAATTAATTCTAATCCGCATTTTGCAAGCGCTTCGCAATATGCATCGTGTTGCTTCAAAGCCAGTTTGTAAGCTGGTTTTCCAAGATTAGCTTCTGTAATTCCACTGGCAAAAGTATGTGCCGGTTTTCGAACTACCGCTTTTGTAAACATAATTTTGATATTTGTTAAATTGTTTTTTTTACTAAATTAAACCTTTTAATGAACAGGATTTCTAAATTACAAAATAAAACTTTATTTATATGAGAAAAATTACATTCATTTTTTTAGCAGCTGTTTTAATTGTATCGTGTCAATCAGAAAAAACAAAAAAAGAAACAGCGATTAAATCAGAGCTTCAGAAAATAATACAGGAGCTTGGTGTCCCGGGAATAAATATGTCTATTTCTATGCCCGATGATGAAATCTGGACTATCTCTGAAGGATATGCCGATAAAGAAAAACAAATTTTAATGAAACCTGAGGATGTAATGTTTTCGGGTAGTACGGGAAAAACATTTTGTGCTGCACTTATACTCCAGTTACAGGACGAAGGAAAACTAAATGTTGACGATTCGTTATCGAAATATTTTGGTAACGAAGATTGGTTTAATAAGATACCTAATGCACGTAAACTTACATTAAGAATGTTGTTAAATCATACAACGGGACTCGAACGTTACGAATTCGATGATTCTGTTGCTATTATGCTAAATAAAAATCCCGATAAGGTTTGGACTGGTGTTGATCGATTGTCTCTCATTTTTGGCAAACCAGCTTTACACGAACCGGGTAAGGGTTGGGCATACTCCGATACAAACTATATTATATTGGGTATGTTAATTGAAAAGCTTACATCTAATGAGTATTATGCAGAACTTGAAAAACGATTTTTTCAACCCCTGAAACTTGAAAATACATTCCCTGCAAATAACAGGGAAATAACCAGATTAATACCAGGTTACACGGCATTTTCAAAAGAATTTGCTGTGCCCGAAAAAGTTTTATTAGATAATGGTAAGTTTGCTTTTAATCCACAAATGGAATTTACAGGTGGCGGCATAGCTTGCACAGCATCCGATTTGGCTAAATGGGGAAAATTGTATTATAGTGGTAAGGTTTTTTCGCAGGATTCGTATAAATTAATGATAACTCCAGCTGATCAAAAAACAGATTTGCAGGATAATGCAAAATATGGTATGGCATGTTTTGTATGGGACGAAGATGGAAGAATATCTTTTGGACATACAGGCTTTTTCCCGGGTTATGTAACTATTGTTGAATACATTCCCGGCTACAACATTTGTATAGCCATGCAATGGAATACCGATAAGAAAAATCCTGAAAAATCGTTACACAGGTATCTCGATAAAATAAAGGAAATAATTAAAGAACAGTAACGTTTAAAACACCGGCTTGCTCTTTTGAATTAGTGAACTTTGTTGTTTTTCTGCTAACCTGCCTGCCGAATAAAGTTTTTTGGCAGGCGGGGATTCCTTAGGTTCAAATTTTTCACAAAGAAAAGAATACTCAGTAAATACTTTGAGCAAATTGCTTTAACAAAGAAACAACCCTGGGGTTACTAAAAAAGGCGGCCCGTTAAGACCGCCTTAAATTACCCAAAAGTTTATTTATTCATAAATAACGTATGCTTCTGTCCAAACGCTAGTTATTAAGGTATATGAAATCCATCCGTAACCAGATGAAGCCCATGAAGTTCCCCAAGAATTCATTATTTTGAAAGCTCCTTTAGCATCGTCGTATCCAACGCAAGCATAGCAATGGCCACCATAGCTACGACCTTTAATAGATGTTTGGATTGCTCCATCAGCTAAATACATAAAGCTGCTATAAACAGGACCAGCAACAATAACAATTTTACCGGCAGCTAATTGTGTTTTAATAGCATCAGCTGTGCGGGTAACTGTAGCATAAGAGCTAATTTTATAATTAGCAGCAGCAGCAGTTTGAGTTGCATTTGGAAGTAAAGAGCAAGCTTCGTCAGTGTAAGGCATATCATTCCATACACAAGCACCTTGATTTTTTAATAATTCTAATCCTGTAGTTACATAAGAACCAGATCCGCAATCAGAAGAAGCTTTAATTTGGTTGTAAACATACTCTGGACTAAAAATGTTTGTAGCAGTACTGTATGTTCCGCCATTGGTGTTTTGATAACTGGTACTTCTACCAGCATAAGTTGTACCAAAAGCAACACAAGAACCTTCTCCACCCTGATCTCCAACTGGAGGAGTTACTAAAGAAACAGCTGTTGGTAACGCTTTCAAATTTGTTTCAGTTGCAGTAGGAAGACTTGCATAAACATCTGCAGGAAGAAGATTACATCCCATTGTATAAGGAGCTACTTCTTCTGTTTGCAATGAGTCATAAACTTCAGCGTCTTTTTGACACGAGTTAACTAAAAGCAGAATTCCTAAAACAACAGCGACAGAAACTGATGTGTTAAATAAAAACTTTTTCATTTGAGTAATAATTTAAAGGTTAATAAAAAGATTTAAAGTGATAACTAAGTAAAATCAAATTTTTGAATGATCAAAGCCTAAAATATAAGGATAAACAGACACGAATATCTTATTATAAATCAAATTTAGAAGTTTCAAAAGGTATGTAATTTGTTTAAAATCATTATAAATTAGACAGTTATCGATATTCGATAAACAATTTTTTTAAAAAAGGAAAATATTTCGCATTATCGTTTAACAATAAAAGTTATACGCGAAACAAAACAATGATTTATTAAAATTAATTTAAACATTCCTTCGTTTACTATTTTTAAAAAGAAATAGATTTATTTTTATTTTGAACTCGTGTTATTTACAAAAAGAGATTTAATTTTAGTAAATGAAATTTGAAAGCGCCGTGATGAATGAACATGTTATTAACCTGATCCGACAAGGAGAACACCAGAGACTTGATTTTAAACATTCAATAACTGATTCAAAAAAGATTGCACGTTCACTGGTTGCTTTTGCAAATACCGATGGAGGTAAATTATTGGTTGGCGTAAAAGATAATGGAGTTATTGCAGGTGTTCGCGATGATGAAGAGTTTTACATGGTTCAGGCTGCAGCCCAGCTGTATTGTAAACCTCCAATGAATTTTGATTCAAAAATCTGGGAAATAAACGGGAAATCAGTTCTTGAAATTACAATAGCCAAGAGTGAAAACAGTGTTTATTCTGCTCCAAACAAAGACGGTAAATGGATGGTTTACATCCGGGTAAACGATCAGAATTTTACTGCAAACAGTATTCTATTAAGAGTGTGGGAAAAGAAAAAGAGCAAAAAAGGAGTCCTGATTCGTTATTCCGATATTGAAAAACTTCTTTTCGATTATCTCCTTGAAAATAAAACAATTACTTTTTCGAAGTTTAAAAAAATGGCGAAAATATCAAAATATAAAGCCGAAAAAATCCTGATAAACCTTGTTGTTCTTGATTTGGTTGAGATTATATTTACCGAGAACCAGATATTTTATAAAGCTACAGATAAACTGTAATTTCTTTTTTTGAAATTATCTGAAAAACAAATTCATAATTAAAACAAATGTCAAATTATTGAATAAAATAATTTTGTTTTACTGATCGTTTTTATATTTTTAAGCCAGAAAAAAGAAAACTAATCCTTAACTAAAAAAGTTAATTATGATGAAATTAAATTTATTTAAAAAAGCAGCTTTGGGGATGTTATTATTTACCGGATTAACTGCTACATTAAATGCACAAACTGTTAACGATGCCCTGGCAGCGTTTAATAAAGGAATAGAGTTGTCGCAAACAGACAAATTTGATGAAGCAATAGCATCTTTTACAAGCGCTATTGATATTTTTAATCAAACCGAACCTGAAAATGAAACTAAGGCAAAAGCTCAGGAACAGATTGTAGTGGTTCAGTACAAAAAAGCAAGTGGGTTATTAAAAGAAAAAAAATATGATGATTGTATTGCTGCATTTGATAAATTGGTTGAGTATTCAACATCATTTAACAATGAGAAATATCTGAAAAGAGCAAATAGTGCAATACCAAAAATACATTATGCAAAAGGGAAAGATTTGTATGATACCAAACAATATGATGAGGCATTAGGATCGTTAAATAAATCTATAGAGCTTGATCCAAATTATCCAATGGCATATGTCAGGAAAGCGCAGGTTTTTGAAGATAAGAATGATGCTGAATCCTTTAAACAAGTTATTGATTTGGCAATTGAAGTATCTATTCAATCAAACGATTTAAAATCTGAAGAAACGGCCAAACAGATTGCCGGAAATTTCTTTTTACGAAGCGGGGCTGATGCATTTAAAGCAGAGAAATATAGTAATGCCGCTACTTATTTTAATTCGGTTTTAGAATATAAAGAAGGCGATACCGATATTTATTATCAATTGGCTGCAATCTATAATAAATTATCAAAATGGGATGAAGCAATTACCGCAGCAAATAAATCGTTAGAATTATTTAAAGAACAGGGAACCACAAAAGATGCCCGGATATATTTCGAATTAGGAAATGCATATGTTGGAAAAGCAGATAATGCTGCTGCTTGCGATGCATATAAAAAAGCAAATAAAGGAGATTATGCTGCTGCATCAAAATACCAGATTGAACAGGTATTAAAATGTCAATAAAAAATTCACTATATATTTTTAAGGTGGTTTCAGCCACCTTTTTTTATTTTTAAAATTACAGAATAAGTTCAACTAAATTATCAGGCCAAATTAGGGGTTTAAAATGGCTTTATTTGCCTTTTCGACAATAAAACCACCAATGGCTCAAAATAAAAAAACGCTTGAAATTTCAGGCGTTTTTTAGATTCCGGAGATGTTAAACATTACTTTTTCTGAAAATCGGTAATGTTATTTGATATTTTCAGTATTTTATAAATTTCTCCCTCGGTATTTCGAATCGGGGTATATGTTTCTGCAAAAACAAACTGTTTATTGTGAATGTTTACTGTTGATGTTTCTTTACGAACTTTTCCTGAGCGTAAGTCTTTCCAGAATTTATCATAATCGGTTTGTTGCTGATCGGTAAATTCCATATTCCCGGAATGGTGAGTACCTAAAACTTCCTGCCTGTTAACGCCAAGCAAATTTAAATAGTTGTCATTTACATTTTGTATGTAACCATCGATGTCATACTCGACAACAAAACTTGAAATATTGAGAGCTTCAATCAATCCTTCCATTTCTGCGCTTTTGCGGGCCGATTCTTCCTGGGTAGCTTGTAGTTCCTCCATGTTCTGACGGACTTCTTCTTCCTGGGCAGCCATTTCTTCGGCTTGTTGCTGCGAACGTTCTAAAAGCTCGCTGGTACGAATATTTATTCTCACTGATGATAATGTTGCTGCAATACTTTCTGCCAGTTTTTCAACAAACTCAACTTCATGTTTTTCGAAAATGTTGAATGATGCAATTTCCAAAACTCCCAGAACTGTTTCTTCCAGTTTAAGAGGGACAATAAGCAGGCTGTTGGGATTAGCTCCGCCTAAACCAGAAGTAATTTCAATATAATCCTGCGGCAAGGATGTTAAAAAGATTGTTTTCTTTTCCAGGGCGCAGGTTCCGACCAGTCCTTCGCCCAGTTCAATTCGCTTCTGCAAGAACTTGCGCCTGTCGTATGCAAATGCAGAAAGCATTGATAATTGAATATTTTCTTTATCGCCGTCATTTAATATAAATATCCCGCCCTGGTTGGCATTCAGGTAATTTACAAGGTTCATAATTATTTCTGTTGCCAGTATTTCCAGGTTGTCATTATTCAGGCGGAGGATATCCGCAAATTTAGCCAGCCCTTCGTTTGCCCAACGTCGTTTCTCGTCTTCAACTTTTCGCTTTTCTTCTTCTTCTTTTGCCTTTATAAGGCTGTTTCTCATCTCGATAAGTGATTTTCCCAATACATCCTCGTTGCTTAATAATGAGAATTCATAACTTAACTCGCCTTTGCCAATATGATTTGCAAACTCGACTTTTTTATTTAGCCCGTCGATAGAGCTATTTAAAGCGTTTGCCATTTCTTCAATTTCGTCGCCTGAATTCATGTTAAGGCGCATTTTTTCATCAATATGGCCTCTTGAAAGTAAATTAAGCAATTGAGTGATTTTTGTTATTGGATTGGTAATATTTCTGCCAATATAGTGAATTACCAAAATCATTACGAAGATACCAGCAAGTCCGACAAGTAAAGAAATCCTGAAGTTTCTGGCTGCTTTGCTCATAATATTTGAAACCGGAACGGAAATAGCGATTGACCATGGAGTTTGTGTATTACCAACAAAAATTGGAGCAAAGGAATAATACGTTTCAACTCCTTTTGAATTTTTATTTATGTAATTAAAACTTTCTCCGTCTTTAATTTTTTGAGGGATATTAAATTTCTTCACATCATCGGGGTAAACATCTTCGATTTTCTGATTTAAAAGCCCCATGTCGGGATGGCCGGAAATAACTCCTTTATTTGAAATTAAAAAAGCCACGCTTCCTTCGAAGGGTTTAATTTTTTCAACGATTTTCTGAAATTGTATTAAGGTTATATCAAAAGCAATAACACCAATAAATCGTCCATTTTCAACCATTGGAGCCTTAAGGCTTGCCATAAGCAATGTTTCTTGTTTTGATGTTGTAACTGCATCAAGGTAAGGTTCTGAAATAGATGGAACTAAAATAGCTTTTGTTTCGGTATATAATGGAGGGTCGCCGGTCATGCTTCTGTATTCAATACTGTTTTTTATTGAGCTGCCTTCTCTCCAAAAAGTATGGCAAATACGCCCATAGGGTTTGTCGTAATTTTTATCAATAGCACCAAGTTCCCAGCTGTCCCAAAGGCCATATACATTGGGATTGTTTTTAAATACATTCGAGTACATTCTATGTACTATATCCTGCCATTGGTCTTTTGGAAATTCTTTATACAAATAAAAGGCATCTGCAAGAGTTCTCACCACGCCAAAATCGGCATCGAGCTGAGCTTTAATATTTTTTGCTGCTTCCAACACATGCCGGTTGGTAATTTCTGTTGCATCATTATATGCCATTTTTCGGGCATTTAAACTAACATACCCTATAGCAATAACATAGATTATAATACTTGATGAAATAATAAAAAGTTGTATTTTTTGCTGGATTTTCAGTTTTAGCTTCATAGCTTTTAAATTTTTTCTTTTTAAAGAATAAATCTTTAATTATTTAAAATCTGATAATTCGTTTGATATTTTTAAAATCTTGGTAACATTTCCATATTCATCGAATAACGGGGTATATGTTTCGAAAAAATTGTATGTTTTGCCGTTTACAATTGCTTTAGTTCTTTCCTTACGGATATGCCCCAGGCGTAAATCTGTCCAAAATTTGGTATATTCTGTTTTTTGAGTATCATCAAATTCCATTTTGTCGGAATGATGAACACCAATAACATCGGAACGTTTAAGATCTAATATATTGAGGTAATTATCATTTACTTTGGTAATATACCCGTCGAGGTCGTATTCAATAACATAACTGGATTGGTCTAGTGCACTAATGAGGCTTTCCATTTCGGCATTTTTACGGGATGCTTCTTCTTGTGTAGCCTGTAATTCTTCCATATTCTGGCGCATTTCTTCTTCCTGGGCAGCCATTTCTTCTGATTGTTGCTGAAATTTTTCCAGAAGTTCGTTGGTCTTTATATTTATCTGTACAGATGAAAGGCTTGATGCAATGTTTTGAGCCACTTTCTCTACAAATTCTATCTGGTAATCTTCGAACTTTTTAAACGAAGCAATTTCTATAACACCATACACCTTTTCTTCAAGTTTTAAAGGCACAACCAACAAAGAATCAGGATTTGCCCCACCTAATCCGGATGTTATCGAAATATATTCCTGGGGAATATCTGTCATATAAATAGTTTCCTTCTCAACAGCGCAAGTGCCAACAATTCCATCACCCATTTCTACTGTTTTTTCAAGAAACTTTTTAGTATCGTAAGCAAATGCAGAAATTAATTTGAGATAAACCGCATTTTTATCATCATCATTTAATATAAATAAACCGCCCTGGTTTGCATCAAGATAATAAACAAGGTTTTTAATTATTTCGTTTGAGAGGATATCCAGGTTATTGTTGTTTTGGCGAAGAATATCGGCAAATTTAGCCAGCCCCTCGTTAGTCCAACGGCGTTTTTCATCTTCAATTTTTCGTTTGTCTTCTTCTTCCCTGGCTTTAAGCAAACTATTCCTCATATTTATTAAAGCAAGCCCCAGTTCGTCATCATCGCTTACAAGATTAAAATTATATTCAAGATTTCCTTCTCCAATATGGTTTGCAAAATCGGTTTTTTTGTTTAATTCGAGAATAGAAGTATTTAATGCGTGATACATTTCTTCTATTTCGTCGCCACTGGTAACAGCCATGTTCATTTTTATACTTGTCTGGCCACGTGCAATTTTTTTAATAAATTCTGTAATTTTTTGTATGGGGTCGGAAATGTTTTTTGTAACTATGTAAATCACTGAACTTAATATAATTATGCCGATTATCCCCACGAGAATTGAAATCATGAAATTTTGGTCAGCCATGGCCATAATTGAATTAATTGGCACGGAAAGTCCCAGGTACCAAGAAGTTTCTGTGCGGCCAATTTTTATAGGAGCAAAAGCAACAAAGTGGGAGTTATCGTTTTTGTCTTTAATAATGATTGAAAAATGTTCGTTTTTTTCAATATTCTTCAGAAGATTAAACTTTTCGCCTGTCTTTAATTGAAATTCTGCTACCTGGTTAAGCAATTCTGTTTGCGGATGGCCTGCATATTTTCCTTCCTGGGTTAATAAAAAAGCAAATGTTCCGGGAAATTGTTCAATGTTAATTTTTTTGACCATATCCTGAAATTTTTCAAGAATAAGGTCAACACCGACCATTCCATGGTATTCGTTATTTATAATTACGGGTGATACAAGACTTGTCATTAGTTTAATGTCTTCCATATCGTCTGTATAGACATCAAAATAAATTGGCAAAACAAGTTCTTTTGCATGAGATTTAATATATGCATAAACAGCAGGATCTCCTTCGAGACTTCTGATGTCTTGTTTAAAATGAACAGCCCCGTTTATTCGTGAATAAACATTGGCAATACGGCCGGTAGGCCTATTCCATGTCGGATCAAATTTATTTAATTCCCAGCTATCCCATAACTTGAAAAAGTCAGGATTATCGCGATAAACTTTATCGTACATGTTAATAAACAGGGGGTCCCATGTAGTGCGGGGCATTTGATTGTATATGGAAAATGCTTTTGAAAGTGTACGTACCGCTGAAAAGTATTCGTTTATATCGGACTGAATTAAATATGCATTTTTTTCGGCATATGAATTTACCAGTTCTACCGAGTTATTATAAGCTGCTCTTTTTGCATTTATACTGATATAGCCTATTGCAATAACGTATATAGCTACAGAAAGGCTAATCAGGTATAACTGCATTTTGTTTTTTAAATTGAGCTTAATTTTCATATTTTACAGGTTTGTTAAAATTCAAATTTTTAATATTTTCTATTGCTCAAATGTAATTTTTCAAAATTAATTCTAATATTAAAAATCCAAGTTATTTATTTTTATTTATGTTCAGATGTATCAATAGCAAGTAAAAGAATCTTTTCTATCTCATCATCAATATAAACGGGGATGAAAGAAATAATACAATTAAGCATTTTCCCTGTTTTTGTTTTTAGTTTGGAATATTCCTGGTGAGTATTACCGGCCATTACATTATTCCAGGTTTCCTGGAGTTTATTCTTATCGTTTTCAGCAAAAAAGGATTCTGCTTTTAACCCGGTTATTTCACTTACAGAATACCCCAGTTTTTGAGAAAATAAACTATTCGCATAAAGAATATCGGAATTAAAGCTAAATTCAGCTTTTAATAAAAAGCGATCAACGGCTTCAAGAACTCCTTTAAATTCGGCTTCGCGTCGGGCCGATTCTTCCTGCGTGGCTTGCAGCTCTTCCATGTTTTGTCTCATTTCTTCTTCCTGGGCTGCCATTTCTTCGGATTGCTGTTGCGATTGTTCTAAAAGTTGTGATGTGCGAATATTAATTCGTACAGATTTTAACGTGGAAGCAATACTTTCGGCAACCTTTTCTATAAACTGAATTTCATGTTCTTCGAATTTATTAAACGATGCTATTTCAATAACACCCATAATTTCGTTTTCAATGAGTAATGGAATAAGCAATAGGCTGTTAGGGTTAGAACCGCCTAATCCGGATGTTATCTGAACATAGTTTTGAGGTATTTCAGTAATATAAATGGTTTCTTTTTCAACGGCACAGGTACCAACCAATCCTTCGCCAATCTTGATTTGTTTTTTAAGATGTTTTTTCCTGTCGTAAGCAAATGCTGCGAGTAATTCTAAAACCACATTTCCCTTATCCTGATCATTTTTTATGAATAACCCGCCCTGGTTTGCTTTGATATAGTATATAAGATTTTTAATAATTTCATTAGCCAATATATTTAAATCGTTGTTGTTTTGGCGTAATATTTCGGCGAATTTGGCTAATCCTTCGTTTGTCCAGCGGCGTTTTTCATCTTCGGTTTTTCGTTTTTCCTCTTCGTTGCGGGCCTTGAGTAAGCTATTTCTCATTTCTAACAGGGATTGGCCCAAAACATCTTCCGGACTGAGTAATTCAAAATTCGTGTTTAATTCTCCGGCGCCAATTTGATTAGCAAATTCAACTTTTTTATTTAATCCTTCAATTGATAAGTTTAGCCCGTTAGCCATTTCTTCAATTTCATCGTGTGAATTTACTGTTACAACCATCTTTTTGTCGATATGCCCTTTTGATATCAGTTTAAGCAGATGGGTTATGTTTGTAATAGGGTTCGTAATATTACGGCTAATGATATTAATAACAAGAACCAATATTAATAAACCAATAAAGCCAACAATAAGCGAAATTCTAAAGTTTCGGGTTGCTTTATACATAATTGTTTTAACAGGAACAGAAATTGCAATAGACCAGGGTGTGTCTGTATTAACAACGTTTATGGGAGCAAATGAAATATAATGCTCCATCCCGGTAACATCATTTGTAATAAAATTAAAACTTTTTCCTTCTTTAATTTTCTCAGTAATTGAAAATTTCCCGTCTTCCCGGGGAAATAAATCAGCAATTTTTTTATTTAAAAGAGATTTATCGGAATGGCCTGTAATTATCCCCCCGTTAGATACCAGGAAAGCATAACTGCCATTGTATGGTTTTATTTTTTCTACCATTTTTTGAAAACGATCCAAGGTAATATCAACAGCGACAATACCAACGTATTTGCTTCCATCCATTATTGGAGCATTAATCGTTGTCATTAGAAATTTTTCGGCTTTATTATCTGTAAAAACATCTTCGTATGGTTCCCATATTGACGGGGTTGTTCTTTTTTTAATCTCTGCATAAAGTACCGGATCGCCCTCCAGGCTTCGATATTCAAAATTATTTTTTATTATTTCTTTTTCTCTCCAGTATATAATTACGAAGCGGCCAGTAGGTTTATTGTAATTGGGATCAACAGCATTTAATTCCCAACTATCCCAAATGCTGTAAATATGGGGTGCATTTTTAAAAATAGATCCATACATTTTTGTAACCAGGCTTTGCCATTTATCAATAGGCATTTCTTTATAAGTAACAAAAGCTGTTGCCAGGGTATTCACCATTGATAAATCTGCATCGAGAGATGCTTTTATTTCGTTTGCAGATTTCTGAACAATTTGATTCGTAACTTCAATGGCATCGGCATAAGCCATTTTTCTTGCATTTAAACTGATATAACCAATAGCTATTATGTAAATAATTATGGATGATGAAATAATAAACAGCTGAATTTTTTGGTTTATTTTAAGTTTAATTTTCATATCGTTTTTCTTTACTATTTATATTCAGGGAGTGTTTAAATATGTAGTGTTTAAATCATTTTAAACAGGCTAAAATAATAAATCGGGATTAATTCTATAAACAAAATCAGTATTAATTAACTTCTAAACTTACATTTTTTTGTGTAAAAATCAAATTTATGAATATCAATTATTCGTATAATTTTTAATAAATCTGTATGGAATGTTTTTTTAATTCTTTCGAAAGGCTTTTAGCATCGCCTAAAATGCTATTCATTAAATTCCAAAACCCGGCTTTGTGGTTTTTTTCAATTGTATGACAAAGTTCGTGAATTATAACATAATCTATCAGGTTATCGGGAAGTCGCATCAGGTGAATATTTAAGTTAATATTGTTAATTGCTGAACAACTGCCCCAGTTTGATTTATTATTTTTAAGAAAAACTTTTTTATAGTTAAAATTCAGTTGCTCTGCCAACTGTTTTGTTCTTCCGGGTAAAAATTCTTTTGCTTCTATCCGTAAAGCCCAATCTATGGATGTTCGTATTAATTTTTGGATATTTTGATTTTCAACATCTGAATTATCGGGGTATCTTAAATCTATAGTATCGGGAGTTAAGCGTGCTGTAAACTTAATGTTGTTATGGCTTGATATATTTAATATTCGGCTTCGGGTTTTAAATTCCGATTTTTCGTTGAAGCAGGTATATTTTTTTTCAAAAGCTTTTATCTTGGGAAGGTTTTCATAAATCCAGGGTTTACGTTTTTCAACAATTCTTAAAGCATCGGAATAGCTCACGAATAAAGGCATATTAACAATTACTCCTTTAAGTGGTTGTATGGAAATACGAATAGCTTTTGAACGTGAGTTTTTTCGGAATTTAACATTTCCTATCCCTTCAACAAAATACAATTTATCTGCCATTTACCAAGAAATTACTTATCGAGAAATTTTGAAATTTTGTTCAAAAGTAAATTTATTTCGATAGGTTTAATAACAAAATCATCGTATCCAATTTCAATTATCTCTTGTTTATCAGATTCCATAGCATAGGCTGTTTGAGCAATAATAGGTATTTTATTTCCGTTTTGTTTAAGTTGTTTTACCGCCTGATGCCCATTTAAAACAGGCATTTGAATATCCATGAGAATTAAATCAAAATCCGGATTATTACCAATGAAATCAAGAACTTCCTTCCCATTTTTAGCCCAGGTAATATGTATATTCGTTTTTTCAAGTATTGCTTCAAGGAACTTGAAATTTGTTGGAGCATCTTCGGCAATAAGGATTTTTTTTCCTCTCCAGTTCTTTTGTCCTAAGAGGGTTAATTCTGCTGATAATTCTTTCGTATTCACTTCTTTTTTATAAGGGAGCGAAAAATAAAAGGACGAACCGATACCTACTTCTGACTCGAACCACATTTTTCCCCCCATGGTTTCAACAAGGCTTTTTGATATTGTTAATCCCAGGCCGGTACCATTATATTTTCGGGTGCTTGTTTCATCTGCCTGCCTGAAACGTTCAAAAACGAAAGATTTTGTTTCGTTCGGGATTCCTATGCCGGTATCTTTTACATAACAGATTAAATTATTGTCAGCAACGGAATACCCGAATTCTATTTTCCCGCTTTCTGTGAATTTAAATGCATTGTCGAGTATATGAGTAAATATTTGTTTAAATCGTTTAGGATCGGTATATACTATTAAATCGTTATTTTTAATTTCTTTCTTTAAAATGAGCTGAACTTTTGTAATCTCTTTGGTTTTCTTAACATTTTCAAAATTGATTAAAAGATCATCAAGAATGGTGTTGATGTTTGTGTTCATTTTATTTACAGAAAGCTGTTCGGCTTCCATTCTTGATATATCTATAATATCGTCAATAATGTTTAATAAATTATTTGCGCTTCGTTCGAGAATGGTTAAGTATTCTTTTTTCTCATCAGGAGTTATATCAGGGTTTTTAAGAAGAGCGGTAAATCCTATAATTGCGTTCATCGGGGTTCGGATTTCGTGCGACATGTTGGTTAAAAATGCTGTTTTTAACCTGTCGGACTCCTCTGCTTTTAACCTGGCTTCGTTCAAACGTTGTTCAAAGTCTTTTTGATTCGATATGTTCCTGTAAATAACATATCCTCCCATTTTTATATTGTTAAAAATAACCTGTGTTGCAAGAATTGAAACATATATCTTGGAACCGTCTTTACGCAAACGAATCCCCTCTGATGAAACATCTAAGCCGCATTCAATTTGATTAAAATTATCCTGAGACTGATCTTTTAATTCTTCAGGAACAATAAAATCATCCACGTTTTTATTTTGAATTTCGGATTGAGTAAAGCCAAACATCCTTGTAAATTCTTTGTTTATACGGATAACATTATTATTGCTTCCTATGAGGACAATAGCTTCGGGAGCACTTTCAAAAAGCCCCTCGAAAAATGCCTCTTCTTCAACTTTAAGGGTCTGAACTTTTTTCATTTCCCGAATCATTTTATTGGCCGATTGGGCAAGCGATTTAAATTCGGAGAAATTAATTTTATTCTCGTCGATTAAAACAAAATCATGAGCAGCCTTTTTAAAAAAAACCAAGAATGAATCGATATTTGATTGTGCTTTTTTTGAAACATAAAGAGCAAAAACATAAAGAAATATAAGAAGGATAATTAATACAGAACCAACTATCAAAAGATTTTTTCTAATAGATTTGTTTAACTCTGCTTTAAGCTGCACGAGTGTTTTATCAATATCATCAATATAAACACCGGAACCAACCATCCACTCCCATTCGGGAATACCTTTAACAAAAGAAATTTTGCGCGAAATTTCTGACGATGTAAGTTTGCTCCACGAATAATAAATAAAATCACCATCCGGATTCTTAACAGCATTTCTTTCTTCCTGTAATACTTTTAATCCCGTGGGATCTTCAAGTTCCCAAAGGTTTTTAGGCTTGTTTATGAGCTTCCCGTCAGTAATCAGGGCATCGCCGTTATAGGTGTTGATAAAGATATATCCCTGCGATCCAAACCGGATATTTGAAACCCAGTCGAGAACTTCTTCCTGAACATCTTTCGTGTAATCATCGATATATTCACCGGTTCCTATATACCAGTTAAAGTGCTTAAATTGTTTTATAAACGAGATTTTCTGATGAGCCATTTCCCGTGTGCCTGGTTTTTTCCAGTAACCATATGTAAACCCCTCGCCAGATGTTTTTATAACAGAAATTTCATCACGCACCACGTAATTTCCCATTTCATCTTGTAAATCAAGAAGGTTTTTCCCTTCATAGTCGAGTGCAACAGGATAAAGAATATCGATCCCGTCAAGAGTCCCTATGAAAAAATACCCGCGGCCGTTGTTAAACCGGATAGGCCGCAATGCATCTTTTATCAGCTTTTGAATTTCGTGTGCCGGTTTTTTACCCTTGTTTTCTGAATAAATATTTTCGGCAATACTTATGGCCTCGTACGTGCGGTTTTTTAGCAATTCTTTCAATTGCTTATCGGTTTGCTGGCGTTTAAAATTTATATAGTCAACAGCGTCAAGGGTTTCTTTTCTGATTGATTCTTTCTGAGAACTTATATAGTCTCTCTGGGTTTCCTGAATAGTATCTTTAAAATGCTTATATTCTTTATAAATCCAGAAATAACCGATAATTATGGTTAGTATAAAAAACGCCAAAAAGGTCTCGAAAAGCAGAACCCTCACGATTTTTTTTTCTTTTCCAAAAAAGGTAAAAAACCAATTTAATACTGAAAAATTAAATTTCATTTTTCTGGTTTTACTTTGCATCAATAATACTTCTAATTATTTGTTTTTAAAAGTACAAAACATAAAAAATAAATCCAATTTAGATTAAAATGTAATGGTTTTATTAAATTTGTTGATTCTTATAAATTAAAAACAGAGAATAATCCAAAATAAAACATCTCATAAAATGAAAAATAACAAATTGTTGCGATACCTGGTAATAGCTGTAGTTGTGCTCATTATTTTTGCAGTAATAGGGAAAAAAGCAGGGTGGTTTGGGGGCGAGGTACTTATAAAAGTAAGTGTTGAAAAACCTGAAAGCAGGGCAATAACCGAAATAGTTACAGCAAGCGGGAAAATACAACCCGAAACAGAAATAAAAATTTCGCCCGATGTTTCTGGTGAAATTGTTGAGTTAAATATACTTGAGGGAGATGATGTTAAAAAAGGAGATTTGCTTTTAAAAATTAAACCCGACATTTATATTTCTGCTGTTGACAGGATGAAAGCAACCGTGAATTCTGCCAAGGCAAATTACGCAAATTCACAGGCAATGCTTGAACAAATAGAGTCGAAACAGAAGCAAACAAAAAACTCGTTTGAACGCAGCAAAATATTGTGGGAGCAAAAAACCATTTCCGACTCTGATTATGAATCGGCGTTATCGGCTTACGAGATGATCAATGCCGAACTGGAAGCAGTAAAAAAATCGGTTGAATCATCGAAATATTCTGTTCAAAGTGCAGAGGCAACCTTAAAAGAAGCCCAGGAAAATCTGAATAAAACAATCATTTATGCACCTATGAGCGGAACAATATCGCGATTAAATGTAGAAGCCGGCGAACGTGTTGTTGGAACCATGCAAATGGCGGGTACCGAGATTTTGCGTATAGCAAACCTCGACCGAATGGAAGTGAAAGTTGAAGTGAATGAAAACGATATTGTAAAAGTTAAATTGAATGATACTGCCCTCATCGAGATTGATGCATATCTTGGTGAGAAATTTAAAGGAGTGGTTACCGAAATAGCAAATTCGGCAAATGTTACAGGAATGACTACCGATCAGGTTACCAGCTTCGATGTTAAAGTGCTGATGTTAAAAGAATCGTACACCCATTTATTAAAAAATAACAATACAAGTCCTTTTCGTCCGGGAATGTCGGCATCGGTCGATATTCAGACAAACACAAAACGTAACGTATTGTCCATACCAATACAAGCGGTAACAGCACGTGCAGATACTACGGATATTACCGGTGGTGTTGATTCTGTTAAAACCGACGATGAAATTAAAGAAATCGTTTTTGTGGTTTCGCACGATTCGGTGTATTTAAGGCCTGTAAAAACAGGTATTCAGGATAACAGGTACATAGAAATCCTTGAAGGGCTTACTCTCGACGAATCTGTTGTTGTTGCTCCGTACAGTGCAATATCAAGAAAACTGAAAGACAAATCAAAAGTTACTGTAGTTGATAAAGATAAACTCTTTGAAGAAAAAGAGTAATTTCGGAGTCTGTAATTTTCATATTCAGGTATTTGATTATGGCATTAATTCTTAGTATTGAAACATCAACACGGGTTTGTTCTGTTGCATTAATCAGGCAGGGAGTTGTTATTGGGCAAAAAGAAAGTAACGACGAAAAATCACATGCAAAATTACTTACCCTGTTTATTCACGATCTTTTAAAAGAAAATTCAATTGATTTTAAAGAGTTGAATGCCATAGCTGTGAGCAAAGGGCCGGGATCATATACCGGTTTACGAATAGGTGTTTCAACAGCTAAAGGATTATGTTATGCACTCGATATTCCTTTAATAGCAATCAACACGTTGCAATCCATGTCGTACGGAATAATCCGACGTGTAAATTCAGGAGAAATGCAGGCCCCGGGTTTTGAAAACACGATTTTATGCCCCATGATTGATGCCCGCAGGATGGAGGTTTACTCTGCCTTTTATAATTCAGATGGTGAAATCATACGCGATGTTAAAGCAGAAATTATTGATGAAAACTCATTTTCAGAAACACTTGATAAAACAAAAATGCTGTTTTTTGGCGATGGCACTGAAAAAGTAAAATCAGTAATTAACAGCCCAAACGCCATTTTCGTTGATGGCATAAATCCTTCGGCAATGGATATGGCCACGTTAAGCGATCGGGCATATAAAAACAAACAGTTTGAAGATGTTGCTTATTTCGAGCCATTCTATTTAAAAGATTTTATTGCAACAATTCCTCATAAAAATATTTTTATCTGATAAATTGCATCCTATTTGTTTTAAAATAAAGAAGCAAATAAAATGAATTATATAATAAAATTAACAGGAATACTTCTCTTATTTAGTTTACAGGCCACGTTTTTTTATGGACAGGACTCTGTGAATAAAAATTCATACAAAACGGGCGAAAGGCTAAAATATATAGCCCATTTTGGGATGTTAAACGCGGGTTCTGCTTCTCTTGTAATCAAAGATTCCGTGTATTCAGGGAAAAAGGTATATCATGCCAAAGCACATGCAAATACAATTGGCCTGGCAGATAAAATTTATAAAGTGCGCGATATTTACGAGAGTTTCTATAATCCCCAGACAGGATTGCCTTATATGTCCATACGAAATATAAACGAGGGAAATTACAAGTATTACAACGAGGTACGGTTCTTTCATAGCGAAAAAAAGTTGCTGAGCCAGCGTTCCGGTGAGCACGAAGTACCTGAAAATATTCTCGACATGGTCTCCGCTTTTTATTATATGCGCGATGCCATGTTCGGCAAGATAAAAAAAGTGGGCGACCAGATTGTTCTCGACACCTATTTTGCCGATGAGATTTTTCCCCTTAAAATGCGGTATGTTGGTGACGAAACAATAAAAACAAAAATGGGGAAATTTTATTGCATGAAATTTTCGCCGGTTGTTGAACCGGGACGTGTTTTCGACTCCGAAGATGATGTTACTATCTGGATTTCCAAAGACAAAAACTATATTCCTCTCCAGATACGTATCGATTTAATTATCGGTTCCATTAAATGCGACCTTGTTGAATACTCAGGATTAAAATACAAGCTTATCTTCAGGGAATAAAACACACCTGAAATGTCTAAAACGCATAGAGTGCCTAAAAATTAACGTTTCCCAAAAAGAAAATATGAATCAGCTCTCTCTTTTCTAAAGGGGTTGGGGGATTTTATTTTTTATTTGTATTTTAGATCTACACTAGAAAACAAATGGGTAAAATCCAATACAATAAAGATTTAAGAGATTACTCAAAAGAATTAAGGAATAATTCAACAAAAGGGGAAATTATTCTTTGGAAAAAGGTTTTACGAGCCCGCAATTTTCATGGATATCAATTTAATCGCCAATTTGTTATAGGAAATTATATTGTTGATTTTATAAGCAGGAAGCTAAAATTAATTATTGAGATAGATGGTTATTCGCACCAGTTTAAAAGCAAAAAAGATGCAGAAAAAGATAAAAACCTAAGCAATTTAGGATATACGGTTTTAAGATTTCAGGAGAACGAAGTCCGGTATTATTTGGATGATGTTGTTTGGAAACTGGAGAAATTTTTGGAAAATATAGAAGATTCTAATCCCCCTTAATCCCCCTTTTTCAAAGGGGGAAAATTTAATCGGCTCCCTTTTCCAAAAGTGAAAACACAAATCAACTATCCCTTTTCCAAAGGTGGAAACATAAATCAACGCCCTCTTTCCTAAAGGGGAAACACGAACCAACTCCCCCTTTTCTAAAGGGGGTTGGGGGGATTTAAAAACTTTTTCACCTTGATTTTTTTGTCAGAAAAGGGGAGAATTTTAAAAAGCAATTGAAAAATTTAAAATGCTTTAAACAGGTATTCGTAATTGGTTATTGGCAATTGATCATCGATGCAGGATCGTTGTTTTAGCAAATTCAATTAACGTTTCAGCGTTTTTTCCCGGGTCGTCCTGTTCAAGAGCAACTGGAAACACCGTGTTTTTTTCGCGGCTGTCAACACCAAAACTATAGCTCTTGTCGTAATAAGTAAGTGTAATATCGGCAACATCATCTAAATGGCCTGATTTAAGGCGTTCCAAAGCCTGTTTTACATGCTGGCCACCCAGGCGTTTGCCTATTTTTAAAATACATTCCTCGAGAAAGGCCGGGTCGAAGCCGGCATACTCGGCTACAAGGCGTTTAATTCGAATGGATTTGGCTATTTCCATTTTAAGTACGGGTGCCTGCCGCATGATATCAAATAATTCGCCCGGGATCCAGTTTGTTCCAATAGAATGACTTTCGTCTTCGAGCCAGATAGGGCGTGATGCATCTAACTGTAAATACTGGTATATTAAATTGTTTTCGAACTGTTCGTTGGAGGGTTGTTTTTCCTGCCCCAACGCCCCGAAGGCGGAGCCTTTATGGTTTGCCAGTTTTTCCAGGTCGATAACCTGTTCGCCTTTTTCTCTTATTTTGTGAAGGGTTTCTGTTTTGCCGCTGCCGGTTAATCCGCCAAGAATAATAATTTTTTGTGCCCCGGACAGCTTCGATTTGCCATAGCGCCTGAACGATTTATACCCTCCCGACAGCGTGTAGGTTTTTATGCCAACCATTTCGAACAGCCAGGCCATGCTCGCGCTACGCATACCCCCGCGCCAGCAGTAAACCAGCAGTTGGTTGTTAATGGCAAGCTCCTGTGCTTTTTCGGCAAAAGGTTTCATCTTGGGGCCCACGATCTCAAGCCCTTTTAAGACTGCCGTGTTGCGGCTTATTTGTTTATAAACAGTACCCACAAGTGCACGTTCTTCGTTATCGAACAAAGGAATATTCACAGCTCCCGGGAAGTGCCCTGTTTCGAACTCGCGCGGAGAACGGACATCTACTACAGGAATGCTTTTCGACAACTCTAAAAAATCGGATATGTTTAGTTTCTGAACCATGGGTTTTTATAACGCTGCTAAATTACATAAAAAACATTCTCTTACTTAAACGGATTTGAAAAATCAACCTGTTTTGCCTTTGATCTCTGAAAAGACGGGCAGGGATATGAAAAAAGCGAATAATAGAATAGAGTTCCGGTATTAGTTAAAAGTTGATTTTAAACACGCTCCAATCAGGCCTCTTGCAAAAACGTGTTGTAAAACACGTCGATGGTTGGGTTACCTTTTTTAAAAAACAGGCACATGTAAGTGGAAGAGGGAAAGATTTAAGGAATAAAACAAGAATACTTATACGCTCTTTTTTAGGGTACAAGTGTTGTATAAACAAGTTGGGCATAATTTACAATGCCGTAAGACAAATTCTTATGAACATATGATAGGATAATATTGAATTGATAAATAATAAGCTAATTTAAATATTAGCATAATAATAATTTATTCACTAAAAACAATGTATTATGAATTTGAACAGCGATTTATTTAGAGCAAAATTTTCATTGCTAATTGTAAAAATGTGGAAAGATGAAAAACTAGAAAAAGAGTTTATTATTAATCCATTAGTAGTATTAAAAGCTGAAGGTTTTGAAATACCAGAAGGAATAGAGGTAAAAGTGTACTCAAACACTAAAGATGTTAAGTATTTACCTCTCACGAAGGAAATAGACTTATCTAAAGAAGAAGAGCAAAAAAGATTAATTGCTTTGTTTAGTCGTCATATTCCAATACCCAAAGGAAAAGAGGTTAGGTTTGTGCAAAGCTCAGATGATGAAATAGCACTTATTATTCCTCCAAAACCTCCTAAAGAAAGTATTGAGACATTGAGCCAAGTACAATTAACCAACCTGGCTGCATCTAGTGGTTTTGAAGCAACATATCATGACACTACACAAACATTAGAAGCGGAAACAACCGAACTTGTAGTCGCCGAAACAACCGAGGCAATGCATGCCGAAACAACTGTAGCTGTAGTTGCAGAAGTAGCTCTCGTCTTAATTTAACTATTTTTCAATTCAGTTCTGGTTTCATAAAACTTCCATAACTAGGAGTTTTATGAAACCTTAAAGAATAAAAGGATTAATCTATGAAGGAAATATTTTATAACCTAATTGGCAAACAAGGAGAAATACCGGGTGATTACCTGCAAGATATAGGAGAAACCAAACGAGTTCTGGAGCGTTGGACAATTGATGATGAATTTAGAAAAATGGATAACATTGAGGAAGGTCTTAGGATGATAAAAACTCCAAGAACGTTGTTGGAAATACTTCCTTTTATTGATAAAAAGGAAGGCACTGAGCTTCGAATAAAAGAGCGTAACAATGAAGACAATACCTACCCATTAAGTGTTAGAAGATATAGACACTTTATAAAGGAAAAGATGGCAGGGAGAAAAGATATAAGAATTGGCATCTTACCGGAAAACCAAAAGTTTAAATACTGGCGCAATCGACAAATAAACAGATGCATTGGAGAATTAGGACCAATAAAAGCGGACGGTTTGGTTCATGCACCACTTGCTTTTGAATTATCAAAGGGATGCTCTGTTGGATGTTGGTTTTGTGCTGTATCATCACAAAAGCTTACAAAAGTTTGGAGATATACTAATGAAAATGCAAAACTTTGGAAAGATTCTATCAATATCCTGAAAGAAACCATTGGAGACTGCATTAAGTATGGAGTTTGTTATTGGGCTACAGAACCATTTGACTGTCCGGATTATGAGAAATTTATTGAAGATTTTGTCCTGCTTACCGGAAGATGCCCACAAACAACAACAGCTATTCCTGATAGAGAAATAGAAAGAACTAGAAAGTTTTTAAAATTAATGGATAAACTAAATGGTGGTATTAATAGATTTTCAATCCGTTCAAAAGAGGCTTTATTTAAGGTACATACTAACTTTACAGCACAAGAGCTTACATATGTTGAATTAATTCCTCAAAACTTAGAAGCTTCAAGTCAATACAAAAAAGCATATGCAGGAAAAGCCCGTGAAGTAAAATTGTTTTCAAACAATTCAAAACTTAATGATAATGTACAAAAAGAAGAAAATGCATCAACCATTGCATGCATAAGCGGTTTCATTATTAATATGACAGAAAAGAGTGTTGAGCTAATTACTCCATGCCCAGCTTCTGTAGATTGGCCATTAGGATATTGGTCTTTAGACAAACAGTACTTCGAAAATGCACAAGAACTTTCAATCGTTTTAAATTCAATGATTGATAACCACATGAATCCTTCACTTCCACTTTTAAATATACTTAAACTAAGAAAAGACTTAACTTGGGCTAACTGTGCTGAGGATGAATCTGTTGAAATAGTATCAAAGTACTTGTCTATTAAGTTCGACAGATTAATTTTTACTAATAAAATGCTAGAGCTTATTTCAGAAAGTAAACATACAGCTTTTGAAATAGCCATAATTCTAGAAGATATTTATAAAATCGAACTTTCTCTTATAATGCTTCAAATGAATGAATTTTATGAGAAAGGATTATTTGATGAAGAACCTTTAAAGCTGTCAAAATGAAAAATAGAATTAACCCGGAAGTATGCTTAGTTTGTATGCCTTTTTCAAGTATCGTTAGACCATCAATAGCACTAGGCTTACTTCAAGGTCATTTAGATAAAGCAAACATTTCTTGTAAAACAAAATATGCAAACATTCAGTTTGCTGAGAATATTGGATTAAAATATTATACAATGATTGGCTCACTGGCTCCAAGTGATTTCTTTTTAGCCGATTGGATGTTTAATAAGTTCATATTTTCGTCAGAAGTATCAGACACAGAAGATTACATTACACGTATATATGAGTCCTTTATTATACAGGCATACCCAACAATGAATTACAATGAATGCAAAAATTTGCTCCTTGGTTTAAAAGAAAAATCAAGCCGATTTATCGAAGATTTGGCCATTCAAATTATAGAAGAGAAATATAGAATCATTGGAAGTACTTCATCGTTTCATCAGCATCTAGCATCAATTTCTCTTTTTAAAAAAATAAAAGAACTTGATCAATCTATCACAACAATTCTGGGTGGTGCAAATTGTGAAGGTAAAATGGGACTAACAACACATAAATCTTATCCTTGGGTTGATTACGTTGTTTCAGGAGAAGCAGATGAATTTTTCACATCTTTAATATCAAACATTTTAAATGGCTTAGAATATAAAAATTTAGAAAATTCGTCAGCTGTTTTAACTCCTGAAATCCGATTAAATAATTATCAGGAAATTGAAGCTGAAAACATGTTTGTTGTCTCAAAAAATTTAGATGATTTACCATATTCTAATTTTGATGACTATTTCATTGATTTGAAAAAATCAAATTTGTCTGAAATTGTAAAACCAGCATTGCTTCTGGAATCATCAAGAGGTTGCTGGTGGGGACAAAAGCATAAATGTACTTTTTGTGGGTTAAATCATCCAAAAGCACATTATAGAAAAAAATCGCCTGATAGATTATTGGCAGAATTAGATTTTTTAGAGAAAAAATATAGTGTTAGTATGTTTGAAATGACTGATAATATTCTTTCGATGGAATATTTTAAAGAAGTAATACCAAGGTTAAATAATAAAGAGAAAAGTCGTTACTTTTTTTATGAAACGAAATCAAATCTTAATGAATCTCATATTCGTGAAATGAAGGATGCTGGAATTACATGGGTTCAACCAGGTATTGAAAGTCTAAATACTAAGATTCTTAAATTGATGAATAAAGGAGTGATGGCTTGGCAGAATATTAAAACATTAAAACTTGCTCGTAGTTATGGAATTCGTTTATCATGGAATTTTTTATGGGGTTTCCCAAAAGAAGATGACAAATGGTATGAAGAGGTTTCTGAATGGCTTCCACTGATTGAACATCTTCAACCACCTTCATCTTTTTTACAAATACGAATTCATAGACATAGTACTTATTTTAATAATAAAGAAGATTATAATTTAAATTTGAAATATCTTCCAGCATTTAAGTATGTATTTGGTTTAGATGAGGTAAGTTTGATTGATGCATCATATACATTTAAACCAGAAGGATGGGCCGATCCTGTATGGGATTTTAATGATAATCAATACAAAGAAAGACCATCGACCAGTAAAGTAGGAAAATTAATCATTGATTGGCAAAGGAGTTTTATGAAATTTCAATTACCTGTTCTTTCAATATCTGAAAAAAATGAAAAGATAGAAGTACTTGATACACGAAAGTGTAGTTATGAAATTCAATATAAAATTCAAGATTTAGAAAAAGATGTTTATATCTCTTGCGAAAGGATGGATTTTAAAAAAAATATTTATTCTGAATTTATAAATAAAGGTATTGACTTATTAGAAATTGATTTGATAGTTGAAACACTTAAAAAGAAGAAGCTTATTCTTGAAATCGACGATCGTTTGATTGCTCTGGGGTTAAGAGGAGAAATTCCTCATTTACCATCTCGAAATGATTTTCCGGGAGGAGGAATTAATCAATCAGTAATAGAATTAAAAAATAATAAAACAATTTGGGAAATTGAAGAAACAAAGAATGAGTATTTGAGTAAAATTACATCAACAAAACTATGCCCAACTCGTGCTCATAAATAATTTCCTTATGGCAGTAAAATCGGGGGTTGTGACCCGCATCTGTTTCGGTGTAACTGAACAGTTAAGTAACTCGCAATCGGCAACTATTCATAGTGCAACACGTTGGCAACAGACACATACACTATAAATTATGGAACTATATCAACAATTAGGGTTCTCAAACAACCCTTTTTCGACTTTTTCTGCAGAAGAGGAAAAATCATTTTTAAATGACATCTATATAAATCCTCTTTTCTATGAGACGTTAAAGTCTGACTTATTAAGTGGTCATAGTAGATTTATTCTTGGTGCAAGAGGGATAGGTAAAACAGCTTTAATTCTTCAGTTAAGGAATGCACTTGATAAAGATGGAGCTTTTACTATTATTATAGATGAGTTTGATGGAGTGTCTTTAAAAAACAATCAAGTTGAATTAACTCGCTTAATTATTGAGCGGGTTATTACAAATTTTTGTATAAAAATAGCTAAAGATCCTAAGGGACTTAAAAAATTAGATAAATATCAAAAAGAAAAATTATCATTTATTATAAAAGAGTTTTTTCAGACATTAAGTAAGAGCCAATATGAGAAACTTTACAATAAAACAGATAATATTAGAACGAGAAATACATTAAAAAATATTTGGAATAACTTTTTTAATAAACCGATTAACTTTCTTATTTCAGGAGGTATAGAAATAGTTGCAGAAACAGCTAGAAAGTCGATGGGTTTACCTTCCATCGATGGTAAAGAATTTTATAAAAATTATGTTCCTGAGCTAACTATTGAACAAATTGAAAGAGAAAAGAAACCAGAAAAATTTCTTTCAAATATCAAGCCACTTAAAGAAATACTGAATGATTTGACAGAGATTATTCATGCCGCTGGGTTTAAGACTTCTATTGTGTTCTTTGATAAAATTGATGAATACACAAAGTTGAACGGAGGTATTTCTGCAGTTTCAGACTTTCTTTCAGCCTTTTTAAAGGATACGACTATATTAATGAATAAATCATACTCATTGGTTTTTAGTTTGTGGGATGTTTTAAAGCCAGAATTAACAAATAATGGAGTCAGGTTTGATAAAATTAAACCAATAGATATAACATGGCAAACGGATAATTTGAGAGAAATATTAAATAAAAGAATAAGATTCTTTAGTGGAGGTAAAAAAGTAATTAATGACATAATATTATCTGATAATAAGTTGAATGAGATTATTACATTGTCAAATAATTCTCCTCGTTACTTATTTCGTCAACTTTCATATATTTATGACCAACAAGCTGAAATTAACAAGGTTTCCAAAGTGTTAACAGATGAAGCAATTGATAAGGGACAATTGGTTTTTTCAAAGAGTTTTGAGTATTATGCTATTTATCCAACTAAAAGAGGGGCTAAAGAAGATATTTTGACAAACATAAATCGACTGTTGAAAATAGGGAAAACTACAATAATGACAAAAGACTTTGTAGATGCTTATAAAGTGAGTACTCCAACTGCAATATCATATATAAAAATTGTTCAAGAATATAATTTAGTGCGAGAACTTACAGAAACTGATGGTGGTGCGAAGATGTATGACGTTCTAGATCCTGTTTTGAGACACTTAATAAAATATGGTATTACAGAGATAAAAAAATAACTACTACCAACAACGGCTCTTACCCAATGTAGGGTTAAGTGTGTGTGGAGTTTAGCATTATACTTTAGCAAAACGCTCCCTGTTCTGCAAAAGTTTCCAGTGAACAAGCTTTTACAGATTTACCTCTCTTTTTTTCAAATAGTTCGAACTGAAACACCCCGGGGATGATGCTTTTGTAAAACATGTTATATAGCATACCGCTGACCGGGTTACCTTTTTTTAAAAACAGGCACATGTAAGTGGGGAACGATTCATGTTCAAAATATAATTTTTAAAAAAATAGAAATTTCATTATAAAACGGGATAAAAGAGATTATTGCAAACATTGCTGATGCAAAAGAGATTCTGATGAATTATAAATTTCTTTTATAAAAGGGTGTGTAATACTTTTGTTTCATAACACGGGGCTATTGGCAGGAATAGCAAAATCTGACTAAAAATAGAACAAATGAGTATATTTATTTTATATAGCATTAATAAGCGGGAGTTAAATAAAATCAACCTGGCAAACAGGTTGTTTTTTATTTTTTATGGCATATTATTAGGAATCTTTGGCTGGCTGGGATTGATTTCAGATTGGAAAGGTTTCAGGGGTTCATATTTTTTTATTTTAATCTTCACCTGGATAGTTATATTTTTTGCCCTTTCGTGTTATTTCCGGCGAAATAACAAAAAATTAAACCGCATTGGAGAACTAACGATATCAATGGAAGGAATTCATAAAGTGATTAACTGTGAAAAGGTGTTTTTTGATCACGATAAAATAAATAGCATAAAAACCAGGAGTTTTTTATTGACCCCGTTTTTCCCGGCCAATATTGACGGAACCAGGTCGTATTTAATAACAATAGATCACGGTAAATCAGTAAAAGAAGAAATGATAATTTCAAGCCAGTCGGTTGATAAACCGGAAACGAATTTTAAAGATGTTGTCAAAGGATTAGCAAAAAGAGTTTAATACAAACTCGCGATTAAAATAAAGATTTCCAAAGGGTTAATCTTTGGAAATCCCGGCATTAAATATCCTGTGAATTTGATTTCTTATCCTTCAAGGAAATTACCCAGTATCGATCGGCTTTCTTTGTGCGATGCAGGGCTCATGATGGATAACCTGCGTATGAGTTTGCTTATAGGCATAGATTGCAGCCAGATTTTTCCTGTTCCCCGCAGGGTTGCCACGAAAAACCCTTCGCCGCCAAAAACCATCGATTTAAGGCTGCCTGCAGCTTCCACGTCGAAATCGATTTGTGGTTCGAAAGCCACCACGCAGCCTGTATCTATACGCAGGGTTTCGTTATTCAGGGTTCGTTCAATTACAGTTCCCCCGGCATGTATAAAAGCCTTACCATCGCCATCAAGTTTCTGTAAAATAAACCCTTCGCCGCCCACGAGGCCTGCCCCAAGCTTACGGTTAAAGTGGATTGATATTTTTGTACCCATGGCGGCACACAAAAACCCGTCTTTCTGAACAATGAGTTGCCCCCGGCTTTGTTTTAAATCAACAGGGATAATTTTACCGGGATAGGGCGCTGCAAAAGCTACTTTCTTTTTACCAAACCCCCGGTTTGTAAAATGGGTCATGAAAATGGATTCGCCTGTAATAAGCCTGCTTCCAGCCGATAACAACTTGCTCATGAGCCCCTGGTTGGGTGTTGAGCCATCGCCAAGCTTGGTTTCGAAAGTAATGCCATCTTCCATAAACATCATGGCTCCGGCTTCTGCAACAACGGTTTCCTGCGGGTCGAGTTCAATCTCTACCAGCTGAATGTCATCGCCAATAATTTTGTAATCTATTTCGTGTGAGGTCATAATGAATTATAAATTTAAAGTTAAATGTTAAAAGCCTGCCTATTGACAGACAGGTAAAAATTGTTAGTTGCTACATTCTATAATTAGTACAGAATATCGAAATTTAAACAGATTCGTTTTTGTCTTGATACCTGATACTAAACACTCAATACTATCACTCAGTAAACCATTTAATCAGAACTTCCTTTACTTCTTCAATACGAACGGGTTTAGCCAGGTAGTAATTCATACCACTATCGAATGCTTGTGTTTTATCTTCCTCACGTGCATTGGCTGTCATGGCTACAATGGGTAATGAATATCCCATGCTTCGTATTTCGGCTGTTGCCTCAAGCCCGTCTTGTTCGGGCATCATAATATCCATGAAAACAATATCAAATTTATTTTCTTTAATCTTTTTAACACAATCTTTCCCGTTTTGAGCTAAAATAATTTCATAACCGAGGTTTTTAAATATAGTTTGCGCTACTTTCTGATTAATGATATTGTCTTCGGCAACCAGTATTTTAATATTCTTTTTTAATTTGTTCAACTCGGGCAGTTCTTTGTCTGTAACTCTGAGGCTGGTAAAATTTTCTATGAGTATCTCGTAAATTTCAGATGCTTCGTAAGGTTTAATCAGGTAATAATCGACCCCGTTTATTTTACATTTAATATAGTTTCCGGGTTGATCGTTCGAACTGATAATTGCAATGAGGTATTTTGATGAAAGCCCATTTTCGTGAATTTTACGGGCAAGTCCTATTCCGTCGAACTCGGCACAATCGTTAATTATCAGCAGGTGATATTTGTTTTCAGCACCCGAACTGTTTTTCTCGAGTAAGGCGATTGTATCTTCCCCGGGGATTATTTCTTTGTTGTTTGTTTCAAAGCTGTTAAAGGTGTGAAGGATTATTTTATCGTTTTTAGGGTTTTTATTAATGATTAACACGTTAATCTGGTTGTAATCTGTAATCTTTGAAAAATCGGTTTCTTTCTTTAGTTTCTCGTTAGAGAATACCTGTATGGTGAATGAAAATTTCGATCCGGTATATTGTGGATCGAAAGAGATTGATGAGGGGCTTTCGACCCAAATCTCGCCACCCATAAGTTCAACAAGCTGTTTTGCAATTGTTGTTCCAAGTCCTGTACCGCCAAACTTGCGGGTAGTAGAACCATCGGCTTGTGAAAACGAGCTGAATATTTCTTTTAACTTTTCCTTTGGTATTCCTATTCCCGTGTCTTCAATTGAAAACTGAAGCGTAATGTATCCTTTCTGCATTTTAACCATTTCAATGGTAATCAGGATTTTTCCCTCGAAGGTAAATTTTATGGAGTTCCCGATGAGGTTCGACAGAACCTGTCGTAACCTGAACGGGTCGCCAATGAGTTGATCGGGAACATTCTTTTTAATTTCGGTAATCAGCTCAATTCCTTTTTCTTCGGTTCTCAGCCTGAATAAAGATGCTGTTGATTCAATTTCTTCGCGCAGGTTAAATGGGGTTTCTTCAATAACCATTTTGCCGGCTTCAATTTTTGAGAAATCAAGAATATCGTTAATAATCGATAAAAGAAGATCGGCCGATTTTTTAATAATATGTACCGCGTCGGCTTGCTTGTCGTTAAGGTTTGTACCACCCAAAGCATCAGCCATTCCTATAATCCCGTTCAATGGAGTACGAATTTCATGGCTCATTTTTGCAAGAAACTCCGATTTGGATTTATTGGCTGCAATTTCCCGTTTACGGGCAATTTCTATGGGCGTAATATCGATAAAAGCTTCAAGGGAAATATTTTCATTATCCAGGATATAAGGAATTTCCTTCTTGTAAATAATGATTTCGTTATCGTTATCATCGTAATAAATATATTCGTTCTGATTGTCGGTATAACTGAACGAGTCGCTATCCTGAAAGTTCCTCGAAATAAGAAACTGATCGCTCAGGTTCTTGCCTACCAGCTCTGATTCATTTTCAAAAGCAAAAATGTTTAATGCTGTTTTATTCATACTTAAAACAGTTCGGTTTTTATCAACCATCATTATTCCAATGGGCAACGATTCCATTATTTCTTTTAGCGACGATTCCGATTTCCTGATCTGTTTTTCTTCGTGAAACCTCCGTTTAATAAATATCAAAAAGAAAATAATGATAAATAATAAAATCAGAATTGTTAATGACCCGACAATTATAGCGTTACTGATTATTGATTTTAAAACGATTTTTGTTTCCAGCGAGAAAACAATACCTATATCGTTATTTAGAATCCGAATCGGCTGGTAAACGGATATGATATCATTTTTATTCCCGTTAAATTTTACCTGGTTATGTACGGAACCTTTATATCCATTTTTAATATCAACTGCAATCTTTTCAATCTTGCTTATTTGTATGGAGTCTCTGGTTAAATTTTGATTAAATATTTCCCCGTTTGAATTTACCGACCATTGCCACAGGGTATTTCCCAGGTGATAATTCTCGAATACATTTTTAATAAAATCCTGAATATCAGCTTTAATAACAATATTAACAACAGCCTTGTTGTTTACAAATACAGGTAAAGTATAATTATACGAACCATCCGCATTTATACTAACATCTTCTTTTGCAAGCAATTCCTTTTGTTTTTGAGATATATAATAATCGGAAATAAAATGATTGGTTTTATCCTTGAATAAACTGAAAACATTTTTATTTTCATCTATAATCTTAATATTCCTGATAAGATTTTGATATTTAAAGTAAAATAACTCCAGCTTACGAACACGCATTTCGGTTTTTTCAGGACTGTCGAAAAAATTAGCGATATCTGACGAAAAAACAATGTAATTAATCTCGTTTTCAAACTCATAACCCGATTGTTCAATTTCCCATCCGCAGATTTGAATTTGTTTATCAAGCATGTCGGTTTGGAATTTAACCTGTTGATTATAAATATAATAATAATAATAACTGTTTACTAAAACGATTATTAACAGGACGATCATTAATAAGTAATAAAATCTTTTCATACTCCCTTTCAATTAATAATTTTAAGCAAATACCACCCGGTTTCTTTTAGCTTTGAACTATAAATAACAAACTTATGCGTGTTTTGATAAAAATATGTTTTGTTTTTCCCGTTTAGCAACAAATTTACTGCTTTTCGAATATCTTTTTCTTTGTGGTTCAACAACGAAGGCCCCGCGGGTAAAAATTCATCATTTATAACGGGTTTGTAATAATTCTTTTCTTTATGCCCGGGAATACATACAATACACGATGCTTTTCGGGTGCTACATATAATTTCCCCATTCGGGTTTACAAGAAGAAGCATTTCCGAATTGGATGAAAAATATTTTTCTTGTATTGTTTTTAGCATAATATCAGATGATACAATTCCCACGAAATGATCGCGAAAGGAAACAGGCGAAACAGCAGATATAATCCAACCCCTGCCGGCAGGATCGGCATAAGGTTTTTTTATCCAGTATGATTTAGTATCAAAAAAAGGTTTGTTTTTTACTGACTGGAAGGCTGTAAACCCGGTTAAATTTATTGATGGGGCAAATTGTTTTGTAAAATCAACATAGGGATAAATACGTAAAAATGAATTGCTGTCGAGAAAATAAACCTGCGAAACAATTGAATTCCGGTTGTAAAGAGTTATAAACAACGAATCCATTTTTTCTGAATTCACGATGATTTTTTTCTGCCCGGATGATAATCGGCGGACTGAAGGCAAAAAAACTGCAGACGAATTTTCAGAAAAAAGGGTATAAAGAATTTCGTTTTTATGAAAAACATAACGGGGATTGTTTTCCCATTTAACATCTGCCAGGAAATTAATATTATGTTGAATTTGTGAAGATAACGCGGCTGTTTCTTCGGAAACCTGCTGAAGCTCTGAGTTTATTTTATCTGAAAGGAGGATTATGTGTGCGAGATTGGTATCCTTTTCGTGCTGGTTTTTGCACGAGAAGAAAAGAAAAAGAAATGTTGCTGTTATATACAAGCCACTTTTCATTGATAAACTCAGAAATTATGTTCTAAAATTTGAACATACAATTTATGAAAAAAAATATGATTCGTAAAAGAATTGTGACCAAACGATTGGTTTTGAATATAAACCAGTTAATCTTGTTTATTAACGATGTTTTGTATCGTCGTTGGAAAGAATACGAATATAATTCAGATACCGCAATTCACTGATCTCTCCATTTTCAACAGCCTGAATAACTGTACAACCCGGCTCGTGCACATGGGTGCAATTATAAAACTTACAGTTTTCGGATGCTTTAAATATCTCGGGGAAAAAATGAAAAAGTTCCTCGTTTTTTATATCAAACAACCCGAATCCACGAATACCGGGAGTATCAATAATATAACCACCTGTTGAAAGTTCAAACATTTCCGCAAATGTTGTAGAGTGTTTTCCTGATTTATGATAATCGGATATTTTGGATGTTTTTAAATCAAGCAGGGGATCAATCACGTTAATCAATGATGATTTCCCGACACCCGAATTACCTGCAATTACACTTGTTTTACCTTTAAGCAATTCTCGTATGGAATCGAGATTTGTTTTTTTCTCAATCGAAATGGAGAAACACTCATATCCAACAGCCTTATAAATATCAATTAGATAATTCATATAAGCTATTTGACCCTCGTTGTATAAATCTGTTTTATTAAAAACAAGTTTAGTAGGAATCCGGTATGCTTCGGATGAAACTAAAAACCGATCGATAAACAGGGGAAAGGTTTCGGGAAAGGCAACGGTTACCATAAGAATTGCCTGATCAATATTTGCCGCGAGAATATGTGTTTGTTTCGAAAGGTTGGTCGATTTACGTATGATATAATTTTTGCGGGGTTCTACGGTATGTATTATTCCTTTGTCTGAATCATCGGAATCTTCAAAATATACAATATCGCCTACAGCAACAGGATTGGTGTTTTTAATACCATCGACACGCATTTTGCCCCTGATGTTGCAAAAAACTATTTTCCCTGATTCAACTTCTTTTACAGAATACCAACTACCGGTAGATTTTAATACAAGTCCTTTTTTCAATATTTTTTTGATTATACAGGTTACGAAATTATTAAATATTTAAGTATTATTGCCATATCGATATTAAAATCATTATGTATGGTTAAAAAGATTTTTTCATACAACGTAAATGGTATTCGTGCAGCATTAGCTAAAGATTTTATTGGATGGCTTAAAACAGCAAACCCGGATATCATTTGTATTCAGGAAATAAAAGCCAGTTCTGACCAATTGGATACAAGTGTTTTTGAAATTTTAGGATACAATCAGTATTGGTTTTCGGCACAAAAAAAAGGATACAGCGGTGTGGCTGTTTTTACAAAAGAAAAACCAGACAACATCATTTACGGAATGGGAATTGAAAAATACGATTCCGAGGGAAGAACCCTCAGGCTCGATTTTGGAGATATTACTTTAATCAACTCTTACTTCCCATCAGGAACAACAGGCGATATTCGTCAGGATTTTAAAATGGAGTACCTGGCTGATTTCCAGAAATACATTAACAAACTAAAAATTGAACGACCCCAAATTATTGTAAGCGGCGATTTTAATATTTGTCATAAACCCATTGATATTAATCATCCCGAGCGACATACAACCTCGTCGGGGTTTTTGCCCGAAGAACGTGCATGGGTTGACCAATTTATAGCGAGCGGATTTATTGATACCTTCAGGGAATATAATAAAGAACCGAATCAATATAGTTGGTGGAGTTACCGTGCAGGCTCACGTAATAAAAATTTGGGTTGGAGAATTGATTACCACATGATAAGCGAAACATTAAAACCACAATTAAAGGGAGCAGGAATACTGCAACAGGTTGTACATTCAGACCATTGCCCGATAGTTGTGGAAATGGAAATTTAAAAACTCACTCTAAATCTTAGAAAAAGCATATTCAGTTTTTCTTCGAAACCATCGAATTTTCCAAAAAATCGTTGGCCAAAAAGCGCAATTTCCAGGTTATTGCCTGCCGAATAAATGAACGATGGATTGATAAAATAACTGTTCCCAAACGAAGGGAAATACATTGCTGCCAACGAGGCATTTAATAAAGGGTGAATAGGGTATGAAACCTGCCCCATCCACGAAAATTTACTGAACGAAGTGGTTTTTACCGATAGAGGCATAAAATAAATATCGGTAAAAGAAGAAAGGTTGAGTTTATCGAAATAGCCGTTGTAAATACCTTCGAAGGTAAACGACAGGGAATTGCTGAACATGTAATTGATGCCGGCAGAAACCAGAAACACACCGGTTGTATCTGAAAAGTTTTTTTGCGGATGAAAATAACTTGCTTCGCCATTAAAGCCAATGTTGAAAATATTCCCCGTCCATCCAGTTCCAACAACAAAATCGGTTGTATCAAGTATGCCTCCCAGAAATTGCAAGTCGTAACCCCATTGATTAAACCTGTACAAAGCAGCAGCTGTTATGTTTTTATGCCGGTCGATTTTTATTGCAGCTTCGGCAACCGATGTATAACCAGGATAATACTGTACGCGCAAAGCATCGCTACCCGGGCGTTCTTCGTAGTCGAAATCGAAATACGAGTAGGCATTAAAAATATCGTTGGGATTCCATGCAAAGGACTGCCCCCAGTTAATTCGTTGCCGGCCCAGGGTTACTACAAGATTGTTTTTATTGTACTCAACGTACAAACGGTCAAACGTGGTTGTTAATACCGCCGAATGAGTTGATATTAAATTATTACTTAACGAACTCATGTACCCGTTATCGTAGCTTACAATTGAATCGTAATCAGGAATCAGCTTAACAAAATCACCGTAAATCAGACGGGTTCGAACATCAGTGGTAAATGTGAAATTGCTATTAATATACCACTTAAAATTTAAGCGGTTATGAATTAAGTTGTCGATTCGATAATAATCATCCACATCTTCGAACATGACGGTATTCATGTATTTTACGTAGCCATTGAGAGATACTTTCGGAGTAATTGTATCTTGAGCATTCGTATTGAATGCTATAAAAAAGATGATGAATATGAGAAGTAGTTTTTTCACAATTTTTCAAAAAATTTAATATTTTAAAACACAAAGGGCACAAAGTTTTCGGAATCACAAAGGACACAATAAATAACTTTAAAACGGCTAACTGTTTTTGTCAAATTTCAACTGTTTCCTGCTACTGCCTACTTAATTCTCTTTTCTCGTCCGAAACTACATGTCCATCTTCAACTGTAATTATCCTTCGGGCTTTGTTTACTACCCGCTGATCGTGTGTTGAGAAAATGAATGTAATATTTTCTTCTTTATTCAAACGTTCCATTATATCGAGTAATGTTTCTGTTGATTTGGAGTCTAGGTTTGCCGTGGGTTCATCGGCCAGAATAAATTTGGGTTTCGAAGCCAACGCTCTTGCAACTGCAACACGTTGTTGCTGGCCCCCCGACATCTTCGCCGGACGGCTTTCTGCTCTTTCTCCCAATCCAACAGCATTAAGCAATTCCATTGCCCGTTCTGTTCTTGCTTTCCGGGTTTTACCCTGCAGCTCCATAATAAACTCAATATTTTCTTTTGCCGTAAGCACCGGAATTAAATTATATGCCTGAAATACAAACCCGATATTTCGTAACCTGAAATCGATCAACTTCGAAGAACTTAACTGACTAATATTCGTTCCATCAATAATTATTTCACCTTCGGTAATTGAATCGAGGCCACCGATTAAATTTAACAGGGTAGTTTTTCCGCTCCCCGAAGGGCCTACAATAGCTGCAAATTCGCCTTGCTCGAAGTTTAAGCTGATTCCGTCAACAGCCTTTACTTTTACTTCTGAATCGTTATAGATTTTTACCAGATTTTTTAATTCTAAAACTTTCATATTATTTTTGATTTTAGATGTTCGATTTTTGATTTATTTTTTATACTTGCTACAAAAATTGATATAAGTTCATTTGTTTCTTTAATTAATTTTTCGGTTGTTTCGTTTTTAAGTAACCCTGATTCTTCAATAAGTTCTAACCAATAAATTGTTTCGTCAGATTCCTCTTCACAAATCTTTAACTTATTTTATAAAATCTTTATCAGATTTTGCCCTGGAAACAACACGATAATTTGCTCCAACAGATGTTGCAGAGCGAAGTATTTGTTTTGATATGATTTGTGAACTATTTAATTGTGGTAATAAATTCACAAGCTTTATTATCTCCAAAGCAAACACTTTCGTTCTTTTTTTCAAATTGGATGAGTTCATATTTTGTTGTTTAAATCGGCAATCATAATTCTAAGCTCGTATTTCAGTTTACATATCAATGCGTAATGCTTCTGCCGGATTTAGATGAATTGCTTTACGTGCCGGGTAAATTGCAGAGAGTATTCCTGTTAAAACAACGAGTATTGAAACAACAATTACATCTTTGAATCCAATTGCAGGGTATATAATTGCATCGTAACCCAATGAGTTTAACCCTTCTGCCCACATGCTCAGGTTGAGCCCGGTTCTGGCAGTCAGGGCTGTTAAAATCAGGGCTAAAACAATACCAACAATACCCCCTGTTAATGAAAGAAATACTGTTTCCAGCACAATCATACTAAAAACCCTGACTTTATTCATTCCAACGGCCATTAACATTCCCAATTCCTTAACCCGCTCCAGTATAACCATTAACATGGTATTAACTATTCCAAAACCTAAAGCCAATAAAATAATTCCAACAAAAATGTACATCATTAAATTCATGCTTTCGGTCATCATTTTCATATCAGGTAAAATTTCGGTCCATTTTAGAATCTGAAGTTCTGGATATGAAGATTTCAGTTTATTTAAAACAGGATCTTCCATGTTATTTTCATGGAGTAAAATAGCTATTTCGTGTCCTGCCCTTTCGTTAATTTTGAGCAAGTTGCGAAGGTCATCGACTTTAACAAATGCTTTCATTTCGTCGTAGGCCGTATTTGCTGTTTTGTAAATCCCTGCAACACGGAATGCTCCACCGGTAATCGTTCCATCCATTTCGGTAATCGTTACAACGATTTTAGATCGGACTTTAACCTTCAGTTTCTGGGCCAGTTTCTCGCCAATGACTATTGGATTGCTCTTAACTCCTTTGAAATAAGCACCATCAACAACTTTAGTATATAAATTAGTTACCTGTTTTTCGTTTTCGGGGTCAATTCCAACAAGCTGAACTCCCGCACCTGTTTCGGCTGATGCGATCATACAAGTGGCAATTACTCTTGAAGATACTGCCTTAACTTCCGGGTTTTTCAGGATTTCGTTTTGTAACGACTTAACATCAGGAATAAAATCGTGCACCTCGTATGTTTCGAGATATTGTGCCTGATGAACCTGTATGTGAGATATCTCTGTATTAATTACAGATTCAATTCGCTGGTTTACCCATCCAAGCATAAAAGCAATAGTATAAACACCTGCAAAAACACCCAGGGCAATAGCTGTAATTATAACCAGGCTTCTGGTTCTGTTACGCCAAATATTTCGCCACGATACTGACCAAATCATAGTTTTAGTTGTTAAATTAATAAATTACTATGCCCTCAGGGCTTTTGAAATAATAAGATTTTTAACTTTAAAAATAGGATACAACGATACAACGAGTGTAATTATAAATACAGTTAATACCTGGTTGATAAAAACATTCGGGGCTGTTCCAAAGAATAAATACGGGTCAAACCCATATTGAGCATAAATCTCGGCCATTTCGGCCGGCAATATGATTGGATTATGAACTAAAATCAGGATTATTGGTACGCTTACAGCAAATCCGGACAATACACCAACCAGTCCAATAAGGATAGTTTCGTAAAACAAAACTGTTGCCAATTTAAATTTTTGCATACCAACAGCAATCATTACACCCAATTCTCTTTTTCGCTCGGCAACCATCATAATAATGGTGCCAAATATTCCAAATCCAATGACAATATAGAGTATTCCAAGCATAAGATAAGCACTGTACTTATCGCTTTCGATATACTGAACCAGCTCAGGATTTAATTCTTTCCAGTTTAATACAGCAAGTGTGCCATTCGCTATTTCTGAAATTTTATGCTGAGCCGAAAGCACATTGGTATAATCGTCAACCATTATCATTAATGAGGTTATCATTCCTTCGGCAGAAAAGAACTGCTGTGCAAGTGGCAAATCCATAAAAACACCGATATTATTCATTTGTGGAGTGCTGAATGTAAGAATTCCCTTTATGCGATATTTACCTGCCGCGGTAACTCCATGATATCCCTGGCTTATTAAAATGATCGTGTCATTTACTCCAAGGTTTAAATGTTTGGCAACATTAAGGGTCACAAGGACTCCATTGTCACCCTTTTCTAAAAATTCTCCTTGTGAAATCCAGTTTTGAAGATTTGATGTTTGTTTATCATTTTCAGGTTCAATTCCGATAACAGCCCCTCCTCGTGTATTTTGTCCTGATGATACTAGTGCGAAGGACTCCAATCTTTGAGCAATGGTAGTTACTTCTTTTATATTTGCAAATTTTAGCAATTGATCCCGTGATGGGGAAAATACATTATTAATTGATTTGTTTTCATTGAATTCCGGGTTCTGAACCTGAATATATCCGGTTGAAAGCTTAACCATCATATCAATCATGTTGGAATAAGTCCCGTCCTGCATAGAATTCATTATGGTTGATATAATAACTCCGAAAAATATGCTGGCAACTGTAATTAAGGTTCTTCTTTTATTACGCCACAGATTTCGCCACGCTAAACGTATGTTTTTCATAATTAATTTTTTACAATTAATAATTAACAATTACTAATTTTTATTTTTTGATGATTTTAATATTGCTGTTAAAATTTTAAGAATTTCCTCAGAATCTTCTAATAGTTCATTTGCAATACCTGCATCTAAAAATTTGCTGTCTCTTAATAATCGGGTTTTATCTAACATTACATTTTCTGATTTACCTTGATTTTCCATTACTAATTATTCATTGCTTTTTATCTTACTTTTTTCATGTTCTGTTGTGAGAAGAAAGAGTCATCAATAGGAATATTAAATTTCATGGTATTAATTGTTACTACAGTTTTTTGATTTTTTTTATCTGCTGGCACAATTTCAATTTTTCCGGGTATTTTTCTTCCATCAAAAAGCGTAATATCTGATGCTATTTCTGTTTTTACAAGGTACTCATCCTCATCAAAATACTCCGATTTCATTTGAATATATTCTTCTTTGCTTATCCATTTCACAATTTTTCCCCAAACCACGGCTGCATCTTCATGTGGTAATAATTCAATTTTCCAACAATCCCATCCATCAATTGTTTCCGAACCAATTATTTTATGTTCAAAATCAACTACAATAGACGATTCCTTTAAAATATCATCATTGGTATAATCAGAACCCATCCAACCATCAGCCATCATAGAAGGAGGCAGTTTCACCATTCTGCCAATGCTTGGCATCCAGTTCCACATTTCGGTGCCTACTTTTAAAAATGCCTGTCCTTTTTCTTTTGCAGGTGCGGTAATCAGGGTTAAAGCATTATCTTTACCTTTGGTCCAGTTTTTAAATTCTATGGTTCGTTCCCAGGTAGGCCTCACAATGGTCATAATCATATAACTTTCGCTTGATTTTTCGCCATTCCATTTTTCGTCTGCTTTTTTTATTATTCCCGTGGCATCCTGGGCTTTAACCGAAAAAGAAAAGCCAACTATGATTAACATTATAAAAAGACGTGTTTTCATGTTTTTTATCGTTTAAATAATTCAAGTATTCTTTGTATTGATTTTTCTAGTCTTTCTTCATTTATATATTCTGGAGAATAAACAAGTTGCATGCTCAAACCTTTCATTAAAGATGAAAAGAGTAACATTTCGGTGTCAGGATCAGGAAAGGAGCTTTTAAAGTAATAATATAAAACAGTAAGTACTTTTTGTGATATGTTACTTATCTCCGAATTGGCAATTTCTATTATATTGGGCTGCAATAAAAGAATGTAGTACAATTTATAAAACTCCCTGTTTTCTTTTTGCAGCTTAAAACTTTCTCTAACAAAATATTCAAATTCATCACTTGTTAAAATATCATCGTGATTTTTATCGAAAGATGAATAAATTTCGTGAATAGTTTCAATTAAGATCGATTTCAGCAAATCTTCTTTGCTTTCAAAATAATTATACATCAACCCTTTCGACATACCCGCTTTTTGAGCTATTTTACTAATGGGTGTAACATGATAGCCTTCGTTAGCAAATAATTCGAGAGCAATACGCATAATGTGATTTCTTTTCTCTTCTCTGATTTCCTTGAATTTTTCTGCCGTTCTTGGTGCCATTGCTATTAAATTTTTACAATCAAAACCCGTTATTGACTGAACGATTGGTCAAAGATAAAAACATTTAATATTCAATTACAAATTTTTTCATAAAATTTTTTATTCACCAAAAGAAATGTTTAATTTTCAAAGAATTATTCTAATTTGAAAATTCTCTTTATGAAGAATTTTATTAATTTGCTCATATTCATCATCTTATTTTTTAATCTCTTTTTAGTTCATTCGCAAACAAATAATTCTGACAGTATTAAAAATATACCGGCAGATAAAAAAATCGATTTTTATATTCAATCCGGAATATTAAATAAACAAACAAATTTTAGAATAGCCGAAAATTCTTTTTTATTAGCAAAAAAAACGGCAGACAGCATTAAATCCTATGATAAATCAATAGAAAGCTTGTATCACCTCGGGAAATTGTACTATTATCATTTTGAATTTACAAAAGCACTGGAAGTATTTAATGCGCTTATAGAAAAAAACTCATTGTTATTATCGGATCAAATCCGGGCAGAGTCAAACCATTTTCTCGGGTTGACATACATTCGGTTTAATAATTACGAAAAATCATTGGTGTATATTCAACAGGCATTGTATTACTATGAATCAAAGGGGAGTAAGCCTGAAATAGCTCTTGCTTTAAAAGATATTGGGAATGTATATTTATCTTTAGGGAATCAGAATTCTGCACTCGATCAATACCAAAAAGCTCTTGTAATTTTTCTTGAACTGAAAGATGATGAAGGAATAGCCATGTGCTATAACAACATTGGAATGATTTTTAGTCAAAAAGAAAATTTTCCCTTAGCGCTGGATTATTTAAATAAGGCATTAGAACTAAAAAAGAAAAATAAAAACTTACAGGGTTATGCAAATACACTGGGAAATATAGGAAATGCTTTTATTAAAGCGGGGGAATACAATAAATCTTTAAATTATTTTTTTCAGGCATTAGAAATATATAAAGAATTTAATAATCCAAGCGGGTTGTCTGAAATTTATAATTGCCTGGGTGATGCTTATTTGGGTCAAAAAGACTATAATAATGCGGTTAAATACTTAAATAATGGAAAAGAAATTGCAGAACAAAACAACTTAACAAACCTGATAATTTTAAATTCCGAACTTTTTTCAAAGGTTTACTTGGAAAAAGGAAATTACAAAAGGGCAATTGAGTTTTACAAACAATATAGTACATTAAAAGATTCCGTTTTTGAATCATTAACAAATCAGCAAATAGCAGATTACAGGACAATTTATAATAATTTAAAAATAGAGAATGAATTAATCTTGCAGGAAAGACAGATTCTCAGGCAGAAGTATCAATTTAATTTTATACTTGTAATATTAATTACATCTCTTGTATTTCTTATTTTATTGATTCTTCAAAACAGGCAAATCAGGAAAAAAAGCAGGAGAATACAAAGCATCAACCGGGAGTTGGATGAACGGGTTCAGAAAAAAACTTCCGAGTTACGAATTTCTCAGTTTTCGGTAGATTTAGCAATCGATGCCATAATCTGGATGAAAAAAGACGGGAGGTTTATTTACGCGAATAATTCGGCTTGTAACCTGCTTGGGTATTCTGAAAGTGAAATTTTAGAGTTGTCGGTTTTTGACATTGTTCAAGAGTTCTCTCAGGATGTATGGCAGGAGTACTGGAACAAACTAAAAAAAAATAAATCATATGTAATCCAACTGTACTACAAAACAAAACAAGGATCAGAGATTCCGGTTGAAGCGGCATTTAATATCAGGGAATTCGAAGGGGAAGAATATAATTTTACTTTTAGCAGGAATATTACCGACAGAAAAATTGCAGAAGAGAAATTGAAAAATGCAAAAGAAAAAGCTGAAAAATCGGATCGCCTGAAATCTGCATTTCTTGCCAACATGTCGCATGAAATAAGAACCCCCATGAATGCAATTACAGGCTTTACAAACTTGTTAATCGATCCTGAATTAACATACAAGGAAAAACAAGAAATTACAGGGTTAATTAAAGCCAGCAGCAACGATTTATTAAATCTTATTAACGATATAATTGACATTTCAAAAATTGAAGCCGATGTATTGACAATAAATAAATCACTTCATTATGTAAATGAGATTTTAACTGATATGTACAAGCTTTTTAGTCAGGATATTAGCTTGAAAATTAAACATCTTGAGCTAATTCTTGACTTAGAGCAGGACTCGGACAGAATAGCAATTTATACAGATTATGCACGGTTTAGGCAAATACTAAATAATTTATTAAATAACGCGATTAAATTTACCGAAGAGGGACAAATTAGTTTTGGATACAGGCAAATTTCTGTTGGAAACCGAAAACTCCTTAGGTTTTTTGTGAAAGATACCGGAATTGGTATTACAAAAGAAAACCAGGTTTCAATTTTCGATCGCTTTAACAGGTTAAATGATGAACGCAGAAAGATTTACAAAGGAACAGGGTTAGGCCTTGCCATTTCTAAAAAACTTGTTTCAATGCTTGGAGGTGATATCGGGGTTGAATCTGATGAAGGCATGGGTTCTGAATTTTATTTTTCGCTTCCATACCAGGAAATGGATAAATCTGTTATTCCTTATTCCGCGAATATTTTAGAAAAACAATCAATTGACTGGAGTTCGAAAAGCATCCTTGTTGTTGAAGATACACCATCGAACTATATTTTAATTGAGAATTTTTTGAAATCATCAAAAATGAAAATTTTATGGGCAAAATCAGGAAAAGAAGCAATTGATATTTTTAAAGAAAATCCACACATTGATTTGATTTTAATGGATATTCAATTACCAGGAATAAATGGCTATGAAGCAACCAAATTAATTAAAGCACAGAATAATTCTGTTCCGGTAATTGCCCAGACGGCCTATGCTCTCGCGGGAGAAAAGGAATACAGTATTAGCGAAGGTTGTGATGATTACATTTCAAAACCAATTAAACAGGAAAACCTGATTGAGGTACTAATGAAATTTTTAAAATAAGAACTTAATAACTAATCAGTTTCGATTTTCTTAATTTGTATTTTTCTTGTTCCGGAAGATCCCGTTTAAACTCGTAAATTGGTTTTTCCCATGCTCCATACATTGGATTAGGTAAAACAATAAAACGATCACCAAAGTCATTCTTATATTGCTCTACAAGGTCAAAACCGTTATTTTGATTACGCTTATCAAAAATTTCCGAAAAATCACCCAGGTTATCTCCTATAAGAATAATTATCTCGTAATTTTCACTTACTTTTTCCCTTCTCGATTTTTTTGAACTATCCGTTTCTTTAAGTAACAAATGGTTGCTATCGGCAAAGGCAAAACCTTCTGATTGTAGATTTTTCAGGGTATTCTCGTGTTCATCAAGAGAACGATTGGAAATATAAAAAACATCTACACCCATTGATTCTGCATATTTTGAAAATTCAACAGCTCCGGGCAATGCTTTTGCCTGGGCTCTTGATGTCCATTTGATCCAGTTTTCATTTGTAAATGACTCGCCTGTTTCAATGCATTTAGCTTCTGTAGGGCTATTATCAAGCATTGTTTCATCAATATCAACTACAACAGCCTTTTTTGTTTCTGTGCCAGAATTAACCACCTTTTCGTTTAATTTGAATTTTGCAAGGTTAAATCCTTGGTAATACAAAGCTTTCATCTCTGCAGACTGTTGATACCACAATACCGACATGATTAAATGATCCTGGCTGGTGATTTCTTTTTCTACAGTATTTTTTTTACATGAATAAAAAAGAACTGTGCCACTTATAACGAGAATGATTATTTTTTTCATGTGTATTAATTTTTTGTGATGTTTAGATTGTTTGTATTTTATTCATAAAGTAATTTGTTGTCAGTTTTTTTTGCCTGCCGCAGGCTTCCTCACACGGCCTAAACACAAGCCGGCCGATAACTCCGAGTGGCTCAGCGAAGCTAATATCCGTACATATCTTTTCGAATAAGCATCTTCTCAAGTTTATTCATTTTTGTTTCGTGCAATTTTTTGCATGGATATTTCATAATATTCAGTTTATAAAAACTGGATGTTAAAAATAATACTTTTTAACTTACCCGCTGTAACTTTTTTTTTGGTTGAACGTCTTACATTCGAATATAGTATAATTTTAGTAATGACTGTTGAGGAATACAATAGATGTGTTGATCTTTTTTCAGACAATATTTATCGCTTTATCTTAAAAAATATTAAAAATAGCGATGAGGCAAAAGATATTGTACAGGATTCATTCGAAAAATTATGGATACGATCCAGCGAAGTTTCGTTTGAGAAAGTAAAATCATATTTATTTTCTGTTGCATATCATACAATGATTGATAAAATAAGAAAGAATAAACGAATGACAACAGTTGATAGCTATGATACTTTTACTATTTCACATTATGATAATTACAATAACATAAATGAAGTATTAAATGAACTTATAAACAAATTGCCCGACATACAACGTTCGGTTATTTTACTTCGTGATTATGAAGGATATTCTTACGATGAAATAGCTCAAATAACCGGTTTAACAGAAACACAGGTTAAAGTTTACATTTATAGAGGCAGGTTGGCATTAAAGAAATCGATTGGTAGTATTGAAGCATTAATTTAATTATAAACTCATATATGACTGATATTAACATACATAATTACGAATCTTTTTTACTTGACTATTTTGAAGGAAAGCTTTCTGATAGTCAGGCAGAAAAACTCATATCATTCATATATTCCGAACCTGAATTAATTGATGAATTCGAAAATAGTCAAAAACTAATTAAATTAAACCCGGGAAACACCAATTTTTCGTTTAAGCAAAATCTTTACAGGCAGGAAATATTTTCAAACAACACATCAAACTTTGATGAATTATGTATTGCAAAGCTGGAAGGGGATTTAACAAAGAGGGAGCTCGAAGAATTTAATAAGCTTTTGTCAGAAACCCCGAATCTAAATAAAGACTTTTCAATATTTGAAAAAACAGTTAGTACTCCCGATTTATCTGTTCGTTTTGAAAATAAAGACGGATTAAAACAGAAACAAATAGTAGCGAATTCTTACAGTCGATTTTTTTATTACTCAATAGCTGCTTCGATTGCAGTTCTTTTTTCAATTTTAATCCTTACCCCTGAAAATGTTCAGTTAAATAAATTTGATCAAAATGCGATTTTGTATTCAAACAGAAATAAAATACAGCCAACGAATAATAATGTCGAAATCCCAAATACAGAAAAAATTACAAACAAGATAGAAGGTATAAAATTAAATAATACAAATATATACGAAATATCAAATAGCAAAAAGGTTGAAGATACCAGCCAGATTATTTTCTCCCCGGATTTTGATAAAACACAAGTTATGGCACAATTAAATCCGGTTGCTGTTGGGATTTCAAATAACAAAAGTAAAATTCAGTTTGTAAAGGTAACTTTACCTGAAATGAAAGATAATACGCTTTATTCTGATATAAATAATGAAGAAACATCATTAAAAAGCATTGTTCTCGAAACAGTAAACACTCAGGTATTAAAAAAAGACAAAGATTTAAGTAAAATATCTGCATGGGATATAGCACAACTTGGAATAAACGGGATTAATAAAATTACCGGGAGTAATATTCAATTAAATAAAAAATACGATAATAAGGGTAATCTGGCAAAAGTAGAATTTGATTCTAAACTTTTTGCATTTTCAACTCCCGTAAAAAAATAAGTTTTCTCCTGTAACTTTTTAATACAATTACCCGTCGTACTAAAAAATCAAAAATATTAATCTAATAATAATTTAAAACTATGAAAAAAAATCTATTAACTTTATTTATCTTCTTATTTACTTTAAGTGTTTTTGCACAGGAAAGTGATTCTACATTAACAGAAATGAAAGAAGAATTAAACTCGGATACAACAAACTTGCGCTTTAAAAGAAAAACAGTTAAAATAATTGAAGAAGGAGACGAAACAAAAATCCTGGTACAAAAGAAAAAAGAATATGACTGGGAAGATTGGACATCTGATGAAACCCGCTTTAAAGGCTCGTGGTCTGGCTTTTCTGTAGGGATGAGCAACTATCTTGATAAAGATTTCTCTTTAAGCCGTACTGCAGACAATGAATACATGGATTTAAATACAGGCAAATCGTGGAATATGAATCTTAATTTTGCCCAGTATAGTATAAACTTAATTAATAATAAATTTGGAATAGTAACAGGATTAGGCCTCGAGTGGAATTACTACCGTTTTGATAACAACAATACTATTTATAAAGATGCTAATGGCGTTATTGCTTCTGATGATACGAGTTATGCATCAGTAAGTGTTGTAAAATCAAAATTATCAACAACCTATGCAATGGTTCCGGTTTTGTTAGAATGGCATTCATCTGCAAGTCAGCATAAAGGAGTTGTTATATCTGCCGGTGTTATAGGAGGAGTAAAATTAGGTTCAAACACAAAAGTTCTTTATAAAGAAGAAGGAGATGAAAATAAAGACAAAAAACGCGATGATTATAATCTATCTCCTTTCAAATATGGTGTTACTGCAAGAATTGGTGTTGGAGACTGGTTAATTTATGGGAATTATTATCTTACTTCATTGTTCGAAAAAGATAAAGGACCTGAATTGTACCCGTTTTCTATTGGTATAGCACTCTCTTTTGAATAATTTAAAAAAGTAAAAATAACTTTTAAGGCTGCTTTTTGCGGCCTTTTTATTTTTAGCTAATGAAGTAAAAGGGAAACAGATAGAAACAGAACCTTTAATTAATCTATAAAAAAGCCTGTTCAATACATTTTAAAATTATTATTTTTAATGAATTTTTGTATCTTTAGTTACCCAATAAATGAAAGATGAAATACAGTTTTCTTTTCGTTGTGTTATTTTTCCCTCTTTTTCTCTTTTCCCAATCCAAGGAAATTGATAGCATGGTTTCATTACTTAACCGGCCCGACGATACTGTTAAAATCAAGATTCTTATTGATATTTACAGTAAGTATGAAAATGGTAAAATCACCGACGGGGAAAAGTACCTGGAGCACGCAAAAACAATCGCAGAGGAAATTGAAAATGAAAAATGGCTGGCTCATGTTTCTTTGAATTACGGGAAATATTACAACATTATCGGGGAATTTGAAAGTTCACTTAGATACCTGGGTTTAGCAAAAGAAACATATCAAAAGTATAACCTGAAAACAGGTTTGGGTACAGCTTACAACAACATGGGCGTTACTTACGAAAAACAAGGTAACTACAATGATGCCATGGAAAGTTACATTGAAGCACTGAATATTTATGAAACATTAACCGATTCTTCAAGCCTTGCAAAAACTTACCTTAATTTAGGCTTACTTTATTTCAGGCAAGATGATTACGAAAAGTGTGGTGAGTTTTACAACAAATCACTTGAAATCAGAATTAAGTTAAAAGATAAACCCGGGATGGCCCTTGTATATAATAACTTAGGTATTTTAAATTACTATTTAGAAGATTATGATAACGTGAGCAATTATTTTGAAATGGCTTACAAAACATACAAGGAACTGGGATACCTTAGGCAACAGGCAATGGCCTTGGCCAACCTTGCAGAAATTCAAAATATTCTCGGGCAAAAGGACAAATCATTAAAATACTATTTTGAAGCGCTCAAAATAGAACAGGATTTAGAAAATAAAAATGAACAAATATCAACCCTTTTATTGATCAGCGATGTATATTTATCCCGAAATGACTATGCAAACGCTCTTAGATATACAAACGAAGGACTTGCTCTTGCAAAAGAAACCAAAGCAAAACCAGAACTTTCGGCCAGCTATTCATCATTATATCAAATAAACAAGGAAATAAAAAATTATGATGAAGCGTTAAAATACCTCGAACTACATAAACTTTACCAGGATTCATTATTCAGCGAAACCAAAACGAAACAAATAGCAGAACTTCAAACAAAATACGAAACAAAAAAGAAAGAACAGCAAATAGAAAATCTTGAAAGCGAAAAAATAATTAATGCATTAAAAATTAAACGCCAACGCAATTTTTCAATAACTCTTTTAGCAGGATTTTTATTCATTTTTCTTTTCTTACTCATTTTATTTAAACAAAATAATAAAATACGCTTAGCGAACAGGTTATTATCTTACCAAAAGAAGCAGATTACAGATAGTATTGAATATGCAAGTCGCATCCAGACAGCAGTTCTTCCACCCGCCGAATTTATTTCAGGTATTATTCCGGAGCATTTTATTCTTTATAAACCACGGGACATTGTTAGTGGTGATTTTTACTGGATTTCACAAAAAGAAGGTAAAACGATTGTTGCCGCGGTTGATTGTACCGGACACGGCGTTCCGGGTGCATTTATGAGTATGCTCGGGTTTGCATTTTTAAATGAAATAGTGAATAAAGATTTAGAACTAAAACCCAATATTATTCTAAATAATCTTCGTGAATATATTAAAGAATCTTTGCACCAAACAGGCCAGGAGAATGAGGCCAAAGATGGGATGGATATAGCTCTTTGTGTTATTGATCAGCAATCAGATACCTTGCAATTTTCGGGAGCATACAATTCTCTTTTGCTCATCAGGAATAATGAGATAATCACTCTCAAAGCCGATCGTATGCCTATCGGTATTCATTTATCAGAAAAAAAATCATTTACAAATCACGAAATAACAACTCAAAAAGGAGATAATATTTATATTTTCTCCGATGGTTATATCGATCAGTTTGGAGGAAAAGATGACCGCAAATTCAAGATTAAACCGTTTAAAGAGCTATTGTTATCGATTCAGGAAAAAACAATGAGCGAACAAAAGAAAATACTTGAAAAAAGATATTCTGAATGGAAAGGGAATCATGAACAAATTGACGATGTTCTTGTAATAGGAGTACATTTATAAAAAAACGCAGTATATTTATAACACGATAATTTGGCTATATATTATATAAATTAAATAATTATGAAACTACTTTTAATAAGCAATTCAACCAATGCAGGTGAGGCATATTTAGAATATCCCAAAAAGTATATGAAAGATTTTCTGGGGGGAAAAATTAAAAAAGTTCTTTTTATTCCTTACGCGGCAGTTACTTTTTCATTTGATGAATACCTGAAAAAGGTTCAGGAACGGTTCTCTGAAATAGGATATGAGGTAGAATCAATTCATAATTATCCTTTTCAGGATAAAAAACAAGCGATTAAAGATGCAGAAGCAATTGTTGTAGGAGGAGGAAATACATTTCAACTTTTAAAACTTATTCAACAGCAAGATCTTATAGAAACAATACGTTACGAAGCATTAAAAGGGAAACCGTATGTTGGATGGAGCGCGGGTTCAAACCTGGCTTGCCCGACAATTTGTACAACGAACGATATGCCCATTGTTGAGCCAGATAGTTTTCATGCAATAAACCTTGTTCGTTTTCAGATTAATCCTCACTACCTCGATGCTCACCCCGACGGACATGCCGGAGAAACCCGCGAGCAACGTTTAGAGGAATTTCTTGTTGCTAATCCATACGTGTATGTTGTAGGATTAAGAGAAGGAACAATGCTTAAAATTGAAGATGCTGTAATAAAACTGATAGGGCCACGAAAGGCTCGTGTTTTTAAACATGGGCAGGAACCGAGAGAGCTTGGACCAGAAGACGATTTTGATTTTTTGTTTGAATAAATACAAATCAAAAAATTTATGAATAAATGGCTGTTAATTTTTGACAGCTTTTTTTGCATCAAATTTTATTTTTTTTCGTCTTTGTTTTGTTACAAATGTTAAAATAGTGTTAAATACTACAACGTTGTGGATTAAAGTTAAAAAAAATTATAAATTGTAACAGATATAAATTATCGTCTATAAGATATCATAACATTAACTATAAAGAATGATAATATGATTAAAACAAACCAACTCGTAAAAGTTTTCAGAACAGATGAAATTGAAACTACGGCTCTGAATAAAGTTGACCTTGAAGTACAAAAGGGAGAATTTGTAGCTATTATGGGTCCATCGGGATGTGGAAAATCTACCTTGCTAAATATAGTAGGATTGCTGGACAACCCCACGGATGGACAATTGTGGTTCGACGGGAATGAAGTCTCAAAATTTAAAGAGAGGCAAAGAACCGAACTGAGAAAAGCAAATATTGGTTTTGTTTTCCAGAGTTTTAACCTGATTGACGAACTTACTGTTTATGAAAATGTTGAACTACCATTATTGTATCTTAAAGTATCGGCTTCTGACAGGAAAAAGATGGTAGAAACTGTTCTGGAGAGAATGAAAATTTCGCATCGTAGAAAGCACTTTCCACAACAACTATCCGGTGGTCAGCAACAAAGAGTTGCAATTGCAAGAGCTGTTGTAGCAAATCCAAAGCTAATACTTGCCGACGAGCCTACAGGAAACCTTGACTCAGCAAATGGTGACGAAGTAATGAAACTTCTTACAGAACTAAATAAAGAAGGAACAACGATTGTAATGGTTACACACTCTCCTTCTGATGCAGAATTTGCTCACAGAATTGTTCAGTTATTCGATGGGCATATTGTTACCGAAAATATTAAAAAACTTTTGTAACCGGGGTTATTCAAAAACTCAATAAACCATAGTTTTTGATTCAAAAAATAACGATTGATGAAAACAATTAAATTGATATTTTTATTAACCATTCTTTCATTACATGGTTATTCCCAAAATATGGAAGAACGAAAAACAGAAGCATTTGATAAAATAGATATTTTCGGGAATATTAAAGTGGAAATGAAAGCAGGACAAGGCAATACAATACAAGTTAAATCAGAAAACATTCCATTGAACGAACTGGAATCGACAGTTAAAAACGGGAAGTTAAATCTTAAAATTAAATCCAATCTTTTTAAAGATGAGTTTGTTCATGTTTTTGTTTATTATACTGATTTAAAAGAGATTTATGCAAATGGATCGGCAGAAATAAAAATTCTTGATACTTTAAAAACCAAGAACATAAATATAACTTCAACAACCGGGGCCCGGGTAATTTTAAAAGTAGATGCAGATACTTTAAACCTGAATGCATACCAGGGAGCACAAATTGAGATTAAAGGAAATGCAATATATATGAATTCTTTTGTGAACAATGGAGGAATTTTATCAGCCACTGATTTAATCAGCGAAGATGTAAAAATTAAAATGAATACCAGAGGAAAGGCAGAAATCACAGTAAGTAAAAAATTATCAGCGCAAATAAATACAGGTGCGAAACTGAGTTATTTTGGAATGCCTGAAACCGAAGATATAAAAACATCTCTTGGGGGTAAAGTTTCAAAATGGGATGAATAACACAATATTCGGATAATGAAAAGAGCTGTCAATTTTGACAGCTCTTATGAATATCAGGCAATTACTTTTTTTAATTATCGTCATCCTCGTCGTCATAATTAAAGTCTTCTTCTTCATCTAAATAATCTTCATCTTCAAAATCATCCTGATCTATATCCGACTCATAATCTTCAATATCTTCAAATTCGTCAATTTCATTAAAAATTTCCTTTTTAAAATATTTATCTTTTTTGGTTAAGGGAATTTTTTTTGCTTTCAAATCATTTCCATCATCTACAGGCTTTATTTTTTTAGCCTTATGAAAATTTTTGTTCGATTTCATTTTAAATGATTATTGGTTATTTATTATTAAAATTTGGTTTATAAATAGTATAGCGAAGTATTAATTGAAAGTGCCTTTCTTGATTGTAGTATATCAATAAAAATAACAGATTTGTAGTTTAAAATCAAGTGCAATTTATATAAATTTTTATTTATCAAAAAAACTTTATATAAAATTTTAATAAAAACAAATTATTTTTTTATCAGATTATAATTGTAGCTTCGGGTTACAAGCCTGGTACTGAATTATGATTCAAAAATAAAATCTTTTTAGTATATTTGAGATGTTCGTCTTTTAAAGATTATTTAACTAATTAAAGAGTTATAAATTTAAGTTAACCTAAACAAAATCACAATTTGTTTTGTTAGAAAACAATTTTAAATCTAAGTTGAATTAATAACCAGGCCAGATGAAAAAAATAATAGCAGATTTTGATTATGCAGAAATTACCTACAATTCATTATATAAAACAGGAATGATTGTATGGAAACGCAAAACAACTACCGAAGAATATCAAAACGGGTTCGAAGTATTAATTGAATGCAGCAAAACTCACCCGATAGAGAATTTTTTATCTGACATCCGTAACCAGGGAGTTGTTTCGCCGGAAACAAGAAAATGGTTCGAAACGGTTATGATTCCTAAGGCGATTGACCATGGGTTAAAACGTGCAGCTACCATATTCGATGGCAATGTTTTTAAAAAATATTACATTAATATGATTATACAGGCAACCAATAAATTTGGAATGCCGTTAAAACTTTTCAATACAGAAGAAGAAGCATTGGAGTGGTTTAAGAGCTTTAATAAATAAGATATTTTCTCACGTGTTATTGGGTTTTATTTAGTATTGTACTTCATAAAACAAATATATTTTTTCAAGTATTTTAAACAATTTATTTCTATAACTGTTCTATCTTAATAATTCTAAGGTAATTCAGGGGACAGAATTTCGCTAAAAATAAATCATCCCTTTATAGTTTAAAATACTAAAAATCACCTACCTTTGCACGCTCAAAAATTTGAATCATGCAAAAAATCAGAAATATTGCAATTATAGCACACGTAGATCATGGGAAAACTACTTTAGTCGATAAAATGCTCTTGTTAGGAAAACTTTTCCGGGAAAATGAAAATCCCGGAGATTTAATTCTTGACAGTAATGATTTGGAACGCGAAAGAGGAATTACCATTTTATCTAAAAATGTATCTGTAATTTATAAAGATTATAAAATAAATATAATTGATACTCCCGGTCATGCCGATTTTGGAGGTGAAGTTGAACGGGTATTGAATATGGCCGATGGTGTTTTGTTGCTTGTTGATGCTTTCGAAGGCACAATGCCTCAAACCCGTTTTGTTTTACAAAAAGCTCTCGTGCTTGGATTAAAGCCCATAGTTGTAATTAATAAAGTTGATAAACCCAATTGCAGGCCGGAGGAAGTTCAGGAACAGGTTTTTGAACTGATGTTTAATCTTGATGCAAACGAAGACCAGCTCAATTTTCCAACAATTTACGGATCCGCTAAGCAAGGATGGATGTCAAACGACTGGAAAAAACCTTCGACAGATATTACTGCTCTTATGGATAGTATTATTGAATTTATTCCTCAGCCAAAAACGTTAGTTGGAACACCTCAACTATTAATCACTTCTCTTGATTATTCTCCATATGTTGGACGAATTGCAATTGGCAAGCTGTTACGGGGAACATTAAAACAGGGAATGCAGGTTTCTCTGGTTAAACATGACCGATCAATAATACGAACAAAAATTAAGGACCTGTTAACTTACGAAGGGCTAAGTAAAAAGAAAACGGAAATTGTTGAAGCAGGCGATATTTGTGCTTTAGTTGGTATTGAAGATTTTATTATTGGTGATACTATTGCTGATTATGAAAACCCGGAGGGGCTTGACCCAATTGCTATTGACGAACCTACCATGAGTATGTTGTTTACAATAAATAACTCACCATTCTTTGGAAAAGATGGTAAGTTTGTTACATCAAGACATTTAAAAGAAAGACTAGACAGGGAATTGGAAAAAAACCTTGCTCTTCGCGTTGAAAAAACCGATTCTGCTGACGCATTTACTGTTTTTGGAAGAGGGGTTTTGCATTTGTCTGTTTTAATCGAAACCATGCGTCGTGAAGGATACGAGCTACAAGTTGGCCAGCCACGTGTAATTATTAAAACAATTGATGGAGAAAAGTGTGAACCAATAGAATATTTAACCGTTGATCTACCCGATGAATATTCAGGTAAGGCAATAGAAATAATTCAGCAACGCAAAGGGGAAATGCGAAACATGGAACGCAAGAATGATAGAACATTACTGGAGTTTTATATGCCTTCGAGAGGGATTATCGGGTTAAAAAACCTAATGATGACAGCAACAGCAGGAGAGGCTGTAATTGCTCACAGGTTTAAATCTTTTGAACCTTACAGGGGCGATTTTGAAAAACGGAATGTAGGTTCGTTAATAGCCATGGAAACAGGATTGGCAATTGCATATGCAATGGATAAGCTTCAGGACAGAGGACGCTTTTTCGTATCGCCAATGGAAGAAATATACGAAGGACAAGTTGTTGGAGAAAACACAAAATCAGGTGATTTGGTTGTGAATCTTACAAAAACGAAAAAATTAACAAACATTAGGGCTTCAGGCACGGATGATAAAGTCCGGCTGGCTCCGCCAATTAAATTTTCACTCGAAGAAGCACTTGAATATATTCAGGAGGACGAATATGTTGAATTAACACCAAAACATATCAGGCTTCGTAAAATCTATTTAAAAGAACACGAAAGAAAAAGATCTATAAAATAGATATTTTAATGATTTACATTATTTTTGCATCTCGAAAATGTTAATAAATTTTTATGGCAACAACCGCAGATATTAAAAATGGATTATGTATTGAGTACAATAACGATTTGTACACCATTGTTCAGTTTCAGCATGTAAAACCCGGGAAGGGTGCTGCATTTGTGCGAACAAAACTTAAAAACTTAAAAACAGGAAAGGTAATAGAAAATACCTTTAATGCCGGAGTAAAAATTAATACTGTTCGTATAGAGCATAGGCCTTATCAGTTTTTGTACAGCGATGATATGGGATATCATTTTATGCACCTTGAAACTTTCGAACAGGTTTCTTTCGATAAAGAATTAATTAATGCCCCTGACTTATTAAAAGAAGGACAAAGCGTAGAGGCTGTTTATCATGCCGATACGGAAACTCCTTTATATTGTGAATTACCACCATTTGTTGTATTGGAAGTTACATATACCGAGCCCGGGATTAAAGGAGATACAGCATCAAGCAATGCACTCAAACCTGCTACTGTTGAAACCGGGACTACTATTATGGTTCCTTTATTTATTGTTACAGGTGAGAAAATTAAAGTAGATACCCGCGATAAATCATATAGCGAAAGAGTAAAGTAAATTTTTACTTTAGGATAGTTTTTTTTATATTTATTCAGAATAATTTATTAGAATTTCTGAAAAAATGGATATTTCCGGCAAAGCATCAATAAACAGGTTAAAGCTTTATACATTCAAGCTGAACACATTGCTTGCTGTAACTAAATCGATTAATGCAAATCTTTCAACAGAAGAATTATTAAAACGTTATGAAATAATTCTGCGCGAAGATTTGAATATTGGGAAGATACTTATTTTTAAATATACTAAAGGCTGGAATCTGATACTGAAATCAGGGTGTTCTGATGAAATTGTTCAACAAATAAATGTTGAAAGAGATCTTCTTGAACATAAAGAAATTTCATTTATTACAGCATCACCCAACCCATCCCTTAGAGTATTTGATAATATTATTCCGGTATTTAACAATAATGTTCCCATTGCATTTGTTTTAATTGGCGATATTGAAGAAGAAAGCGAAGGTGTTAGTCCTACTATTAAACATCTTCATTTTATTCAGACTCTTTCGAATATTATTATTGTTGCAATTGAAAATATTCGCTTATACCAGGAATCCTTAAAACAGGAAGCGTTAAAAAAGGAGCTTGAGCTTGCTAAGAAAATGCAGGCAATGCTTATACCCGAAAATGATAAGTTACCACATAACGAAAAGATATTTGTTTCTACTTTTTATCATCCACACCAAGAAGTTGGCGGCGATTACTACGATTTTATCAATCTGAATAACGATGAGGTTGGATTTTGTATTGCCGATGTTTCAGGAAAAGGTATTTCAGCTGCATTGTTGATGTCAAATTTCCAGGCAAATCTGAGAGCTTTATTTAATGTTAAAACTCCTCTGCCCGAAATTATAAAAAGACTTAACGAACGGGTAATGGCGAGTGCAAAGGGAGAAAAATTTATTACCCTGTTTATTGCTAAATATAGTTATAAAACGCATAAACTTGAATATATCAATGCGGGGCATAATCCTCCAATTTTCTATAAAACAAAGGATAAAGAATTGGTTTTTTTACGCGATGGTAGTGTTGGAATGGGAATGCTTGAGGAGATACCAACCATTAAACATGGTTCATTAGAAATAGATCAGCACTCAAAGCTTTTCTGTTATACTGATGGTTTAGTAGAGCTTATAAATGAAGATGGGGTTAGCTTTGGAACCCAGGAAATTGAAAAATCGTTAACAAACGACGATGGAATTGATGAGAATATACAGGAAATTATTAAGAAACAATGTATTATGGAAGGCAGCATTGCCATCTTTGATGATATTTCAATAATAGGAATAGAGTTTTATATCTAAAACAAAAACCCCGATTTTTCGGGGTTTTTGTTTTAATCATATTTTAAAATTCATTTACCAATTTAAAATCCAGGCAAAAATTAAAGGAGCAACAATTGTTGCATCCGACTCAACAATAAATTTAGGGGTATTAATATCCAATTTTCCCCAGGTAATTTTTTCATTTGGCACGGCTCCGGAATAAGATCCATAGCTTGTTGTAGAATCTGAAATCTGGCAGAAATAACTCCAGAAAGGGATGTTATGCATTTCCATGTCCTGATACAACATGGGTACAACACATATTGGAAAATCACCGGCAATACCGCCACCAATCTGGAAAAATCCAACCCCTTTTCCTCCTGAGTTCTTAATGTACCAATCGGCAAGTGTTGTCATGTATTCAATACCCGACTTCATTGTCGATGGTTTAAGATCTCCTTTAATGCAATAGGAAGCAAAAATATTTCCCATGGTACTGTCTTCCCATCCCGGAACGATTATCGGAAGATTTTTTTCAGCAGCAGCAATCATCCATGAGTTTTTCCGGTCGATTTCGTAGTACTGTTCTAAAACGCCTGAAAGAATCATTTTATACATGTATTCATGAGGTAAATATCGTTCCCCTTTATCATTGGCTTCTTTCCATAATTTGTAAATGTGCTTTTGCAATCGTCGGAAAGCTTCTTCTTCAGGAATACAGGTATCTGTAACCCGGTTAAGTCCTTTTTCTAAAAGTTCCCATTCTTCCTGGGGTGTAAGGTCGCGGTAATGAGGAACTCTTTTGTAATGACTGTGAGCAACAAGATTCATTAAATCTTCTTCTAAATTTGCTCCTGTGCAGGAAATGATCTGAACTTTATCCTGACGAATCATTTCGGCAAGGCTTTTGCCAAGTTCGCCTGTACTCATTGCTCCTGCAAGGGTAATCATCATTTTACCCCCTTCTGCTAAATGTTTTTCGTAACCAACGGCTGCATCTTTAAGTGCAGCAGCATTAAAATGCAAAAAATGCTCTTCAATAAATTGAGATATGGTATTTCTTTTCATAGTATCTGTATTTTTTTATTCTTTTTAATTGATAAATGCCTAAATTTTAGAGTGCCTAAAATACTTAAAGTTTAATTTTTAAGTACTTTTAACTTTAGTTCACTTTAAGTATTTTTTATTATAAACGTAACTTAATAGTTTATAATAGAGTTTTGCTGCAAGAAAATCGGGCCCTTTGTTCGCTTTATTTGGACAAAGTTCCATGATATCGAAGCCAACAACATGTTTATTTTGAACTACAAGTTTTATAAAATCAATAACCTGAAACCAGTTTAACCCACCGGGTTCGGGTGTTCCTGTTGATGGCATTATGGAAGAGTCGAACACATCGAGATCGATAGTTATAAAAACAGTATCTGTAATTTTTGATAATGCTTCCTGCATCCAATCTGGATTTGAATGGATTTGATGAGAGAAAAAACAATTTTCTTTTTTCAAGTATTGTTTTTCTTCAACATCCATACTGCGAATACCAATCTGTACCAGGTTGGTTGTAAATTGGGCTTCGTGAACAGCACAGGCATGGTTACATGCTGATTCTTCATATTCTTTTCTTAAATCTGCATGTGCATCAAATTGTAAAACAGTAAGATTTTTGAAGTTTTCTTTGAATGCACGAATAGACCCTATGCTAACGGAATGCTCTCCACCAAACAGGGTTACAAATTTACCCTGTTTTATATATCCAGAAGCAATATCGTGTACAACATCAACCATTTTTTCAGGTGATGAGTTTTCTGTTACAGGATTGGCTAAAAATACGCCGTTTTTATATACTTCGGAATCGGTTTCAATATCGTAAAGTTCCATATTTGCAGAAGCATCTAAAAATGCATCGGGACCTTTGTCGGAACCTTTAATCCAAGTGCTTGTACCGTCGTAAGGAACAGGGATTAGTACTATTTTAGCTGTTTCAAGCTTTGCATATTCATCAGGGATACCAGCGTAATTCATGTTATAGGTTTAATAATTAAAAGGATTTAATACCCCAGAATCTGAAGCATATCAAGAGGAGTTTGCTCATCAGAAAATAATTCATAAATGAATTTTCCTTTTTTATCTTTATCAATAATGATTTGTTTTGGAAAAGGGATTAAACAATGTTGTATTCCTCCAAAACCACTGAGAGAATCCTGGTAGGCGCCGGTATTAAAAAATCCAATATACAGAGTTTCTCCGGATGATACTTTTGGCAGATAAATAGCATTGCTATGCTGCTCGGAGTTGTAATAATCGTCGCTATCACAGGTTAAACCACCAAGAAAAACCCTTTCGTAAGTATTGTTCCACTTATTAATGGGTAACATAATAAATTTCTTATTTATTGCCCAGCTATCGGGGAGTGTAGTCATAAACGAACTATCGATCATGTTCCAAACCTCACGGTCGTTTTGTTTTTTCTGGCCTAAAACAGAATAAATTAAACCACCGCTTTCGCCAACTGTGAACGATCCGAATTCGGTAAAAAGATTGGGCTCTTTTAAATTGTTTGCTTCACAATAAAGTTTTATTTGTGACACAATCTCTTCGACCATATATTCGTAATCGTAATCAAAGGACATGGTATTTTTTATAGGAAAACCACCACCAATGTTTAATGAATCGAGTTCGGGACACACTTTTTTGAGTTCGCCATAAACATTCAAACACTTTCCTAATTCACTCCAGTAATAAGAATTGTCTTTAATCCCGGTATTAATGAAAAAGTGAAGCATTTTTAATTTGATATTCGGATTTTCGCGAATTTTCTTTTTATAGAATGGAACAATATCTTTATAACCAATTCCGAGCCTTGATGTATAAAATTCGAACTTGGGTTCTTCTTCTGAAGCAATTCGTATTCCGACCTGGAAAGGTACTTCAACTCTTTCTTCGAATTGGTTTATCTCGTAAATATTATCGATTACAGGAATCGTGTTTTTAAAACCGTTATTTATTAACCGGGCAATATTATCGATGTATGCTTCGCGTTTATACCCATTACAAATAATGTACGTTGATTTGTCGATTTTCTTATCTTCAAAAAGTTTTTCTACAATATTGATATCAAACGCAGAAGAAGTTTCGATATGGATATCGTTTTTTAAAGCTTCGTGTAATACATGCTTAAAATGAGAGCTTTTAGTGCAATAACAATAAAAATAATCACTTTTATAGTCTGTTTTTTCCATTGCATTGGCAAACCATTTTTTAGCTCTTTTTATTTGATTTGATATCTGGGGGAGATATGTGAATTTAAGAGGCGTTCCGTATTGTTCAATAATATCCATTAATGGAATTTTGTGGAACAGGAGATTGTCATCATCCAACTCAAACTCTTTTTGAGGAAAGTCAAAGGTTTGTTCAATTAAATCAGCGTATTTGATTTTCATTCATAAAAAGGTATAATTGATTAATAAAGCGCAAAATAAACAAAATTAATTCAGAATATTTTATAAAATGTAAATGAATTTAAAGTTACGAATTAAATTGATGGGATCAAATTTTATAAAATAATAAAAGCCGCTGATTATGCGGCTTTAAAAAATATTTCAGGTAAATTAATAATATAATATCCAGGTTTGTACTTTCTTTTCCTGTGTTAAAAATTTATATTCTGCAAGAGCTTTTTGTTTATCGGTAAATGAACTATAACTTACTGCATGCATCCCGTTTCTTTCAGCAAGTTTTTCTGCGGGGTAACCTTGTTCCTGTAGTTTCTTTAAGTATGAACTTGCATAAGCATCGTTTTTAAAACTTCCTGCAATAATATAATATTTTTTTTGCCCCGGAACAGCTTGTTGAGTAGCTGTTATTGATTGTTTTTGTTCAACAACTTTTTCTTCTTTTGGTTGTTGTCCCCGGGTTGTTGGTTCTTCTTTAATTGTTTTTTCTTTCGATTCTTTTTTTGATTCCAGCTTAGTTGTTTTTCCAATTTCTTTTGAATTTTTAGTAAGTACCTTGCTTACAATATTAAAATTGAGCAAAGCCCAAATAAAAATTGCTGCAAGAGGCAGTCCAATAGCAATAGACCAAACAAGGCCTTTGTTAATTGATGAATTTGATTTTTTTGATTCGTATTGTATAACTGGTTTTGTTTTTGTCATAACAGGTTGTGTAATTTCAGTTTTAGGAATTTCCCTAACAGGTTCATCTACTGGTATAGTTTCTTTAACAGGTTCTTTAATTTCTTCAATTATTTCCACTGATTTTTTAGCTGGTTCTTTTATCGTTTTTTTCTGAGCTTCTTTCGTTTTTGGTTCTTTTGTTTTTTTTGGTTCAACAGGAATTTTATCCTGTTTTTGTTCTTTTTCAACAACATCGTGAACTACTGGTATAAACTGAACTTTTCCTTGTTTGTCGGATGTAAAGCTTCCAAAAGATTTTATTTCATAAGGGTTTTCGTTATCGAGCTGGCTCTTTACTTCTTCAATAAATTTTTTAATTTTTTCAGATGCTTCTGCTTTACTAATTCCTTCTTTTGAAATAATGTATTTCTCAAGTAGCTCGTCGTTAAATTTTAAAAAAGGACTGAAATAAACATCATTAAGTTTTTCTTCAAGAGTATTTGCATCTTTACTTTTTGATGTGGTTCTCACCAAAAATGCTCCATAGTTTGGTATAATAACCCTGTTATTCGTGGCAAGTAATTCCTGAATATAAGTTGCAATCATGATTTTTAGTATTTAATGTTTGCAAATAAAAATATAAAAGTAAGAAATTTATAATTAATATGATACAAATTGTAATTACAGGAAATTAACAAAAACAAAATTTATCGAAACTCTTTTAAAGATGTATGTTAATAAAAATCAGTCAAATAAAAATCAGTAATTTTTAGTTTGCAGAAAACGCTTTATTTATAGCATAAAGCAAGTTTTCCACGGTTATTGGTTTACACATGTAATTATAGAAATCAGCACTATTACAAAGATTTTCAATGTCAACCTGGTCGTATGCTGTTTGAACAATAATTTTAAGGTTTTTATTTAATTTTTTTATTTGCCGTGTAGCTTCTATACCATCCATTACAGGCATTTTTATATCCATCAAAACCAGGTCAATTTGATTATTGCTGGCACATATTTCAACTGCTTGTTTCCCGTCTTTTGCCCACAGGATTTTTGCTTTTGTTGGAGACAATGCTTCTTCAATAAACAAGTAATTTGTTGAAATATCTTCTGCAACAAGTACTACCTTATTTTGCCAGTTAAATTCATGTTCCTGCTGGTCTTCGTTTGTATTTTTCTCGAATTTTTGTTCAACAGGTTCTAACGGGAGAGTGAAAAATATATTTGTTCCCTGGTTTGGTGTTGACTGGGCCCAGATATCGCCACCTAAATAATGAATAATTTTTTTAGCTATTGTTAATCCTATTCCAATTCCACCATATTCGCGGGTAAATGATTCGTCTGCCTGGCGAAACATTTCATATATGCTTTCGAATTTTTCGCTTGCAATTCCTATTCCGGAGTCAATAATATAAAACTGAATTGAATTATCTTCTTTCAGCGAGTAACCAAATTCTATAAATCCTTTAGAAGTAAATTTTACAGCATTTTCGATTAAATTAAAAAATACCTGGTAGAGTCTTTGTGGATCTGTTATTATTGTAAAATTTTTTCTTTTAACACCTTTATTTACCGATAAACGGATTTCTTTATTAGGCATAGTCAAAATCCGACTGCTGAATTCCTGATACAAGTCAGAAATAAGGTTATTTACATAACATTCTGTTTTTTTAATTTCAATTTTTCCTGATTGGATTTTTGAAATATCAATAATATCGTCAATAATTTTAAGCAGGTTAAAGCTATTTTCGTTTATCAGGGTGTTTAATTTAACACGTTCTTCGTAAGGCACATCCTCGTCAAGCAATAAATTAGAGAACCCAATAATTGCATTCATTGGTGTTCTGATCTCGTGCGAAAGGTTTGCCAGGAATGCAGTTTTTAATTTATCGGCTTCTTCGGCTTTTTCTTTTGCTTTAATCAGTTCTTTTTCACTTTGTTTACGCGTGGTGATATCTTCAGATATAAATACAAAATGAGTTATTTCGCCTTTATCGTTTTTAACGGGTGAAATTGAAACCAGTTCCCAGTATTTGTCCCCGTTTTTCTTAATGTTTTGAAACTCCCCCTGCCAGTCTGAGCCTGTTACAACAATATCCATAATATCCTGATAAATACTTTTTGAAAGTTCTTCGGACCTGAGGATACTTATTTCTTTACCGGCGACATCATTGGCCGAATATCCTGTAATTTGGGTAAAACTGGGATTTACATATTCAATTTCACCTTTAAGGTTAGTAATAACAACACAGGTAGGTGAGTGTTGGATAGCATTTGATAATAGTTTAAGTTGAAGTTCTGTTTTTTTCTTGTTTGTAATATCAAGCGAAACGCCTCCAATATGCCAATTGTTATCGGTTCCCCTGAATCGAAACTTGTGAGTTAAAAATGAATTTAGATTTCCTGTACGGTCGGGAAGTTCTTCTTCTAAAACCAATATTTCTCCTGCAATAGTATTGTGGTCTTCCTGAATTATTCGTGTAGCATATTTTTCAGAAAAAAGTTCTTGTGGTAATTTCCCGATACTATTTTCACTCAGGATTGAATTTTGTAAATACTTATTAATGTAAACCATCCTGCTTTCTTCATCTTTAATAAATACACCAACAGGAATGTTGTCCATAAAAAAGGAGAATTGCTGTTCGGTTCTTTTTAGAGCCTCTTCAATTTCAACGCGTTTTGAAATATCTTTAAAATCTTCAATTATTCCTAATACTTCACCATTGTGGCCCTTAAAGGCTACGGAAGTAATTATACCGGGAATAATAACGTTATGGGCATTCTTCTTTTTTATATCCTGTTCAACATGTTCTTCTCCGTTTTTAATCCTGTTTAACGGGCACTCGGAAGTATGACAATGAGGCCCCGGAAATATATCATAACATTTTTTACCCTCGGCATTTTCTTTGCTTATTCCCGACATGGTTGTAAATGTCCGGTTTACACGCAGTATATTGTGATCGTTATCGATTAAGCGCATGCTGTTTCCCGTGGTATTGAAAATCTGGTTTAACTCGGCATTGGTTTTTAAAATTTCTTTCGATTTTTCGGCCAATCGTTTATCCACGGAATCGTGTAGATCGAAAAACTTATGTAATATGATATTAAAAGAAAAGTGAAGAATAAGAAAAACGGAAGAGAGAATAAGGATTATTATCAGCAACGATTTGTATACGGTAACCTGGAATTGATTTTCAAGCTGGGTAATTTCTTTTATAAAAACAACACCTGTAAATCCATCATATTTAAAACTGTTTTGAATGTCAACAATATCGTAGTAGTAATGTTTATCGTTAAATTTTACTTTCCCGGGTTGAATTTTATTGTCAATAATTTTTATTTGTGAAAACAGGGGGTTGTTATATTGCGAGTGGATTAAAAGATTACTGCCAGAACCCTGGTCGGAAATTGAACTTACAATTGATGCTGATGTTTGGTTCTTATTAAAAATACTGGCAACATGTATGGTAAATTTATTTGATATTTGATCAACAACTTCGTTTTCTCGCAACCCAAACTCGATACACCCAATATACCTGCCATTAAGAAACATGGGTTCAACAATTTTATAAAATAAATTTCCTTCACAGAACTCGAATCCTGAAACTTTTTTATTTGATTTGTTTACTCTGCCAACAAATGATTCTGATGATGCGGACTTCATGTACATTCCCGGGCCAATCTCTGTATTTAGCGCGAGGTTGTTATCTGCAGTATAAAAGTTTATAATAAAATAGTATGGATCTTCGGATTTTAAAACACTGTAAAAAGGAAATACTTTTTTATACAGGTCATCGGTATTGTTTTTGGAGAAATCAGCTTTAATTTCAGGATTATTTAAGAAAAATTGTATCTTCTCCCTATAAATAGTGTTGGTGTTATATAATACATTTTTTAATTCAACCTGAATGACCTCATTGTCTTTTTGAATTTGCCAGTTAAGATAATTTTTCTGATTATTTATATTTAGATAAAAATAGATCGCACAAAGTACTAACAGTACAGACATTACTGCTAATATTGTTTTAAATTTAAATCTTTTTTCGAAATCCATTAACTGTTTATAATTCTTAACAGTATTTAAAAGCACCAGCAAATAAAACAAAAAATTTGATACAAAAAAAACTACGGTCAATAGGTTTGTAAACTTTTTATTAAGAATAGATAAAAAAACATATTCTATATTTGTTAATAAAAAGAGACTTTATTCTATAAGCTCCATAATATCAATGCAATATAAAAAGTCTGGTATTTTCATTAAACGTTAAAATTTTGACGAATTGTTTTTATATTTTTATAATTGAATTTTAAAAGGGTTGTTTTAATAATCAAGAGAACAAGTATAAACAAAAAAGAACCTTATTTTTGTAAAGCGGGAAAAAATAAACATAAAAAATCTCTCTTAGAATTAATATAAAAAGATGCTTTGGAAATATTTTCTCATTTTTTCATTTTTAATTCAAGCTGTTTTATTGTTTGGAAACGATACTATTTCAAACCCTGTAAATTTTGCTATAAAACCACAATATGGATTAATTCTTGCGCATTCAAGCAAGATAGAGCATTTAACAAATACAAATCCGCATGGAGTTGAGGCAGAGCTGTCCTGGTTACGCATAAAGGGAAAAAACTACCAGCAATGCAACTGCTATTCAAAGGCGGGCTTATCATTTTTATATATAAATTATTCGAATCCGGGAATTGTTGGCAGTTCGTACAGTATTATTGGTTTTGCAGAACCTTTTTTAATCAGGACAAAATTTCTGCAATTATCGGCACGAATGGGAATAGGTATTAGTTATCTCGATCATATTTATGATGAAATTGATAATCCCGAGAATTTATTTTTTTCAACCCGTTTTGCATTTATTACTCACATTGATTTAAATGCTTATTTTAAAATAAGCAGGAATTTTAATCTCATGGCCTATGCTAAATACAACCATATTTCGAATGGAGGCATTAAATCGCCAAACTATGGGATGAATTTTCCCACATTTGGTATAGGGTTTAACTATTATCCAACAGGGATAATTGAATTCCCCGGTTTTTCAAAGCAAAAATTTATTCCGTTTAATTTCTTAAATCTTTACACTTTTGGTACAATAAAAACAATAGAAAAAGATGCTGTAAATCCTGAAGAACAAAGATTTATTTTTGGATTTTATGGTATTGCCGGGCGAAAAATCGCCAAAATTAATGGATTAAGTGCCGGGCTGGAATATATTAACGACGGGGCTTCAAAAGAGAAGATTGATCGACAAAATCTAAGTACAGATCATCAACAGGTATCATTTTTAATTGGACACCATTTTCTCTTTGGAATGTTTGATTTCTCGCAGTATTGGGGGATATATGTTTATGCGCCGTATAAAGTAAGTAATTTTTATCAACGATATTCAATTACTTACCGGCTTGCAAAACACATCTTAATTGGCGCCACACTTAAAGTGCATGGCGATTGGGCCGATAATTTTAATTTATTGATTGGATATTCGTTTTGATTCTAATTACCTTTGTAACTAATATAAATAATAAATTCCATGGATAGAAATTTAACTTCTGAACAAATAGAGGAAATCAGGAAATTTCAGAAAAATGAAATTACCGAGTATTATATCTATACTCGTTTATCGCGAAAAGAAAAAAATGAAAAAAACAGTAAACTGCTTGAAAATATTGGTAACGATGAAATGCGTCATTATCTTTTCTGGAAAGAGATTAGCAATACAGAAGTTAAACCAAACTGGTTTAAGGTTTTTAAGTTTTACTGGATAGCCCGTATTTTCGGTATTACATTCGGGATTAAACTTATGGAAAAGGGTGAAGGAGGAGCTCATAAATCATATTTAAATGCAGAATCATATGTCCCGGAGGCCCGTCAAATTGCTCTTGAAGAAGATGGCCATGAAAAGGAACTCATTGGAATGATAGAGGAAAAAAAATTAGAATATGTTGGTTCAATAGTTCTGGGACTTAATGACGCCCTGGTAGAACTTACGGGGACACTTGCCGGATTAACATTTGCATTGCAGAATACAAGACTAATCGCCATTGCCGGATTAATTACAGGTATTGCAGCTTCGTTTTCTATGGCTGCATCGCAATATTTATCAACAAAAGCAGATGGCAACGGTGCAAATGCTTTGCGTTCTTCTTTTTATACCGGGCTGGCATATATTTTTACTGTTGTAATCTTAATTCTTCCTTATTTTTTATTTACAAACTACTTCGTGTGTTTAAGCTTAACATTGTCACTTGCCGTTTTGGTAATCTTATTTTTTAACTACTATATTTCTGTTGCTAAAGACTTAGATTTTCATAAACGGTTCTGGGAAATGTTTGCTATAAGCATGGGAGTTGCGGCTTTTACTTTTGGTATAGGTTACCTGGTAAGAATATTTTTAGGAATTGATATCTAATATTCAGATTAATAATATTATCCTTTGCAGGATTCCAAAACCTGCAGAGGTTTTTATTCGTTTTACAGTAGAAAATATATTATATGATGTATTGGGATAAGCTACTTTCGGCTAAACGGCTTGGATTAGAAGACAAAAGAATAACAAATACTTATGAAATACGTTCTCAATTCCAGCGTGATTACGATCGTATTATTTTTTCATCGCCATTTCGAAGGTTACAAAATAAAACACAGGTTTTTCCATTGCCCGGAAGTGTTTTTGTTCATAACCGGTTAACACACAGTCTTGAAGTTGCCAGCGTTGGAAGATCATTGGCAAACCTGGTTGCCATGGAACTAAAAAAACGTGACGATATACTGAATAAAGAGATTCTCGATGAGCTTGGCTCCATTGTTTCAGCAGCTTGCCTGGCTCATGATTTAGGTAATCCCCCTTTTGGCCATGCAGGCGAAGACGCCATCTCAAGATTTTTTCGAGAAGGGAAAGGATTAGAAATTAAAGATCGGGTTACAGAACAGCAATGGCTCGATTTAACTCATTTCGAGGGAAATGCAAATGCTTTAAGATTACTTACTCATCAATTCAAAGGCCGCAGAAATGGAGGATTTGCTTTAACATATTCAACTTTAGCTTCATTGGTTAAATACCCGCAAGGATCCAATGCATTGAGTAAAGGTGAACGTAAATATGGCTATTTTCAGTCAGAACAGGAATCTTTTTTAACCATTGCCAATGAACTGGGATTAAAAAAAACAAACAATAATCCGTTAATATTTACACGCCATCCTTTGGTTTACCTTGTCGAAGCTGCCGATGATATTTGTTATGAGATTATGGATATTGAAGATGCCCATAAATTAAAAATCCTGAATTCGAATAAAACGTTCGACCTTTTACTCGGTTTTTTCGATACAAGCGAAGACCAAAAGTTTCTAAATCAGAAAGATGAAATTTTTAAAGAAGTAACAGATTTGAATGAACAGGTAGCTTTTTTAAGAGCATCGGTTATAAGCAAGCTAATTCGTGAAGCAGCATTGGTTTTTATGAACCATCATGATGAAATAATGAATGGTACTTTCAATAGAAGCCTGGTAAAAGAATTACAGGGTGTAAGTAAAAGAGCTTTCGAAACATGTAAGACTCTGGCCATAAAGGAGATTTATAATCACCCATCGGTTGTGAAAATTGAATTAACGGGGTTTAATGTTTTAGGAACTCTTTTAGAAGAGTTTACCAGCGCCTTGCTGAATCCAGGGAGCGATTACTCAAAAAAAATACTTTCAGTTATCCCGTTACAATTTAATGTCGAAGACCCGTGTTTTTTCACAAAAATAATGGCAGTCGTTGATTTTGTTTCAGGTATGACAGACCTGTATGCCGTTGATTTATATAAAGATATAAAAGGAATTAACCTTTAATAATAAAAAATATTCTTTAAAGATTGTATAATGAAAAGTCAAAAAAAAGTTAAAAATCATGAAAGGATTATTAATAAAAAACAGTTAAATGATAATAGAAAAGAGCTTTCAGATACTTTAGCACAAAATCTGATATTATATACAGAAACCGGTACCGAAAATTTCGAAACCGAAAATTTCGAACAGGTTCTTCCCAAATTAAAAAAAAGCAAGGTTAAATGGATACATTTCAATTCTATTCAGAATATTGATTCTATTGAAAAAGCAGGGCAGTATTTTGATTTTCACCCGCTTTTAATTGAAGACATTTTAAACCCGGGACTTCTTCCTAAAGGAGAGTATTATAAAAATCATTTGCTTTTTACTTTAAAAATGTTGTATGTCGATAAAATGAATGATATTGCCCACGAACAAATAAGTTTTATTCTTGGCAATGACTATTTAATTACATTACAGGAGCAACCCGGTGATTTTTTTAACCTGGCAAAAGAAAAAACACTCAATCAAAAGGGAAAAGTATGGAAAAATGGAACCGATTATTTGTTCTACATTATTGTTGATTTAATAGTAGATAATTATTTCAACATTATGGAATATTTAAGGGAACAATTGGATGAAATTGAAGATTTACTTGTTGAAAGCCCCAATCAAAATTATATTCACAACCTTCATGAGATCAGGAAAAAAATCGTTTTAGTTCGCAAATACGTGTTTAGTTTACTGGAATCGCTACAAAACCTAATAAGCGATGAGCCCGACCAGATTTCAGAATCGAATTATAAATACCTCAATGATATTAAGGATCATGTACAATATAATTTTGAACTTGTTGAGTCGTTTAAAGAAGACCAGAGAAGCCTTGTTGAGTTAAATCAGTCAAACCAGAGCAACAGCATGACCCAGGTAATGAAAACTCTAACCATTATTACTTCAATTTTTATTCCTTTAACATTTATTGTTGGTTTGTACGGGATGAATTTTCATTATATGCCTGAACTAAACTGGAGGTGGGGTTATTTCGGTGTGCTTGGTTTTATGGTAATAGTTACAGCTTTAATGATTTGGTATATGAAACGAAAAAGATGGCTGTAAATCAAAAAACAGGTAGGAGGAGACATTGTAAATATAAAAACCGACTGTTATTTTGGAAATAAGTTGCAACGCAATATCATAAAAATAATCAGATGAATAATCAAATTATTAAGAAAATATCTGGTATATACTTATTTTTCTTTATTTGTTTATCCGGGGCATATTCTCAAGAATTTTATGTTGATAGCCTTTTAAAAGATTTAAGTATTCGCTCAAACGACACAAACAAGGTAAAAACCCTTTATTTACTTTCAAAATATCATATCTATGGAGATTCTGAAAAAGCCATGGAATATATTAAAAGTTCAATTAAATTATCGGACAGTTTAAATTTCCCAACGGGTAAAGCTGCATCATTCGATATATCGGGGATATATTATCAGAACAAGGGAGATTACGACAAAGCAGAAGAGTATTACCAACAGAGCCTGGATATTCGTTTAAAACTGAATAATTCAAAACTAATAGCTACGTCTTACAATAACTTTGGAGTATTAAACAGAAAAAGAGGTTCTTTTGAAACTTCTAAGGAATATTTTTTGAAATCCCTGTTAATAAGTGAAAAAATACATGACAGCCTTGCATTATCGATGGTTTACAACAACCTGGGGCTTCTTATGGATAACCTGGGGCGGTACGAAGAATCGGTCTCATACCATCTTAAAAGTTTATCGATTCGTGAAAAGCTGGGAAACAAAAATGATATTGCTTCATCATTAAATAATATTGGCATTGTTTTTATTTCTATTGAAAAATACGATGATGCTTTAAATTATCTTTTAAGGAGCCTTACTATAAAAGAAGAATTAGGAAACAAACGCTCCTTAGCTTCTGCCTACATAAATATTGGAAATGTTTATTTCTATCAGGATAAATTTGACGATGCTCTTGACAACTTTACAAAAAGCTTGAAAATATATGAATCAATTGATGATAAAAGGAGTCTTGCTGCTACTTTTTCCAACATGTCTTATATTGCAAGAAAAAAAGAAGATTTGCAACTAGCACTTACTTACAACTTAAAAAGCATTAAACTTATCGAAGAAGTTGGAAGTCTGGATCAGGTATGTAGTTCGTACAATAGTGCAAGTGCTACTTACTTCGAATTTAAAGATTATGAAAAAGCAAAACACTATGCTTTAAAGGCACAAAAGCTTGCATCAGAAAACGGCATCATCCCCGAGCTTAAAGCTTCGTTAAACTGGCTTTATCAAATACATACAGCACTTAATGATTATAAAAGGGCAAATAACTATTTAACCCAGTATATTCAAGTAAAAGATTCTTTATTTAACGAGTCAAGTAATAAGCAAATACTTGAATTACAAGCGAAATTCGAAACAGAAAAGAAAGAAAAAGAAATTGCCCTGCTCTCTGAAAAAAACATACAACAGGAATTAAGCCTTGAGAAACGCAGAAAAATGATAATAAGCCTTATAGCAATATTCTTAATCATTATTATAAGTACTGTTTTTATTACCCGGCAAAATAAAATAAAACAAAAACAAAGAGCTATTCTGCTTGAACAAAAACTATTGCGGGTACAAATGAATCCTCATTTTATATTCAATGCCATTTCAGCTATCCAGCATTATATTTTAAAAAACGAACCTATAGAAGCAGGTTCGTATCTTTCGAGTTTTGCCAAACTCATGCGTTCGATTTTAGTTAACTCTAAACAAGACGTGGTAAGCATCGAAACAGAAAAACAAACCCTTGATGATTATTTGAAATTACAAAAACTCCGTTTAGGGGAGAACCTGGAATATACGATTAATGATATTTCAAATCTTGACTCAGAAGAAATAGCAATTCCTCCAATGTTGCTTCAGCCCTTTATTGAAAACGCTATTGAGCACGGAATACTAAAGAAAAAAGATGCAAAAGGAAAAATTGACATTGTTTTTTCTGAAAAAAACGGTAAGCTTTTTGTAGAAATTACAGACAATGGTATTGGCAGAGAAGAAGCAGCGAAAACAAAAACGAAAGAACATCAATCGGTTGCTACAGAAATAACACAAAGCAGGATTAAAACAATGAAACAGTCGTACAAGAAAAATATTATATTCAACATTATCGACTTAAAAAATGAGGATATGAGTCCTTCAGGCACAAAAATTATTTTCGAAATACCTTTAATTTACATTTAAACCTGTAAAAAAGATGATAAAAATACTTATTGTTGAAGATGAGCGCTTAATACAGGAAACTATAACAGAGGTTATAAAAAATAATTGTGAAGAGATAGACCTGTTAGGTTCGGCGGGAGACGTAGCATCAGCCAAATGGATGATAAAAAAAACGAATCCCGATTTGGTTTTGCTTGATGTTAATTTACCTGATGGTACCAGCTTTGACCTGTTGCAACAATTAGACCATATCTGTTTCAAAATTATTTTTATTACTGCTTTCGAAGAATATGCCATAAAAGCAATTAAATTAAGTGCCCTGGATTATCTGATTAAACCGATAAACCCTATGGAATTGATTGAAGCTATAAATAAAGCAAAAGACACCATACATAAATCAAATAATGATTTAAAATTAAATGCATTACTTTCTAATATTAAAACCATTTCCGAGAAATCGAAAAAAATAGTTCTAAAAACATCCGAAAGCATTTACTTAATTGACATTAAAGATATTATTCGCTGCGAATCAGATGGGGCTTATACTCTATTCTACTTAAACGACGGGAAAAAAATCATGATCTCTAAAGTCCTTAAAGATTATGAAGATTTACTCTGTGAATATAGCTTCATGCGTGTACATAAATCACATATTGTAAACCTGAATTATATAGACCATTTCGAAAAATCGGATGGAGGAAGTTTACTTTTAAAAGACCATTCGTCAATTCCAGTATCTTTTAGGAAAAAAGATCAGCTTATAAAGTTGTTTGAGCAATTATCTCAATTGTAACCCGCTGTTTTTTTACGTTAACTTGCCCGATCAATACGGTTTTTAAAAATATCCTTACGTTAATCAATCTCCCGAAAAACTTTCATTAGCTGAACGTACTTTTACTTTTAAGAAAGTTTAAAAAACCAGTTAACACCATCAGGTTATGAGAGAAATGTATAAATCAATTTTTTTGCTATTTGTTGCATTAATAAGCATTCAGAATATTAGTGCAAAAACAAATGACCCAACAAAAGATAAGGGAACAGAAGATTTAGTATTCATTGACTATACTATATCATCTCCGGAAATGAAATCGGCTACTCAAAGCGACGGGGATACAAGACTAAAACTAATTAATCTGCAAATAGATGTTTTAGGGATTGTATTTTTTGGTCCACAGGTGAGTCTCGATTTTCAGGTTGCGAATTTTATTTCAGTAGGTCCATATTTTCGATGGAACTATGGAGGATTAATGTACCAGGCAACAACATCTGAATGGTTTTCAGAAAGTCCAGATATATCTCCTGCGTCGTATGGATATGGATTTAGTGCAAAAGTGCTTCCTCCAATTGGTTCTGGCCGTCATCGCCCTTACATTGATTTAGGGTTTGAACGATTTAGCGGAAAAGAATCGTGGTATTCCGACAGTTATTCAGGAGATCACTATTACGAGTATAAGGCAAATATTTTCCATTTTGGAGCAGGATATCGTATGGTTTCTGATGGTGCATTTAATTTGTCGGTTGGTATTTTTGTGGGAATTTATCAAGAAACAGAAAATATCGACTATTATGAAAACAGTTCTGAAATTGAATATAATTCATTAGAAGATCCTCGTGTATTCCCGGGAGCAAACCTTACCTTAGGATGGCAGTTTGGAGGAAAATAAACCTGTTTCATAATTAAAAACAACATTTTAGTGTTATCATTTAAATTCTAAAAAGATGAAAAAAAAGATTTTTAAAGTATTTGCTTTAATTGCAGTATTTATTTTGGGAAGTATCCAGTATTCCTGTATAAAAGAAGAAACGGAAGAAATACGGTTTTATGTTACCGACTCAACACCAACCGACAGTTACTACATTACTGAACTGTACATTGTTAAAAGTCCTTCCGGTACACAGGAGAACTGGGGCTCAAGTATTCTTAATGGAAATACTAAAGGCCCCAATGGGTGGCAACAATATACTTTTGAACCAGGTACTTATGATATAAAAATAGTTTATTGGGGTAAAATGTGGTCGTCCGATCCAATAACTCTTAGAACAGAAACAGATTTTGATCATACCTTGGCTAACGGGAGAGGATTAAAATATGATATTGATGGATATACCTTATATACAACCCATTTTTCTTTTTCGGAATAGGAATTACAAGGATTTCTTGAACATAGGTTATTGATTTTATAAAAAAATTATTTTATAACCAACAACTTTGTTACATGGGTTTTTGAACCATCGTTGTTGGTGCAGAAAACAAGGTAAACACCGGTGCTGACTTTTTGCCCCGAGAAATTTTTACCATTCCAGGTTGCCTGTCCACCTTCGGCGGTGGTTTCGTAAACCAGGTTTCCGCTTATATCAGTTATTTTAACATTTACATCGGAAACTAAACCCCGAATGGTAATATCGCCAATATAGTTTTCACGAACGGGATTCGGGTAAGCATATACATCGCTGAATTCATCATTTCCCATTGTAGCAGTTCCCCGGTACGAGATCAATCCTTTTTCAGTAGCAAAAAATACTTCCCCGCTTTCGTGATCGATACCAATATCAAATATTCGATTCGATAATAACGGGCTGTTTTCTTCTGTAAAATGATTCTGTTCTTCTGTTCCGTCTTCAGAAATCAAATACACTCCCGAACTGTTTGTTCCAATCCACTTACGGTTAGCCCCGTCAACAGCTATTGCTGTAATTACTTCTGTTTTTAGCAAATATTGTGTTATGCCGTCAATCGTTAATACGATTCGTTGTGCATAAAAGCCTGATTCATCGAACACGTTTCCGGGGTTGAAAAAAACAACTATTCCCTGGTCTGTTCCTACCCAAATATCACCATCCAAATCTTCGGCTATTGAATATACATCATTAGTTATCAGTTTGCCATATTCGTCGAGAATAGAAATCCGCTTGTATGAATCATCAGATTCATTATCTATGGTTTGGTTCTCGTTAAATACAAATAAACCTTCACGCCCGGGTAAAACAACCCATTTATTATTATCTTTTGTAACAACAATATCGCCAACCCGAACATTGCTGATTACATCATCATAATTGTAACTGCGCCATTCACCATTTGCTTTTTTAACAGAAATAATATTCGCTACTTCTGAATTCGTAATCCATAGATTATGATCGGTATCAAAGGCCAGGCCTCCAATTCGAACATAATTTTCGCCGGTAATTATAGATTGCAGTGAACTATTAGATGTATTGTACGTGTTTAGAATTTCATTATCCAGGTATTCCATTAAACCATAGCCCCAACTTCCAGAATAGAAATGATTGTTGTTTTCAGGATCGAATCTTGAAACGACAATATCAGAAACAGAGTAATTAAAAATGGTTTGCCAATGCTGGTTTTCAAATAAATGTGCCATTCCATTAATATATACATTGCCTCCCGCCTGACTGATTCCGCCACTTGAAACCAGTACTTTTCCATTGCTTGTTTCAACAGCGAAACTTTCTGCAGCATACGGGGCATTGAACATAACATATTCAACCCCGGAATTACTGTATTTTACTAATCCATTTCCCATATCAGCTAACCAATACACATTGTTGTCGATTAATGCGTCAGAAATATTCGGATTAGAATAACTCGTTGTTTTAATAGAATCAACAGGATTAAAATCTGTATTATAAATAATAAGTTTCTGGTTTGCCAATAGTAACAATTTGGAATCCTGTTGTTTAATTTTTTTTACCCGTGAATAATCAGATGTAAATTCAGACCAAACGGTATTACTGTATTTGTAAACAATATCATTTGAACTATCGGATAAATAATTGGTAAAAACAACAGTGTTAAAAATTTCTATTGTATTAAAAACACCCGATGAATTTGGAATGCCTGTTTGTAATATCCAGTTATTGAAATCAACAAGGTTTGAATTTTGATAATCGCCTTTGTAAACACCCTGATTTGTTGCAGCATAAATATATTGCCCATCGTAAGCTATTTGGTTTACAAATACTTGTGTACCCCAATTGCCGATAAAATAAGTGTCTTTTATTTCCTTTTTAGTTATGTTTAAAACCACTATCCCAAATCCGCAAGATAAAAATGCGTATTCATCAATTATCAAAATATGATTTATCGATTTACTCCCGTTAATTACTTCCCGTTTGATATCGGAAATATTATATATATCCCTGTCTTTAATTAAATCGATATTTCCGTTGGAATATCCAACGAATAACATGTTATAACTTTCGGAATAAGTAAGGCTTGAAATCCCCACGTCGGAAAGCCCGTTTGTTTTGGTTAGTTTTTCAACAGCATTAGAATTTTTATTATAAATTAAAATACCATATTCAGTTGCCGCGTATATTTTTGTTGATGACCGGGCAATATATTCAGAAAAAGAAAAAGGCAAGTGGTCGCGCCATTCGCCAACTCCAATCTGGGCCATTGAATTATCCAGGGTAAACGAGATGAAAAATAAAATAAGAAGTACGCTTTTTTTCATTGGGGGTTGTTTTACTTAAAAACAAATTATTATGAGAATTATTACACGTATCATAACTTTTTCAGCAAGTAGCTAACCAATTTTTGAGCAGCAATTGCCCTGTGGCTAATGTTGTTTTTTTCAGACAATGGCATCTCGGCAAACGATTGTCGGAAACCATCGGGTAAGAATATTGGATCGTAACCAAAACCATCGGTTCCCTGTTTTTTGTTAAGAATAGTTCCGTTAATGATTCCTTCGAATTGTGTTTCTTTGCCATCAGTTATTAACGAAATTACGGTTCTGAACCGGGCATTCCTGTTTTTTACTCCTTTTAATAACTGCAATACTTTAATAATATTTGCTTCGGGATTTTTATCAGAACCCGCATAACGTGCTGAAAAAACGCCGGGTTCGTTATTTAAATGTTCAATCTCCAAACCCGTATCATCGGCAAAACAGTTTATTTTATATTTATTATAAATATACCAGGCTTTTTGTGATGCATTTTCTTCAAGAGTATTGTAATCTTCAGGAATTTCATCGGTACAGTTTATATCATCAAGGCATAATAGCTTAATTTCATTTCCAAGCAAGTGTTGAATTTCTTTGAGTTTATGCTTGTTGTTAGTAGCAAATACGAGTTCCATAATTCATTTAAAAAAAGTGGATGCCGTTTAGTTGGTCATCCACAAAGGTTATAAAAATTTATATTTCAATTAGTTAAATCCTTTGAATTTAGTTAAATCTTCCCGGGGGTTAATAACCATAACAGGTATTCTGGCACTGTTTGCTATTATGTATTGTTCTGAAGCTCCAAGGACATAATCAGAGAAACCAATATTTTTTGTTGAAACAATTAAAATCATATCGGCATCAATTTTTTTTGAAAAGTCTATTGTTTCAAGAGCAAAATTCTTATTTCCCTCGGCAGTTTCAATTTCATAATCCATTCCTTTTCCATCCATAAATTTCCTGGCAAAAGTAATGTTGGCTTTAATTTTATTAATAAACCCAACATCGGTAGTATTTGGTTTAATAATATGAAATTTTGGAGAAAAATAATTATAGAAATAACTTGCCCAGTTTAATTTTTCTTTATTTTCCCATTTAAAATCAATAGGGAAAACAATATCTTTTAAATCAGATTCTTTAGGAGGTTCCTGAACCACAACGAATGGCACCATTGAGCTTACAATTACTTTTAAAGCCCAGCTGCCGGTAAGTTTTTGCATACCACGTAAGCCGTGAGTCCCCATAATTACTAATTCAGCATTAATCTCCGATGCAACCTCACCTATTGTAGTAAAAATACTGCCTTCTTTAATTATGGCATCAATTTCTAACCCGTTCTTTCCTTTATTTTCGTTAGCAACCTGAAGAAGCTTGTTGTAGGCTTCATCGTATTCTTTATCTTTCTTGATTATATGAATTAATGCAATTTTTTTACTACCTATACCTTTTGCAATTTTAAACCCGTGTTGCAAGGCATATTCAGCAACAGGAGTAAAATCCCAAGGTATTAAAATGGTTCTATTATCTTTATCCATAACAATATTATTAGTAATTAACCTGTTTGCTTGAAATAATTTTAGTAAATTTCAGCTAATAATTTCTATTTTACTTGTTCCAAAATCCAAGTTATGCATTTTATAAGAAATTTTTGTAAAAATACCATTTTTTTTTCTATCATAACGAGTATTTTTTTACAGTTTGCCTGGGACAATAGTTTTGGAACAGAAATAGGCTCCCCGTATATACAACGTATTTATCTGAAGAATTATGGTATAATTAATACAAATTTTTCTCTTGTTCAGGATAAGTATGGCCTTTTATATATAGCAAATACCAATGGAATAGTACAATACGACGGAACTTTCTGGGATTTAATCTCAACGAATTCGACCCCGGTAATTGCAATTAACGATAGTAATGTTATATATGCAGGAATGTATAATGATTTTGGATTTCTTTCGACTGATAAATATAATAAATCTACATTTATATCATTGCTTCATGTAAATTTCAAAATTAATAACCCGGTAGGGCAGATTAAAAAAATAATTCCCAATAAAAATGAAGTATTCTTTTGTTCAGGGAAAGTTCTTTATAATTGGGACGGAAAAAATACCACGATTGTTGATTCGAGTACAACTTCAGTAAATATTTTTAAAATAGACGAATCCATATACCTGTATATGCCAGAAAAAGGGTTGTTGAAGTTGCTCGGGGGAAAATTTGAATCTCTTCCAAACAGTGAGTTTTTTAAGAACAAGAATGTTATTGATATTCTTCCATACAATCAACAATTGTTAGTTAAAACGAAAAACGAAAAACGATTTTATCTTTTTGATAATTTTATAGTACAACCATTTGAAACAAAGGCTGATGAATTTATATACAAAAACATATATTCATGTTCGTGTACATTAAATAACGGGAATTATGCCATTGGAACACAACTTAACGGGATACTGGTTATTGATAAAAAAGGGGAGATAATTTCACAAATTAATGTTTCAGCAGGCCTTTTAAATAAATCGGTTAACAATTTATTTGTTGATAAAGAAAATAACCTGTGGGCATTACACAATTTAGGCATTAGCAGGATAGAAACACCTTCGGCATTTAATTATTTTAATACTTCTGATGGTTTATCGGGAAATATTACAGATGTTATCCGGTTTAAAAAAACATTATATGTTGCAACCAGTACCGGGGTTTATTCTTTAAATGAAAAAAATTCAGGAAGTTCAGACAAAAGGATAATTCATGAATTTTTACCGGTAAGTAATATTAACTCAGAAAGCTTTGCTTTTCATGTTTTCGAAAACCGGCTTTTTGTTTCAACCCGAAAAGGGATTTTTGAGATATCGGGGAATAAATCGAGTCTTTTTTTCAATAAGAGCAACGAAATAACATGTATTTTACATTCTAAAAACCATCCTGACATATTATTTATCGGGACAGATAACGGTATTTCGGCAGTTAGATACATTAACGGTTTAATAATATCGTTAGAGAAAATAAAAGGAATAAAAAATTCAATTACCAGCATGGCCGAAGATGCCGATGGAACCATTTGGTTATCGTGTAAACATAAAGAGATATACAGGATATACCCATTTGATTTTTACAATTCAAATTTAATTTTCGATATCTATACCCCGGAAATATTCTCCCCGCAAAAAATTGACTGGATTGTTTTATTCGAAATAAAAAACAACGTGCTTTTTTCAACATCCGAGGGCTTATACAGGTACAATAAAAAAGAATCACGGTTTACGAAAGAATTGGTTTCGGGAACCTATTTGTCAATGGAGTCCTGTTGGTTTTACCCTGTTGCCGAAGACAAGAATAAAAATATGTGGTTTAATGTAATCGACAAGAAAGAACTTAAAAACAGGACTTTTGTAAAATACCAGGATAAAGATTCGGTGCAATTGTTTAGCCCGTTACCAATCAGCCGCTTAAAAAACTTCATGGTTACATCTATTCATCCCGATGATTCAGGGATAGTTTGGATTGGAGGTTTTGAAAGATTAATCCGATTTGATACAATGGCAGAGCAAAATGTTTCTAATGGTTCAAAAACGCTCATTCATTCTGTTACAGCGGTTAATGACACATTAATTGCTAATTTAGATATTATAAATTCACCCGGCTTTGCATTCGGGCAAAATCGGATTCAAACACTCCCGTATAATCAAAATACAATTAAATTTGAATTTTCATTGCCAGACTATAGAAGTGAAGATTTAATTCAATACCGGGTAAAACTTGATGGCTTTGATACTACATGGTCAAATTGGTCATTAAAAAGCTATAAAGAGTACACGAATCTATACGAAGGGAAATATATTTTTAAAGTTCAGGCAAAGGATATTTTTGATAATATTACTACAGAAACAGAATATCCGTTTATAATAAAACCACCATTTTATCGAACGGGAGTTGCTTATTTAATCTATTTATTTTTCATTTTTTTTATTACCGTTTTAGGAATAAAATGGAGAGCATATTATTTTGCAAAAGAACGGTTTAAGCTGGAAAACATAATCAACGAGCGAACCGAAGAAGTCGTATTACAGAAAGAAAAGGCCGACAATCTGCTTGAAAGAGTATTACCCAAAACAACTGCAAAAGAATTGAAATCGGGACATAAAGCCGGCCCTTATCATTACAACATGGTTACGGTTTTATTTTCAGATATTCAGGGGTTTACAAAAATTTCAGAACAGCTCGATTCAGAAATGTTGATTGACGAGCTTGATAAATTTTTCCTGAAATTCGATTCAGTAGTTGATAAATACAACATTGAGAAAATAAAAACCATTGGAGATGCATACATGTGTGCCGGAGGTATCCCTGAAAAAAACCGGACGAATCCTGTTGAAGTAGTTCTCGCGGCAATGGAAATGCAAAACTACATGAAAACATTAAAACATGAAAAAGGCGATGGGACAAAACGTATCTGGGATTTACGTATTGGAGTTGATACAGGCCCTGTGGTTGCCGGTGTTTTAGGACGAAGCAAAATTAGTTATGATATTTGGGGAGGAACTGTAAATACGGCTAGTCGTATGGAAGCAGCAGGCGAGCCCGGGAAAGTAAATGTAACCGAGAATACATTTATGATGATTAAAGAATTCTTTATTTGCCAGTACCGCGGGAAAATGCCTGTTAAATACAAGGGTGAAATCGACATGTATTTTGTTGAAGGATTTATGCCTCACTTGTCGTCAGATATTAAAGGCCTTTGCCCGAACGAAACTTTTTTTACCCAGCTTCAACTGCTTAGGTTAAACGATCTTGAAGAATTTGTTTTATCAAAACTGGAAGAAGGATTGCCCGACAATTTATATTATCACAATGTAAAACATACCATTGATGTTGTTACACAGGTTGAACTTATTGGACGTTCTGAAAAAATTTCTGACGAAGATATGCTGGTTTTAAAAACCGCGGCATTGTTTCATGATACGGGACACATGATTAATTACGATACTCACGAAGAAGAAAGCGTGAAACTGGCCAGGAAAATATTGCCCGGCTATCATTATAGCGAAAAGCAAATTGAACGAATATCAAAACTTATTCTTTGCACACGAATGTCTGACCAACCATCCAGTTTACTTGAAGAAATCATGTGTGATGCCGATCTCGATTATTTAGGGCGTACTGATTTTGTCCCTGTTTCAATTAATCTGTTTAAAGAATTGAACGAACGCAAAAAAATCGACTCGCTCCAGGAATGGAACAATCATCAAATAAAATTTATTCAGAATCATCAGTATTTTACTCAAACAGCCAGAAAACTAAGAGAGGTGAATAAGAAAAATCAGCTTGAAAATATCAGGGCAGAAATGAGGCGTATAATTGTAAACGAAGATGAGTAGTTAATACCTGAGTTCAATCTTGTACCCGTTGTGTTTTCGAACATTAAATACCGTACCATCTTCAAAAATAAGGTATTGACCTTTAATCCCTGATAGTTTTCCAACCAGCTCGTTATTCGTATCAAAGCCAAATGATTTTAGTTTCCGGGGAAAGGTGATTACAGGGTATTGAATAGTATGTATTTCCGTATCCTCTGTAAAATAAGGTACAAATTCCTTTTTTACTGAATTTAAAGCTCTTTTTTTCTCATCCACCAGGTTAATTGTGCCATCCATTTTATCGGACAACATAATTCGCCAGTTGGTTTTATCAGAAAAATACTTTTTTAAATCAACCTCAATTAAACCCGCTATATAGCGATTTGGGGCAAGAGCAATTTTTATGGCACTGTTTGCACCCTGATCAATCCAACGGGTTGGTATTTGCGATTTACGGGTAACACCCACTTTTAAGCCACTGGAAACAGCTAAATAAACATAATGTTCCTGCAAACAATTCTCTTTCGACCATTCCATATCTCTCGAAATTCCTTCATGTGCCCTGCACATCTCGGGTTTCAGTATGCAATCATCGGTTTCGGGGGCAGTCATAAAACAAGGGTAACAATATCCCTGGTGAAACGACTTTGATGTTTTTCTGCCACAACGAATACAATTTATCTCGTTCAGATAAATCAGGCTTAAATTTTTACCGATTATTGAATTCACATGTATTTTGTCATTCCCCGTTCCAATATAATAATCAACAGGAGAATTAAATACAGATACCATTTTTAATAACGATCCCTGAAATACCATGATTTAAAATTTCTTTAAAAATAATAAAATTTTTAATTGATTTTCAAATACTTAAAATGTGTATTAAAAATATTTTACTACTTTGTGTTACATAGTACCAAAATAAATTTATATCTTTGCTATGTATTTTTATTTGTTATGTATAGTACTATAAATTTATGAATATGAAAACTACAGTTACAATTAACATCGGGGGCTCAGTTTTTCACATCGACGACGATGCCTACGAAATGCTTCACACATATTTGCTTGCAATCGAAAAGCAATTTGCGAACGATAATGAGCGCAAGGAAATACTCTCTGATATCGAATCACGGTTGGCCGAGTTATTTACTGAAACTTTAGGGAATAAAAAAGATGTTATTTCTAAAGATGATGTGATAAAAGTAATTTCAATAATGGGCGAGCCACAGGATTTTTCAACTACCGATGAATCAAAAAATTATCAATCAGCAAAAAATACCATGTCATCGTACGAAACAACCAAACGACTTTACCGCGACCCCGACAATCGTGTTCTCGGGGGTGTTTGTGGCGGATTAGGGGCATATTTTAATAACGACCCCCTGCTTTTTAGAATACTTTTTATAATTATTTTCTTTGGTATGGGTTCTGGATTAATTATTTACCTTATACTCTGGATAGCTATACCCGAAGCACGAACAACAGCCCAAAAGCTCGAAATGCGGGGCGAACCGATTACTATCGAAAACATTAAAAAAGCTGTTCGTGAAGAATTCGAAAATGTTAAAAAGAATATGAAGTTTTAAAATTATTGAGATAATATAAAAACTAAAAACATGAATCTCGAAAATACAAAAGCGCAAATGAAAAAAGGCGTACTTGAATTCTGTATTTTATCGATACTTGAAAACAAGGATTATTACGCTTCCGACATCATAAATGCACTCAAAGATGCAAAAATGATTGTTGTTGAAGGAACTCTTTATCCCCTGCTTACAAGGCAAAAAAACGCCGGTTTGTTAAATTACCGATGGGAAGAATCGACACAAGGGCCACCACGAAAATATTATACACTTACTGATAAAGGAAAAGAAGCCCTTAGAGAACTTAAAAAATCGTGGTACGAACTTGTTGACGCCGTTAATTCGATAAATAACAAATAAAAATTCCTGAGAAATGAAAAAAACAGTAAAAATAAATATCAGCGGAGTATTCTTTAACATGGATGAAGATGCTCATGAGATTTTACAAAACTACCTTGCCTCGGTAAACCGCAAATTTGCTTCCGGACAGGAAGGAAAAGAAATCATCGCGGATATTGAATCGCGGATTGCAGAAATATTACAAAGCAAAATTAATGAGCAAAAACAGGTTATATCAAAAGAAGATATCGACGAAATAATCCAGATCATGGGTAAACCCGATGATTTTGAAAACGAGCGTGAATCAAATACCTATCAAACAACAAAACGATTGTACAGAGACGCTCAGAACCGGATTTTGGGTGGAGTTTGTTCAGGAATGGGTGCTTACTTTAATGTTGATCCATTAATTTTTCGTATAATATTTATTATTTTATTATTCGCGTGGGGTGTGGCCGGGTTAATATACATCGTGCTGTGGGCACTGTTACCTGCAGCTTATACAACTGCACAACGGCTGGAAATGAGAGGCGAAAGCATGTCGATTTCCGACATTGAAAAAAATGTTCGCAGTGAATTCGAATCCGTTAAATCGAACTTAAACAATTACAGAAATACGAAAGATTACGAAAGAAACAGGAATGCCCTGGAAAATCTTGTCCATGCCATTGGTCAGATTATTCTCGTATTCTTTAAAGTAATTGGCGGAATTATTGGTTTTGCAATGATAGTTGCCGGTGTTGGATTGCTAATAGGGCTTACAGGATGGTTAATTGTTGGTGAAGCATTTATGCCCTGGAACAATGTGTTTATTGATAATCAATTGGTTTATAACGATATGTTACATTCGTTTTTAGATCCACAAACCATTTGGATTTTCAGTATAGCCGCTTTATTGATTGTATTTATCCCTCTTGTTGCTATTATTTATGGCGGGCTTAAGCTGCTCCTTCGTTTTAAAATTAACGACAAACCTTTTGCTGCCATTGGATTTGTTTTGTGGGTTGCAAGTATTATTGTTGTCGCGGCTCTTTCTTTTTCTAAAGTTAAAATGCTTGCTATTTCTGTTCGGGATACCGAAAAACCTGAAATAAGTATTCCTGCAAACAAGACTTTTTACCTGAAGGCAACCAAGGACAGCACGTTGGAAACATCAAAATACTATATTTTCGATGATGAATTTTCGGTTACTTACGACAAGCAGAACAAGAAGATATTGTATGCTTTGCCCGAAATAGATATTGTCAGAGCAAATGACGGGAAGTTGTCGATAGAAATAGAAAAAGAAGGCCGTGGCCCCGACAGGGAAAATGCACTTGAAAATACCAGGCAAATACATTATTCTTGTAATCAGCAGGATTCCATTATTTTATTTGATGCTTATTTCCCTTTGGAAAATCTAAAAATATGGTCATTTCCCGAAGTTGATGTTACTGTTTCGGTTCCCGAAGGATATGTTATATACATCGATGAAAGTATAAAGAACCAAATTGATTATTTCGAAACCGAAGAATATATTCGTAAAGATGACAGGACAGGAAAGTACTGGATAATGACAAAAGAAGGTTTTGTTGAACGAGAAAAAAAATAAATTAGAAAATTTTTAATGAAAATGATTTGTAAGCAATATTTTTTTTTTAAACTTGCAACACAAATAATTTCATTTTGTCTGATGGTGTAATTGGCAACACGTCTGATTCTGGATCAGAAGAGTCTAGGTTCGAGCCCTAGTCGGACAACCAGAGGCCTTCACATATTGTGAAGGCTTTTTATTTTAAAAAATAAATAAATATTATTTGAAGACAAATAAATTTTTATAAATTTGCACACGCTAATCAATTCTTGTCCGATGGTGTAATGGTAGCACTGCAGATTTTGGTTCTGCCTGTCAAGGTTCGAATCCTTGTCGGACAACAAAAACCCCGCTTTTTGCGGGGTTTTTTGTTTTTAAACAGGCCGGACTGTCTTTATTTTAGCAATTTAAAATCTTTCAAAAAAATATCCTGAAGATTTTAAATATGGTATTAAGTTATTCATGTAATAAAAAAAACACTATTTTTGAATTCGTTTTTCGGCCCGTAGCTCAGCTGGTAGAGCACGTGACTCTTAATCATGGGGTCGAGGGTTCGATCCCCTCCGGGCCGACAACTTATTTCCCGAGTGTTTTCTTTTTCTTCTTGTATTTTTTTTCCATCTTTTCAACCCACGAACAGTTTGCATTTTCTGAACCACCCGAATATTTGTTTAGTTTAGCAGCTTCCTGACTGTTTCTTGGGCAACCGAGCATGAGGTTAAAGCCAAACCGTATATTCAGGTTTCGTGCATCGAGTGGGTTAAAAATTCCTAAAACATTGTCGCTTACCATGTGTAGTTGTATTCCCCGACCGTGCCATGCAAGTCCTAAGCCAATGTTTTTATACGTGTTGTTTAAGTACGACCAGCTTAAGCTTGCCGAAAACTTATTCCAAAGCACTGTATTTGCTGATAATGTTAGCGATGAATGCAATTTGTTTCGATAAATCACATTACGGCTTACGGCCCCAATTCCGAGCTTGGGCATGTATTGATACATTCCTCCCAGGTAAATTTGCAAGGGCAACCATGAATAATACGAATCCCGGGTAATATCCTGTGTAAATGAATTAAAGACAGAATCACGCAAATCCAGAATATATTCCTGTGAATCAAAATCGCTTTCTAATCCGGTGCCCGAGTAATCGAAAGAGCCTTCCAGGTGAATATTGTTAGGATCGGTTTTCCAATGTATAAATCCCAAATCAAGAATACTTCCCGACAGGGTTATGTTCTCATCGTATCGGTATATAGCGCCGAGGTCAATTGCAAACCCTTTGTTTTGTGAGTTGAACAGTGTTCCCATCGGATCAATTTCTCCCATACTGATACCGGTTATATTTCCATTGGCATCCTGATTTACAGTTAAAGGGAATGATGAGTTTGCAGTAATATTGCCTTCAAGATGTAAATCATACGTTGTTTCATCAGTATATAAACTCATTTCCGATTTACCTGAATAAACTCCCAGCTTACCAAAAAGAAGCTTCGCCCGGATACCAAACGTGCGGTAAGGATCAAAAACTTTGGAAATGCCCAGTGAATACTCCCTGTAATATGATGTATTGGTCCGGAGATTATTAAACCCGGCTGTTTCGCCTAAAAACTGGCTGTTTCCCTGCCAGGCCAGGCCAACTAAATCTCCCGGATAGGTGATTGCAAGATTTACTTTTTCAGCAATATTAAATGTGATGTAATACTCGTTGTGTCGGTACCCGATAGAAATTAAATCGAGATGCAGCTCTGTGGCCAATAAATCGGCACGATGAACATTATCGTTCAAGGCATCTATATTCAGGTTGCCCCCTTCTAAAATATCGTTAAATGAAAATGCGGTATTGCTGTAATTAAATTGTGTTGATGTTAGGGCGGGAATACCAACATACCACTTGCAATCAATTTGAACGGCAGGATTTAACAGGTTCGATTGCGGGACACGGTGCATGAGAAAAAAGGTACTATTCTGTTGTGCAAAAGAAACAAAAGAAATAAATGGTAAAAACAAAAAAAGGAGTACTTGTTTTCTGTTAGTCATTGTTATAAACCGAATTTTAAATTTGCTTTAACTCCTATCTGAACATCTACAAGGTAATCATCATAATATTCAACCAAATCCTTATCGATACCTTCTGTGCTAAACACGACAGAGACCATAACACGATCGACAAACTGCAAATTATCAATCCGTTCGGAATTAAACAGAATATCTTTTTGCTCATGTGGTTTACTTGTTATTTCACCATTATCTTTTGCCGTTGCCGGATTTAACCCGAGAGGGCCATCGCTAAAAACAGAATCGGTTGCAAATCCGGAATAATCCAAGAAATAAACCTGTACTTGTACATTGGCAGGAAATCCATTATAAATGTTTAACCTGAAGAGTAATTCAACAACTTCTTCTGAATTTTGATAAATATCTCCCATATTAAACTGCATCGAATAACTCAATGGTATTTGTTCAAATTCTACCCAATACGGTTCGTTTGTAAGAGGGTTTGTTTCGAGCAGGGCTTCGTTAAAACCACTAACAGAGTTTAATCCAACTGATGTTTTGCCCAGGGGGAATGCAATAGATGGATTCAACCCCGAATCAGAAGAAATTGAATCGGGCATATCGCTTAAACAAGAGGGAAAAAAGATTGTTACTATAAATGGCAGAAAAAGAAAAACCCGTTTCATATATTTTTTATTCTAAAACTCCAAGTTAGTTAATTTTGTTTTACAAGGAATAAAGAATATCAGCAAATTTTATTTTCGGGTTCTTTTTTTGCATTTTTGTATAAAAATTAATAGGGAATTTTAGATAACCGATTAACTACTATGGATATGAAAACACTGATTATTATAAATGATGCTCCATACGGAACAGAAAAAGCTTACAACGGGTTACGATTAGCAAACCAGATTCTTAAAGATTATGAATCTTCGGAAGTAACCGTTTTTTTAATGGCCGATGCTGTAACCTGTGCTTTGCCAAATCAGAAAACCCCGAATGGATATTACAATATCGAGAGAATGTTGAAATCCCTGATTCAAAAAAACGGAAAGGTTAAAATCTGTACATCTTGTGCTGAAGCAAGAGGCATTGATCAGATAAAGCGAATTGAAGGAGCGGAATTAAGTACAATGAAAGAACTTGCACAATTAACTGCCGAAAGTGATAAAGTAGTTACATTTTAATTTTTTTTATGAATTCAAATAATGAATTAACCCAATTCAGGACTAAATTCAAGGTAGAAGAATATACCATCTTTAAGAATAACTCCTGGACATGGTCGCTACGCCCGGCACAACCCACGCTGGGTTCAGGAATCATTTCGCTTAATCGTTATGCTTTACAATTATCAGAAGTTACACCTAAAGAAATGGAAGGCCTGGGTACACTAATTCAGATACTTGAGGAAACGATAAAAAAAACGTTTAATTATGATATCATGAATTATCTCATGTTGATGATGGTTGACCATCATGTGCATTACCATGTTATTCCGCGATACAATGGGAAAAGAATTTTCGCTGGTTTGGAATGGATTGATAATGGCTGGCCGGCTCCTCCTGTTTTAGGAGATAACCAATATAACGATATACCTGAAATTCATAAGAAAATGGTACTTGAATTATCAAAAAATTTGCACACGAAATAGCTGCTCAATAAAAATTATCCTGATTTTAAACTCATTTTATATTTTATAGTCAAACAATCATTTTATAGTTAAAACCATCTTACATGAAAAATCATTCTTCTTTTTTAAGAAAATACACGGTTGCACTAACAGTATTAGTCCTTGTACTTATTTTTACATTTACATCGTGCCAGGCAAAAACAACAGAGCTTGAAAAGTTTTTAAACCGCATTGAAATACAGTACGAACAAATTTCAATAGAACTTGGAACAGCTTATTGGAATTTTTACTCGGGTGAGGGTGATGCAGATCTTGTTACACCCAAAAACAAATATTATACTTTGTTAATCAACGATACGCTGAATAATTATATTGATACCTGGTATCCAAAAAGATCAGAAATTTCAGACACGATACTTCGAAGGCGAATAGAAGTATGGCATAACACCTTGCTTTCAGCCAAAGTTGAGTACAATGCCGAAGTCATGAAACTTAGAAACGAGCTTGAAGAAATGCTCAAAGTAACAGATGAGAACAACAATAAGACGGATAATTTTTCTGGAAAAATGTTACTTCTTATTCAGCTAAGAAATAAAAAAGCACAAGAGCTGGGATTTGAAAATTACGTTCATCTTTCATTCGAAAATAATGGATTGGGTTATAAATGGTTTACAAGTTTTGTTGAAAACCTGGATAAAGCGACTTTAGAACCATATAAAGCATTGGTTGAAAAAGCAAAAACAGAGAAACAAATAACACAATTTGATCAGCGAAGTGCTTTTCAATTTGTTGGAATGTTTTATGCAAACAATACACCTCCCGAACCTGAAAAAAGGAATATTGACCTTGTAAAAGAATCGCTTGCAAATATAGGTATCGACTATACAAATTTACCTTCAAAACTGGTTGAGAAACAACTCCCCGAGGGTGTTGGCGGGCAGGGAATCATGCTGAATATTCCTTATGATTTCAGGGCTGTAATGACTTTAGGGATGGATATTTCAGTTTGGATGCACGAAATGGGGCATGGCTTACATGGTTTATACAACTCAATCAACTCTCCAATACTAGAAGGTTACGAATGGATTCCCGGGAATAGCACTCCTGCTTTTTCGGAAGGAATGGCCGAAACTTCTGCCGGGTTTACCCAAAATACCGAATGGTTAAAAAAATATACTTCATTAACCGAAGAAGACATTCAAAATAGAGAGGAAATAATAAACACGTATGCACCGGCTTTTATTCGTTATCATCTGTCTAATTTTATGAAAGAGATGGAACTTTATTTAAATCCTGATAAATCATACGAAGAAATTCAAAAAGATGTAGCCCGAAAATACATGCTTATTGAAACGGATGATATACGAACACAGGAACTTAAAAATATTATTTATGTTTCCTATCCTTTGTATTTGCAAAACTATTTAATTGCAGATATTATTGCCGGCCAGGTACACCAGGCAATGGAAGAAAAATTTGGTACTGATTATGCTTTTAATAAAGAAACAGGGAACTACCTGCAACAGTTTTATAAAGGAGGTGAATACTTTACCTGGCAGCAACGAATGGTAAATGGAACAGGCAAGGAACTTGATGTGAATGCATATCTAAAGAGATATAACATCAAGTAATTTTATAGGAATAATAAGCTTTTACAGAAACTATGTATATATACTCTAATTTAATATTTGAAACATGAAAAACAAATTATTTTCTTTTATACTGATCGTTTGTATAGCCTTTTTATGGGCTTGTTCATCTCAAAACAACTATAAAGTTGGTGAAACCTATTTTGGGTTTAAGCTTGTCGAAAATAAATTCGTGAAAGAAGTAAATGCGAATTGTTTATATTTTATTCACGAGAAAAGTGGAGCCCAATTATTTAAAATTGCAGCCGACGACGAAAACAAACTTTTTGATATTTCGTTTAAAACGGTTCCAACTCACGATTATGGAACTCCTCACATTATGGAACATTCTGTTTTAAATGGTTCTGTAAATTTCCCTGTAAAAAGCCCGTTTGATGTACTTAGCAAAGGATCGTTAAATACATTTCTTAATGCGATGACTGGTTCTGACCTTACAACCTATCCGGTTGCCAGCATGAACGATAAGGATTACTTTAATTTAATGCATGTTTACTTAGATGCAGTTTTTAACCCTCTATTGCATACCGACTCCAGAATTTTAAAACAAGAAGGCTGGCATTATGAATTAGATGATATTAACGGCGACATTGTTTATAAAGGAGTTGTTTACAACGAAATGAAAGGGGCTTACTCAAGCCCGCAACGAGAACTCGGTTATCAGATTAACAAGATTTTATTTCCGGATAACACGTATGGAGTTTCATCCGGAGGATACCCGAGTGCTATTCCTGGACTAACAGACGAGTATTTTAAAAATTTTCACAAGAAGTTTTATCATCCATCAAACAGCTTTGTTTTATTATACGGGAATGCCGATTTAAATAAAGAATTACAGTTTATTGATGCGGAATACTTATCAAAATATGAGAAATCGAACGAGGTAATTGAAATACCCATACAAAAACCTTTCGATGCTAAAATAATAGCTGAAAAACCGTATGCCGTTCCCGAAGGAAGCTCAACAAAAGACAATACTTTTTTAAGTTTAAGTTTTGTTACAGGGTTAAATACCGATCAGGAACTAACAATGGCTTTGGATATCTTGAAAGAAGCCTTGGTAAACCATGAATCTGCTCCGTTACGCCTTGCTTTACAGGAAGCCGGAATAGGAAAAGATGTCCGGGCTTCGGTAGATGATATTCAGCAAAATGTTTTTCAGATTATTGTTCAAAATGCAAATCCCGAAGATAAAGAAAAATTCGACCAAATTGTTTTCAGCACACTTCAAAAAGTGAGTGACGAAGGCCTCGACAAATCAATGATTGAAGGCATTGTTAACCGGATGGAATTCCGTTTGCGCGAAGGCAATACACCACAAAAAGGGATGATGTATTTAATGCGTTTGTACAAAGGGGTATTTTTTGCTAACGATCCTTTCCTTGGACTGGAGTTTGAAGCTCCTTTAGAAAAAGTAAAAGCAGGAATTGAAACAGGATTATTAGAATCTATAATTAAAGAACAGTTCATTTCTAATCCTCATGCACTATTGATGGTATTAAAACCTCAACCGGGATTAGAAAAAGAAATTGCTGAAAAAACAGCAAAAGAACTTGCAGAGTATAAAGCAAGTTTAAGTAAAGAAGAATTAGAAAAACTGGTTGAAGAAACCAAAGCCCTTAAAGAATACCAGAAACAGGAAGATACTCCTGAAGCGCTTGCTACCATTCCAATGCTTTCTCTTTCTGATATCAGCCCCGAAGTGCAGTGGTATAAATTAGAGGAAAAAACTATAGAAAATATTCCTGTTCTGTATCACGAAGATTTCACAAATAATATTTTATATGCCAACATCTATTTTGATCTACGTGCTTTACCACAGGAATTAATCCCCTATGCAAATTTGTTAGCAGAATTAATTGGGTCGCTAAATACAGAAAATTATACTTTCGGCGAACTGGATAATGCACTGAATATACATACAGGTGGTTTCTTTACTTACATTGACACCTATTTGGAAAATAACTCGGATGACAAACTTGTTCCACGTTTTGTAGTATCAACCAAAGCAACAGTGGGAAAAAGCAACAGGTTATTTGAGTTAACCACAGAGATTGTAAATAAAACAAACTATAACGATACCGAACGATTAAAAGCCGTTCTTTCCCGTCACCAGGCACGGGTTGAATCAAGGGTTAAAAATAACGGGCTGGGATATGCCAGAACAAGGCTTGAATCGTATTATTCAAACGAGGGAATGTTTAATGAATTAACAAACGGCCTGGATTATTATCAATTTATAACCGATTTAGCAACAAATTTTGACACAAAGAACAAAGAGATTATTGAAAATCTTGCAAAAACAGCTTCTTTATTATTTAACCAGAAAAACATGATAGCTGCTATTACATGCTCAGAAGAAAATATGCCTGCATATACCGAAGGGTTTAAAATATTAACTTCTTCGTTGCCAGAAGGAAACGGGCAAATAAACCAATGGGAATTTGATTTAACAAAAAAGAACGAAGGATTAATGTCTGCTTCAAAAGTGCAGTATGTTCTTAAAGGCTATGATTTTAAAAAGCTGGGATATGAATGGAATGGTAACATGCAGGTATTAAACCAGGTGCTTTCTACAGATTACCTTCAAACACAGATACGTGTAATAGGCGGGGCCTATGGCGGATTTAGCGGATTTTCTCCATCGGGGAATGCTTATTTTGCTTCGTATCGCGATCCGAACCTGAAAGAGACGTTGGAAAACTATGATGCTGCACCAAAATTCTTAGAAGGATTTGCAGCTGACGAAAAAGAAATGACTCGTTTTATTATTGGAACAATTGCAAACATTGATGGCCCGACAACAGCATCACAACGGGGGAATATTGCAGTTACTAATTACTTTAACAAAAGTACTTTAGATGATTTAAAAGCTGAAAGAAGTGCAATTCTTACCACTACTGCTGAAGACATAAAGTCAATGAGTAAAATGATACAGGATATTCTTTCGCAAAATGCTGTTTGTGTTTATGGAAACGATGAAAAAATCAAAGAGAATAAAGATTTATTCGAAAGTATTTTTAATGTAACAAAATAATTTGTTTTTCTTATGAATTAAAAGTGCGAAGGATTTCCTTCGCGCTTTTTTTATTGTAATTTTTTAACTTATTCCTTTATCATTTTAAAAATCATCTCTTTTTGGTCAATAAAAACAACTTTTATAAAATAAAGTCCATTATTTAGTTTTTCTGTTTTTAACATATATGTACTACCATTACATTGGTGATTATTTGATAATATAAGTTGTGCTGAATTATTATAAATCAATATGTTTTTTATTGGTTTTAATTTTTCATTTATTTCAATAATTAAATAATTTGTAGTTGGATTCGGATAAATCTTAATATTCTTAAAATTTTCAAAATTTGTACTTAAAGCAGAAAGATAATAGCAATTAGAAGTTTTAGTACAATTGTTTTTTGAAATAATTACAGCATATTCACCATCTTCTTCAGCTTTAAAGAAATTCCCAGATGATCCTTGAATAATTTCATTTGTCTGGCAATTTACCCACTGATAATCTCCACTTTCTGATAAGGCTAAAAGGCCTGAATCCGTTTGTTGTACTTGTACGTCAATATTCTCAATAGTTAAAAAAGTATAAATTGTACTATCGCATCCATTTATGGTAGAAAGAATAGAAGTATCTGTAATATTTTCAAAAGAACTATCGCCATCCGGGAAAATATAATTATCACCTTCACAAATTATTGTATCAATGAAAACTTCATAATCAGGATTTACAGTAAGCTTTGTAATTATTATACTATCACAAACCATAATTCCTTCAAAAACACTTGTGTTTTCATCTGATACATCAGAGGTAGTTCCATCTGGGAAAATATATGTTTCACCTTGGCATATTTCGATATTTCTCAAAATTGAATAATTATCCATAACAGTTAATGATGTATAAATAACCGAATCGCATCCATTTACTGAAACAAATGTACTTGTATCAACTGTTGAAATATTTGATGTGTTACCATTTGGGAATGTATACGATTCACCACAAATAATAGCGTCAACGTAAATTTTATACTCAGGAAAAACAATTAAGTTGGTAATTATTACACTGTCGCAACCTGTAATACTATTAAAAACACTTACGTTTTCGATTGAAATATCAGATGCAGTTCCATCTGGAAAAACATATATTTCACCCTGGCATATTTCAACTTCGTTATCAATATGATATGTATTCCCACTAAAATGTAGCTCGGTAATAATTACTGAATCACATCCGTTTAATGAAATCAGAAAACTAGTATCTCTTTTGGCAACAATTGATGTGTTTCCATTAGGAAAAGTATAAATTTCTCCATTGCAAATAGTTGTATCGATACGTGTTTCGTAATGTGGTAAAACTGTTAAATGGGTTTTTATAATGCTATCACAACCAAATACAGATGAAAAAACACTAAGATGTTCACCTGTTACAAGTGTATCCGATCCATCTGGAAATTGATAATAATCTCCTTCGCAAATATTTACATATTCTTCGATATTGTATTTATCACTAAACAAAAGATTAGTAACAATAATACTATCGCATCCATTTTTAGTTATTAAATTACTAGTATGAATACTATCAATATAAGATGAAGCACCATCAGGGAAAATATATTCATCGCCTTTACAAGCTATAACATTTTGAATAAAATGATAAATTGGATTAACCTTTATACTAATTTCTTCGACCATACTTCCACAAGCATTTTTGCCAGTAACATAATATGTATTAAGCCCTAAATCAGGAACAAAAGGGGATCCGTTCTGAATGCTATCGCTCCAAAAATAAACATCTGCACCTGTTGCAGTAAGAGTAATTTCTTCGCCCTGGCAAACTTCAATTGAGCTGGCTTCAATTTTTATTTTTGGTTTATTACAAAATGATGTTAGTACCGTTGAAGGATTTCTTTCAGTAGCAGTTCCAAAATCATGAAGTTTGGTAAATGTATTTGAAATAAAATCATATTCAAATAAAGTTCCATTATAATAGATACCACCTTCATTAGTTACTCCGTATAGTTTCCCTACCGAAGCTTCGTATAAAGTATGATCGGGTTTGTAGCCATAAGGAACTTCTTCAAAATCGAATACTTTTTCAAATCCCCAGTTATTAAAATTAATTTTCACTAATGTTCCTTTGTTGAATGTTCCACCACTGTTCATTAAGGCATATAAATTATCATCAGAAGCCAATATAAAATTTCCATAAGGATTTTTGCCAGTATTAACTTGGTTTAAATCAAATTCTTTTTTTAAGATATCTGATTCAATATTATAACTGTACACCAATCCATTACTAAAAGCACCACCTGAAGAAGTCATTCCATATAATTTGCCATCAATTCCTTGAACAACACCTCCATAAGGATATTTTCCAGTGCTATCATCAGAAAAACTAACCAGGTTGCTTATTATATTTGATTCAATATCATATTCAAATAAAATTCCTGTGCCAGTTAAATTACTACTATAAGTAGTTCCATAGATTTTCCCGTTTGATGCCTGAATGATTGCAGCCTTAGAATAGTCTCTTTTGCCAGTAAAGTCAGCTCTTTTTATTACCTGGTCAGTATAAGGATCAAGTTCTATAATTGTACCACCACCATTTACACCTCCTTTTGTTGTTGTAGCATATAGCTTACCATTTTTAGCTAATAAAAATCCAGCTTCAGGTTTTGATCCTATTGTTGTTTCATTAAAGTCACAAATTTTTGTAAATACATTTGTCACGGGATTAAAAGAATATACTATACCAGCATTATTAACTCCGCCATTAAATGTAATTCCATAGAATTTATCGTTAGCAAGCGTTAATCCTCCTAAGGGAGATTCTCCATTGTATTTAGTTTGGAATTCAATGCAAACATTCAAACTCTTGTCATTTAAATTAAATTTAAAAAATGATCCTTTATTTAGTGGGCAACCAGTGTTGGTAGTAGCATATAATATATTATCTAGCAAAGCAAACGTTCCATTTGGAGAATTGCCTTCGGATGTAGAATTCAAATCATATTCTTTTGTAATAGTATTTGTAGTGGATGAAAAAGAATATATTGCTCCGGCATTATTAGTTCCGCCCCAGGCAGCCAATCCATAATAAATATCGGGATCTGTTTTTAATATTGTGCCTCTTGGAGCTCCTCCAATTGTTGTTGTATTAAAGTCAACAAGTTTTGTATAAACACCAGTACCAGTATCAAACTTAAAAAAAACTCCTTTATCGTTAGCACCTCCTAAATATGTAGTTCCATATAAAATATTCTCTTCACCTTTTACCATTCCCCCCATTGGATTGCGACCTTTTGCTGTTCCATCGAAATCCACTTTTTTAATCAGTTCGTTTGTTTCAATGCAATATTCAAATAAAACACCTTTTGCATTAACTCCCCCAACGTTAGTCATTCCATATAATTTCCCATTATCTCCTTCGACAAGTTCTGCAATAGGGTATTTACCATTTGTATTATCGAATGCAGCTTTTTGAACAACGGTGTTTGTTGTTATATCAAGTTCAATAATATTCCCAAGTACATCCGTTCCGCCATATGTTGTGGTTGCATATAATTTTCCATTCGATGCCTGAACAAATCTGCCACTAGGTAGCCTTCCAGTTGCTAAAACAAATTGATGAATAACAACGTATGTTTCGGTAGTAAGATCATATTCAAAAATAGTTCCATTGCCAGATGTCCCTCCTGTTTGAGTTAATCCATACAATTTCCCATTATTTGCTTCAATCACTCCTGCAATACATCCTTTTCCAATTATACTCCCTACAAAATGTACTAGTTCTTTGTATTCGTTATTCGATGGATTGTATTGAAATAAAACACCTCCTCCATTTAAACCTCCTGTCTCTGTAGTTCCGTAAATCAAACCATTAGATGCAACACATGGTTTCATAATATTTGGACTTGTTCCACTTACCTGCTGAAAACTATGAGCTATATGAAAATTTTGACCCAGACTATCGGTTTTAAAGATTATGCCTATTTGATATTCCCCACCGGAACCTACACCGAATAATTCCTTTTGAGCATTTACATTTTTTTGTATAAAAAAAATTGCAGTTATTCCCAGCAGCAGAGTTAATTTTCTCATAACCTCACAAATATATATATTTGATGCAAAAATAATATTAATTTATTTTTTAAAAATTATTTGATTGAAATCCATTCAAAATCAATGTTAAATAAACTGCTTTATTAACAAATATTTTTTATCTATTTTAGCCTTTCAATTTCCAATAAATGATAAACCGGTTTAATAATCTTACATCGAAAGAATGGCTCCCGTTTCAGAAATCGTGGTTTAAATTTACCGACGATGAAACCCTGTATCGTCAGAATATTCGGTTTTTCATTCAATTCGATGATCCTGAAAAAGAACCCAATCTTTTGTTTTGGGGTTCGGACGAACAACTAAAAACAATAAAAATTTTACAGAAAGAACTCGGGTTTAACCTGTTTGTCCCCGAAAATAGCAAAAAAGCAGACACGTTTCAATTCGTGTTAATTGATTTGCGAAGTTTTATCACGGGAAATCGAAGTTTCGATAATTACATGATAATTAAAAATCAAACACTGGAACTGATTTACGGGCTGAAAAACAAGATTCTTCATCGCCGGTTTATTTCTATACAAATATCAAATATTTACAACGAAAACGTTTTCTTTCCCTTTGCCTGGGATTTGGCAAAAACGATAAGTTCTTTTTATAGTTTAAAAGATGAAAAAACAGGTTGTTTAAATACAGGCCAGGTTTCAGAAAAATCCGATTACTTTAAAACATCAGGCAATTTATTTTACGGCTTGTATTTTAGAGCCGATGAAAAAAGTCAGTATCAGGCGAATAGCTTTGCTTACCCGTTTTTTGAAAATACCTGCCAGATAAAGGCAGATAAGGTTTTGTTCGACGATTTCCCTTCGTGGTATATTTTAAAACCCAAACCACGTAAAAAAACAGAAATTTTGCACCCTGCAAAATATCCCGAAGATTTAGCCGAAATGCATATTAAGGCTTTTACTAAAGAAGGCGAAAATGTATTTGACCCGATGAGCGGAACCGGCTCGACACAAATTGCAGCATTAATGCTCAACCGTAATGCTTATGGAACCGAATTAAGTCAGTTTTTCTGCAATATAGCCAATGAAAGATGCAAAAATTTAAAATCGGGAAATAATAAATCTTCGGAATATAAGATTTTATGTCAGGATGCCCGTAAAATAAAGCCGAAGAACTTTCCTTTAATTGATTATATTATTACGTCGCCCCCGTATTGGGATATGCTGAACATGAAAGGTGCCGAAAATCAGGCAAAACGAATAAAAAACGGATTGCAACTAAACTATTCCGAAAATATGGAAGATTTAGGAAATACAAGCGATTACAATCAATTTTTGAGTGATTTAACCAATATTTATTTTAACTTGATTCTTATCTTAAAACCAGGTGGTTATATTACTATAGTTGTAAAAAACATTAAGAAAAAAGGGAACAATTACCCCTTTGCCTGGGATTTAGCATTAAGGCTTCAGAAAAAACTTATTTTATTACCCGAAAGCTTCTGGTTGCAGGATGATATTTCAATTGCTCCATACGGATACGGGAACACGTTTGTAAGTAATACTTTTCATCAGTATTGTTTGACATTCCAGAAACCGGTATTGTAAAATTTAGTTAATTTGTCTTTAGATGAAAGAAAATGTCTTTAAATAAAGTATATTTAAATATAAAATTTTTATCCTTGTTGCATCAACCATGTTTTATTTTTATTTTTATAAAACCTTTTTTTGTATTGACGTATAAGCAAACAAACCTGAATAATAATAAAAAAAATATCTATTAACTATGAGAAATCTTAAATTTCTTTCCCTTATAATCATTTTTACTTCAATTTTTCAAAACACATTACAAGCACAAGAGCCACTTCAACATCCCAAAAAGATTTACATTTCTCCTGAAGGGATAATGTATGTAAATAAAGATTTACCCGTTTATTTCTGGGTATCTGTATCAGGTAGCGAAAATGCAAAACAATATTTATTAAATCCCGCAAAGAATTCTGAAAAATATGCCAATCCAAGTTACCTCGATACCGAAGGATACAACACTTTCCGTTCACCATCAAAGGTTGATACTTTAACTAAACAGGTTGTTGTTCCCGAAGAAGATATTATCTGGGAGCTTTATGCCGACAGCAAACCTCCCGTAACCACTTTCGCGTTTGACAATAAAAATTATTATAAAAATTCCGACATCTGCTATTTTAATGAAAAAATAGAATTGCAGTTTAAAACCTATGACGAAACTTCAGGATTAGAAGCAACGTATTTTTCCATAAATGGTTCTCCTTACAATGAACTCAAAGAAAATATCCGGATCGAGAATGAAACACTTCACGAAATACGTTTTTATTCTGTTGATCATGTTGGAAATGCAGAACCCCCAAAATCTATCCTAATCAGGGTTGATATTTCTAAACCTCGAACGGATTTAACAATCGATGGAGATATTTATACAACTATTTTATCACCCCGTTCAAGTATAAAATTAGTAGCAAACGACGAAAATTCAAAGGTTAAAAACACGTATTACTCAATAGACGATAAACCCTATCAAAGCTTTAAGCAATCAATAGCAATATCAAATCTTTTGGAGGGGGAGCATGTTTTAAACTACTATTCAGTTGATAACGCGGGAAATGAAGAAGAAAAAAACACGTACACCTTCTATCTCGACAAAACAGCACCAATGCTTGTTGATGAATTAATTGGTAATACATTTGTTGCTAATGGACGCGAATATTCATCGGGAAGAAGCAAGGTAAAACTTACTGCCATGGATAACAAGGCCGGAGTTAAAGAAATAAGATACTCAATTAACAACGGTGAATTTATTCTATACGAACAACCGTTTTATCTTTCTAAATCGGGACAATTAAAAATTCAGACTTTTGCAATTGATAACGTGAATAATCAAAAAATTTCAACAATAATGACCGATAAAACCAATATTTCTTTTGTTGATTTATCGGGGCCTCAGCTTGGACATGCTTTTGAAGGGCCAAGTTTTGTTTCGCGTGATACGGTATTTATTACATCAGGCACAAAAATACGGCTTAGCGCCAGAGACGAAGCTGCCGGATATAAAAGAATGGAATATACTATTGATGATAAGCCTTTTGAAGAATACGCGAAACCATTTTCCATAGATGGCGAAGGGAATCATGTAATCAATTATACAGGATATGATAATGTTGAAAACAGCAACTCAAACAACTTTGTAACTGTTATTGATAATACAGGGCCTCAAATTTTCTTCCGTTTTAGCATTGTTTCCGAAAATACGGCTGATGTGAACGGGAAATTATTAAACGTTTACCCGAGTCACGTGGTTCTGTTCCTTTCTTCAACAGATATGTCGGTAGGGTATGATAAAATGTTATATTCTTTAAATGGAATGGCCCAGAAACAATACACAAGCCCTATTGCTGATTTTCAAAAAAATAAAGCGTATAAAATTGATGTCGTTTCAGTTGATAAACTTGGAAACAAAAGCACCGAAACGATAGAGTTTTTTATTGAATAAAATCTTATTTACCATGCGTAGGCCTGATACAAACAAGTTCGCGGCAATATTTATTGTTATTTTCATTATTTTTAGAATAGGGTTAAACGCCCAAACAATAAGTAATGAAACAAAAAAATTAATTGATGAATATAATGCCAATGTCGAAAAGTTTAAACAGGAAAATAATATTAGCCAGCAAGCAAACTATTTAAACAAAATAGCTTATATCTATTGGGAAAATGAGAATTATTCAAATGCAATTGACTATTTTAAACTATCGCTCGAATTAAATAAACAAAGCAATAACCTGAATGGAATAAAATCACTTTATTACAATATCGGGTTAATTTGTTCCGATTTGGAAGACTTTAAAAAGGCGTATGAGAATTTTCATGAAGGATTAAGTTATGCCCGCAAACAAAATCAAAAAGAAGGAATCTATGACGGGCTAATCAATGAATCAGGATCATTAAAAAAACTAAACCGGTCTTCCGAAGCTATTCCTAACCTTGATGAAGCTTTGAAAATAGCCCAGGAACTTAACAATTTAAAGCTTGTTCGTACTTGTTACGGAATGTTGGCCGAAAACTATGAAGCACTGGGCAATTCTGAAAAAACAATTTACTATTATGATCTTTTTGCATCTGTCGATAAACACCTGAAAGCAGAACAAATAAAAGAAGTTGAGGCAAAATCGAAAGAAGAAGTTCAAAAAGCACATCAATCCAAAAATTTAACAGAACAGGAACTATCAGAAAAAGAAAATCAGCTCGAAGAAACACAGGAATCATTAAAAAAATCAGAAGCATTATCAGAACAACAACAACTCGAGCTCGATTTAAAAGAAATAACTATTCGCGAAAAAGAAGCCCAACTTAAAAATGAAAGACTAATCCGTTTTGGATTTACAGCAATTTTTATAATCATTTTACTTTTTTCTCTGTTATTAATCCGGCAGATTCAGGCCAAAAATAAAGCGAATAAAGCATTAGAGATTAAAAATCAGCAAATATCAGAACAGTCCAAAGAAATTGCTGCTCAACGCGATCTGGCTAACAAGCAAAAACAAAATATTACAGATAGCATTGAGTATGCAAAACGAATACAAACAGCTCTTTTGCCCCCGGCCAGTTTTTTACGTCGCAGCCTCCCTGAACATTTTATCTTGTTCAAACCTCGTGATATTGTTAGTGGCGACTTCTATTGGATGATGAATAAAGACAGCAAAGTTATAATTGCAGCTGCTGATTGTACCGGGCATGGAGTCCCGGGAGCTTTCATGAGCATGTTGGGAACAGCCTTCCTAAATGAAATTGTAAATAAAATTGTAGAAAACAAACATGTTCAATCTTTACAGGCAAATGAAATATTAAACCAGTTACGAACCTATATTATAGAATCGTTGCACCAAACAGGAAGAACCGATGAAGCAAAAGACGGAATAGATATTGCTTTATGTATTATTGATTACGATACGAAACAAATACAATTTTCAGGGGCACACAATCCATTATACCACATTACAAACAACGAGTTAAAAATATATAAGGGAGATCCAATGCCTGCAAGCATTCATCAAAATTCTGAAATTCCATTTACAAATCATGAGATTGAAGCTAAGGAAGGGGATATTATTTACTTGTTTTCCGATGGATATAATGATCAAATAGGTGGCCCGCGAAATAGAAAATTTATGTCAAGGAGTTTCCAGGAACTGCTTTTAAAAATTTACCAGAAACCTCTTGATATTCAACATCAAATACTTGATAATACTATTGAAGAGTGGAAAGGAAAGAATATACAGATTGACGATATTCTTGTAATAGGACTTAAAATAGAATTTTCAAACATTGTGCATAGAACCACCTCCCAAAAATATAATTGGAACAACAAAACGATTCTGATTGCAGAAGATACAGATATTAATTATATTTTTTTAGTTGAAGCACTTAAAAATACAGGGGTTCAAATTTTAAGAGCCAAAGATGGCGAAGAAACAGTACAAATTGTTGAGTCGGGTAAAAAAATCGATTTGATACTTATGGATATCAATATGCCAAAGCTTGATGGCTTTGAAGCAACACGAAAAATCCGATTGATTCATAAAGATATGCCAATTATTGCCCAAACAGCATTGAATATTGATGAAGCAAAAGAAAAATCAGAAAAAGCGGGGTGTAATGACTTTATTCTAAAACCTATCCGGCTTAAATTATTTTTATCGACACTTGAATCATACTTAACCGGGAATAAATAATATTGTTAGAATTATGGAGCCTTTACTTATTGAACAGACCGATTCAAATCCGGGAATTCATTTTAATAAAGAAGCAGGTAAATTTGAAATAAAAGGAACTTCGTTTCCTGAAGATAGCCGTGTTTTTTATACCCCTGTAATGAAATGGCTAAACGCGTACGAGCTGAACCCAAATGATTTTACACTTTTTATATTTAAGATGGACTATTTTAATTCATCATCGTCCCTTATGATTCTGGAAATACTACATTCACTTGACCGTATTTTTCAGAATGGTAAAAAAGTGAAAGTTTACTGGTTCTATTTATCTAATGATATTGATATGCTCGATGCGGGTAAAGAATATGCAACTATGGTAAGCGTACCTTTTACCTTTGAGTCAATTGAAGAGGAAAGTGAACAAAAATGAGCATAATAAACTAAATCGACTTAAATAATTAACCTTTAACATTTTAAGTACATAAAAATTTAGACATTTATTTTTAGGCACTTTAGGCATTTTAACTTATTTTAAACTTTTTCGTATGGACCCATTAAGCATTGGAGCTACCGAAGTTACTCCCGGAATCAATTTCGACAAACAACTGAATAAATTCTTGATGTTTGGAAAATCATTTCCCGAAGAATCGAAACGTTTTTTCACTCCAATTTTAGTCTGGCTTGAAGAATATGTAAAATCACCAAACGAAATTACTACGTTCGAGTTTAGAATGGATTACTACAATTCATCAACATCTACAATGATTCTGGAAATGCTGTACGTTCTTGAACGCATTCAAAATAAAGGAAAACAGGTAACAATTGTTTGGAATTACTTAGCTACTGATGATGATATGCTGGATGCCGGCCACGAATATTCCGAAATGGTTAAAATACCTTTTGAATACAATGAAATAGAAGATTATTAATTTTCGTTAAATCGGTTATTCAAAAATATTTCTAAATAATATTCCAATTTTCAGTACATTACCTTTTTTGTTGCCTGCCTGCCGCAGGCTTCCTCACACAGCCTAAACACAAGCCGATAGCGAACCCCGAAGGGCTCAGCGAAGCTAATATACATGCATACCTTTTCTGATAAGCATTTTCTTAAATGTATTCATTTTCGTTTCGTGCAATTTTTTGCGTGGATATTTCATACAACAAAACGATAAAAAGATGTGTTTTAGATTTATAAAGAACATTATTGAAGATAATCAAAATTAACATTTTTTATGAAACAATAATCTTCTTTTCCTATATAAAAGAGTATTACAGAATATATTCACGAATTGAGGAGGATAGTTATGAAAGGAATTAAACGGGAAGTAATAGCACTATTTTTTCTATTTACAATTATCAGCGTGATTTATTTTATATTCTACGATAGTATTGTAACACGTATTTTCCCGGGGATCTTTTCACGAGATACTTTTCAAAAATTTAAAAACTGGAACTTTCTGATTATTACTGTCTTTTTCATGGTAGAGATAATCAGGGCCGCTTTTAAAGGGTTCCGTGAGAAAGAAGAAAAACTGAAGAGCCTTACTGAAAGCGTCAGGATGTTCAATCGTGTACCTGCCATGCTTTTTACAACAGATGGTGATGAGCGGATAACCCAGGTGAGCGACTATCTCCTGGAAGTTCTGGGATATACCCGGGATGAGGTTATTGGACATGTATCAATGGATTTTTTAGTAAAGGATTCAAAAAAATACATTGATGAAGAAATTAGGCCCGGTTATCTTACATCAGGAACTATCAAAAATATTCAATGCCGGGTAGTGAAGAAAGATCAAAGCGAGATCAATGTAATCTTGTCAGCGGTTGCTGAAAAATCTGATTCTGGAGAATTTATCAGGAATCAGAATGTTATTACAGATATTACCAAACTTACTGATATTGAGAATACCCTCGCCGAAAGCAGAGATTTTTACCAAAAGATTATTTCTGCTATTCCCGATATTTTTATACAAACGGACGTAGAGGGAAATATCATATATGTAAATGATATCGGGTTAGAAAAGTTAAGAGAATATTCAATTTCCGATATCATGGGGAAAAATATTATATCGTTAGTAACTCCCGATTATATAGAGAAGGCAACTACAAATCTTCGCTTAATGTTGGAGAAACCTTTAGGTATAAATGAGTACAACCTGATAATGAACGATTCTGTCCAGCTTACTTGTGAGATTAATGGCCAGGTACTTCGACAGTTCGATGGAACACCATACGGAATGATATTTGTAATCAGGGATATTACCCAGCGTAAAAAATTTGAAAAAGAGTTAAGGGCGAGTGAAACAAGATCGCGTTCATTTATTGAAACATCAAGCAACATAGTTTTTGAGGTTGCAACAGATGGAAGCATTACATACTTAAACCCCAAATCACGGGAAATTCTTGGTTATCCTTTAGAAGAGTTGTACAAGAAACGAATATTTGATTTAGTTTCTCCCGATCATCTCGCCCGAACAATAAAGCGGTTAAACGAAGATTTAGAACAAAAGAAAAGGACGCTCTCTTTCGAGGTGGCAGTAATTCATGGTACAAATAACCAGGAGTTGTTCCTGGAGATAAACACGGATCCAATCTTGACTGATTCGGGTGATATTCTTGGTTTTCGGGGTATTGCACGCGATATTACTGCTCGTAAGCATTACGAGTTGGAGATTAAAGAATCCAAGGAACAATTGGAAATGGTGCTAAAGGAAGGGATGATGGGTTTTTGGTACACAGATATTCCCGGGGATTTAACTTATATAGATAACACCTGGGCATCAATACTTGGGTATAGCCAGGATGAGATTTCGGTAATCAACTATGAACGGCTTGCGCGGATTTTTTATCCTGATGATAAACTTCAAATTGATAATTTCATTTTGTCTCTGGGTAATGGGGCATTATCTGACAGCTCGTTAGAGCATCGGATGTTAACCAAACAGGGCGATGTCAAATGGGTATCTTCTGTTGCCAAGGCAGTTAATTATGATTCAAAGAATCGCCCTACCAGGATTATTGGATTAATGAGGGATATAACAGATCGTAAGATTGCCGAACTGAAAATTATTGAGGCAAATGCCACGAAAGATAAACTTTTTTCAATTATCGCTCATGATTTGAAAAACCCTTTCAGCACAATTCTCGGGTTTTCCGAGTTACTGAAAAATAATATTAATAAATACAATACTGAAAAGATTGCTGATATGGCTAATCATATTAACATATCCGCAAATAGTTTATACTCTTTACTTGTGAATCTTTTAGAATGGGCAAATTCACAAAGAGGAAAAACTCAGTTTAACCCTACACGGTTTGACTTTGAAAAACTTGTTGAAAATGAAATTAACTATATTAGTTACTTTGCAAAACAGAAAAAAGTGACAATAAATTCATTTAATAACAATTTAAATATTTCGGCAGATTACAATCTGCTGAAAATCATTACCCGGAATCTTATTACTAATGCCATAAAATACAGCAACCCTGGGGGCAAAGTTGATATTTACTCGATATTATACAAAGATCGGGTAGAAGTGACTATTTCCGATGATGGAATTGGGATGAGCGATGAGGTGAAAAGTAAACTTTTCACTTTTGAAAAGGTGAAATCTCAAAAGGGAACAGCAAATGAACAAGGAAGCGGCCTGGGACTTATGTTATGTAAAGAGTACATAGAAATGCATAAGGGCAAGCTATGGGTTGAAAGCAAACCGGGCAAAGGAAGCAAGTTTTCCTTTTCGTTGCCATTTCCGGAATAGTTTAATAAATCAAAAAAGGCCAACAATTCTGTTGGCCTTTCTGCTCCCCAGCTAGGACTTGAACCTAGGACCCCCTGATTAACAGTCAGGTGCTCTAACCAACTGAGCTACTGAGGAATTTTTATACACCTGTTTGGTGTTTCGAGTGGCAAAAATAATTTCTTTTTATTATTTAACAAAACTTATATCAAAAAAAAATGAATTATTTCTTTTTTTTCTTTTTTATTGATGGGTACTTTAATTTATGTTATTAAAACTATATTGAAAAACCCGGCAGTTTATTATTGACTTATTTTTTTGTTGTATTTTTGAAAAGGATATAAAAATTAATAAAACTATAAAATATGTACGGTAAACTTAAAGAATTTCTTCAAAAAGAATTGGCTGACATTAAAGAAGCAGGGCTATATAAAAACGAACGGATAATCACATCGCATCAGAAAGCAGAAATAACTATCAGTACGGGTGAAAAGGTTTTAAACTTTTGTGCAAATAACTATTTGGGATTATCCGATCATCCCCGGTTAATTGAAGCTGCAAAAAAGGGTGTTGAAAAACGTGGTTTCGGTATGTCTTCTGTACGCTTTATCTGTGGTACTCAGGATATTCACAAAGAACTTGAAGCAAAAATTGCCGAGTATTTTGGTACTGAAGATACCATATTATATGCTGCTTGTTTCGATGCCAACGGAGGTATCTTTGAGCCCCTGTTCTCTGAACAGGATGCAATTATTTCTGATTCGTTAAACCATGCTTCAATTATTGATGGTGTAAGACTATCTAAAGCTCAACGTTACAGATACCAAAATGCCAACATGGAAGATCTTGAAAACCAGCTTAAACTTGCACAGGCTCAACGGTTTAGAATTATTGTAACCGATGGTGTTTTTTCCATGGATGGTAATGTTGCTCCTATGGACAAAATTGTTGAATTAGCAGAAAAATATGATGCTCTTGTTATGGTTGATGAATGCCATTCTGCCGGAGTTGTTGGAAAAACAGGGAGGGGAGTTACCGAGCAGTTTAATGTTCGTGGCAAGGTTGATGTTATTACAGGGACATTAGGCAAAGCTTTTGGTGGTGCTATTGGCGGTTTTACAACCGGACGAAAAGAAATTATTGAATTATTGCGCCAGCGATCTCGCCCATATTTATTTTCAAATTCTATTCCTCCTTCGGTTGTTAATGCAGGAATCGAAGTATTTGATTTACTTAAAGAATCAAATTCATTACATGATAAATTAATAAATAACAGGAATTATTTTAAAGATAAAATGATTGCTGCCGGCTTTGATATTAAACCTACTGAATCAGCAATATTAGCAGTTATGCTTTACGATGCTAAATTATCGCAGGATTTTGCTGCTAAATTATTAAAAGAAGGCATTTATGTAATCGGATTTTATTTTCCTGTAGTTCCTAAAGAGCAAGCAAGAATTCGTGTTCAGGTTTCTGCAGGTCACGAAAAAGAACATCTCGATAAAGCTGTTGCAGCATTCACTAAAGTGGGTAAAGAACTTGGTGTTATTAAATAATTCTTTTTAATACAATGAAAAAAGGATCGGTATTACCGATCCTTTTTTGTTAAAATACTATTACTGATTAAAGTGTTGAAATATCAATTGGCTGGCTGGTAGTGATTCGGCTTTCAACTACTACATCTTCAACAATACCCAGTACTTCCTGGAATTCCCCGTCAACCGATGTTGCAACTACTAAATCGTAGGTCATTGGAGCAAGGAAAGCAAGGCAATAATGATCCAGACTGTCTGTTTTGGCACTTGTAACTGCATTTGGGAAAAGAGCAGTAGTATCGTTCACGGGTTCTACTGCTTCAGCCTCAGTATAGATATTATTTTCATAGGCGTAAATAATAATATCAACACCTTCCGGGATATTTGTTACATTACCAACAATTTTTCCAGCCTGTCCATCAACGATTAGACGAATTGTAGGTTTTAAGATATAAAAATCATTTGCTCCTTGTTTCATTATCGATTTACGGGCATCAAAATCGGCTGTTATTGCCACGTCACCATTTGATGGAACTTTAAATGCACCTATTGCTTTCCATCCTGATTGTCCTCCACTTGGAACAAACAATGGCTGATCCGGTGCATCGCTAAAAGTAATATAACATCCGGGATTTGACGGATTCCCATCAGTTAGTTCAGGGGCATCAAGAATAAAACGAAGTTGTGTGTAGTTTCCTGCTTCGAACGAAAAATTGCCCATCAGAGCAGATTCTCCATTGGTAAGTTCTAAAATGTTAAAGGTTTGAGGCCCTTCAAATTCTTCTAATGTAATCCAATTACTGCCACTTTTATTTATCTGTATTTCTGTAACAGTTAAATAAACTCCGGTAACGTTCGACATGTCAATAGGAGCATCGGTAATTGACAGGGTTAGTGTACCTTTTGTAGAATCTGAATTTTCGCAGCCTACAAATACAAATAACGCGAAAATCACCAGGGAAAATAAATTAAATACTTTTTTCATAACTATACTTTTTAAAGGTTTATCAAAAATGATTGTTTTGTTCTAACTAAGACGACAAAGAGAAATAAATGGTTGGAAGAACTGGTTTTTATTTTAAATTATATTTCAGAGACAGTGTAATATTTAATGAAGCATTGCTGGTTTTATTCATATATGCCGGAATATATTCATCGCCCGAAAAAATATTTTGCAATCCGTAATAAGCTCTAAACCCGGTTCCAAAACCAATTTTATTAGATACCGGAATTACATATTCGTATGCAATAAAAAGGCCATAATCGAAATCAGTATAGTAATTTTGTATAGAAAAAGATTTTCCATCGATTACCTGGTAAGCATTGCGTAAATACCCCAAATAGCCTCCCAGGTTTATGCCATGTTCACCTTTCATAAATCTTTTTGACAAGATATAATATCTTAGTGATAATGCAGCCTGTGAATAATTAAATTTCATCTGGTTGGAAACATAATGCCCATTAATATATTCGTTGTAATCCTGATTATTTCTTGCCAGTAAATTTAAATCGAACTGTATATCCATCCGTTTAGAGATATTTGTACCGATAAAAAGTCCAAAATTATAACCAAAAGAAGCATTTGCGGATGTTAAATCAGAACTTTCCAAACCGTTAACTGTTTTTTCATTGAGCAACCAGGTATTGGCAAGTTGTCCTGTTGTTCCCAGGTACATTTTTTTAAAAGAATTTTTCTCGCTTTTGCCATCAGCAATAGGTTGAATATTATTTGATTTTTTTAAATCATTTAGATTGCTTTGATATCCGACTAAACCTGGGTTTTCATCCAATAAAGCCAGCAGGGTTTCATTATCACGTGTAACTTCCGGGGCATTTTGGGCCTGGGATTCAGTTACAAGCAAATTTTTATTTTCTGTTTTATAAGAAGCGACTCTTTTTTCAGTCGCTTTATTTTTTTTAGTAGTTATTTCTTTTACATTTTCAATCTTGGCATTATTCCCATTGGTTTTAGTTTCTTTATTTCCTTTGTTATTTTCAGATAGTTGTTCTATTTTATATTGTTTTAACTGGGGTTTAAAAAACCAATACCCCCCGGCCAGAATAAAGAACAAAATAGTTGCGGCAGCAGCAAAAAGATATTGTCTGTTTATATATGATTTCTTATTAAGATGGGTTTTTATAAAAAGCCACGATTCTTCAATATCAAGCTCATCCTGAATGTTTCCCCAAATATTCTCTGGCGGTTCCTGGTTATTTGATTCGATCTTGTTTTTATACCACTTTAAAAAGTCCATTTTGCTATGCACTTAATTTATTTAACAACCCCATTAATAGTTTTCGGGCACGATTAAACTGCGATTTTGATGTTCCCTCTGTAATTTCTAATTTCTGAGCTATTTCCTTATGAGTATATCCTTCTAATACAAATAAATTAAAAACGATCCGTGCTCCGTCGGGCAATTTTGCCACCTGTTCAAGAATGTCTTGTGTTTGTAAGTTTTCGAGCCCTGTTGCTTCTTCTGTTTCCTGAATAAGTTCATCATTTTCTGAAATATATTTTTGCAACCTGGATTTTTGCCTTAAATGATCGATTGCAGTATTATATACTATTCTTCGAATCCATCCTTCTATTGAACCTTCTGATTTAAATTCCCTGATGTTCTTGAAAATTTTAATAAAAGATTCCTGTAATATATCCTGAGCCAACTCTCTTTCCCCGGCATAGCTCAAACATATACCATACATTTTCTTTGCATACTTTCGGTAGAGAACCTCCTGAAAAAACCTTGAATTATTTATGCATCCTTTCAGAATTTCCTCTCCGGTGTACAAATCAATCTTCATCCTTCATACTACTCAAAGACTACCTGTATTGAATTATCAAGTTTTGTTGCAATAAGATTGAAAATAGTATTATTTGTTTCTTTATTAATTCTAATTACTTCTTGTCCGTTTATCTGAACTGTTTCCGCGTTCTTAATCATATTCATATTTACAAATTGAAATAAGTTGGGGACATTAATTCGAACAGTTGCTTTAACCGGGTTATCTTTTGATAGCACAATTTGTTCTCCACCTTCTTTATTTCTGGCATTTATTCTAATCTGTTCCTGAAAAGCATATTCAAAAAGAACGGGTACTTCATCAAAAGGGCCACGGTTAAAATTACCTTCGAGGCAAAGTGCATTTTCGTTTCCATAGCCAATAGAAAGGGTTAATTCTATACGATTGTATATCCCTTGTGGAATATCGTATGAAACATTCTGATTCATTATTTGGTTATGCAACCCGGCTTGCAGAGGGGTTGAAAACTCGGAAGTAAAGAAGTAATCGTCGCCCTGTTCTCTTCGTCCGTCAAACTCTAATGTTTCAACAACCAGGCTTCCTTTATCAATGGTAAAGGAGCTCGACTTGGTCGATTCGGTTAGCTGTAATGAGTCCATTGTGAATCCGAAACTTACTTCTATTGGTTTTGTATATTCATCCTTTTCGCATGATGAAAAAAGGAGATTAAAGATAACGACTAAAAAAATTATTTCCCTTTTCATAATTTAAAATTTAGATGCTACTCATCTTTAAGACGAAATAAACATCTATATGGTTGTAACGAAAGGTAATAAATTCTTTTTTAAATTTTTTGAATAGGTTGTAGTTATTAAGAATTCTTAAATGTTTAGAATAACCCGTGTATCTGGGCATCAATTTTACTGATAACATGGCTCAAATCTTCGCGTACTTCGGTAAAATTAAGATTATCAACATCGATAATAAGAATTTTCCCAAGTTTATACGATTCAATCCATGCTTCGTAGCGTTCGTTCAGTCGTTTCAGATAATCGAGCCGGATAGAATTTTCATATTCGCGGCCACGTTTTTGAATCTGGTGTACCAATGTAGGAACTGAAGCCCGCAGGTAAACTAACAAATCAGGTGGTTGAATTAACGAGGTCATCAGGTTAAAGAGGGTAAAGTAATTGTCGAAATCGCGGGTTGACATTAATCCCATAGCGTGTAAGTTGGGAGCAAAAATAAAAGCATCTTCATATATGGTACGATCCTGAATAACCGTACGGCCCGATTGGCGAATTTTTACTATTTGATTTAACCGGCTGTTTAAAAAGAATATTTGCAAATTGAACGACCAGCGTTGCATATCTTCATAAAAATCATTCAGGTAAGGATTCTCATCAACATCCTCGTAGTGTGCTTCCCAGTTATAATGTTTCGATAATAATCCGGCAAGGGTGGTTTTTCCCGAACCAATATTCCCGGCTATTGCAATATGCATTGCTCCTGTTTTAATCGTTTTTGTCATATAATAAATCTTTATCGGCTGTTTGCGTTCTGATTAAATAGATTTGGTGTATTTTCAAATAAAGTTGGATAATCCTCATCAAATTTTTTTAACACCGAAGCAATAATCATTTCTCGCATCATCTTTGATTTGTTTTCAATTTTATATTTTTTACAATAATGATTTATTGCCTGAATCTCTTTTTTATTAAATAAAATAGTGCCCCGGAAAACCCGCTTTAAACTTTCGTCTTTTTCAATTTTTCTTTTTTTCACTATAAAGTTAATTAAATGTGTTTAGTTTATCTATGTTGTATAATGAAATTCTGTTTTTTGTTAATAAAAAAATTATTGAGCCTTCAATACGGCATTGTATAACGTTTTCCTCGGGTAACTGAATTGTTACTGTTTCGTAATCTATGGTGTTATATGCTTTTAGTTTATTCCCTGTATAATAAATAATATTGCTGTCAACTACCTGAAAATATGTAATATCTTCAATAGGAAACAGCTTGATAAATGTTCCGTAGGTATCAAATTGAAAAACTCCTTTTCCTTGAATGCCAAGATAAATGTATTCGTTTTTTTCGAACATTGAAATTTTTGATGATCCATTCATATTTCCAAGTAAGGCTTGCAAATTTGAACTTTTCTGTGCCTGCTTACGATTCTTGTCAATGTAAACAAGCTGAAATAAATCGAGATCGAAAATCCAGAATCCTCCATTAATTGACGAACAGGTTGCTCCAACCGAATAAAGCCCTAATTCGTTCAGGTAAACAGGACCTGTTATTTCTGCCAGCTTATTATTTAAAAAAACAATCAAATTAAAATCGCTGTAATAAAGCATTGTACGAAAAGGATCTGATGTATCAACCCATTTTATCTGACCGGTGAGCGTATTCGAGTATGAAGTTACAGAATTGTCGGATGCTGATATTTTCTGTGTTTCGTTTTTATTTACAACATAAATATTATTAAACTGATCTGTAGATATAAAATCAGCTTTTACCTGAATGTCTTTAATAAATTTAATATTTTTTATTTCCTGAGAATGGATGCAACAAGCGAAAAGAATTATTTGAATAAAAAGGGGCATGAATTTCTTATATTTTTTCGTTTAAAATAAGCAGTTCGTCAATATATTGACGGTTATTGGCAAGTCGTGGTACTTTGTTTTGCCCGCCCGTTTTTCCTTTCTCTTTTAACCATTGATAAAAAAGATTCTGTTTTGCTTTTGTAAGTTTTAACCTGGTTAAAGTAATGTTTTTATATCGTTTGGCTTCGTAATCGGAATTGACCTGCTGTAATGCAACATCAAGAATATTGGCAAACTCTTCAATATCTTTTGGTTCCCGTTCAAATTCAATGAGCCATTGATGTCCTCCTTTACTGTCGGATTGCATAAATATTGGGGCGGCAGTATAATCTTTAATCATTGCATTTGTTTTTTCGCATGCGATTTTTAATGCTTTTTCGGCATTATCGATAATCACTTCTTCGCCAAATGCATTAATGAAATGTTTCGTGCGTCCGCTGATTTTAATTTTATGAGGATATTTTGATGTAAAAGTAACTGTGTCACCGAGCATGTATCTCCACAACCCCGCGTTTGTAGAAATTACTATTGCATAATTTTTATTTAATTCGACTTCATCGATATGAAACGCTTTAGGAGTTTCCTTATCAAGTTCGTCGGTTGGAATAAACTCAAAGAAGACTCCATAATCCAGCATCAACAACATATCGTCACGTGTAGGATAGTCCTGAATAGCGAAGAAACCTTCCGAAGCATTATAGGTTTCCATGTAGTTCATGTTTTTCTTAGGGATAAGTATTTTAAATTGTTCGCGGTATGGCTGGAAACTTACTCCCCCGTGAGTAAATAGCTCAAGGTTTGGCCAAACATCAAGAATATTTTTTGAGCCTGTTTTTTCGACAATATATTTAAGCAATACTAATGTCCAGGAAGGAACTCCGGCAATACTTGTAACATTTTCTTTAATTGTTGCTTCGGTAATTTTATCGAGTTTTTCTTCCCATTCGCTCATGAGAGCTATTTCCTGGCTGGGTGTTTTTATAAAATGAGCCCAGAATGGTAAATTTTCAATTAATATTGCCGACAAATCACCATAGTATGATTCATTGTTTACTTTATTAATCTGGTGGCTTCCCCCGAGGGTTAGCCCTTTACCAGAGAATAGTTCTGTTTCAGGGTAGTTTGCGGTATAAAGTGCAAGAACATCTTTTCCTCCACGAAAATGACAATCTTCAAGAGCCTCTCGGGATACAGGTATAAATTTACTTTTATCGCTGGTAGTGCCTGATGATTTTGCAAACCATTTAATATCGCTGGGCCATAATATATTTTGTTCTCCCTGCATTAGCCTGTCAACATAGGGTTTTAGAGATTCGTATGTTTGCACAGGAACTCTTTCCTGGTATTCTTTAATACTTCGGATTGAATTAAAATGATGTTTCCTTCCAAATTCGGTATTTTTTGCCTGGCTTATGAGTTTAAAAAGAACTTCTTGTTGTGCATCGAATGGGAATTTTTTAAATAAATCGACCTGATAAAGTCGTTTAAAATTGATCCAGGTTACTATGGAATTTATTATTTGCATTGTATTTCTTTAAACTCAAAAAATCTATAAAAAATAAAACCAAATATAACGAATATTTGGTTTTTTCTAAATTTTTAAGAGTACAAGAAAATCAATTTATTGAATTTGTATCTTCTTTAGCTTTGAACAGGCATCAATTAAGATATCATTTTCGCGTGCAAAATTTAATCCTACGATTTTATTATCAATAGAATCGTGATAAAAAACCGATAGAGGGAATAATGCTACACCGTAATTATCAATTATTTTCCGGGCAAATTCTGTATCTTTTTCATTGCTTATCGCCTTGTAATCAAGCAGCTGGTAAAAAGTTCCCCGTGATGGCACAATTTCAAAACGGGAATCCATTAAATGGTTTAAAATAAGATTTCTTTTTTCTTCGTATTGATTAGCTATTGCTTCATAACTGATATTTGTTTTTAGAAAATCGGCAAGAGCATATTGCAATGGAGCATTTACTGAATTTACCTGGAACATGTTCGTTTTTCGAACCTGGTTCATCAATTTTTCCGGAGCCATGCAGTATCCGATTTTCCAGCCTGGAATACTAAATGTTTTCCCGAATGAAGAGATGATTATACTTCGTTCAGCTAATTGTGAATTACCTGAAATGCTCTGGTGGGTTTTTCTATCAAATACAAGATGCTCAAAAGATTCATCGCTTAACACCAGTATTTTAGTACCATTTGTAATTTTACGCAACTGGGCCACGTCTTCTTCTGTAAAAACTGCCCCGGTAGGATTATGCGGAGTATTCACTATAATCAACTTTGTACGGCTATTGATAACTTTCTGAACATCTTCCCATTCGATATAATAATTGGGCCTTTTTAGCTGAACAAATACCGGCCTTCCGCCATTGCTGACAATTGCAGGTACATAACTGCTGTAAGCAGGTTCAAAAAGTACAACTTCATCACCTTCGCCTACAAACGAGCTAATTGCTGCAAACATTGCCTGGGTTGCTCCTGCTGTTACTGTTATTTCATTTTGAGGATTGTAATTTATACCATATAGTTTTTCCGTTTTCTCCGAAACAGCTTCCCGGAGTTCCATTAACCCGTCAACATGGACGTATTGATTATATCCTTCACCGAAATATTTAACTGCTAAATCTGTTAATTCTTTGCTACAAGAGAAATCGGGTGATGTTTTTGCAAGATTAATAATGTTGCTGTCTTGAGTTAATTCAGAAATTACAGTAAAAATATCTTTCCCTATGTTCGATAATTTTGTTTTTATCATACCCTAATCCAATCTTTTCTTTTTAAGGAACGCAAATGTATAAAAATATCTTTAGCAAGTTACTTTTATTCAATTTACTTTAGCCATTTAATGCATATTTGGTGATATAAACATGTAAGAGTCAGGCAAAAAATTTTTCAACAAAGTTGAATTGTTTTTCTTTATGCTGGTATTCTTTTTGAAATTTTTTGGCTAACTGTAGTTTCTCTTTTACCAAAATATCCTGATGATGGATTAATGGAAAACCTCTTTTAAAACACTTAATGATTTTATATTTGAAACTCCTTCGTTATGTAAATAATAATATTCCAGAATTTTCTCAAGCAAGCCCATTCTTTGGGTATAACTCAAAATTTCATTTTCGTTTTGGCTGGTAGAAAAAGGAATCATCGTGCTAAACAGTTTGCTGTATTCGGTATTCATATAAAATGGATGAACCGGTTTTATTTGAACAAAACTCCCGTTTTTTAAATCAAAATAGCAATCCTTTTCCAGGTAAGTATTCCCCGGGTAAAATCCCAGGTATCTTGTTAACTGGATTAAGAAGTAAATATGAAAATTTGAAATCCCTTTATCTTTTATATCAAGATATTGAATAGTATGATATAAAAAATCGAATAATTCTTTATTTGCTTCCTGCTCTCGAATAGTTTTATACAGAATTTCGGCAATAAAAATGGCTATTGAGCTTTTTCGCAAATCATAAGGTATGGAGCTAAATATAAAAGCATTCTGAATTTCTTTAACACTTTGTAAGTCGCGGTTTGCCTTGTAATATATTTCCATATCAAGCAAAAAAAGCGGTTGTAGAATGTTTGCTTTGATTTTCGATTTTTTACTTCGCACGCCCTTGATTAAAAATGACTGCCTGCCATAATTTTCTGTAAATACAGTTACAATAACACTCGTTTCGGAGTATTTTATATGATGTAAAACGATTCCTCGTGTTTTAATAATCATTTTTGAATCTGATAAAACCCAAAATTATTCAAACTTTCCTTTTAATTTTTATGGTTCGTGTTTAAATTTGCAAATAATATTTATATTAAAATGTCTGTAATCATAATCATTTGTTTATATTGCAAATGAATAATGTGATTTGTTTAACAATGGTATATTATTTGTTTGATAGTAAATACTCAATTTACCATTTTTGATTCTAAAAAAATTTTAAATTAAATATTCCTAATCATGAGAACAAAATTTCTGATCGTACTCTTACTTGTATTATTTTCTTTTTCAGGAATAGCACAGATAAGTTTAACGCAAAAGTTCACAAAAAAAGGACATAAAGTTCTTTGTATAGCTTATAGCCCTGATTCACGATTCGTTGCAACCGGAGGAACCGACGATCGCATTGTTTTATGGGATGCACGAACCGGAAATCCCATTCGCGAGATGATGAATAAAGAATGGGCTTTAGCTGTTAAATTTACTCCGGATGGCCGCTATATTGTTTCAGCTGGCCGTGAAGAACGTGTTCGTTTGTGGGATGTGAACACCGGGAAAATGGTTCGTGAAATGAAAGGTCACCGCGACCAGATTCTTTCTCTTGATATCAGCCCTGATGGACGATACGCTATTACAGGAAGTATTGATAAAATGGTAAAACTCTGGGATATTCAGATGGGTGTATTTTTAAAGGATTTTAAAGGGCATCGCGACCAGGTTTCATCTGTTGCATTTAGTCCCGATGGTAAAAAAGTAGTTTCAGGTAGTGCCGATAAAACAATTCGCGAATGGAGTGTCCCCGATGGTAACGAGTTACGCGTAATAAAAACAAAAGCATGGGTTCGTGCCGTTGCATACAGTCCCGATGGGCAATATATTGCTACCGGAAGTGATAATAAGAAAATTCAGATTTGGAAAAATGGTATTGAATACAACACCCTGCTCGGACATAAACACATTATTTATAATCTTGCCTTTAGCAACGATGCTAAATATCTTATTAGTGGCGGGCACGACAGGTTTTTTATCCTGTGGGAAGTAGAAACCGGGAGGATAGTTTACAGCTCTGACAAGCAAAAAGACAAAGTAGCTTATGTTAATTTCAGTCCTGATGGAACAAAAGCAATTACATCGGAGTTTACTTTCGACATGAATGTATGGGATATTTCATCATTAAAAATCCCGGGAACAGCAATAGCAATGAAATCGACTTCTGAGAGCCAGAAAGACACAGAAGATCCTGATGATCATTTGTTAAAAAACAAGCCCGTAACACAAACAAAACCGGTAACAACAGTTACAAAATCAACTACAGCCGTTGTGCCGGGAATTATTGATGTTGATGTAATAAAACCTGTTGGTATTAAACCCAACCCCGACCGATATGCATTAATTATCGGGAACGAAGATTACAGCAGTTTTCAATTGGGATTACGCTCCGAAGCCAACGTTGATTTTGCAGTTCGTGATGCTGAAATGTTCCAGGAATACGCGAAACATATTTTAGGAATACCCGAAGAGAATATCATTTTCTTGACAAATGCCCGAGCTATCCAGATGCATCGTGCATTAAACAAAATTAATATGATAGCCAGCATTACTAAGGGGAAAGCAGATATTTTCTTTTATTATGCCGGGCATGGTTTTCCTGATGAAACAACACAGGAGCCTTATATTATTCCTGTTGATGTGAGCGGAGGGGATTTAGAGTTTGCTTTAAATTTGAATGATGTTTATGCAAAACTTACAGAATTTCCAACACAACGTGTAACAGTTTTTCTTGATGCCTGTTTTAGTGGTGGAGCTCGTAACCAGGGATTGGTTGCTGCACGTGGGGTAAAAGTAAAACCCAAAGAAAATATTTTTAATGGGAACATGGTTGTGTTCGCTGCCAGTAGTGGTGACGAATCTTCGCTTCCATACAAAGACAAACAACACGGGATGTTTACTTATTATTTGCTCAAGAAACTACAGGAAACCAATGGAAATGTAACGTATAAAGAGTTGTCGGATTTTATTACCGAACAGGTAGCTGTAAAATCTATTTTAATAAATAACAAGGAACAAAACCCACAAACAAACATTAGCTTAGATATTAAAGATACCTGGTCAACAATCAAGGTTAATCCATAATTAAAAACCTGAAAAACCCGGGGTAACTTCACTTCACAACTCCCGGGTTTTTATTTTATAGAATTTTTTAAGGAATTATTCCCCGCTTCGAATTACTGTTTTTAATACCGATTCGTTGCCTGCATCTATTCTTATATAATAAATACCCAATTGATCTCCCAATTGTTCCCTGCCAATTGTTTTGGTATAAAAACCAGCTTTTTGAGCTTGTTTTTGAGAAGTGTAAACTTTTTTTCCGGAGGTATCAAAAATCTGGATTTCTACTTCACAATCATTTTTTATTAAATAGTCAACATTAAGATTTTCGCCAAAAGGATTTGGGTAAATAGTTGCGGAAATATTTTCAAATTCAACTTTTTCATTTTCCGGAGATTCATTTAGTTTGTATTTCGAATAATATGCTGTTTGAATGGTTTTTGAGCCCTCATTAGATTGACTTTTAATTATGGTTAATAAAGGATAACGTACATCTTTTGAATACCATTTGTACGAAACAATACCACAATTGCACTTCGAGTTATTAAAACGTTGTTCTTTTACGGTCTTTATTCTGATTACATTATCATAAATACCTGTAGGTAATATTAATGTACCATAAGCGTCAGCTTCAAGAAGATAGCTTCCTTCGAAAGGTTGTATCGAATTATTTCCTTCGATGGTTCCTGAAAAATTACCAGAGTAAACATCGCCATACTCAAAGGGAAAAATCATTTTTACAAAAGGTTTATCGTATTTGGTTATTGTATTATTTGCACTTACTGTACCATATTGTTCAATTATATTACCGGATGTTTTAAAATAAAACTTTGTGCCAAATTCTTCAAGTACCGTATTTGCATTAGGAATATCAATACTATTAGGAGTTATTGAAGCATCATACATATAACTTGTTAGCTGTGATTGTGTTTCGATTTTAGAATAGTCCCAGGTTTGAGCTCCGCCAACAGGGCCTTCGTCAACATTATTTGTAATATTAAAATAATGTTCGTCGCCGGTTTTTAAAATATGCGTTTCGCTTTTCATTAGAAATTGCGCGTTTGTTGAAAAGAAAAGGCCGGCGATAAAAATGACTATTAAGTACGTTTTTTTCATATTTCTATGTATTTAAATGAGAAAGTTTACGGATTGATAAATTACGAAAAAAAAAGAGCGAAGTAAAGGGTTCTTTAAAAAAAGATATTATACCCTGATAAAAAAATGATAACAAGAGGAGATAGTGGGCTAAAATGCTGGTTGTCCACGCGATAAGTATTTATACCCATAGAATTTACGTTTTTTAACTGTTTACTATGATTGTTAAACCATATATTTTTGACAAGTTGGGATAAGATTCAACTTTAAACAGAATGTATGGGAAAACTCTACGATTTACTATTACAGGATATTCGTTTTGAAGAAGGCCTTAACGCGTGTATGAATTGTGGCGTTTGTACTGCTATTTGTCCTGCCGCAGAGTTTTATAAATATGATCCCCGCGAAATAGTTGATACCATTCAAACCAAAGATGAAGAAAAAACAGAAGCTTTGCTTAAAAGCGAAACCATTTGGTATTGTGGGCAGTGTATGTCTTGCAAAACACGTTGTCCGCGCGGAAATACACCGGCATTAGTAATTATGGCTTTACGTACATTATCTCAAAAACTGGGATATTTTACCGATTCAGAAAAAGGCCGCCAGCAGTTTGCTATTAAACGTACTGTTGGCGAAAATATCCTTAAATACGGGTATTGCGTTCCAACGTATGCTGTAGATCCAAAAATGCATCCCGAACAAGGGCCAATTTGGGAGCATATTTTTAATAACATCGATGATGTAATGGACAGGCTGGGAGGTAATTTAAAGAAAAAAGGTTCTGGTGCTTTACGCGAGATTCATCAAAAAAATTTAGACGAACTCGATAAAATATTTGAAGTAACAGGCGGATATAAACTATATGGTGAAATAGAAAATTATTCGGAAAAAAAAGCGGGAGAAATGGGCCTGGAATTTAAAAAAGAAGGAATTGATAACGAATACTTCAGGCATGTTTATACTTGTAATTCCGATAATCATGGTAAATAATGAAAGACGAAGGTAAAAAACAAATCTGGAAAGATTATCAGAAAGATATAGCTGACGATCATTACTATTATGTTCGAAGTTGTATCCGTCAGAGTTTTTTTCCTGCATCTGAAGAGTTTTTTTTAAGACTTTTAAAAGACGATTTAGGGAAAGATGTTTTTGATGATCCAAATCATACTACTTGCACAGGAATAGGTTACCATTCCGATATTGTATCTTTTGAAACCATAATGACAGTTGTAGCAAGACACTTTTCAATGATGAAAGAGTCGGGGTATAAAAACATTATTATCTCGTGTGTTACGTCATTTGGAATTTATACCGAGATAATTGAAACCTGGAAACATTTTCCCGAAGTACTTGCAAAAACACGTGAAAATCTATTTAAAGCCACAGGCCGTGAATTCGATATTCCGGAAAACATGGCCCATGCAAGCGATATCATTTATAAGTTCAAAGACGAAATAGCCCAAAAAGCAAAATACAGGTTAGTAAATCCAATAACAGGCAAACCTTTGAATATTGTCGAACATATCGGTTGTCATTATTCCAAGATGTTCCCAAAATATGGAGTAGGAGGAGCAGAATTCCCTGAAGTTTTAGCAGGAATGATTGATGCATGGGGAGGTAAAGTTATAGATTATCCCGAGCGCCGCCATTGTTGCGGTTTTGGGTTCAGGCAATACCTTGTACAGGCAAATCGAGGGTATTCTATTGCAAATTCGAAAAAGAAATTCGATTCAATGGAGCCTTATAAGCCCGATTTGATTCTTGCAAACTGTCCCGGGTGTACCATGTTTATGGATAAGTGGCAATATACCATTTCAGAAATGGAAGGGAAAACTTACGGAGAAAATCAGCAGGGGATACCGGTATTAACATACGAAGAGCTTGCCGGCCTGGTAATGGGATATAATCCCTGGGATTTGGGATTACAGTATCATCAGATTCAGTCGGAACCATTATTGCATAAACTGGGAATAGAATTTTCTATAGAAGACAAATACAAAACCAGGGACGGAAGGCAAATGCCAATTCCTGAATGTCCCGCGAATATAAATTACTGATTATGGGTAAAAAAGTTGTTGTAATAGGTGGCGGAATTACCGGGATGGAAGCATCCGTTCAGCTTTCGGCATTAGGGTATTCGGTTACGGTACTCGAAAAAGAAAGTCAGCTTGGGGGGCATTTGAACGACTGGACCGTTCTGTTTCCTAATTTGCGTAAAGGAAATGAAATTGTATCATTCCTTGAACACGGACTTGAGTTACAGGAAGTGAATGTAATTTATAATTCGAAAATCAGCGGGATAAAAAAAATTAATAAACATTACGAAATTGTTCTTGACAATCAAAAACAAATTATTGCTGATGCCATTCTTGTTGCTACAGGTTTTGATCTTTTTGATGCTCACCGAAAAGAAGAATTTGGATACGGAATTTACGAAAACGTAATTACATCATACGACCTTGAAAAAATATTCGCAGAAAAAGGAGAAATAAAAACACCATCAGGCATAAATCCTAAACGAATCGGGTTTATTCATTGTGTAGGCTCGCGCGACGAGAAAGTTAACAATCATTATTGTTCTAATGTATGTTGTGTTACCGGGGTTAAGCAGGCTATGGAGCTTAAAACACTTATTCCTGATGCCGAAATTTTCAATTTTTACATGGATATGCGCATGTTCGATACACACTTTGAAGAACTGTACCTGGAATCACAAAAAAAATATGGGATCAATTTCATCCGGGGCCGATTGTCGGAAGCAAATGAAACAATTGATAAACGAATAATTCTTAAAGTTGAAGACACATTAACCAGCCGGCCATTAAAAATGACAGTTGATCTGCTGGTATTGCTTGTGGGAATGGAACCATCGAAAGGTACCAAAGAAATTGCGAAACTATTGAATTTAAAGATGCGCGAAAGCGGATTTTTAAAACCCGAAGATGATCATACTTTGTCGAATGTTTCGAATATGCCCGGAGTATTTTTTGCCGGTACATGCAGCGGACCAATGTCGATAAAATACACGTTTACAGATGCACGTGCCGCGGTAACAAAAATAAATTGTTATTTGAAAGAATACGAGTTGCAACACAGGATTTTATTAAACTAGAAGAATGTCAGTTTTTGGATTTAAAATAAACGAAGCCAGAGTTATCGATTACGATAAAACCGATAAACGGATATTAAATTATTTGCTTGAAAACGAACCGAGCTTTAATCTTTGTATTTTTTGTGGTTCATGCACAGCAACTTGTTCGGCAGGTAATTTCACCGATTTTAATATCCGAAAACTGAAAATGTTTATTCGTCGTGGGCTGGTTAGCGAAATAGCAACCGAAGCAGAAAAATGTATGCTCTGTGGTAAATGTTTTTTGGTTTGCCCCAGGGGGGTTAATAACCGGAATATTATTTTAAAAGTACGTGATGCTTTAACTAAAATCGAAAATCATGAAATCTAGTTATTTTGTATGGCCATTTACTATTGGCTTAATTGCCCTGCTGGCATATTTGTTTGTTCGATTTGCCGTTTGGGTTTACAAACTTGAAAAAGAAGATAAGGCCCGGATTCGGAAAAATATTTTTTCTGTGAAATCAATTCAGGCAATAAAAGAGACTTTTATTGAAAGCTTATTGCATCACAACATATTTAAAACAAACAAAGTTCTTGGTTATATGCACATGAGCCTTGCATTTGGATGGCTTTTATTAATTGTTGGCGGACATATTCAAACATGGGTTTATTACAACAGCTTTTCGAATCCGGTATATGTACCAATATTTTTCGAGTATTTTGTACATAATAAAACGGGGATGTTATTTGGAGAAGCATTAACATTTACAATGGATTTTATTTTATTGTTTATTCTTACCGGTGTTGCTCTTGCTTATTTTAAACGATTTTATTCGAAGTTGTTCGGGATGAAAAAAACAACATCCCTAAAATTGGGTGATAAATTTGCATTAACATCGCTTTGGTTAATTTTCCCTTTGCGTTTATTAGCTGAAAGTACAACGGCTTCATTACATAATACGGGAGGATTCTTAACTCAGAATTTTGGAAACTGGATTTCCGAATTTATTCCTGCAACCACTTTCGAACCTGTTTTTTGGTGGGCATATTCCATTTCTCTGGGAGTTTTCTTTATATCGTTACCTTTTTCGCGGTACATGCATATTCCTACAGAAATCCTGCTTATTGCATTACGAAAATGGGGAGTAAAATCGAAACAAACATTCGATTCTTTTGCCGATGTGGAGCTTCATGCCTGCTCACGCTGCGGAATCTGTATCGATCCTTGCCAGATGTCGTCTTCCGGTGTAAGTAAAAATACTCCCGCGAGTTACTTTTTAAAATCAGTCAGGGATAAAGAAATAAATTCTTACGATGCGCTGAATTGCTTAATGTGCGGACGTTGCGAAGAGAACTGCCCGGTTGGAATTACAACAACAAATCAAAGGCTGGCTCAACGAATAAATCAGGCGAATAACAAGCAAGGTAATTTTTCGTACTTAGAAGAAATCAATTATCAGGCTAAACCGGATGTTATTTATTTTGCCGGCTGTATGTCGCATCTGACTCCGGGAATTACCCGTTCGATGATTAAAATTTTTCGTAAAGCAAAAATAAACTATTGGTTTATGGATGAGGATGGTTCGGTTTGTTGCGGCCGCCCGCAAAAACTGGCAGGTAATTTAAAGGCTATGGAACAATTAATGGGTTTTAATAAAAAACGAATTGTTGAATCCGGGGCCAAAACAATAGTTACATCGTGCCCTATTTGTTTCAAGGTTTTTTCTGAAGATTATAACCTGGGAATAGAAGTTTTGCATCATACACAATATTTAAACCGGCTGGTTGATCAAAAACTTTTACCTGTACAGGCAGATAATAAAAAAGTAGTTTATCACGATCCTTGCGAACTTGGACGTGGAGCAGGAATATATGATGAACCAAGAAAACTACTTACACAGATTGCAAAACTAATAGTTACAAAACACGAAAAGCAAGATTCGTTATGTTGCGGGGGAAGCCTTGGGAATCTTGAAATTGAAGCTACAAATCGTTCCCGAATTGCTAAGGATGTTGTTGATGAACTTACCCGGACAAACCCCGATGTTATTGCAACAGCTTGCCCTTTGTGTAAGAAAACATTTATAAAAGTAGCCTCTGTTCAGGTTTTGGATATTGCAGAACTGATAGCTATGTCAATTCCTGAACCAAATGAACGAGTAGAAAAATATAAGGATATTACCGTGCTCCAGGAAGAATTGGTATAGAACCATCAGGGTGCAATGAACTGATTTCTCTCCCGGTGATTTAGCGAAATTGTTATTAAAACAGGTTATTCCCGTTATTTCAGACAGTTCATTTGCGCTGCTTCGGGGACTGATCAGGATTGAAAAAATCCGGATACCAAACGGTACTTGCCAGTATCAAAACCAGAGCCAGGAATTTATTGTATTGAAATCATTCAACAATCAAATTTAAACAGGATTTTTTATCTTATTAAGGTTATAGTACCTGAAATACGGCTTAATCCATTTTTTAGGTAAATGATATAATAGTACGAATCCATAGGAAGATCTTTCCCATTATATGTTCCGTCCCAGAATTGTGATTCTTTGTATCCTTTCGAGTAAAATACACGAACACCCCTTCGATCAAAAACTTCAATTTCTGCATTGGGGTATAGCTCTTCCATATCATAAATGCTCCAGAAATCGTTAATTCCATCATCATTTGGAGTAAATGCATTTGGAATCGTTATACAAAATTCTGTTCCGCTGGGTACTGTTATCATTGATGTGAGTTCACATAAGTTTTCATCCTGAATACTGATTTCATATCGTCCCGATCGGATAGTGCTTATGCTGTCAACGGTTAATCCATTACTCCAGAGAATATTGTAGTATCCCATTCCGCCGCTTATATTGAGTACTACCGATCCATCCTGGATATCGGGGCAGGATGAACGCACAATCTCTGGATTTATAGCCAGTTGTTCCGGTTCAATTATTTGAACAATTGTATCTATATGGCAATTTTGAGCATCGAATATATGGATAGCATAATCACCTTCACCCAGCATGGATGCTGAAGGTTCGAGAGTTCCGTTTTCCCATTGGTAAATATATGCAGGAGTGCCTCCATACATATCTATTGAAATATAACCATCTTGATAGCCAAAGCAAGTAATATCTCCTTTTGTTACCTGGGCTATAAGAGGGTCGGGCTGCGTTATTTCAAGCGCCTGTGTTTCAACACAGTTGTTCTTATCTGTAACAGAAATAGTATATGTTCCGGGTTCAAGCGATGTAGCTACGCTGTCGATTAATAATGCATCGTGGCTCCAGGTGTATGAATATGGCAAAACTCCGCCTGTTGGGGATAAGGAAATTTCTCCGTTATTATATCCAAAACAGGTAATGTTGATTTTTTGTAAATTTGTTTCAATTTGTTCAGGTTCTTTAATTTCTGCAGCGTTTGATGTTGAACACCCTTTATTGTCCAAAATATTTACAGAATAATTTCCCTGTGACAGGTTGTAAATGGAATTAGTTACTTCATTATTCGACCATAAAATTGAATATCCTCCATTTCCTCCACTAATAAGAACTTCGGCTGTTCCGTCGGCATTACCATAACAACTGATATCTGTTTTGATAATTTCGGCAACTAATTCATCGGGTTCGAGTATGGTATCAGAATTATATATTTTACAATTTCTTTCATCGGTTATTGTTACAGTATAAATATTGGGGCCAAGGTTATTAATAACCGCAGTCGTGTCGCCCGATGACCATAAATAGCTATGGGTTCCGTTTCCACCGGAAGATGTTAATTCTATTGATCCATCCTGATTGCCAAAGCAGGTTACGTCTGTTGAAACCAGGGTTGACCAGAATGGAGGAGGCTCATCAATTGTTGATGTATCAACAACTTCGCATCCACGTGTATCGGTAACAGTAACGTAATATTCTCCTCCCGAGAGGCCATAAATAGAATCACTGGTTGCTCCATTATTCCATGAGTAAGTATATTCACCTTCGTTACCTCCCCATGCAGAAACTTTGGCCGTGCCGTTGGCATCTCCCGCACAATAAATACTTGTTGATTCTGTATAAGATTCCAGTAACGGGGGCTCGCTTATTACAATATTTCCGGATGCTTCACATTCAGATGTTGATTTTAAAACAACAGAGTAATTTCCCGGAGGTAAATTATATCGTTCAGTTCCTAAAAATCCATCATCAACCCAAATTATTGTATCGGCGGGGCCAACGGTTGTAAATTTAATCCATCCATTATCCATTCCATAACAGGTAACATTATCCCAGTCATACGATGGCAATGAAACCTGTCCCGGTTCATAAACCAGTATAGTTGTGTCAATTGTACAATTTTTGTAGTCGGTAAGGGTTAAAAAGTAAAATCCTCCGGATAAATTTACAATTGCAGAATCAGTTGATAAAGGGCTGGGAGTATAAATATCTTCATCTTCCCAACTATATGAATATGCTCCATTACCACCTGTTTGTGACATAATAATATATCCATCCTGTAAACCAAAACACGATACCTGGTCTTTATCTGCCAATACAGGGGTTAACCTGCCTGGTTGTTTTATCTCTATCGATTCGGTTGTTGTACAGCCCTGGTTGTCTGTTACAGTAACCGTGTGAACTCCTATAGGCAAACTGTCGGCAAAGAATGATGTTTGATTCAATGGATCATCCCATGCATACGTAAAGACATTTATCCCGTTTTGAGCAACGAGAGTAGCATAACCATCTGAATCGAGGTAGCAGGTTACGCTGTCTTCGGTAAATTCATTATTTACACCATATTCAAAATAAGTATCCGGTGTAGGATGAACAGTAACTATTGCTGATACTTCTGGTCCATTGGTACATCCTAAGGCTACAATTCTTGGAGTTATATAATAAGTTACTGTTTGTGGTGTTGCAGGAAATGCTGTTGGGTTATGTAATGAATCTTCAAAAACATATTGATTTGTAAGATCTGATCCACCTGAGTTTCCAGTAACTCCACCTGTTGCAGACGAATTATAATCGAATGTAACTAATCCGGTTGTAAATACGCTTGTTGATTTTAAAGTTATACGGTCG